>Ga0155254_148_pt1 | contig 25704 bp, 19 predicted proteins | sample RifCSPhighO2_02_FD_106222 | JGI IMG/M metagenome (GOLD analysis project Ga0155254, IMG submission 106222) | Candidatus Roizmanbacteria bacterium RIFCSPHIGHO2_02_FULL_38_11 | reverse complement strand
GATTATAATTAGACGTATAATTTGCCGCGGTGGTGGAATGTTCAACTGACAGTTAACGAGCGGAGCGAGTTTTACTGTCAGTTAATCCCGCCACTTAGCGGGAGTATAGGTTGTAAAATTGAATTACTTTACGTTTGCCGCGGTGGTGGAATGGTATACACGCAGGACTTAAAATCCTGTGATCGCACAGATCGTGAGAGTTCGACTCTCTCCCGCGGCACAATACGCCGCTCTAGCTCAGCGCTAGAACTGCCCGCGCAGGCAGGGCAGCTGTTTTGTCCCAGCAGTAAGTAAGTAAATTTGATAAAATTCAGGTTACTGCGCGGGATCGCGTACATTTACGCTTTTGCCTGGATAGCTCAGCGGTAGAGCAGCTGTTTTGTAAACAGCAGGTCAGGAGTTCGAATCTCCTTTCAGGCTCAAATAATGTAAAAGCTAAATGGCACTTTGAAAATAAGAGCCCATAGTTCAACGGATAGAATAAGTCCCTTCTAAGGATTAGATGACAGTTCGATTCTGTCTGGGCTCACAATTAATAATTATTAAAAAAAGAGTTTTATCGCGATATCATTAACTGTAGCCGTGTAAATAAATTATCCGAAAAGTCCATGGACTTCTTTAAGCGAGTTTGCAAGCAACAGATCTATCTTTCAATTTATTCAAATTACCCTGAAGTCTCTTTAATAATTCGATAGACATTTGATGGTTATAGTGAGCAGGGGACATGGCAAATTGAGCCATGTAAAAGGTGCCAAAAACTACAAAAGCCTGCGCCATCTTTAATCTTTCTGAAGGGGGGCAAAGAGCTGAGTCATCAAGAAGGGTTAATATGAAATCTTCCTGCATTGCCGGATTTGGCCATAATCTCCCGTAATAATTACCAAGATCCGTACATAGAGCAAGAAATCGATTGTCGGTTGCTCCCGCGTATTCAAAATCAAACAAAGTCGTTTCTTCTTTAGGTTTATCAAGATGTGGAAAGCCTATATTATTGGGAGTCATATCATTATGAATTAAGAAATCTCTACCCGTTTGTACCGGCGCATCAACAAAAGGACGGATATCAAATTCCGCTTTATTTATTATCCTTAAAAGGGTTGCTTTACTTACTAGTCTATCTCTGATTTCGTCAAATTCAGGTTTTAATACTTCAGCATTTTGTTGCGACCAAATTCTCCAGAAAGATTCAGGAGAACTATTCCTTTCATCGTTTCTATTTAAAGCTGCTTTTTCATCTGCGGAAAGGTTAATAGGTACTACTTGTCCAGTGCTCCTCAGAATAAATTTTGCCGCAATCGCACCTAGTTCTCTTGGTGCAGTGGCTAAAGCTTCATTATTTGGGATTGTTATTCCCTCATCATGATTTAAACGACGTAGAAATATTACACCGTATCCGGATGTAGTTTCCAAATAGGTAGATAGTAATAGAGAAACTGTTTTAACTCCCAATTTTTTCGCTATATGTAAACCTGTCATCTCACGTCGCAGTCCCGCTCTGCATATTTTATTTTTTGCAATTTTTACAAATCCCTGTGGGTATTTTTCCGTTTTTAAGGTAAATCCATGCCCGTAACGAGTTTTATCTGCTATAACTTCAAGAAATGAATGACTCCATTCAATTTCCTCTGGTTTTACCCCGATACAGCTTGCCACTTCTGAATTAATACCTACCGCTAACGAGTTTCCTTCTGCTGTACTTTTTATCTCTTTTGGTTCGAGTGTCATAATTTTTTCTATTTACGAAACGGTAATTTTTTTTGAGTAATCAATTTTTAATCTCCCCATTTGTGCTGTGACAAAGACCGGATCTGCATGTGGCATTTCTTCATTTAGGTCAAAGTATGCACCGTGTGTTCTTAACCAGGGAACCAGCACTTCACTGTGTGTAACCCAAATGAAAGCGAACTTTCCACCTAATTGCAAAAAATTTGCTTTACGAGCTTCAATCACTAAATATGACGCAGCTATATTGTCTAACCTGTCTGCTCTTTCTGATTCGCTCTTTAATTCATCATCAGAAAATTCACCATGAAGCCAAGGCTTCATCACTACACTTCTGGCAATAAATTTTCCTTGTGAAAGACTCACAAGCGCGTCACTAAGTACTAATCCTGTGTTTTTTGCCCTCAATTGGTCTTCAATTGCAGTTGGGCTATAACCTATTTGAAAGTGAATTTGTTCATTGCCCAGATAACGATTTATTATTTTACTTGCAGCGTTTTGCACTATAGCTACACCCTGTGGTGTAATAATTCCTTTATCATGGTCAGAATGACGAAGTAATATTAAAGAAAGCCGGGAGCTAGAAAACCCCTCTCCTAATTCTTGTAGCCTTTTCAATCCTTCGTTTGCCGGCATGAGTACATTATACCTGATGAATTATTATGTTTATGAAATTTATTTTCCTTAAATTTATTAACAAAAAATTAAAATTTGTATCTTTAATTGCTTAAAAGTTTGATAAACTTATCCAATTAAGTTTTTTATGTTTTTCATTTTGGATACTCAGAGCTCTGACTTAAAAATTTAATCTTGAAAATGAAGAAAGTAATTACTCCATTTGTTGTCGGATTGATAAAACATAAGAACAAATATCTTCTTACCAAAAGACAAGAACTTGATCCGGAAGATCCGGCTGATTTCGTTAGGATGTGGCAAATACCAGGAGGAGGAATTAATTTTGGCGAAACAGTAGAAAAAGCTATATTACGAGAGATTGAAGAAGAATTGGATATTAAAATAAAGATAGTTTGCATAGTTCCTTATATCATTAACTCGATAAGAAAAACCTGGCAAGGAATTGGCATAATTTTTTTATGTAAGCCAAGCAAAAAAGATTTTAAAATCAGATTAAACAGTGAAGCAAGCGCTTACGGCTGGTTCACTTATGAAGAAATAATAAAGCTTGATCTGTTGCCGGGGGGTAAAGAAGCAATTAAAGCGGCCATATTATTGGTAAAGTGAACGTTGATCCAAAGTTAGGCTAGAACTTCAAGTTAACAAGAAATAATTCTAAATGAAGGCGGGTCATTATTCTTCGAGCGAAGTGAGCGTAAGCGAATGAAGTCGAGAAGTTTTATTCGTTGATAGTTCTCGACTCACTTACGTTCGCTCGAACAGTAACTGCCGTTATTATGTTCCACCTTCATCTAAATAGTTAATTTTCAAATTTTTGTGGGTCGGAGAGGACTTGACCCTCCACAGGATTGCTCCCATAATAGCCTCCTCAAGGCTACGCGCCCGCCTGCCAACGACTTTGTGCCGAGGGGGAGAGTTGAACTCCCACACCTTACGGTACAGCCTCCTCAAGGCTGCGCGTCTGCCAGTTCCGCCACCTCGGCATGTCGGGCAGGTATACCAATTCCGCCACCGACCCAACCAAGATTTCATTTAACCTGTCAGGTTTTCCCGTCAAACTTCTTTAACCTCGCAGGTTCGGCAGTCTTCTTCGATCGTATAGTTTAATACTTTTTGATACATTGTCAGCCTGTTTTTATAGGTAATCTCTGCTAAACCTCCGAGGTTCTGCTTCTTATTATACTACTTCCTTTTTACTGTGTAAATGTAGGGAAAATAGAAGAAAGCTGCTGGGGGATCGTCAGAGATCACTCTTTGAAACTCTTCGTAAAGTTCTTTTCTATCGTCAACAGAGCCAGTATTTCTTGCATCCTCTAAGAGTTTGTCTATTTTAACATTCTTATATTCTCCCAGGTTTCCCTGCTTTTGAGTCGAATGCCAAAAGAAATATTGGTCTGGATCAGAGGGAACATTCCAAAAGGCTAAGAAAAGGTCAAAATTGGCGGGTTTTTCCGATGATGCAAGATTCAAATTAACTTCAAGTCCTGCATCCTTGAGAGATCTGACGATTTCTTCTGCGTCATTAAGATAATCATAATAGGTAAAAAATTTCAATTGAGACGACTCGCTCGCGTTCCCTGACTTTTTTAAAATTTCTTCCGCTGAAGACGGATCAAAAACTGGGTTTTTGAGATTCAGGCTATACGCCCATGAGATGGGTGTGATTGGTCCAAGCGATATTTCCCCAGAATCCTTAAATTTGCTTTTGTCTATTGCCATATTTATTGCTTGCCTAACTTCTTTTTGTTTCAAGAATGAATTATTGAAATTAAAAAAGAGGGTTAAAAGCCGCGTATAGTCAACAGACTTACTGACGGAAGAGTTTTTCCAATTTTTAAAGATATCAACGACGCTTTTTTTTGAAATAAGCATTTGGTTGATTTCACCTGTCTTATAGGCATTCACAAGATCTGTTTCGGTTTTGTAAAATTTATAGACGATAAAAGGAATATCTTTTTTATTCGGGCTTAAGGAAACTTCTGTAATTGATCCAAAGCGAGATTTTATTCTGTCAACTTTGTATAGCCCAGCTACTCCGATCAGCGGATAGCGAATAATAGGTTTTTTGAGATAGGTTGGGAAAATAGGAAGAGGTTTTTTTAGTTTAAAATATATAGTTTTATCATCGATAACCTTTGTTTCTATATCCTTAAATTGATAGGGGATATCTTTTGCGTCAAATTTCTTTCCATCTGACCAGATAAGACCATCTCGTATATGGAAGCGATACTCCTTTCCGTCATCGGCAATTTCCCATGTTGACGCTATTGTTGGAATAAATTCACCTTTTTCGTTTATGAATAAAAGGGCGTTAGAAATTTTACCGATAACTTCGTCAGGTAGACTATTGTAGTCGAATTCTCCAATTACACCAATCACATCTTTCTTGGTTAAAAAAAGCGTTTGTATGTAGGGAGAAAAGGAGATAAGGCTGACTATGATGATAAAGCTTAGAAGGAAACTCAGAAGAAAGATTCTGAGATGTTTTTTGATGAATTCTAGGCTGACCCAATAGTAATAGCGAAAAGTTTTTTTCGAGATTGTCATTTAACAAAAAGATTAACAACAGAGATTAAAAAGAAGACGATTATTAAAATTACCGTTAAACGAAGAGTTATTTTTTCTACACCTCTTCTGGTTTGGAACATTTCTCCGCCTCCGCCCCAGGCGCTGCCAAGACCTGCACCTCGGCCCTGGATCAATATAAGCACAACGACTAGGACGCTTAAGATGATGTTGACTAGTAGTAGTATACTTTTCATAAGTTTTAAACTGTCATTCCGCATTTAATGCGGAATCTATTTAATTCTGGATTCCCGCTTCCGCGGGAATGACAATAGAATCCATTATGGAAATTTCTACAATATTCCTTCTAATAAATTAATTATAAATGATAATGAGATTGAGGATAATAGTAGATTCAGCGGATAATTTATTTGCATGGATTTTACGGCTAAACCGTTAAACGTCAATCCTGTAAATTCCCAGGGTTTGATCTGTACCAGTGAGAAACGAGTAATAAAGACATAAAATAGCACAAAATATAAGACGGTGGAGAGTAATCCAAGGGTAAGGAGGTTAACGGGAAAAAGTATGATTTTACTGATCGGTATGACCAGATAATAAAAGAAAGTAACGAGAAGAACAGTGCGAACAAATATATAAGGACTGAAATTGACTTTAAAGCCTTCATTCCAAAGCGAAGTCAGGTAAAGAGCGACTGCGGAAAAAATAAGCATACGGGTAATTTTTTTCATATTTTAATATTTAGGATAACCTTAATGGGATCCTTCCTAGCCAATTAATGTATATGGCTAGTCAGGATGAAAATGGGTTTTTATATCGCCACCCATTTTAATTATATCATCATTCTTTTGCTTCTTAAAAGTAAGTGGTACTTTCTGGCAAAGCGATGAGCTTCATCACGCAAAGACCTAACCAGGTTAAAACCAAGATTATTGGAGGGCGGGCGTATCGTTATAAGTTTGTGAGAAGAGTTAATGACAAGTCGGTCAGGATGTTTAGCTATTCCGATGAGAGGAATAGGGTTCGCTTTTAGAATTTGTTTTACCTTGAGAACCTGTGGTGTTCCGCCATCAACAACAATTAAATCCGGTTGCTTCCAATCTTGTTTGAATCTACGGATAAAAACTTCCTCCAACATCTCAAAATCCGATCTCGCCTTTTTACTTTTGATTCTGAATCGTTTATATTCTGATTTTTCAGCCATTCCATCGATAAAAACTACCATCGATGCTGTTGCGTCTTTTTGGAAGAGGTTGCTGACGTCATAGCATTCGATACGATGGAGTTTTTTGAGCGAAGGGAAGTATGCTTGCAGGGAGATCTTTAGTTTTTCAACGGCCTCGGCAGATCTATTAAAATGTATCGATATATCAGACGAGAACTGTGTCTGATAAATTATTTGTTCGAACCGCTGAATTTTATCCCTTAGTATTAGAGCTTTTTCATACTGTTGATTTTTTATAAATTTTTGGAGAAGTTTATACGAATCTTGCAAAACTAATTGTAAATTGCCGCTTAAAATACGTATAAGCTGTTTAATATTGTAGCGATAAATCCTTTTTAACCCGGATTTTATTTTATCGTCGGGCAGATTGGCAATTTCATTTGGACACGGCCTGCAAAGTCCTATTTTTGAATAAAAACACGGTTTTTTAGATATTTTTTTTTGCAGGCAGAAAGGGAAGATTCTTCTGATGACCCGTAAAATTTCTTCAACGTCTTTTTCCGATGGGAAGGGACCAAAGTATAATGATTTTCCATCGTTTTCACGTCGAACCGTAAAAACTTTGGGAAACTCTTGTTTTAGCGTGATTTTGATATAAAGGTAGCTTTTGTCGTCTTTCCATCTTAGGTTGTATTTGGGGTGATATTTTTGAATAAGCGCTGATTCCAGTAGCAGCGCTTTGAACTCGGAATCGGTAAGATAATATTCAATCCTATCGCTATTTTTAACGATCAAAGCCTCTTTAGGATCGAGTTTGGCGTTTTCAAGATGGGAAAGAAGCCTAGCTTTAAGCGATACAGCCTTACCAATATAGAGTATCTCTTTATTTTTTTTAAAAAGATAAACTCCAGTTGAGGGAGGAAGCGAGGATATTGCTTTTTTATTTAACATGCCGCTTGCGGATTAAGATGATAATCGTGGCAATGCTTAGAATAACAAGAATGCCTAGTGATATTTTGAGCGCCAGTTCATAGTAGTAAGGAATTATGTTAAATCGTGCCTGAAGAACTTTATTTTGAGGGAATGTGATTTTGAATTCTCCAACTGATTTTTTATTTTTTTCTTTGGCTTTGAACGAGAGAGTTAAAACTTTTTTTTCATATGGCGCAAGTGGTGCGAAATTGAGATTTGAAGGAATCATCTCGAGATTAGTACTCTGGATCGGTACATTATCAGCCCAAAAATAAGTATTACCACTGTTTGTTATAGATATTTTGACTTGATATTCTCGAGCGTCATTGATTCGAGTCGGTAACGGAGGATACTCAAACAATAAATTTTGCTGTTCGTCTGGTATTTTGTCTGTTGCCAAAATTGAGACGTCACGAGTGTCGCTCGTTTTATAAGTGCCTGCCGGAAGCGGATATTCCGGATCTTTTCCATGAATGGCAAAGGTGATGTGGTTGAGATCAAATGAGGAAAAGTAGTCTATGCCCGAAGTGTTTTCCCAGGTCGGGTCGACAGGGAACCAAAGTTTAGCTTGAACATCATAATATTCCGGCCAGGAATGGAGAATGTCCGAAAGTAGCGATAGCGGTCTCAAGGTTGGATCCTGGGAGAAACCATACCCTTCGATTTCCCTGGAGTATATTCCTTTTTCACGGGCGATGGCGATAAAAAGGTCGGTGAATTCCATGCAGACAGCGCTATCAGGATTTTTTAAGACTTTATCTGCGCCAAGTCTTTTATTGTCAGAGTTTATTTTATTATAATCGTATTTCAGTCTATTCGTAACAAAATAATAGATATCTTCTGGTTTGGCTGCAATACTTGCTATAGAGTCTTTATCCGAAATATTCCAGTAATTTGTTTTGGCTAAAAGATAATTTTCCTGCTCGGCAAAACTATTTCGAACGTGAGTTAATATTTCCTCTCTTAGTTTTGAGAAAACTGCTATCGAGCCTTTGAAGACTATCGTTTTTGCCTCGCGCAGATTTAGATAGTACCTGGCAAGATAGTTGCCATCTTCGTCGGAAAAGTACTTGGAGGGCTGGGGATTAATATTGTCAATATATATTTTTTGGTAGAGCGTATCGGGTGGGAAAGCGACGTCGGTATATACTGGTATGAATTTGTCATTTTTTATCCGGTAGGTAAGCTCGGTTTTATAAAATTGCGTATCTCCAAAAACCGCGTAGATTGTTTTTGCTGTTGGATTATTCCAGACTATGGTGTCTCCTAAAATATTGTCCGGTTTCGGCTTGGAAATAGATATTTTTTTGCCGGAATCTGAAGGAAGGTGGACTAGGATTTTATAATTGCTATCTTTTTTTCTCTCAACAGTGGGGATGATTACCTCCCAAACATTTCCGTTTACCGTAAATAGATTGTCTTGAAAAAACTCTAAATACAGGTTGTTTACCGAATTTCTGCCAATGTTTGGATTGGAAAATTCCAAAGATATCTTTGTCAAAGAATCGGTCGAGCTTATTTGTGGTATAAGTATTGCATTATCGTCAGAGGCTTTTATATCTCTGATGGTAAAAGATTTGGGAAATCCGATTGAGAATTGTTTGACATAGACATCGGTACGAAAGTTGGTTATTGTGACTGTGAATTTTACTTTAGTGTTTAATTTGTTTTGATTTTGGTTTAAAAAATATTCAACTTGGTAGTCGTTGCGGAAGTCTTGAGCGTAAGAAATGGTAGCGAATAGTAAGTAGAAAGTAGATAGTATGAGAACAATAAGAACCTTTTTCATTAATTTATTATATGATCTTTTTTAAATATTGCGCCGTATATGATCTTTTTTCCTTTAGAATGCCGTCCATTTTGCCTTGATAAACAACATATCCTCCCTTGTCACCTCCCTCTGGACCAAGATCGATGACGTACTGACAATTTTTAATCACCTCAAGATTATGTTCAATGACGATGACGGTGTTTCCACGGTCAACCAGTTCACGCAGTGTTTGCAGAAGTTTATCAATATCATAAAAATGTAAACCCGTCGTTGGTTCGTCCAATATATAAAGCGTATTTCCGGTTTCCCTCTTGGAAAGTTCGTTCGCCAGCTTGATTCTTTGCGCTTCCCCTCCGGAGAAGGTGGGCGCTGGTTGACCTAATTCCACATAGGCGAGGCCGACATTTTTCAAAAAAATTAATTTTTGCCGGATTCGAGGATGATTGGCAAAAAAATCCGAGGACTCTTCAACGGTCATTCTCAAAATTTCATAGATGCTTTTTCCTTTAAATTTAACTTCCAGTGTTTCTTTATTGTATCTTTTGCCTTCGCAAACGTCGCATTTGACATAGACGTCGGGCAAAAACTGCATTTCGATCCTGACGACTCCTGCGCCTTGGCATTTTTCACAGCGGCCGCCCTTAAGATTAAAAGAAAATCGGCCTTTTTTGAAACCTTTGACTTTTGCCTCAACGGTTTGGGCAAAAATTTCTCTAATCTCGTCAAAAAAACCTACATAAGTCGCCGGATTCGAGCGGGGAGTACGTCCGATAGGGGATTGGTCAACCAAATACGCCCGATCCAAATATTGATATCCCTCAAGGCGCTTGAACTCACCGATTTTTTCTTGATAAAACCCGTCTAAGTAATATTTCAGGGCTGAATATAGCGTCTCCACAACAAGTGTGGACTTACCCGAACCTGAAACTCCGGTTACGGCTATCATATTCCCAAGCGGGAACTGAGCCGTAATATTTTTCAGGTTATATTCTGAAGCACCTTTTAAAATTAATTGGCCTTTGTGCCTGCTTAATTCTTTGTTTTTGATCTGGATGGTGCGCTTCCCTGTCAAAAATTGGGCGGTGAGGGATTTGGGCGGGTTGAGAGATAGCAGCGATTTAAGCGTACCGCTGAATATAACTTTACCGCCGTGTTTACCTGCGTAAGGACCGAGCTCGACTATATATTCGGCCGACTCGATTGTTTCTTTATCGTGTTCGACGACCAGAATCGTGTTACCTAGCTGTTTTAGATTATAAAGAGTTGTGATAAGTGCCGAAACATCCTTGGGATGGAGTCCAATTGACGGCTCATCGAGTACGTAGAGGACGCCGGTAAGGCCTGTTCCAATCTGGGAGGCCAGACGGATACGTTGAAGTTCTCCGCCTGAGAGAGTTTTAGCCGAGCGCGCGATTGTCAGATAAGAAAGCCCGACGTTTTTGAGAAATTCCAGCCGTGTGATTATTTCCTTGAAAACGGGTTGGGCAATCTGTTTTTCATATTCGTTAAGTTCGAATGATTTGAGTAGCGTGTAATACTCGATGAGTTGTCCGACCGACATATTTACCATTTCGGCAATGTTTTTTTTAGCAATTGTAATCGACAAAATTTCCGGTTTTAATTTGTCTCCCTTACAGTCTGGGCACACCTCTTCTTTCATATATTTTTGAATATCCATCGACGAATAATCACCCTTTGTTTCGAAATACCTGCGTTCAATCTCGCCTACTATTCCGTCAAATTTTTCATATATGGCTGTCTGTTTACCGAATCGATTAGTTCCTATGACTCTGTATACTTTATTTGTTCCGTAGAGAAGGATATTTAGTTTATCACCAGCAAGGTCTCCCAGCGGAACAGCCAGATCAATTCCTTCTTCCTGGGCAACTTGCTTCATAAGGCGGATATACCAGGTTTCGGCAAAGAAAAATTTGGAAAACGGAACTATACCGCCTTCATTTACGCTAAGTTTTTTACTCAAAATTAAGTCAGGATCAACTCGGAAGAGAGTTCCTATACCTCTGCACTTTTCGCATGCTCCCAAAGGTGAATTGAACGAAAACATGCGGGGTTCAATCTCGGCGATGGATAGGTTGCAGTTAGGGCAGGAGAATTTTTCAGAATATAGATGATTTAGCATACCACTATTAACCTCCGAGGTTTTCCCGCCCTGGTTTAATCGGGGCTCCTCAACCTCGGAGGTTAGAACAACCAATCCATCTGATAAACCAAGCGCCTGTTCTACCATACTGGTTAGTTGAGAGCGGATATTGGCCTGGAAAATTTTGTTTTTAAAATCTTTATAGCCCATTACATATTTCTTGATCGAAACGTCTACGCTGTGTTTATTAGTCTTGATCAGTGATATTGGTTTACTCAGATCCATTTCGCGGCCGTCAATTCGGGCTTTCTGAAAACCCTTTGAGAGAAGATTGGCGAAGAGTTCTCTAAATTCACCTTTTTGAGTTCTGACAACCGGCGAATAAATCGTGAAGGCGTGAGGTTTTATTTTTTCGATAAAAATTTTTTTTTCTATCTTTTTAAATATTTTTTCCACTATTTCGTCAAGAGATTGCCTGGTGATTTCTCTACCGCAATTCGGACAGTGAGGATGGCCGATGCGGGCAAAGAGAAGTCTTAAATAGTCGTAAATTTCCGTGATCGTACCTACTGTAGATCTTGGGTTGTGCGATACGGTTTTCTGATCGATTGAGATTGAAGGGGACAGGCCTTCGATCAAATCGACATCTGGTTTATCCATTACACCCAAAAATTGGCGTGCATAGGCGGATAGCGACTCGACATATCTTCTCTGACCTTCAGCATAGATTGTATCAAAAGCCAAGGATGATTTACCCGAGCCAGATACACCGGTTATGACGACAAATTTATTTTTTGGAATATCAAGGTCAATATTTTGCAGGTTGTGCTGGCGTGCACCTCTTATTTTTATGTAGTCTAACATTTTGGTTTTTTATTTCAAATCGTTAACGCGTTTGCGGGTTAACGTGTTAAAATCCAAACTCGCTAACACGTTAACTCGTTAACTTTTTTTTAACTCGCTAACTTTATTTCTAATTTTAATAGCCAGTTCAAAATTAAGATCTTCTGCTTGCCTTCTCATTTCTTGCTCCAGGCGTTTAACTGTTTTTTTACGATCGTAGGGGGTTAGAGAATCCGGTTCAATGTCTTCCAGGAATTTTTCCGTATATTTAGTCTTAGGCTTATCTAAAAATAAAAATCGCTGTTCTTCTTCGATGATTTTTTCTCTAAGCGGTTTATAGATAGAGCGTGGAGTTATATGATGTCTTTCATTGTAAGCTGTTTGATAGCTGCGGCGACGATCTATTTCGTTTACTGCTGCATTTATTGATTTTGTCTTTTGATCTGCATACATAATTACTTCACCCGTAATATTTCGGGCAGCCCTCCCCATAGTTTGGATAAGAGAAGTCTTAGAACGCAGAAACCCTTCCTTGTCGGCATCCAAAATTGCCACCAGTGAAACCTCGGGCAGGTCCAATCCTTCACGCAAGAGATTCACTCCTATCAATACGTCAAACTCGTTTTTTCTTAGATTATCCAGAATGTCTGATCTTTCTAATGTTTGAATGTCTGAATGAAGATAAGACGCTCTGATTTTTTTCTCTTTTAAAAATTCGCTGAGATCTTCGGCTATTTTTTTGGTCAAAGTCGTTACCAGAATTTTTTGATTTTCCTTAACACGTTTTGTGATTTCCTCAATAAGGTCGGTTACTTCGTTTTTTGCTGGCCTGATGGTGATTTTCGGGTCGACAATTCCGGTCGGCCTGACAAGTTGTTCTGCAATTGCCCCTTTTGATATATTTTGTTCCCACTCATTGGGTGTTGCGGAGACATAAATGAGATGCGGAACTTTTGGGTATAACTCCTCAAACTTTAAAGGCCGGTTATCAAGGGAAGCATTAAGGCGGAAGCCAAATTCAATCAGAGTTTTTTTCCGCGAGTGATCGCCATTATACATGCCACGAAGTTGGGGAACAGTCATATGCGATTCGTCGATAAAAACAACAAATTTATTACCGTAAGCTTTTTGAAAATAATTAATCAGCGAGTAGGGAGGATCTCCAGGTTTTCTTCCGTCAAAATAGCGTGAGTAATTTTCTATACCGTTTACATAGCCGACTTCTTTGATCATTTCAAGGTCATAGTTGACACGTCGGATTAAACGTTCTGCCTCTGCGAGCTTTTTTTGGGATTTAAGAGAGTCCGATTCCTTTTTGAGGTCATTCCTGATTTGTTGTTCAGCTTTTTGAAAAAGAATTGGATCGGTAAGATAATGCTTCGCCGGATAAATGACAATTTTTTTAATTTGAGCTGCTGTGACAGCGTCTCCAACTCCCGAGGTTGGAGATGGTGTCATGAATTCCTTTCCAGTGAGCGGTTCGAATTTTAAGATACTTGAAATTACATTGTTTTTTGCTGTTAACCTAATGCCATAATCCTCATAAGCAGGATAGATATCCATGTGGTCGCCCCTGATTCTAAATGTTCCGCGCTTAAATTCAAATTCTGACCTGTCATAAAGAAGCTCTACCAGACGGCGCGAGATTTTATTCCAATCGGCTTCATCCCCAATTTTTATTTCGGCAATGAATTTTCCGTACTCGACGGGAGAACCGATGTTATAAATGCAAGAAACCGACGCTACAACTATTGTATCGTTGCGGGTTAAGAGATTAGTCGTGGCTTGGAGTCTTAGTTTATCTATAAGTTCATTTATTTGTGCCTCTTTTTCAATGTAGGTATCAGTTTGAGGGATATAGGCTTCCGGTTGATAAAAATCGTAATAGGAGACAAAGTAGGAAACTGCATTTTCCGGGAAAAAGTCTCGCATTTCCTGATACAATTGTCCGGCTAAGGTTTTGTTGTGAGAGATGATCAATGCCGGCATCTTGAGTTTTTGGATAATGTTTGCCATGGTGAAGGTTTTGCCTGAACCGGTAACTCCAAGAAGCACCTGATTTTTCAGACCATTAATAATACCTGCGCTTAATTTCTCTATGGCTTGTGGTTGATCGCCGGTCGGCTTAAAGGAAGATGTGAGTTGAAACATAGATTTACCCATTCAAATTTTATTTAAAATTTGTTTGGGCAACCTATCATTGTATCAGCTTTTGCATCGAAAATCACAATGTTCGGAGGAAATGTTAGGAGGAAAAATTACAAAATGGGTAAGCGCAAGAGCGTAAATGCGCAAGTTAGCAACCCGAAATAATTTGGTAGAATTAACTAACTGAAGGTGGGACATAATTACGAGCCTTATTGTTCGAGCGGATCCGCCAGCTGGCGGAGAAGTCGAGAACTTTCCTTGCGTAACTTCTCGACGCTCCCGATTTAATCGGGATTGCTCGAAGAATAATGACCCACCTTCAACTAATTATGACAACAGAAATAAAAGGAACAATTTTTCGGATAGACAAATCTCATACAAAAGGTAAACTTGTTCCATACAATATTAGATCAAGAGGAAAAAAACTTGATCTATTTCTTAAATTCGGAAGATTTGATTCGTTTGAAGATACGCACGATGGAATTGAATGGAGCACTTTTAATGATCCTGATGAAATAACTGTTACAGTTGATGGAATTGTTCAATCTGTTCCTGCGAACGATATGGTAACTGGAGAAAATCATATGATCCAAGCTAGGGTTGAAGGGGGTGGTGATGTAACAGCTACTTGGATGCGACCAACAGGTTCTCGTGAACGGTGAGTTTCAATCATTTTAGTATGTCATTAGGACTTAAATGGTTTTAAAAGTAAAGAAAGTAGTTGTTTTCGGTGATTGGGGTCTTTAAGGATATGAATTGCTGTTGGGGCGACGGAAATTAGGATAATAACTATTATTATAGGCAGCAAATATTTGTCTACATCAGGAATTAGGCTGCCAAGATAATAACCCGCAACAGATATTCCAACACCCCATAACAAACCGCCAATGATATTATAGGAGACAAATGTTTTGTACTCCATATTGCCTACACCTGCTACAATAGGTGCGAATGTCCGAATCATCGGCATGAAACGCGCAATAACTATTGTCTTTTTTCCGTGCTTTTCATAGAATTTTTCAGCTTTCATCAGGTTGTCTTTATGAAAGAGTAAAGAGTCTTTTCGCTGGAATAATCTTCTGCCAATTTTATGTCCGAAAGTATATCCGACACTGTCGCCCAAGACTGCGCCAACAAAACAAATAAGCGACAAAACTCTGATATCAAAGATTCCCTGTGAAGCAAGAAAACCGGCGGTAAAAAGTAGGCTGTCGCCGGGCAAGAAAAAGCCGATCAGAAGTCCCGATTCGGCAAAAACAATCGCAAAAATTCCTAGGTAACCGATTGTTGGGAGAAATTCGATAAGGTTAAAATGCATGTTTTGAAGATATTATTGAGGAAGGACTTTCTTCTCTAACTTTTCAATTCTTACTTCATGATCTTCCATTCGATCGCTCCAACCAACAACTACAGTCATATCTTCCCTTAATTTTACTATTTCATTAAGGATCTGATCTTTGAAAGTTACTATATTATCTAAAACTTCCTTTATTACTTCTTTTTTTGAATTTTCAATATCGTCCTTTAATTCTTGCCGGAAAGCATTAATCAATCCAATAATCTCTTGGGTATTTTTAAAGAGAAGTTCTCTGGTTACGTAAGATTTTTTTACTTTCATGAGCTAAAGATACTAAAATAATTAAGTAGTTTCAAATGATTATTTTAAATCAATCCAATCCACTCCAGAGATGGGTAACAGATTATCGTCTCAAAGGAATTTATTTCACTTTGGTTAACATCTGCTTTCTTGTTTTTGGTTCATGCTTTAAATAAAACCTACTTGTACACCTTAAAGGTGTACTTTATACTATTCTAACAATCCAAGTGACCCCAAGCGGATTCGAACCGCTGTAGTTAGGCTGAAAACCTAACGTCCTGGGCCGCTAGACGATGGGGCCAGGTAAAAATATAAAATATTAAATTTTAAAGATTAAATATTCTATCATAAATAGTGCAGATTTTAAGGGGATCCTTCGTCTTCGGGACGTCAGACGTCCCTTCGCTCAGGATGACGAGCGGATTAATGGATTATGCTCGTCACTTAAACTTGTTCCTTAATTCTTCCAGCATTTCTTTCGCTATGTCTTTGCCGCCTAAGCCAAAAGCCAGACCTCCGGCAAGAGCCACCATTACCACGATTCCTGTGAACAATATTCTTACCAAGTCTTGGGCGACACCCAGTTGATTGAGGACTACTAAAATAGTGAAGAAGATGATCAACCATTTGGTAAACACCGACAGAGTGTTTGCCGAGGTAGCTCCGATGGTTTTTACGCTGTGTTTCACCAGGTCGTGTCCGAGATTAGACGCTATTAGTCCTACAAAACCAATAACAACGGCAACTATAACATTTGGTAAATAGAAAAGAAATTGATTGATGACGAGAGTCGCTCTAGATAGATGCCATACTTCCAAGGTTGGGATAAGAAATAAAATGACGGTGGTCCACTTCAGGATTTCAGCAAGAACCTCTTGCCAAATCTTGACTTCGGTCCGGCGCATCAGTCTGGTTTTTTCTAGCAGAGTATCAAGCCTGATAAACCTAAAAATCGAGAGCAAAGCCTGTTTTAAGGCGGTCGATAATAGAATACCTATAGTCAATATTGCAAAGCCGCCTAAAAAGCTTGGCAAAAAAATAAGAAAATTTTGAATAAATTGGATTACAATTGTATTAACAAGCTCTAACATTTTTTTTCACCTCCCTATATATACACATTTTCGAAATGGTTAATTTTTTCGATACTTAAACCTTCATTGAGTACTATGGAAATGACGTCCAAGGAAAGCTTATAATTTTTTAGATTATTTTGCAAGAGAAAATATTGAATGGGTCGATACAGTCTTCTGATTTTGGCAGGGCCGACTGATTCGTATGGTTTGCCTTTGTTATCGCCAATCCTCGTTTTGACTTCAAAAAAGGTGATGGTTTTATTTTTTTTTGCTATTATATCGATCTCACCCCAACGCGTATAAAAATTTTGTTCGAGGATTTGGTAGCCTTTTTTACGAAGAAACTCCTTAGCAATTGACTCGCCTCTTTTTCCTATATCGATGTTATGCAACATAGATCCTTCGGCTCGCTACGCTCGCTCAGGATGATGAGCGAATTGAGGTATTATGCTCGTCATTTTAGCTTGGCTTTAACCTGATGTTCGGAAAGTCCGCGAATAAAATATAGTTTGGCCCTTCTTGATTTGGCTTTTTTCAAAAGTGAAATATTTTCAAGAAACGGCGATATTAAGGGAATAATTCTTTCTACCCCTCCGCCGGAGCGCGATATTTTTCTAACCGTAATCATCTTTGTCGCCGGCGTATTGCCTTTTATTTTTATAAGAATACCTTTAAAAATCTGTTTTCTTTCCTTTTCACCCTCTTTAAATTTGTAGGTTATACCTAAGGTACTTCCTACGCTAAAAGTTTTATCCTTGTAGATAAATGAATTAGCCATATTTATTTGTTAAAACAATTGTCATTCCCGCGACCTGCCCGCATTGCTACGCAAAGCGTTGCAGGCGGGAGGCGGGAATCTATTTAATCTCGATCCCGATTAAATCGGATGACAAACCAGATGCTGCAACAAGTTCAGCATGACAGTTTAACAATTCTACCATCTTAATAATTGTTTGACAAGTTTTTCTTATTTGGTTATACTTCAAAAACGTGAAGACAAAGTATGTTTTTATTTCTGGCGGCGTTATTTCTGGAATTGGTAAAGGTACGGTTGCCGCTTCCATTGCATTTCTTCTACAGCGATTAGGCTTCAAAGTTGCTCCAATAAAATGTGAAAATTATTTGAATATAGACGCGGGTACTATCAATCCAATTGAACACGGCGATCCTTTTTTGTGTGAGGATGGTACTGAAGCTGACATGGATTTGGGAACTTATGAAAAATTTCTCAACGTAGACGTGGGAAAAAGCAATTTTATTACGATGGGACAGATTTACCAAACTGTTATTAATCGTGAGAGACGTTTTGAATATAATGGCGAAGACGTTGAAGCGATTCCCCATATAACCGATGAAATTCAAAGAAGAATTATTGCCGGCGGGAGGAAATCAAACGCCGATATTGTCGTGGTTGAGTTGGGCGGAACAGCAGGGGAGTATCAGAACGTATTTTATTATGAAGCCTCAAGAATTCTCTCTTTTAAAAACCCCGGCGATGTAATTCATATTCACGTCGGATATATGCCTACGCCACTTCATCTGGGTGAACCAAAGACAAAGCCTACCCAGCTTTCAGTCAGAACACTCAACGCTATGGGTATCCAGCCTGATTTTATTATCGCCAGATCGGAAAAACAAATGGATCAGAGAAGGAAAAATCGTTTCGCGTTATTTTGCAATGTCCATCCCGAAGATATTTTTTCCGTTCCTGACACAAAAATAATCTATGAAATTCCACTGATATTAAAAAAGCAAAATTTCCCTAATCGCCTTCTGACAAAATTAGGGTTCAAAAAAAGTAAAGAGAACTTTAAAGACTGGGAAAAATTTGTAAATAAATTAAGTTTAATAGAAAAGTCCAATAGGAAAATTAAAGTAGCCATAGTAGGTAAATATTTTTCAACCGGAGAGTATCAACTTAGGGATTCTTACGCAGCCTTATTTGATGCATTACAGCATTCTGCCTGGCATCATAACGTTAATATCGAAACTATTTGGATTGATGCCGAGAAAATTGAGAAATACGGTAGTGAATTATTAAAACGGAACTACAATGGATTGATTGTGCCGATTGGTTGGGGAGAAAGAGGGGCGGAGGGAATGATCACGGCTGCGGGATATGCAAGGGATAATAAAATCCCTTATTTGGGCCTTTGTTACGGCATGCAGTTGGCTACGGTTTCTTTTGCTCGTGACGTGATGGGACTAAAGGATGCCAATACAACAGAAAAAAACCCTAAAACTAAAAATCCAATCATTCACTTAAATCCCAGGCAAAAGGAAAATGTTAAAAGAAGAGCTTACGGCGGGACTATGCGTCTTGGTGCCTGGAACGCAATAGTGAAAAAGGGCACGCTGGCATGGGAAGCTTACAAAAGATATCAGGGATTTTTAAACGAAGAGACCGCTTTGACAAGTGAAAGACATCGTCATAGATATGAATTTAATAACGATTATTTATCTAAATTTGAGAGGAAGGGAATGATTGTCTCAGCCCGCTCCACTGTGGAAAATTTAGTCGAAATTATTGAACTTCCCAAAACAGTTCACCCATTTTATTTAGGCACGCAAGGCCACCCTGAGTATAAATCGAGACCATTAAAACCACATCCTATATTTCTGGAGTTTATCGAAGCATGTTTAAAGAACTCGTTAACCCGTTAACGCGTTAACGAGCTAACGTGTTTATTTTTTCAGCTCTTCCCTCTCGATCTGCCACAATCTGTTATATTTTGCAAGGCGTTCACCTCTCGCTGAAGCTCCAAATTTGACAAAATCGGATTGCACCGCCACGGCAAAATCTGCAATGAAACTGTCGTTTGTCTCACCGGATCGATGCGAAACAATATAGTTAAAATTGTTTTTTCTGGCTAGATTGATTACCTCCAGGGTCTCAGTAATTGTGCCTATTTGATTAGGCTTTATTAGAATCGTGGTACAGGTTTTTTCACGTATGGCTCTCTCTAATCTTTCTTTGTTCGTAGTCAAAAGATCGTCGCCGACCAAGTAGATGTTTTTGGGAATTTTTTGGTTAAATTCGGACCATTTAGGCCAATCGTCCTCGTTTATAGGATCTTCCAAAACTAAAATGGAGTAGGTTGTCGCTAGTTTATAAATATAATCTAAATATTCGTCAACTTTAAGGAGATGGGGTTTATCTTTTATCTTATATTTGCCGTCTTTATAAAAGTGGGATGCCGCTATATCCAGGCCCAAAAAAACATCTAGTCCTATTTTTAAGTTCTTTTGCGCAATAGTCTCGTTAAGGATCTCAATAGCATCTAGGTTTGTAGGAAAATCCGGGGCAAATCCGCCTTCTTCGCCGACAGAGATATTAGAATTTCTGTAGGCTAATACTTTTTGCAGCTCATGGTATATTTCTACGCCTATCTTATAGGCGTCGGTGAATGAATAGGAAGATGACGGGATGATTTGAAACTCCTGAAATTCAATATTGTTGTTGGCATGTTTTCCACCATTTATAATATTAAAAATTGGATCGGGGAGGCGTTCAATTGGTATTGGTGAATCAAAGAGCGACTGATATAAGCTGTTGATATAACGAAAAAGGGGTACTTTAAGATCAGTAGCTGCGGCCTTCACCAAAAGCTGCGAAATGGTGAGGGTGGTATTTCCGCCAAGCTTGCTTTTGTTCTTTGTCCCATCGGCTTTAATAAGCCACAAATCAATATCTTTTTGTTTGAGTGGTGAAACGCCAACCAATTTTGGACCGAGCAAATCATTGATATAAGATACGGCTTTAGTGACGCCCATTCCATTAAAGCGCGTTTCGTCTTTATCTCTCAGCTCGATTGCTTCGCTTTTCCCTATTGATGTCCCCGAGGGTATGGAAGTTGTAACCTCGACTCCGTTATCCAGAATGAGCTTGCCTTCAATAGTCGGATAACCACGAGAATCAATTATTTCGTAAGCGTAAATTTTTTTAATTTTAGACATAATGTTTCTTTTCAATATTGTATATTAATTCTCTGGTTGAATCTATTGCGTCAACATTCACCGAAACACTGGTTATGCCAGCCTTTACAAGTTCCTCAACCAAATCGGGATAATCAGATGCTGCTTGGCCACAGATTGATGAAGTAACTCCAATTTGAGCACAAGTAGTCACAACATCTTTGAGTACTTTTACAACAACCGGATGTCTTTCGTCATAAATTTGAGAGACTTCTTCACTATCACGGTCCACTCCCAAAAGCATCATCGTTAAATCGTTTGTACCTATTGATACGCCGTCAACGCCTATTTGGATAAATTCTTTAAGATTGAGAGCACAGGAAGGGACCTCAACCATTATTAAAAGCTTAAATCCGCCAAGATCAGTTAAACCGCTTTTTTTAATAAGCTCTTTTACTTTGATAAGTTCCCAGGGAACTCTCACAAATGGAATCATGAGATGCAGATTTTGATAACCCAATTGATATATTTTTTTAATAGCCTCAAGCTCCAATTGAAATACTTCAGGATTAGTTATGTATCGGTATGCTCCCCTAAATCCAAGCATTGGATTTTCTTCGTGTGGTTCATAAAGCTTTCCGCCTTTTAAGTCGCGATACTCATTTGTTTTAAAGTCGGTGGCTCTGTAAACTACCGGCCGGGGAGAAAACGCCTTAACAAATGTTGTCAGATCCTTTGCCAGCCTGTTGATAAAAAAATGTTCTTTTTTTTGTCGGATAAACTCTTTCGGGTGGGTGCCGATTTGAGCAATCATGAATTCGGCTCGCAGTAGGCCTACTCCATCGACATTCATTTTTGCAATTTTATTAGCTTGGTCGGGTTCGGCTAAGTTGACGTAAACATGAGTTTTTGTTTTCAGTTTTTGTACGTGGGAATCCTCAGGATTCGTAAGCGTTTTTCCCGAACCCTGAGGGTTCGCATGAATTTTTCCTTTGAAAATTTCTCCCGTTGCGCCGTTGACGCTCACTACCATATCTTTTTTGAGAACTTTGGTTGCTTTTTCTGTGCCCACAACTGCCGGTATTCCAAGCTCTCTTGAAACAATAGCGGCGTGAGAAGTACGTCCGCCTTTGTCTGTTATGATCGCTGCGGCTTTTTTCATTGCCGGGACATAGTCTGGGTTGGTCTGCGGTGCAACAAGAACATCACCATGATGAATTTTGTCTATTTCTTTTGGGGAATGAATTATATTAACAGGACCGGTTCCTATGCCGGGAGAAGCAGGAGCACCGACTAGAATCGGTTGTTTGAGGTTGGAGGTTTGAGGTTGGAGGTTTTTTTCTTCAAACTTCTCACCTCTAACCTCTAACTTCTTACCAATTGTTGTTATCGGTCTCGACTGTACGATATAAACGCGATCTTTTTCAATTGCCCATTCGATATCCTGGGGAAAGAAATAGTGATTTTCTATGTCTTTGACGAGCATTGCTACTTGCAAGATTTCTTCGTCGCTTAACTTTTGTGTTATGCCAATAGATTTTTTTAGATTAAATTCTCTATTGGAAACGCCAGACTTTTTCAGCATGATTTGTTGTTCTTTAATCTCTTTTTTTAATATAACAAATGACCGCTTATTTACTTCATAATGATCCGGAGTCACTTTTCCGCCCACTATGTATTCACCCAATCCGAAAATCGCCTCGATCACGATTTTTTCTTTATCGTTTGACACAGGATCGATGCTAAAAGCAATGCCTGATTTATCAGATTGAGCCATCCTCTGTACCACGACAGCCAGTCCAACTTTTACATTGTCAAATCCTTGCTCATGGCGATAATAGATGGCGCGTGGTGTAAAAAGTGAAGCCCAGCAATCTTTAACTTTATTAAGCAAATTGGAATCGCCATGGACATTGAGATATGTTTCTTGTTGGCCAGCAAATGAAGCGGTTGGCAGATCCTCTGCAGTGGCCGAAGAACGAACCGCCACAATTGCCGGTGAATAGATCTGTTTTAAATTATTTATGCTCTGGCTGAACAATTTATCTTTTTTATTTTCTTTTACTTTGATCTGTTCGTAAAAACTAACTATAGAATGGGCTAGTTTTGCAGGCATTTCGGAATCGTGAATTAATTTTTTTAAATGATCCGATGCCTGCTGGAGTTCATTGGAGTTGTTGTAATTTATTATTGAAATAATATCCTTGATTTTCTGCTCAAGGCGAGACTCTTTGATGAAGTCAAAATAGGCATGAGAGGTTATTATGAATCCATTCGGAACGGGAAGGCCGGCATTTATCATTTCTCCCAGGTTGGCTCCTTTTCCTCCGACCAGCCCGACGTCGTCTTTTCCCACCTCATCAAACCAGACGATTGATTTTTTTTGGGGCATATAATATAATATAATCCAAATTTTATAAATAATGCAAGTATGAATAGAAACGAAGTAGTTAAAAATATAAGTGCTGGTGATGAGTATAAGTTTGTTGGGTTGTCACAACCTATAATATTATATCTATTTCATAAGTGGGCAACCCATAAAGGAGTAGTTGAGGAAATATTAGGTTGGAATGTTGACGAGTTAGGTTCAAATTTTATAGCTGGTTACTGTGCGTATGATCGGTCAAGCGATTTATTTAGCGTTACAGGTGAATCAGTAAGTTATCCGGAATATAAACCTTCGAGCGAACAGCTTAATCAATTAGTCGACACTGCTGATATACGAATTGAAAACTGGTGATACTTTTTGATCTAGTTGACTTTGAGAAACTGCTTTGTTAAACTAACCCTTGCCAATGAAAATTTCACTTACCTAAAGGCAGCATTGGAGACTCTACAGCTAGTTCTCCTAACAGCCTTCTTATCACGTAACACATAACAAGTAACATGAAACAAAAAAAGTAGCTATTGGAATTAATGTTATATGTTTCATGTTTTATGTTTTATGTTACATGAAGAAGGGCCTATAGCTCAATTGGCTAGAGCATCGGATTTGCATTCCGAAGGTTTGGGGTTCAACTCCCCATAGGTCCACCGCACTTTGACAATTAATTTATGGTAGGTCAACCCCGCCCATGGCGGGGTCAAAATAACTAACAAGGAAGATGGGAGAAACAAAGCTAATGGTGGATGCCTTGGCAGTTTGAGCCGAAGAAGGACGCGTGAATGAGCGCGAAAACAACGGTGAGCCCTCTATCAGGCATTATCAACCGTTGATTTCCGAATGGAGTAATCCCACCCTGCGCAAGCAGGGTGATCGGGTACCGTCTGGTACCTGAAGGTAACCTGGTGAACTGAAACATCTAATTAACCAGAGGAAAAGAAAACAATTTATTTCTTCGAGCAATCGAAGGATGTGATTTCGTCAGTAGCGGCGAGCGAAAGCGAAATAGCCTAAACCCCGCCTTTGGCGGGGGGTTGTGGGACCACAGTAGGGAGTGAGTTTTGATAGCAGAATGTTTTGGAAAAGACAGCTAAAGAGAGTGAAAGCCTCGTATGCTAAATCGAAACTTACCCTGGTGGATATCCCAAGTACCACGAGCCACGGAAAATCTTGTGGGAAGCTGGGTCGGTCACGATCCAAGGCTAAATACTCAAACTGACCGATAGTGAACAAGTACCGTGAGGGAAAGGTGAAAAGTCCCCCGAAAGGGGAGTGAAATAGAACCTGAAATCATTAGCTAACAAACAGCAAGAGCATCTCGTTTTCACTCGATGCTCAAACTCAAAAGTTAAAACTCAAACCTCAAAACTAAAATTGTATTAATACAATCTAAATTTTTGACATTTGACATTTGAGATTTGACATTGAACACCGAGCGAAGGCGAGGTGTGATTGCGTGCCTATTGAAGAATGAGCCAGCGAGTGGCCTCACCTTTCGTCAACTTAACCAGTTCTACTGGGTAGGTATAGCGAAAGCAAGTCCTAATAGGGCGATTTAGAAAGGTGAGACCGACCCGAAACTGGGTGAGCTAACCATGAACAGGGTGAATCCCGATCACAATCGGGAGGAGGCCCGTACCCGTTGTCGGTGAAATGACATGGGACGATTTGTGGTTAGGGGTAATATGCCTATCGAACCCAGAGATAGCTGGTTCTCCCCGAAATATATTTAGGTATAGCGGCGTAAAAAATTTTACAGGGATAGAGCGACTAGATGGTTGTGAGAGCGTAAGCGATTACGATCAACTAAACTCCGAATACTGTAAAAAATTTAGACGCCAGTCAGTCTCGCCGGGATAAGCCGGTGCAGGCGAAAGGGAAACATCCCAGATTCCCGTCTAAGGTTCCTAAATGACTTTTAAGTGGAAAAGGCCGTTGGATGTCCAACACAGTTGGGAGGTTGGCTCAGAAGCAGCCATCCTTTAAAGAGTGCGTAACAGCTCACCTAAATAGCCCTCCGATTCGGAGGGAGGATGTCCGGCGCCAAAAATGATCGGAGCTAAAAGTCTGCCGAAGACGGAAACTTGTGCTAAGCACAAGAAATTCCAATTATCAATTCACAAGAAACAAATAAATTTCAAATTATAAATTCAAAAATTAAATATTTTTTAATTTGAGAATTGAATATTGAATATTTTTGGAATACTTGGAATTTGTAATTTGGAGCTTCTCGTGCTTTGCACGAGTGGTAGGGGAGCATCCCGACAACAGCGAAGGTAAATTGTAAGATTTGCTGGAGTTGTCGGGAGTGAGAATGCTGGCATAAGTAGTGGATCTCCCGATGAAAACTCGGGATGCCGAAAACCCAAGGTTTCCTCAGCAATGTCAATCATCTGAGGGTAAGTCGGATCTAAGGGAGTACCTTATGGTACTACCGATGTACAAACAGTTAAAATTCTGTTACTTCAATATTTTCGTTATTACTTAAATTCTGACGAAATTTGATATCTTGCCCCTCCTATATGGGGGGTTAAGCTGCAAATAATGCTGTTAAAGGTATTGCAAGCAGTGAATACAACTCTGACGTAACGTCGGGGGAGGCTTGAGATTTAAGTTTCCAAGAAAAGGATTTTAAGGAGAAAGTGTTGAATCCGTACCGACAACCGACACAGGTGGGTTGGTGGAGTACACCAAGGCATACGGGTAATGATGATTCAAGGAACTCGGCAAAAAAGCTGGACGTAACTTAGGAATATGTCCTCCCCGACTTAGTCGGGGTACAACAAACGTTTGTCAACCGACTGTTTAGCAAAAACACAGGCTCCTGCTAACCCTAAAAGGGGATGTATAGG
>Ga0155254_139_pt5 | contig 26536 bp, 32 predicted proteins | sample RifCSPhighO2_02_FD_106222 | JGI IMG/M metagenome (GOLD analysis project Ga0155254, IMG submission 106222) | Candidatus Roizmanbacteria bacterium RIFCSPHIGHO2_02_FULL_38_11 | reverse complement strand
GAATCAACTCAAAATGATTCTAAAAGATCAACGGAAAGATTTTGAAAAAAAAGACCTAGGAATTGAAAGAGAAGAATTAACAAGAGTAAGTAAATATCTTCGTCTTCCCTATGTAATTGTCTTTTCTGGATTAAGAAGGGTGGGGAAATCAACTCTTCTGGCGCAGATTGCCCGTAAGTTTTATCCCGGAGGTTATTATTTTGTCAATTTTGAAGACGAACGTCTGTTAAACTTTAGCGCGGCCGATTTTGATTTACTTCATGAGGTTTTGGTTGAACTTTTTGCTGAACAAGATATTTTTTTCTTTGATGAAATACAAAATGTTCCCGGTTGGGAAAGATTTGTCAGAAGAATGGTTGATAAAGGCTATAAGCTCTATCTTACCGGTTCTAACGCCTCGCTTTTTAGCCAAGAGCTTGGAACAAAACTTACCGGCCGCTATCTACCGATAGAGCTATTACCTTTTTCTTTCAGAGAATTTTTAGCTTTCAAAGAAACTCCATTACCTAAAACTCAAATTCTCACACCGATTGAAAGAGGAAGATTAAAAAGGAATTTTAATCAATACCTTTCAAAAGGAGGTATTCCTGATGCTTTAAAATATCCCGATTCTTCATGGCCAAAGGTCCTTTATGAAGATGTGATTTTTCGTGATGTAGCCGCTCGTTATCGAATAACCGAAGTGAGAGCCTTAAAAGAACTCTCTTTTTATCTTATTAGTAATGTTTCTCGCCTCATTTCTTACAATAAAGTAAAAGAGCTTCTTAAGCTTGGAAGCGTCAATACAGTAAAAAATTATGTTGATTATCTTGAAACCGCCTGGCTTTTTCTTGTTGTCAATCGTTATTCTTATTCGGTAAAAACTCAACAGATTGCCCCAAAAAAAATTTATGGAATTGATACAGGCATGGTAAGGGGGGTGGGCTTCTCTTTTTCTGAAAACCGAGGAATCTTGCTGGAAAATTTAGTTTATTTGTCTCTGCGAAGAAGTACTAAAGAGTGTTATTATTACAAATGCGCCAATAATTTAGAGGTGGATTTTTATCTGCCAGAAAAAAGGCTTTTAATCCAAGTTGCGCAAAACTTGGAAGATAAAAAAACAAAAGAAAGAGAAATGGAAGGATTAAAAAGGGCAGCGGAAGAATTGAAGATAAAGAAAGGCTTCATCTTAACTGATGATGAAAAAGGCGCTATAAAAAAAGGGGGGTTAATAATAACAATCAAACCCATTTATGAATGGCTTTTGGAAACATAATAGCTTTAGCAGAATCTTGCTTTTTCTCTTTATCCTTTTTCTCCCTACTCAACTGGGCAAACATTTTTTCTTCGATTTCTCCTATCTCTCGGGTGTTCGCGTCGACTATCTCGCCCCAACAATTTATGTTACCGATATTCTTGCGTTTATTCTAATCTTCTTAAATCTTAAATCTTTACTCGAATTTTTTAGGAATAAAAAAATTCTTACTTTACTTTTTATTTTATTTCTTGATATTTTAATTTCTCAATTTCCTCCCGTATCAATGTATCGATACATTAAAATTATAGAATTTATCGGTATTATTTTCATTTTTAGACAAGCGCGATTGTCGAAACGATTGCTTTTATTAGGTTTATTGATCGGAGGAATTTTTGAATTTTCGCTTTCGTTAGCTCAATTTGTCAACAAACACTCCCTCCAGGGCTTATTTTATTTTTTTGGGGAGCGGCGCCTTGATCTTTCGCTGCCGGGGATCGCCAAGGCGTCATTAGCCGGGGTTGAGATTTTGCGCCCCTACGGCACTTTCTCTCACCCAAACTCCATGGCCGGATTTTACCTTCTGGTCTATTTTTTTTTATTATCGCGTAAGAAATTCGGCAATTCTTTGTTGAAAAATAGCTTGCTTCTGATCTCTAGTTTATTGATATTCCTTTCTTTCTCGAAGACTGCGATCATTTTCTATATTATTTTGAATTTTATCTATCTCTGGAGAAGCCCGCTGATAAAAACCTGCAAGCTGTGTTTAATTTCTCGCATATTTGTCCTGTCAATTGTATCTCTTGTTTTTCTACAAGCCACAACCGACCCTCTCACCATTCAGAAAAGGTTGCAACTTATGCAAAATGCCTTGTTGATAATTGCAAAACGTCCACTTTTTGGCGTAGGATTGGGAAATTATCTTTTAGCCCAACAGCAATTTCCTCAGCGTTTTGCCGATTTCTTAAATCAACCTGTCCACAACATTTTTCTCCTCCTGCTTTCTGAGATCGGGATTGCTATAACTGCAGCGTTATATTTTATCTTTAGGAAAGAGTTTAAAATTGCATTTAAGAATTCACCCTATATTTTCCTTGTAGTTTTACTGACCGGATTGTTTGACCACTATTGGCTCACGCTTCAACAAAATTTTTTGTTAATTGGCTTGATCCTGGGCGTTCTATAACTTTTCAATTTTTCTTTTTACCCGTTTATTCAAATCCAAAGCTCTATTAACAGTATCATCTTGTCCCTGAGGTAAGTCTTTGAGAAGCCCCTCTCCTATTTCTTTATGTTTTGCGTTGCTCAGCTTTAGCCTCTGCACAAAATCTGACGACGCCGTTACCCCTTGTTTTCTGGATGTTTCCAAAAGAGGAGCAGTCTTCAAGAAATACTCTTCACCCTGGAGAAATGCTTTCACCGCATGAGTGTCTTTTCCGGTCTTTGCCAATCCAATCGCCATTGCGCTGCGCTTATCAGAGAAGAGCAGGTAAAGTTCGGCTTTTTTTAGATTGTCCCTGGTTGTCAATTCCAGGACTTTGTCCCTGATTTCTTTTATGAAGAAAAAGGGGTGGTCTGGTAAAATGCCGGGGTACGGAAGATTGTATTCAACTTTTTCCTGATTGAGATTGAAGGGTTGAGAGTTCAAAAAATAAAATGCCGGCGGGATCACGAGAAATACGAGCAGACAGAAAAAGAAGATTAGGCTTTTCGTTATCATAATCGAAAGTATACTAAATATAGACCACGAAAACAACCCCGCCAAAGGCGGGGTTGTCTTGTTGAGATTATTTAACCATTCTTTTGAGGCTTTTACCTGCTGTAAAACCTGGTGTTTTGGTTGCCGGAATTTGAATCTCGGCTCCTGTCTGTGGGTTTCTTCCCTTTCGTGCCGCTCTTCGTCTAACCATGAATGTACCAAAGCCTGTCACAACGACTTTCTCTCCTCTTTTTAAAGCGTCGGATATCGATCCAAATACTGTGCCTACTGCGTCTTTTGCTGCTTTAGCTGTAAGGCCTGCCTTTTTTGCAACTTGTGCAACTAAGTCTGCTTTTGTCATCTTTTATCACCCCGTTTCTGTTGACAGAACTGATAATAATTTTAGATTGATTTTTCAATCAATCGCAAACATCATAGAAAGTTTTTAGCCTCTTGTCAATCTATATTTAAAATATCTTATTATAACAATCTAGATCAGATTGGGGCTTTAGGTTAGGATATTTACTTTATTTTATGTAAGAAGTGTTCGCGCAGAGATCTTTTCTTAACTATTTTTCAGATTTTTGTTGTTGCTTCGGCTCGATATTCCCGTATTACCGTTACCTTTATCTGTCCCGGAAATACGTCGAATTTTTTCTCCAGCTCTTCTCTAATTTTTTCCGCTAAAACAGTTGCCTCATCGTCGGTTATTTCTTCCGGCTTTACCACTACCCGAAGCTCCCTTCCCGCTTGCAAAGCATAAGCTTCCCTAACTCCTTTTTTTGTCTTAGCTGCGTCTTCAATTGTCTTTATCCTCTTTAAATATTGTTCGAAGTCTTCGTGACGTGCGCCGGGTCGACCGCCAGATACGGCATCGGAAATATAGACTATTATCGCCTCTATCGATGTAAATGGAACGTCTTCATGGTGGGCAGCTACGCAATCAATGATTGTTTGCGGAAAACGATATCTTTTCAGAAGCTCAACCCCTAAGTCCACATGAGAACCCTCTTTATCGGTTATTACCTTCCCAATGTCGTGTAAAAGACAACCAAGTTTTACCGTATTGACATCGGCTTTCAACTCATGCGCCAAAGCTATTCCAATCCGTGTTTCTTCCAATGTGTGAAGAATCATATTTTGGCCGTATGAATAGCGGTACTTAAATTTTCCCAGCAGATGGACTATTTCAGAAGGAAGATTAAAAATGCCTACTTTATGAGCTAGCTCCTCTCCTGCCCTGAATATAATTTTGTCAACTTCCTCCTTTGTTTTTTTTACTATTTCCTCAATCCGCTCCGGCTGAATTCTTCCGTCTTTTATCAATCTTTCTAGGGACAATTTGGAAATTTCTCTTTTTATTGCGTCGAAGGAAGAAAGTCTGATCACCCCTTCTTCTTCTAGATCAACGTCAACGCCCGTTGCTAGCTCAAAGGCTCTGATATTTCTGCCGTCTTTGCCAATGATTCTTCCCTTGAAATCTTCGTTTGCCAGATTGATGACAGACAAGGTATATTCTGCTACATAATCGGTGGCTCCATAACGCATCGAATCTATCAATAACTCTTTGGCTTTCTCGTCAACGTTTTGTTTTACCTGCTCTTCTGCCTGTTTGATACGCTTTGCTAAATCGCTTTTTAGCTTTTCTTCCCAACCCGAAATGAGAAGTTGCTTGGCCTGGTCCTTTGTCATCTGGGCAACCTTCTCCAATTTCTGCAAAATGTTCTCGCGTTTTTCCTCGTATTCTTTTTTTAACTGGTCCAAACTCTGTTTTTGTTTGTCAACGATTGCCTTCTCGCTAATAATTTGTTTTTCTTTTTCCTCGAGTTGCTGTCCCCTTTTCATTAAACGCTTCTCTATCTCTAAGCTCTCATCGATTGTCTTTCTTGCCTCTCGCTCTGCTTCCTGTTTAACTTTTAAGGCTTCTTCCTGCGCTTTCAACACAATCTCTTTTGTTTGCTGTTTTACAACCGGATTTTCTTTCTGTTTTACCTCTTTCACGCCGTGCAGCTCTTCACGCAAGATGGTTCGTATCAAATTTTTTAAGTCAACCATAGAAATTTACTAAGTGCTTAGAGGGGAAGAAAGCAAAACAATATTATTCGAAGTTAAAAGAAATCTGCAAATACGATGAATGTCTCGAATTTTTGAAATTTAAGACTTGAAAATTCATTGAAAATTGATAATTATAAATTGAAAATTTCACTTTCCTTCTCTAAGCTAAATTCTAATTCCCCTATTTTACTCCCTCTCCCCAAATTCTGCAAATGGTAATTTTTAAGATTTTAATTTGTTATTACATTTTTCTGCCTGGTTAAAGGGGCAAACACAATATTAGATTCTCCTTTTTTGAGATTTAATGCCAGCTGCCAGATAGTTATAACGTCGCCGTTCTTTATTCCCCTCCAATTTTGAACAACAGGAGGTACTTTCATTAACGAATTAATTGTTTCTAATTTCAATTCTTTCCATTTACTCATCAAGTTTGATTCTAGGTAATGGTATCTGGCAAAACTTGAGTGAAAGGGAACTTTTTCAAACATCGTTGCGTTTAGTGAAACGAGGTCTTTATGATTAAAATGATTGGTTGCGATGATAAACTTGGTTGATCTTCTCACCTTAGTCCCTCCATCGAGCGATTTTTCTACAACAGCCAGATTGCCCCATTTATCGGCCAGTGTATATATTTGAGAATTAGGCGTTGGGATTTTTTCCAGAATTGATAAAGCCTCATCAACTTTTTTGCATTGCTCTGCTATTAGCTGGACTACGTGCGGTGTACATATACCAATATCTTTTTTCTTACCTGGTGCGCCGTTTAGTCCAATATAAAGATTGTCATTCCAGGCATCTTCTGTGATAAGAATAAACTCTTCGGGACCTACCAATTTTCCAAACTCCCATGTTCCCATGTCAGAAATTCCCTTGATGCTAAAAAAACTTTTGTCTGTGTAATCATATTGCAAAAATTTTGCATGCAGTTCTGACGACTCAAGCCAGTCGTAATTTCTTCCGATAAATATTCCATAACTACTATTAACTGCAAAAGCCGAACAACGCCTGTCGACGATTGCATAAACCGGAGCCAGAAATATGGTCAAGGAAATTTTAAACATCTTATCCTTACCAATCCTTAAACCCTTGGCTAAACCTGTAAGAAAGTCCAAATGCTGGGGATAAAATTTTTCATATATTTTTAACTGCTGGGAATAATATCTGTCAGCAAAAGGGGGCATATAAGAATAGGTGTGTCCCCATTTTTTGTAAAGCAATCCAATCTGCTCGCCAATTTCCCTGTGAGTCCCCCTGAATTTTAAAACTCTTTGATTCACAGCCTATTTTAGCATGTTAGAATCTTTATCTAACAAATGAGATTAAAACCAATCACCAAATAGTTTTGAGTTTTGGAACTTTTTTAATCGTTGAGTCCTTAGTAATTAAGGAACACTTATGAATTAATGCCGTAGCACAAATTATTCTGTCATGTATTTCCAGTTGTATAGGCAAACTAAAAGATGTAGATAGAATCTTCAGATCAAGAGGAACAATAAAAATATTTTTAAGTCTCAATTTTTCTAAAAACGTTGGGAAATTGAATTCCTTATCTTTTAAACTTATATGAAAAGCTTCTAATAAAACAATCGAAGGAATAAAGCAGTTGTTTTTTTTTGAAAAAATACTATCAATAATTTTCTTGGCAATACGAGAAAGAGTTTTACGACCCATGAAATACCATGCCAATGCATGGGTATCGAGACAATACTTAGGTAAGTTCATTGACAGTTTTTTCCCAACTCGAGGTTATCTTATCTATTTCTTTATCAGAAATATCAGCTAACGAAAATATTCCATAGGGTAATTTATTTGATTTCTTGGCTTTTTTAGCAATTTTCTTATTTCTATGATAATCTGAATAAGGTATAATTACGACCTGAGGAGTACTTTCTCTAATTACTACCAAGTGGTCTTTTTTTTCTACAACTTGATCTATAAGTTTGCTTAAATTATTTCTGGCTTGTGTGATATTGACGAGGTTTAACATAGTAAATATAGTGTACGTTACATCTTACATCCTGTCAAGGATATTTTACTTAACTGCTTGCGCTGGTGTAATAACGGAGGGCGAATTTCCAAAACTTTCTTGAAAGATAAAACATTAAAAGGGCAAGAAACAGTAGAAGAATAACATCTCCAGATAGCGCCTTTTGAAACAAGGATTTTGTCGGGACAGCGCTCAATAAGGTAAAAGGGATTAAAAAAAGTAAAATAAAGCTTTTAAGTTCATAAATAATCTCGGGCGGAAAACGTGAAACTCCGTTAATGTTATATAAAAGAGTTGTGATATTCGATAATCTAGGAAACCAAATCATAAGCGTGGAAAAACTTAGCCAGATAGAATACATCAAGAGCATACTAAAAAATACAAGAACCAGATAACTTATAATATTCATTAGGCTGATTGATATACCCATTTTGATTATCAAATAAATTATTATTGGTACTCCAATTACAAATCTAAACAAATTAGCGAAGCTGAAATACCAAAGACTAAGTAAAAACTGTGAGTCCATCGGTTTTAAGAGAATTAAGTCCAACTCTCCTTTGTCTATAATTGCTGAAAAACGATCGAAATTTCGGGAAAAAATAAGATGAAACAAACCAACGATTATAAAAACATAGTTTGTGGTAAGAAAGATCAGCTCAACTTTACTCCAACCATAGAATGAATCAACTCTTCCGGTTAACAACAGAACCCAAACAATTTGAAATGTGCCCCAAAGACAGGTAGAGATAATACTACTTACGAAACCAGATCTATAAGCAATTATTGCTGAAAAATTAAGCTTCAATAGAGTTTTGTAAACATTAAGATAATGCCTCATATTACTGACCTAACGCTGTAAACTCCTTAATTCCTTTCCGCCAGGTGAATCTTTCTAGGATTAAAAAAAATATCAGCCAAAAAATCTGTATTGATATGATTTTTAACATTACAGAAAAAGTTGCTTTTCCTAAAAAAATAATAACCGGATAATAAATCATCGAGGCAAAAGGTAATAATCCAACAATTTCTCTAAATTGATTAGGAAATAAATCCAATGGAATTACCTGTCCGGCAAAAATAATAGTCAGAATATAAACTGTTTCAGCTACCGCGCGGTTATCGGTCATCCAAAAAGCCGTATAACCCACAATCATTTTAAATGTAAAGGAGATTAAAAAAGCAAAAATACTGGAAATCAGTCCAAAAAAAATAATGCCGGTACTTAAATTAATCTGGAAGTAGTCCCTGAATATCGTAGAGAAAACTAGAAAAAGCGTGATTCCATAAAAACCCTGAAGCACTCTGTATGGTATTTCTTCAAAGAACTTAATCCAATAATAAGAAAATGGTCTCATAAGATACCTCGTTAACTCACCCTGCTTTATATCAATGTCTCCTACGTCTTCTTCGATGTGTGAGGTTAACATAGATATGGCAATGATCAATATCAGATAATACGAATTTAGAGACCTCATCGACCAGGAAATGTTTTGATTTGTTTTCGTAGCCAAAGTCCAAAAAAGAATCATTGGCAACATGTTAATAACGGGTATAAGAAACCAGATAAAGGAGCGGAATCTATGCTCGAAGAGTCCTTCAAAGTGTAAAAGAAAAATTTTTAGAAATTTCATATCAAACTTTTTTGCTTTTAAAAATAAAACGAACTATCGTTTCTATCTCTGGATCTTCGATATTTATATCTTCTACCGGAAAATCGTTTAAAATTTTAGATGCTACTTTATTAGAACTTTCTTTTGCAACGGCAATTCTTACTTTTAAATTGTCATATTCTTTGATTTGACCGAATTGTTGAAGTTTTTCTTTCTCTACCGCTTTAGAAAAAATTACTGTCAATAGCTTATTTTTTGCATATTTTTTTATAATCTGCTCCAGGCTTCCGTCATAGATAATTTTTCCGTGATCTATAATCATTACGCGACTACAAAGCTCTTCAACGTCCCCCATATAGTGACTCGTCAAAATTATTGTCGCATTAAATCGTTTATTGTATTCTTTGATAAAACTACGCAGATTTTTCTGCATTACCACATCAAGACCAATTGTTGGTTCGTCTAAAAATAGTACGTGCGGCGAGTGAATTAGAGCTGCGATTAACTCACATTTCATCCGCTGACCGAGAGATAATCTTCTCACTTGAATATTTAAAACATCTTTTACATCTAATAAAGTAACAAGTTCTTCTATATTTTTTTTAAAATTCCTATCGCTCACCTGATATATTTCTTTATTTAGGAGAAAGGATTCCATCGGCGGCAAATCCCACCAAAGTTGGTTTTTTTGTCCCATCACAAGTGATATTTTTCTTAAAAATTCATTTTTTCGATCGAAGGGTTTAAATCCTAAAACCGATACTTCACCGCTTGTAGGATGTAAAAGTCCTGATAGACATTTTAGAGTGGTAGTTTTTCCGGCTCCGTTTGGCCCGATAAAACCAATGAGCTCTCCTTCATCTATCTCAAAAGAAATATTATCCACAGCTTTCGAATCATAATATTTCCGGTGGAATAAGGATTTTAACGACCCGGCTACTCCTGCCTCCTTTTGATGAACTCTAAAATATTTTGTCAGATTTTTCACACTTACTGACTTCATATACGAAGCATTATAGCAGTTATTTTTATTCCTCTAACTTAACTATAGTCTCTCTGATAATATCAAAAGGAAATCCGCGACGGGCGAGGAACGCGGCTGATTTTTCGAAGCGCTCTTTTGCGGGGAGATTTTTAAATTGGTGCCATTTGGATTTTAGCGCCTGAAGAGCAAGATCTTCTTCCGCCAAAGGATTTTCTTCCAAGTGTTGATCTATCAAATCTTTTTCAATGCCCAAACGCAAAAGTTCCGCTTTTAGAACAAATCGACCTTTTGGTTTACTTCTGGCTCTTTGCTCAACAAACCACTCGACAAACGCTTTATCATCAATATGACCTTGCTCTTCTAAATTTTTGATTGCTTTATCGACATCATCGCGCGAGAAGTGCCGTTTTTTAATTTTTTTATATAAGTAGTCCTGCATCTCTTTTTGAGTTCTAGGTCGGAACTTCAAGAAGAAATAAGCATAATTAAGAAGAGTCTGAAGATCTTCTTCTGTAGTCATAACTCGTTAACCCGTTAACTCGTAAATAAATTAATAGGTTTATTTTTTCCCCGTCACCCTCTCCATTACTTCTTTAGTTAGGTGTTGTTTCATCTTTTGATCACCTGAGAGAAGTATTTTTACCTGCTCTTTTCCTTGCCCTACTATTTTGTTATCGAGCTTGAGAAAAGCTCCGCTTTTGGTCAGTACTCCTGATGCAATTGCAGCATCAATCAGGCCTTCTTCTTTGTCAATTCCCTGCGCGGTTATCACTATTTCCGCTTCCTTAAAGGGAGCGGCAACTTTGTTTTTAACTATTTTTACTCTGATGCGCGAACCGTAGACCTGGTTATTTTTCTTTAAAGTCTCAATTTTTCTGACATCCATTCGGATAGAGCAATAAAATTTTAGAGCCAGGCCACCCGGCGTTGTCTCCGGATTGCCAAACATTATTCCAATTTTAAGTCTGATCTGATTTGTAAATACAATGGTTGTTTTTGATTTTGAAACTACTCCGGTTAACTTTCTCAAGGCTTGAGACATAAGCCGCGCCTGCAGCCCCATCTGCGCGTCGCCCATCTCTCCTTCGATTTCAGCGCGCGGCACAAGAGCTGCAACAGAATCAATCACAACCAGATCTACTCCGCCCGATCGAATCAAAGCTTCAGCAATCTCCAGAGCCTGTTCTCCTGTGTCAGGTTGGGAGACTAAAAGATCATCCAGATTCACTCCAATTATTCTTGCCCAGGCCGGATCCATGGCGTGTTCTGCGTCAATAAAGGCAGCTACGCCTCCGGACTTTTGCGCCTCGGCAATGATGGAGAGACAGACCGTCGTCTTCCCTGCCGCCTCCGGTCCAAATATCTCCACTATTCGCCCCTTAGGAATTCCACCAACGCCAAGAGCAATGTCCAAAGGAAGAACTCCGGTTTTAATAACTTCAACCGGGACGTGGCTTGTGTCTCCTAAACGCATAATGGAACCTTTACCAAACTGTTTTTGGATCTGCTCCATCGCAAGCATAACCGCTTGTCTTTTTGGACTCAAGTGTGATTGACCATCGTTTTTATTTGCTGTTCTCATAAGAGATTTTAAGAGAAGAAATAATAACGCCTATATTATTCACTATCAACCCTAAAATTACAATGGCTTATAATCCACAAACTCGCTATTAAGTGTACTCTGCTCTACCCCTTCGCTTAAAATACGTAAATTATTCCTATCACTATAATTCCCCATAAAAAAATGGTGAGGATCAAGGGCCTATCGGTAGTCACAATCTTTTCTGGCCTTTCACCTTCTTCTCTTTCATACAGTAGCTGGGCATATCGGGAAATGCCATAAACGATCAGTGGGATCGTCACCATCATCCAACGCCTAACTTCAAACGTTGGAAACAGTTTATTGATTGACTCGGAAAAAATTGTTCTAATCTGCGGAGGTCTATCAACATAAGTAAAAAATGCGTACGCCAGAATCGTCCCCGTCGCAAAGGTATTGGTGAGAAAATCCAGCATGTGCTCTTTGTATTGGTCAAGAGACACTCTAGCTTGCGAACCGTGCGCTACCAACTCGGCATGGCGCTTAACAGTGGCCATAAACAGCGAGCCGAAAAAGATCGTGTAGACTAACCAAATTGGGATGTGGTAACCAGTCACGACCTCGCCAGCCAGTGTTCTCATCATGAAGGAAAAAGAGATGGTAAAAATATCAATAACCGGCCTTCTTTTAAGATTTAAAGAATAAAAAAAATGCAAAAGAATGAAAATCAAGCTCAAGAAAAAAAAGGGGAGAGAGAAAAATAGAGCTAAAATCAGCGAGACCAACGTGAGTATAAAAACAATAAATGTAGCTTCAGGAATGGTAATTTTCCCGGCAGCGATGGGTCGAAACTTTTTAATAGGATGTTTTCTATCATATGGATAATCGATGATGTCATTTAAAACATAAGATGTAGATGAAAGAAGACACAAAACAAAAAAAGCGTAAGTAGACTTGAGCAGTGCATCTTGAATGAACAAAGTTCCTGAAAAGATGATGGCGGTATAGACTACGAGGTTTTTTATCCACTGATTGACGCGAAGGGTTCGAAGCAGTATAATAATCCTTTCCTTTTTCATTTTGATTTGAATTATACATCATCCGAAAGTATTATTATTGAGATATGGTTAACCTGGATGACAAAAATGCTATTTTAAAACTTCAAGGTGGAGACGCTGTTTTGAAATCAATCGACGCTTTACCCCAACAGCTCCAACAATCATTCACCGAATCATTACAAGTGAAGTTTCCGGATAAGTATAGAAACGTAAAGAATATCGTAGTCTGCGGAATGGGAGGATCGCGTTTTACCCCTCTTATAGTGAAAGAACTTTTTAAAGAAGAGATTTCTCTGCCTTACTTAATCAACGATGATTATAATTTGCCCGGGTTTGTCGATGAAAATACCTTGGTTATTTTATCTTCCTATTCAGGAACTACCGAAGAAGTAATCAGATGTGGAAAGAAAGCTCAAACAAAAGGAGCTCTGTTAGCCGGACTTGCCGCGGGTGACGGAGTAATTGATTTTTTAAAAAGTGCCAATGCACCCTTCTATGTTTTCGATCCCAAATATAATCCGTCAGGTCAACCGCGAATAGGTTCCGGTTACATGATTGGAGGACATCTGGGATTACTTTTAAACCTAGGAATATTAAAAATAGAAAAGTTATTGATTAATAAAACAATAGAAGAACTTCCTTCACTGTTAAGAAATTTCACGATTGATACCAAAACAGAAGAGAACCCTGCCAAGAAATTAGCCCTACAACTCCAGCAAAGATATCCGTATTATGTCGTTTCAGAGTTCTTAACCGGTGTGGGTAACGCGATAGCTAATCAAACCAATGAGACTGCAAAATCGATATCATCGTTTCGCATAATTCCTGAACTCAACCATCATTTGATGGAAGGATTGAAATTTCCCCAAAAACATGGCGAGCTTGCCGTTTTTGTTTTATTTTTCTCACGGTTTTATTCGGAATCTGTACAAAAAAGGTTTCAAATCACAAAAGAAGTAATCGAACAAAACAAAATTAAAACGGTCTGGATCGAGTTGAATGGAGAAAATAAAATCGAGCAGACATTTTACCTTATGGGGCTGGGAAGTTACATGACTATGTATCTTTCAGCTCTCTACGAACAGGATCCAGCCGTCATTCCCTATGTAGATTACTTCAAGAAAAAACTAAAGGAGATGGGTTAAAGTTTATATCCAAATTTTCTCAAAAGGTCTTTCCGTCCTTTTACTTCGCTTTCTTTTTCCACACTCAATGGCGATTCACCGTCGACAACTCCTAAGATCCCTCTTCCCTGTTTTGTCTCTGCCACGATGACTTCGGTTGGATTGGCTGTGGCGCAAAAAATATTGACAACTTCCGAGACGTTTTTTATACGATTCAAGACGTTTACGGGAAAAGCATTTTTGAGAAAGATGAAGAGCGAGTGACCACAGCCAACATTTTTTGCATTATCTGCCGCAAGCTTGATCATCTCTTTATCTGTCCCGGAAGTTCTTATCTTTCTAGGCCCCGATGCTTCGCAAAATGCAACCCCAAATTTTATCCCCGGCACTGCCTCAACCAGAGTCTCATGGACATCCTCGACAGTTTTTATAAAATGCGACTGGACAAGAATGAAATTTATTTCTGCCGGTTTTTTGATTTTAACCGAAATAAGTTTCATTATGGCAATTATATATTTTCGTCTTTAATAAAACCAACCAAGTATATGAAGCAGTAGTCCGATGATCAGGATCAAAACCAGCAGATTATATAATCCTCCTAAGAAAAAAAGTCCAAAAAAAGATAAAAGCCATAAAATAAGAAATACCGTAACTATCTCGCGCAGCGGACTTGGTAAAATTCGAATTAGCCAAAGAATAAGAATAAAAACCAAAATATCATAAAGACCAACCGCTCTTCTTCCAATATATATAATGGGTGAATTTACGATAGACAAGACAGGAAACCTAACAACTCCGATAAACCAAAGAAGAATTAAGAGAACTAAAAGATATGCCAACATTATTATTTATTAAGCCATGAAACTATTTCATTTACAAGTTCTTTTTCTTTTGAGGCAAAGTTATGGACTGCATTTTGAATAATAACAGAGGTAAAATCTTTACTCGCAATCTTTTGTTTTAAAAGCTTCATCGCCTTTTCTTGTGGAACTCCTGTTGCAACATCAGTTTCAGGAACAACAGCTAATGTTGGCAAAGTAACCTTATCAAGATTTTTAAATTCTAGGGAAGGATTAGTAAAATTAAAAACCCAGGCATTTGATTGAGAATTAGTATAGTGCCAAAAAGTTCTCGCACTAACTGGAGCATTGCTCCAAAGTTTAATCGGCATTAATCTATCTCCTTTTCCTTCACTAATCATTTCTTTTGCCACTCCAGAATATTCCTTCCAATTTTTAACGCTTGAATTTAGCTGGTATAGAATATCCGCAGTAGTAATTAATATTATTTTTTTAATCTCATGTTTTGGATTATTTCCCAAGTAATAACAAATTTTATGTGGCCCTAAACTGTGACCCTGTAATATTATTTCTTTATAGCCAAGATTTTTCACATAATCGATTACTCCGTTAATATCATAGATCGCCTCTTCAATTATTTCATAAGCTGAACCTCTCGTAACCCATTCAAATCCATGACTAGCTTTTTTAAGCATATCGGAAATGTAATCATGCCCTCTGTTATTAAAAGTGAGAAAAGAATATCCGTGTAGTGGATAGGTGTAACCCATCACTGTGACAAAATGATTTTGGATAAAATGACCTTCTTTACCGTGAAGATGAATAATAATTTTTGCAGAGGATTTTTCTGCTTCAAAGAGTAGTGCGTCTAATTCCAATGCGTCTTCAGAGTAAATCTTATGAATACTTATATTTACACCTGATGGTTTTCTGAACATAATGTAATTATATCAATCCACTTACTTCTCTTCCTAGTTTCACCGCATAGTTTGTACCGCGGTCATAAGGGTAAGTCATATCTAAATTTGCAACGTAAAAGTTTTTTACCGGAGTTATAAAGGCGGGTTTGTTTTTGACAAAATCTTTGTCGAAGATCGGTTGGGCAAATGGACCATGAAATAGGTAGCAGTTAGTAGGTTGTAGTGAGTAGCTAGAATTAATTTTTTTAAGATATGGAGAACAAAAATCCAGCATTTCTTTAGAGCTCATTTTAATGAAAGCGTGTTCCCGTTCGACATACCATCCAACATAAGCTATGTGATTCCCGCTGTAATATTTTTTGTCAATAAAATTGGTGTGTTGCGCAACAATCATTATGGGAATTTTGGAGGCGCAAATATTTAACCAGTAGGTTTTCTCTAGAATCGGTTGTTTTGTTTCCAGAATTAAAACAACTGCGTGAAGATATTTTAATTTTGAAAATTTTTTTAAATAGGGCTGAGAAAAAATCGACTGAGTAATTTTGGACATAATTACTGTAGGTAAGGTAGAAATTACTGCATCGAATTTTTCTGATTTATTTATTTCAAAACCTACTCCCCGCTTCTCTATTGTTTTAATCTCAAAACCCGTGAACACGTTAACTCGTAAATTAACTAATTGTTCTTCGGTGTAGTTTATGAATGTCTGAAATCCGCCCTTGATGTAGCCTAATTTTTTTGCCCTTTTAGTAATCCTTGCCCAGATAAAAGTGGCCAATATATTTTCCGCATATTTACCGAACTTTTTCCGAAAAAGGTCTCGCCACAATATTTCCCAAACATGTTCCCCTTGCGTTTTTTTCAAAAACTCTTCTGCGGTTGTCTTCTCATATAAGGTTAAGAAGGGAGAAAATTTTAAAAATGCCAGCACGATCCCGGCTCTGATTTTTTCCGGCAAAGAGAGAAGAGGAAATCTCAAAAAATCTTGCGGAGAATCTAAGGGAATTATGCGGTAATCGGTCCCGTCTTGGGCGGGATCGTCCCGGACTTGATCCGGGATCCCCTTAAAATCAGATCCTGAAACGAGTTCAGGATGACTGGAGATTTCATATAAAGAAGAAGTCTGCGTTTCCTTAAAAAAAATGTCCTTAAATCCAACGTCCTGAGCGAAATCCAGGATATCATCCTCACTATCCAAAAGATGATGATAAGCTCTTTCCAAATACCAATCCCACCCTTTGCTTTTAAACCCAACCGCCAACCCTCCCAAAACCTTTTCCTTTTCAAAAAGCGTCACCTCATGTCCTTTTTTTGCAAGATAATAGCTGGCCGTCATCCCGGTAAACCCGCCTCCTAAAATTGCTATCTTCATAAGGTATTATTATAACGCGAAAATATATTGAATTTCATAGACTTCTTGACTATACTTTTATATATGAAAACCGATCCATTTATGAAAATACAAAAAAAGTATGGAGGAATGTGGGTTGCCACTGATAAAGAGGGCACTAAAGTGTATGCTGCTGGAAAAGGCGTCGAAAAGTTATTAAATAACTTAAAAAAGAAAAAAATTTCTCCTCAAAAAACCGTAATTGGATACATGCAGAAATATGGCCGCATCTACATTCACCTTTCCGTATAAATATAAATCAATCCAGGAAGGAAGAATTGTTGATCCACTAATCTTCTTGCCTTTAAAAACAAAGTTTGGCTGGCAAAACACCTGGTTTCTTCTTGATAGTGGGGCTGATACCACGATGCTTACGCTGCGGTTAGCTAAAGAATGGGGACTATATTACAATTCTCTTTTGAGAACTCAACTTGTAGGTATCGGTGAAAAGAAATCATATGCGTATTTTGGAAAGATTAATATCAGAGTAGGAGAGGCGGAATTTCGCGTTCGCTGTTATTTCATAGACGCTGAAGATTCAACTCTACTTCTTGGCCGACTTGATGTATTTGATAAATTCAATATCAGTTTCGATTCCGCAAATAAACAAATCGTCTTTAAACAAATTTAAATACGGGAAAAAATATTTCGACAAATAATCCAAGTGAAAAAAGAGTAGAGTACGTAAATAATCAACTGGAATTAGAGAACTCGTAAAACCAGATTTGCTTATTGAAATTGAATGTATTGCAGAAAAAGATAAATGAGTTATTATCGTAAATTCAAAATAGTTATTGGCACACCTCTTTGGAGAGTATATCTTCGCTGGGCGTACGAGAAATGCATTGACGATCTTAGCAAATTAAATTTTGTCCCTGAATTTAATAGGAAAAATTTTACTTGTTTGTTATGTGGCGTTGGGAATGAAACCACAGCAGATGAATTTATAAAGTTTGTTATTGCAAAAAATAAAAAGGCTGAGATTATAATCGTAGATATTGGCGGTGAGCAAATTGAAGCAGTAAAAAAATTAATTCATAACAAATATCTCTTTTTTAACATACAAATAAAACAGATAAATGCTTTAGAATTGACAAAATTGCTCCGGCATCACAGTATAGATTGGATTGAAACTGACGGATTCTTAGAATATTTTGATACAAACAAACTTAATACTCTCCTAGATATCTGGCGGAAAATATTAAAGCTTGATGGCTTTATTACAATTCGAGAAACTGCTAGTAATAGTTTTACTGGGAGAATAGTTGATCACATTAGAGTATGGATTGCAAAAGTGTGGTTGGGGGTAACAATTTATATTCACACAAAGATAAAATTAGAAAAAATGTTTCACAACAATCAGCTTAAATTCGTATCAGGACCAACGTGGTTACCTACTTTTAGAAGGTATTCTTTAATAAAGAAAGAAAGAAATGCTAAGCGCTGATCTTATTAAGAAACATAAATATTACAACTATAAATTCTTTGCAAAATGGGCTTGGTTATACGATTACGAAAAATATTTCACATTTCTTTTAAAACAAAAAGCTGCCAGATTTCTTGACTTAAAACCACCTAAAAAAATTATTGATGTGGCAACGGGAACTGGAGCTCAAGCCTATCAACTTGCTAAACTTGGACATGATGTTATCGGTATAGACTTGTCTCCAGAAATGCTCGAACAAGCAACAAGGAAAATCTCTACTTCATTGAAACTTCGTTTTCAACAGGCTGATGGGGCAAAACTGCCTTTTAGAGATAATTCGTTTGATGCTTCAACAATCTCCCTTGGTCTTCACGATATGCCGTATGAGATTGAACTATTAGTTTTAAAAGAAATGAAACGAGTTACAAAAAAATACGGACCAATTTTAATCGTAGAATATAATGAACCAAAAAAACATTTGATTGCGAGATTAACTCATTTGTTTATTCTTCTTTACGAAACACCAAACTACGTTCCGTTTATAAAAAGAGGTCTTGAGAATTTATTAAAAGAAGTTGGACTAAAAATTGATCAGGAGACAAACTTTTTAGGCTTATTTCAAATTCTTTTGGTCAAAAATTACAAAACTTGAGGCTGCACACCCTCAGGGTGTGTTTTTACCGCAGAATTACCGAGGATTCTCCGCAGACTTTGGCGCATTGGCCAATTCGATCAAAATCGTCTCAAGAAAAACGGTGATTGGAATGGCAAGCAGAACTCCCAAGACTCCGCCGATTTTTCCCCCGACCAAAAGTGCAATTAGAGTGATGATCGGGTTTAAGCCGACCGCTTTCTTCATCACAACCGGAACGATTAAATTATTCTCAAGTTGTTGAACTATGAAATACAAGGCTAAAGCGGCAAAACCCATGACCGGCGAACTAGAAAAGCCTAAAAGAATCGCTGGGATAGAGGATACTGTCGGACCAAGATTGGGAATTGCCTCGAGAAGGCCAGCTAAAACAGAAAGCGCCAATGCATAGCGAATCCCTATTAGATTTAATCCTATAAACGTCATGAGTCCGATAACCGTCATCAGCGTGATTTCTCCCCAAAACCAGGCGTTTAAACGCTTTTCTGCCTTGTCAAACACGATAATGGCTGTTTCTGCTTTCTCCTCGGAAAAAAACCGGGAGACAAGCTTTCGTATCACGTTCTCCTCCAAGAGTAAATAGAAGCCAAAAAAGAGCGTCGATATAAAAAATACCGTATTTGAAAAAATGCTTCTGACTATATCAAAAAATTGATTGGCAATATTGGGCAGATACTGAAATACCGAGTCGAGATTTAAAAGCGACGTTGCGTTTGGTGCAAATCGCTCTAAAATTGACGGCAGGGCTCTAAAAAGAAGCGTGCTCTCTGTCACCAACGGCGGAAGAACCAAAAACAGTATTGAGAAAAAAAATGTCAGAAAAACCAGATAGACTAAAAAGGCGGCCAAAAAACGCGGGATTTTGTTTTTTTCCAAAAAAGAGACATACGGCTTGAGGGCGCTCATGATAATAAAGGCAATAAAAAGAGAGAAGATGACATCACGTATCAACCACAAAAAATTCAAAAGAAGTACAAAAAATACGGCAAAAACTATAGTCCGTGACGATATTTCGATTTTGTAATTTTCCTTCATACTAATGTAATTCTAACTTATTATAACGTTTTTGACAATTTACAACTCATATTAGCCTTTAGCCAAAGTTAAAGCAACTACTCGACTTGCTCCGGCGCGTTTAAGAGTCCAAGCCGCTTCTTTTAAAGTCGATCCTGTGGTGATTACATCGTCGACAAGAATGAAGTTTTTATCGTCAACTTCGCGAGTTAAAACTTCAAAAGCACCTCGCATGTTAATATATCTATCTTTATTATTTTTTAATTGGGCCTGGGAGAAAGTGCTCTTTTTTCTCAATAGATATTCTGTGACTGGGCGTTGAAGCAGTTGGCTAAAAAACGAGGCGATAATTTTTGCCTGATTAAAGCCCCGAGATCGCAATCGACTGGTATGCAGTGGAATCGGTTGAAGGAAAAATTTTGCAAAATTCAACTTCTTATATGCGGCGATCTTGTTGAGTTTATCAGGCTCTATAACAAGACACAGTTCTTCCCATACATCTAGCGCCAATCTGTATTTAATGCTTTTGATGACTTTCTTCAAAAGATTATTGTAATAAAAAATACTCACAAGCCCATCGACACCATGATTTCGCCTACACCCCGGATGAGTCAATCCCCACAAGCTTGCCTTTCCGCAATAAAGACAAACGTCCTTGCTAATATAGCTCAACTTTTTTTGACAGTTTGAGCAAATATAAGCACCCAAAAAGCCGCATCCCAAACAAAACTTGGGAAAAAGAAGGTCTTTAAGGAACATGTTTCAATATTACATTAGCTCGAGGTCAGGAGTTAAGAGTTAAGTGAAAAAATCAATATACATCTAACACCTAACTTATGACGCATAACTTAAATCTTGTTCAAAAAAATTTGGACAGATGCGCCTTTCAAAAACACGAAAGAAACTTTGAGGCTAATTTTTAACCTGATATGGTTTGATAGTATTAAGACCTCTTGCATTCCCACCATTAGTGTTTTACATTTTAAAGTGGCACAAGATGTATTGCATATTTTGTAAGAACACAGATACAGAGGTAATCGAAACCAGGCTTTCAGAAGATGGAAGCGCCATACGAAGGAGACGTCAATGTCCTAAATGTCAGAAGCGATTTACGACTTATGAACGGGTAGAGGAATTGCCTATATTGGTTATCAAAAGAGACGGTCGGAGAGAAAGATTTGATAGGGAAAAATTAAGACGTGGTATTTTTAAGGCTTGCGAAAAGACCAAGATTACAACAATCCAGGTAGAAAAAATCGTTTCAGAGGTTGAGTCAGAACTAAAACAACAAGATTCAACCGAAGTCGATAGCAAGGTGATTGGTAATTTTGTCGCAAAACATCTGAAAAAAATTGATAAAATTGCCTACATTCGCTTTGCATCAGTGTTTCGCAGGTTTGTCGATGTAGAAGATTTCGAGAAAGAACTGAAGAAATTGTTATAGGGTTAGCGGATTAACGAGTTAACGAGTTAAAAATAAATAACACGTTAACGCGTGAACTCGTTAACAATTGAAGTAACGTATTTTGATTTTGTATATTTTGTATGAAGTTAACAGGTATATCAGAGAGGGTGTTTTTAGATCGCTATTCCTTAAAGGATAAATCCGGTAAACCGCTCGAAAAAAAACCGGAAGAGATGTGGAAAAGAATAGCTAAAGCTGTTTCAGCTGTTGAAAAAAAAACTAAACAATCAAACTGGCAAAAAGAGTTTTACTGGGCGATGAAAGATTTTAAATATGTTCCGGGGGGTAGGATTTTGGCAGGCGCAGGGACCGGATACAAGGTAACTTTTTACAACTGTTTTGTAATCCCAAGCCCCAAAGACTCGCGTGAAGGCATTTTGGAAACGTTAAAGCAGATGGTTGAGATTATGGCTCGGGGCGGTGGAGTTGGTATCAATCTCTCCTCTTTAAGACCAAAAGGGTCACGCGTTAGAAAAGTAAACGGTTTTTCTTCAGGGCCCTGTAATTGGGCAGAATTATTTTCCGTGGCAACCAAGGATATTATCCAACAAGGCGGAACCAGAAGGGGTGCTTTAATGCTGATGTTGTGGGATTGGCATCCGGATCTGGAGGAATTTATAACGGTAAAGCAGGATCTGTCGCGGATCAATGGCGCCAATCTCTCTGTCTGTTTTTCTGACAAGTTTATGGAAACTGTCGAAAAGGACGGAGATTGGCCGCTGGTTTTCCCAGACACCAATGATCCCGAATACGATGACAAGTGGAACGGAGATCTAGAAGTCTGGAAGTCTTTAGGCAAAAAAATAGTCGTTCGAAAAGTAGTGCGAGCCAGAAAAATCTGGGATCTGGTGGCCGAAGCAGCTTGGAGGAGCGCTGAGCCAGGAACCGTGTTTATGGAACGCTACAACAAATGGCATAATAATTATTATTGGAATCGGATCAACTGCGTAAATCCTTGTGGCGAAGAAGGCTTACCGGCTTGGGGCGTCTGCAACCTAGGATCAATAAATCTATCTTCTTTAGTTAAATTCAAAGACGTCGATAAAAAAGGCGCGTTTGATTTCAAAATATTAAAACGGTTGGTTCGAGCCGCAGTGCGATTCCAAGACAGCATCGTCGATCTTGATCCTTACATTTTCGAGGGAATTAGAAAAACACAGCTTGAAGGAGAACGAAGAATTGGTTTAGGAACTATGGGTCTAGGCGATACCTTAATTAAACTTCATCTACGCTATGGTTCAGATAAAGCGCTTGCATTTATTGATAAAGTCTACCGCAGTATCCGCGACGAGGCGTACAGAACATCTGTAGAAATGGCTAGAGAAAAGGGGGTGTTCCCAAAATTTGACAAAATCAAATATCCCAATGGAAAGTTTATTCGAGAACTGCCAAAAGACTTACAGAAAGATATCAAAAAACACGGCATCCGCAACTCAATTCTCCTGATGCAGGCGCCAACTGGATCAACTTCTCTTATGGCGAACGCAACGTCGGGGATAGAACCGGTCTATGAATTTGAGTTCATCAGAAGAGACAGACTTGGAACCCATATGATTCGCCATCACCTCTATGAAGAATGGTATAAAAAACATGAAAAAGAGATAAAAGAAGGCAAGGTTAAAAAACCTGATTGGTTTGTTTCATCAAACGAACTCACTCCCGAAGATCATGTAAAAGTTCAGGCTGTGATCCAAAAGTATGTAGATGCGTCTATCTCAAAAACGGTAAATGCTCCAAAAACACATACCGTTGAAGACGTAAAAAAACTTTATAGCTTAGCTTATAAACTAGGCCTTAAGGGAATCGCTTACATGAGAGAAAGTTCGCGCCCCGGCGTCTTGGAACGAAAAAAAGAAGAGGAAAAGCCTGCCGAGGAGATGCCGAAAACCTACACCGTCAAACCCAGACCTATGGTCGTCCACGGTTCAACCTATCGCATCAATACACCGGTTGGCACTGCTTTCATCACTGTCAACACCAACGGAAATATGGAACCTTTGGAAGTGTTCATCAATGTAGGAAAGGCCGGAACCGACGTATATGCTATGGCCACCGGTTTAGGAAGGATAATTTCTTTAGCTTTACGATTCGCTTCGCAACTTTCACCCAAAGAGCGAGTGTCAGAGATAGTCGACCAACTGCAAGGAATCGGCGGCGCCCGCAGTATGGGATTCGGGAAAGAAAAGATCAGAAGCTTACCCGATGCCATAGCTAAAATCTTGTCCATGCATTTTGGTTTAAACGGTCATTCGCAAAAAACCTTAGGCAACGGCCAGGGCAATGGACACTCAACTTTTACTCCAGAGCTTAAAAAGACACCTGAAGAAAAACCCACTCTCGTCTCTTCTGTTTCTCAGCCAAGCCTCATGCAATCAAATAATACAGGTCTTTTCGACATCTGCCCTTCCTGCGGGGAAGCAAGCCTGGCCCATGAAGAAGGCTGCAAGAAATGCTACGGCTGCGGCTACGCCGAATGCTAATTCAGATCATAGATATCAGACTATAGACTTTAGTTATAATATCTTCTAAAATCTAAGGTCTAACATCTAAAGTCTTATGTCAATCTACACTCGGACTGGCGACAGAGGAAAAACTTCGTTATACGGCGGCAAGCGCGTCTCAAAATCCTACCTTCAAATCGATGCCTACGGATCAGTCGACGAACTGACAAGCTATCTTGGCTTAGTTCAAGCTAAAGTCAAAAGTCAAAAGTCTAAAGTCTATCTTATCGAAATTCAGAAAGACCTCTATAAAATCATGGCTCATCTTGCCGGAGCAAAAGTAGACCTTAGATTCTTAGACTCTAGAGTTAAGAAATTTGAAAAAAAGATCGACGAGATAGAAAAAAAACTACCCAAACTTTCCCGTTTTATTTTGCCTGGTGGAACTGAACTTTCAGCTTGGTTTCATGTACTTCGCGTCGTCTGCCGCCGAACAGAAAGAAACGTTGTAAGATTTTTTGAGCAATCAACAATCAGCAATCAACAATTAACTATTCTGAAATATCTCAACCGCCTCTCCGATCTCTTCTTCATCCTTGCCCGCTGGCAAAATAAAGGGAAAGATTTGATGACTTAATATTTGTTATACTTAGCTTTTGAAATGAAAAATAAGTATCTTTATATTGTAGGTATCATCATTATTTTAGGAGTTGCATTTCTCATATTAAATAAAAATATAACGTTTGAGTCTTCTGGAAGGCCGGAAGATAATAAACCAACAGAAGCGCAAAATATGAAAATAGAACCAACGCCAAAAATGTCCATCGATAAAACCAAAACATATATAGCAGCTCTTAAAACAGAAAAAGGAGACATTTTAATTTCTTTAAATACAGATAAAACTCCGATAACTGTAAATAATTTTGTCAGTTTGGCAAAAAACGGGTTTTATGACAACACGGTTTTTCATCGAATTATAAACGGCTTTATGATCCAGGGCGGAGACCCGAAGGGCGACGGAACCGGAGGTCCAGGCTACCGCTTCGACGACGAGCCATTTGAGGGAGACTATACGCGCGGAACAATCGCCATGGCCAACGCCGGGCCAAACACCAACGGCAGCCAGTTTTTTATCATGCACCAAGACTATAACCTTCCCAAAAATTACGTGATCTTCGGAAAAGTGACAGAGGGGATTGACGTCGTCGACGCCATTGCCCAAGCTCCGGTCAGCCAAAACGCCATGGGCGAGAATTCCACTCCCGTAACTCCCGTGAAAGTACTTTCAGTGAATATTGAGGAAAAATAGCTTTCTGAAATAATTTAAGTCTTTGGTACGCTAAAATCCGAGAGCGTTAAAAAAGATGAGTAAAAGCAGGATGATGATAAGAAATCCTATGCCAAAGACCAAGACGAAGATTTGAAAATAGGTGAGAAAGAGTTTGACCAAAAGAAGGAGAAGATTTTTTAATTTCACCAAAGGATCGTCACCCGGTATATCAGACAACGTAAGTTCTTTTGTTTTGTCTTCTGATTTCTTCATATTCTACAGTACTTATGATACTCTAGTTCTCTAAATATTTTTATGTATACTTAAAGTTTTCCCTAAGTTTTCCCTAAGTTTTCCCTGACCTATGTTTAGACAAAACAGAAATCTTTTGATCATCGCGCTTATTGCCGTTGTCAATGCCTTGGGATATGGGATCATCATCCCTGTCTTATATTCTTATTCATTAAAATATGGGCTTTCGGATTTTCAAAATGGGCTTTTATTTTCGTTATTCTCTATCTGCCAGTTCATCTCGACTCCCATCATCGGCAGAATGTCGGATAAATACGGGAGGAGACCTCTTCTTATCATCTCAATCTTAGGAACGGCAATCTCATTTTTTATCATGGCGTTTGCGCCAAGCGCAATATTTTTATTTTTAGCTCGTGCACTTGACGGCATCACGGCAGGGAATATCCCTGTTGCCTCCGCGATAATATCAGATACCACCTCACAAGAACAAAGGACGCGGGGGTTTGGAATAATCGGAGCATCATTCGGATTTGGTTTCATTTTCGGCCCGGCAATATCGGCTCTCACCGTATCGCGCTCTGCCTCATTACCGTTCATAATCGCTGGAACAATCTCGCTTATCGCCGTTCTTCTGACCTTTATTTTTCTGCCCGAAACCAACAAACACATTGGAGAAGTCAAACGCAGCTCTCTATTTAATTTCAAAAAACTTTTCCAGGCAATGTTCGATGAAAATGTGGGCGTTACTCTGCTTATTACCCTTTTCAACGCTATATCGTTTTCCCTGATGATTTTTGCCTATCAACCCTTCTCCCTAAAAATACTTCATTTATCGGCAAACCAAATATCTCTTCTTTTTACTATGTTTGGAGTTATAGGTCTTTTTGCTCAGCTTTTGCTAGTGCATAAATTGGTTTCACTATTGGGATTAAAAAGACTTTTTTCTTTAGCGCTTTTTACTATCTCTGTGGTATTTCTGTCGATTTTCTTTATCAGATCACTTTTGTTGTTTGTTTTATCTTCCATATTTTTAGGCCTTTCCAACTCGAGTATCCAAACATTGATACCAACTATTTTATCTAGAGAAACCGACGCAAAATCTCAAGGATCAATTTTAGGACTTAGCACCTCTTATATGAGCATTGGTCAGATTTTGGGTCCGATCGTAGGCGGATTGATCGCTACTTTTGCTATACCATACCCATTTTTAGCCGCCAGCTTTTTTTCGGTCATTTGCTTTTTTCTGTCGTTTCATGTCCTTAAGCGGGGCGTCAAAAAAGAATCAGCGTTTTAAAAGATATGCTAAACTGGTTATAGAAAGCTGGTGATGTATGTGAAAGATAAAAAAGTCGGCAAAGTTACCCACTACTATAATCACCTTGGGGTTGGGATAGTTAAGCTGTCTGGCCCGCTTGTCAATGGAGACACTATAAGGGTTGTGGGACATGGCCGCGAATTTACGCAAACGGTTGGCTCCATGCAACTTGAACACCAAGCGCTTGAGAAGGCAAAAAAAGGCCAAGAGATTGGACTCAAAGTCGACCAGAAAGTCAAAGAATGCGACGTAGTTTATAAAGTTACTTCATAAATTCATGCATACAGAATTGGCTA
>Ga0155254_119_pt3 | contig 26669 bp, 28 predicted proteins | sample RifCSPhighO2_02_FD_106222 | JGI IMG/M metagenome (GOLD analysis project Ga0155254, IMG submission 106222) | Candidatus Roizmanbacteria bacterium RIFCSPHIGHO2_02_FULL_38_11 | reverse complement strand
AAAAAAAAATTTATCGCAACCGTCCATGACACGACTCCACTATCTTTTAAAACCGGTAAAGCGTCGACTAAGAATCCGTTATCATACGAACTTAAGTTTAGAGCTTTCCAATTTGTTATTTCACAACAAATAAAAAATGCGATTAAAGTTATCACTCCTTCAAAAACAGTCAAGAAACAACTTCTGAATTTATACGGAAAATCAATCCGTGGGCTGGCGGATAAAATAGTTCCTATTTATGAAGGTGTTGATTATGAGCTGATGAAGTTGGAAGTTGGAGGATGGAAGTTGGATGAAAATATTAAAAAATCAGCTATCCTCAAACGTCTAACATCAAACTCAAAGCCCCTCTTTATTTACGTTGGCAATTTCTATCCGCATAAAAATGTTGAAAATTTAATTAAAGCTTTTGCAAAAGTTAGCAGAAATGCCCAACTTATACTAATCGGTCCTGATGATTACTTTTCTAAACGATTGACCCAATTAATTAACCAATTAAGTCAAGGAAAAAGAATTGTTTTTTACCATAATCCATCAAAGACAGAACTGATTTATTTTTATAAAAATGCTTCGGCTTTGATTCACCCTTCCTTGTCCGAGGGATTTGGCCTGCCGATAATTGAAGCGGCTTATTTTAATTTACCAATCATCGCATCAGATATTGAAGTATTCAGAGAACTTTTGGGCAGGAATTATATATCTTTTAATTCTCTATCAATAGACGATATTACAAAGAAGATTAATCAGTTTCTTAGTCAAAGGAAAAAAGTTGACTACGCTAACCTGCTCAAAAAATTCTCCTTTGAAAAAATGGCAAGGCAGGTCTATAACCTCTATCAACAAATGCTTGTTAAGCCAACGGGAGATAGACGCTAAAAGTCGTTCCTTTTCCAACTTCCGATTCAATCTTGATCGAACCCTTATGGAGTTCTACAATTTGTTTAGAGATATATAGGCCAAGACCTGTACCCGACGTTCGGCTTTGTTTAGCTTCTTCGAGCCTGCCGAATTTCTGAAATAGTTTTTTCAGGTCTTTTTCTGAAATTCCAGGTCCGGAATCAGTGACGTGTACCCCGGCTTTATTTTTTTCGGTAGTGAAATGAATAGAGATATTTCCATTATCAGGAGTATATTTAAGCGCATTTCCGATAATATTTTCAAATACTTCCGACAGTTTTTCTTTATCAGCGTTTACGATAACTTTTTCAGGGTATGGCAAGAGCGTAAACGTAAGATGTTTCTCGTCGGCTTTGATCTTCAACATATTATAGACGAGTTTAACTATTTCAAATAAATCCAAATTTTGAAGCGTTAACTCGAGTCGCTGGCTCTCTATTCTTGAGATAGTCAGCATATTTTGGACAAGCTTAATGAGGTGTTCTGTTTCTTGAGATGCGATGTCAAGATAACTCCGCATCTGGGGATCGAGATTTTGAGATTTGTTCAGAACCATCCAGAGGTAGCTTTTGATCGCGGTCATCGGAGTTCTAAGTTCATGTGATGCAAGTGAGACAAATTCATCTTTTAGCTCGTCAAGCTGTTTCAATTTGACGTTAGCTCTGTTAAGTTTTTCTGTTGTGTGTTCGAGTTTTGTGTAAAGCTGAGCATTCTGAACAGCCAAACCTACAACGTCTGTAAATCCCTGAATCAAATCCTTTTCTTCCTTTGAAACTTCATTTTCATTCTTGGTCATGCTAAAAATAAGTATTCCTAATGACTTATTCTTAGAAAGAACAGGATATGCTAAACTCGTTTTTATTCCAACGATTTTCTGCATCTCTACTGCTTGTTCTTTTGTGAAGGGTGGAGTAAGAATATCTGGCCAAAAAGAAGTTGAGGCGGGTTTTTTAAACATGAAAACCTTGACGCAAAGATTGTCTAAAGCAGATAAAGGTATATCAATCTTCGGGAAGGGTATTGGTGTCGCAATTAATGCTTTTTTGGCTTCGTCTGTCTGGGATATTGAGATACGCTTTAAAACATTATTTTTTTCATCGTATAAGACAAGAACAACAATACGGTATCCTAATTCAAGATAATTAAGCTCTGTTAGTAGACTGTCAACAATTTTTTGGACAACCTGTTTGAAGTCGAGGGTGTTAAGAATAATTTTTTCCAATCGCCAAAGCGCATCGACAGTTTGCTTTAATTGAGGGGTCGTAGTATAATTGTCATCGTTATTGGTGTGTGCATCATTCATAAATATATACTATACCCCCATAATAAATTATAGTCAACCAATATGAGCGAAGCCCCTAAGATGAGCAGCACTCTTTGGATGATAAAAGCAGGAAATATTCCTTTAGATTTCAACTGGAGTTCAGACTTATTTCATGATATTCCTATACCCGTCTCGATTCCCGCTGAGCCAACAGCAAATCAAGTAAAAAGAGTCGAATTAGTTGCCGAAGATTTAAGGGATGGACTTGGTGGAGTAAAAATCTATCCCGATGTTAAAGCAATGTTAGATTATGTTGGACTTTTAGAAGAATTTGGCGTAAAAAGAATGACGGTTGGTATATATACGGGAGAAAATAGTAAAACTAGTATTGTAATTAAAAGTCTTCTGGCCGGAATGAGAGATGGAAATTCTAATGTTATACCTATAGTACTATCTTTAGCAACAGAAGAATCGTTGCGATGGACTTTAGAATGCAAAGAGATAAACCCAGAACTTGAAGCGATAGTATTTATGGGGACGGCGCCTGTAAGACTTTTAGTTGAGGGGTGGGATAAAAGTTTTGTGCTAGATAGGCTTTCTTGGGCCGTTAAAGAAGCAACAAATCATGGAGTAAAAGTGATAGGCGCAACAGAGCACACTACTCAAACTCCACCAGATTTTTTAAGCGATATTGTTAAGGCAGAGATTGATAACGGAGCAAGTGCATTCTGCATTGCGGATACCATTGGAATAGCCAGACCTAGAGGTGTCTATAGAATTGTAAACTATGTCAGAGAGTTACTTAATAAATTTGGAGCCGACTCTATCCCCATCGAGTGGCATGGACATAGAGATTTAGGAAATGATCTTTGGAATGCAATGGCGGCCATATCTGCTGGCGCTGACAGAGTGCATACAGTTGCTCTGGGAATTGGCGAAAGAGCTGGCAATACTCAACTTGAACCTCTAATTTTAAATTTTATCCAGATTCTTCGTGAGGCAAACATGGAAGTTCCATGGAAAACAAAAATGTTAGAAGGAATAATTTCAGCATACTGTGCGCTCGTTGATGAGGCTAGACCAAACCACGGACCCTCAGGACTGAAGGCTTTCCAAACACAGTTAGGAATCCACGCCTCTGCAATATTAAAAGCAGAACTACTAGCTCGAGAAGCTAAAGAACTAGGATTAGATCATATAGTATATCGTCTCGATCTAATGAGACAAACAATCTATTCTTCTGTATTTCCCCCCTCGATAGGTAGAGCGAACGAAGTATTAATTGGTCCATTGAGTGGAAGTGCAAATGTCAAGTTATATTGTCTTTATAGAGGGATCGATTTGGCTCGAATAACAGAAGCTCAAGTTAAACAAGTTTTGTATACAGCAAAACAACTTGGACGAGTATTGACTCCAGAAGAAGTTGATAAACTCTTGAATCACCAATCTTTAAATGAATGAAACCAGTGGAATAAATAATATTTATTTTGGCGGACCATTTGGTAAAGTAGTTGAAAAAGATGGATTTGTAAAAACTATTGGTTTTGGAGGTGTGGTTTTTCTTAACAATGATCCGGTAAGATTTAAAAAACAGCTGTACCCTCAATTCGAAAGATTTCAAAACCCCGATAAGCTATTTGATGGAGTGTCGACAGACCATATTATAACAGTTGCTCATCTTTTGACTGATGACTTGGTAGAGCTAGGCGATAGAGCATTATGTGGACTTGGAGAAGAATACGGAATTGAAAATGGAACCTTGAGAAGGAGCGGCGGCACAGTTTTAGTAGCTGGAAAGGACTTCGGAAAAGGATCGAGTCGAGAACAGGCTGTTTGGGCTTTATTAAAAGCTGGATTTAGCTGTGTTTTGGCAGAATCTTTTGGCCCATTATTTGAAAAAAATGCTCATCATCTTGGTCTTTTGACTTCCACAAATACCAGACTTGCGGCTCAAATCCAAAACGGAGAACCTGTCTCATTGGAAGAATTTTTAAGGGGAAAGGATCTTCTTTATCGATCTATTATTCAAGCGGGAGGATTGTTTAACTACCTAAATAGAATAAATTCCGGGAAATACGCTGAACCAATGATAGGAAAAGAGGGCATGCCGCTTCATCAGATGAATATTTATCAGAAACGTTTAGCAAGAGCTTTTAATGCAGCAACTGTTAAGACTGGGGAATGTGGTTTGTTGCCAGTTGATGTTGCTTACTCATATGTGGGTCTTTCGGGTTTGGCTAGAGCGGCAATGGTTACTGCTTATAACTGTGTAAAACGTGTATTACCAGCCGACAGAGTTTATTTTTTTGAAGATCATTTTGCCCATTCTACAAGAGAACAGATACCTCTTTTAACTGGAAATCAGCGTAGTTTTGCTCGAGAACTTGGTGTTCCAGCGGAAAACTATTATCCTGGCAAATTAAGCGATGGAGGAGGATCAGGCATATGTCATCGGGTCATGCTCGATAAGCTTGATTCCAGAAATCAACAGGTTGTAATTGCTACAGATTCTCATACACCAACTCTCGGAGTGTTACCGATAATTGCCATACCAGTTGGATCGACACTTTTTGCAGCTGGTTTAGCCGAAGGAAGAATTCCTTATTCGGTAGCTCCAGTGATGAGAGTGGAGTTTACCGGATCTCTTCCACCCGGTTTTTCTATCAGGGATGTTCAGTTAGAGTTGACTGCAACTTTTAAACCTAAACAGAGTGGAATGGTGGTAGAGTATGGAGGAGGTGGATTAAATACTTTAAACCTCGATCAAGTAGCAGCGCTATGTAATATGGTGCCGGAAATTTTTGTAAGTGAAGTTGCTGTTACTGAAGCATTTGAAGCTGGTGTAAAATTCTTGGTTGATAAATTTGGGATGACTGAAGATGAAGCAATAAATCTATACGGCAAACCTGATCCAAATTGTGAATACGAACAAGTGGTTCACTTTGATTTAAGCAAAGTATCTCCTTGGGTTGCTAGACCTGGTAGTCCAGGCAACGCAGTTTCTCTTGCGGTAATACAAGAGTTTCCGGATCTTAATAAAGCTTTTTTAGTCTCTTGTACTTTGGGTTTAGGTGATTTAATTGAAGCAGCTGCCGTATTAAAAGGCAAAAAAGTTTCACCAAAGACTCAATTGATTATTATACCAAGCTCACGGGATATAAGAGAAAAGGCTGCCAGAATAGGAGTAATTGATATGCTTAAGGAGGCAGGATCTCAAGTGTTAGATGAAATAGCTTGTGGGCCTTGCATTGGTGAAGGTCTCGGGGCAGTCGTAGACGGTGAAGTTGCCATAACTGCTTCCAACAGAAATTATCACGGTAGAATGGGTTCAAAGAATGCCAAAGTCTATATGGGAGGAGCGATACTTACAACTTTATCTTCTTTGTTAGGACGGTTGCCAACTGTTGAAGAGTATCACTTGGAAATGCCAAGAATTATCGAAAATTTGAAAAAGTTAAGGAGTAATTAGGCCTTCATTATGATATAATTTCAATTAATGAATCTAAATGAATTCAAGGAAAGATTTCTTCGAAAGGGATTTCAGCGAAATCCTATAATTGCCACAACGAGAACTTCAGTTTCTGAACCTGTCACTAAAGATGAAGTGGTTGGAACTTCTATGATTCCAGCAAATCTCCGGCGGAATTATCAAAGATTGAAGGTTTAGTCATACATCAACTGTGGGAGCTCACGATAAAGCTTATGGTAATATGCGCAAAGCTGAAGAAGAGTATTATGCGTTGAGAAGAGCCATACCTGAGGGTCGTTTGGAAAGTGACAGGAATTTACGAGCTGCTCTGGCAAGGAAAAAGTCAACGGATGAGCGCTCAAGTGACTTATGGCAGAAAACGCACGAAACACGAAAAGATCTTGCTGAAGGAGCACGAGAAGTTTCTCGACATTTGATTGAGAGTCATTGGAGTGATCTTACTGTCCCTGAAAGAAGGATTTTTGATGTAGTGGCTTCTGATAATAAGCTTTACGCTGGTGGAGTTGAGGATGTGATTGAGGGTTTGTTAGGCGGGAGACGTATAGAAGATGAAAAAGATTTTGTGCGAGAAAAGGTGGAATTTAAAGATGGTGTTTTACCCGATAATAGTGGTTATCAATATGTATATGGGGGCGATACGAATAGTGTGAAGAGAGAGTATCAACCGCTTGTCGACCAGGTAGTTGGCGGAGAAGTGTTTGCGCTTCAAAGAAGCATGTCTTTATTTATTCCAGAAATAATCGACGCGGCGTTAAGTAAAATTCCAGAAGAATATACGATTTGCAGGCAAGCGGTTATTTCTTACTTAACAGATGTGATAGGTAAATGCTGCGCTCATGTGTTGGATGAGGACGGAGTCAAATTGTCTCTTTTAAGCCATATCAATAAACCCTATTCGGATGACGAGTGGCGTGAAGGTCTTGCAAAACAATTAGAAGTTGCTCCTCATGTTGCCAGAGCTATTCTTGAAGAGCATGATATAGTCATGGCTGTCACAATGTACGGACCAATTACTAGAAAAAGTAAGAACTACCGTATGTTTCATCCCAAGACAGGTCTTCAGCTGGGAGCTTGTTTCTATGATGCTAGCGAGAGAGCAATCGATGGGGTTATCCGGACTGCGCATGAAGTTGGCCAACATTATGGTATTGAGGTAAAAACAGGCACGGGCCAGGGAGGAGTATTTGGAGGAGCATTCTACACGTGGAATTATTCGACGCCAAGAGATACGTTTGAACACCTCTCTATATTAAGATCCCGAAAAAAACACTATATGGATGATGTATATTTAAATTATCTTGGGGAGGTTTATACACAGGTAGAACAAGGAGTGCCTTTAGCTGTAAGAAATGAAAGAGATTTCGAGGATGCAAAAATTTACCCGCAAGAGTTTAGTAGAGAATTCTTTAACCCTATTTTTAACAGGGTAGCAGTTCTATATAATCATTTTGAGAAAGGATATCCTTATCCAATTGAATATCAAGGTAGATATAAATAAAGAATTTCGAAATTCTTAAGGGATTGGGACGGGAGTAGATTTTCCTAGCGCTCGGAGTGTATTACCTATTTTCCGTTCAATTTCCTTGCTGTTTAATCCTTTTATATGTAGTAAAACTTTTGCTCTTTGTAACCTTGGATCAAGATCAATATCCAATACAGGGAAGGAAGATTTACGATACTTAGACGGCTTCATCCGACTTCTATCTACTGTAAGTCCTAGAATAGTTTCGATGTCATTTGCTGGAACAAAACCATCTCTTACCCATGACAGGATTTCACTTATGTCTAAAATGGCAAAAGAACCTCTAATGTCATCTCTTCTGGGTGAGTAATCTGTTAATAACAATTCAATTCCTCTTTCTTGACAACGATCTGAAGCTTTTCCGCCTTCAATAATTTCAGGTTCATTTTCGCTATCGTTTAAAGTTGTAACACCAACAAATTGAATACCCCTGTCTTGTACTGCTCTGATAAAATTACTCATGTGACTATGACCAAAGGGGTCAAGATTTTGCATAATTGGTTGATCTCCTTGATAACTTAAGAGTAACGGGGGAATGTCATGTTGTTCTACAAGGTATGGTTTAATTGGTGCACGAATATGGCATAGAGCTCCTATCCTTCTTTGAAGTTCTAGGCCATTTCTGAGCATTGCAGCAAATTTTGAATCGACCGCATTAAAATCAATTAACTTTATAAAATCCGGGGTAGATATCATGGTGGCAAAAGGTTTAGCTGGCCCATCAGTTCGTTCTCGTTTTGCCTTTCTTACTCTATCAATTGCGATTCGATCGTCGGCTCTAACCCAAAGACCAAAAACTCCGAACATTTGCGCAGCAACAGGTTGGCCCCGGGCAATAAGTTCTGCTGCGTAACTTCGATCGCTGGGATTGCCGAGAGATCCAATTCGAAACGGTGTGACCGCCTCAACCCGTCTATGACGAAGCACTCTAATTGTATCTGGTTCTACTAGAGTCATATTTTTTTAGTCAATTGCTGTTGATTATTTTTAAAATAATAACTTATACTATATACAAATTATAACGGAGAGGGGGTGAAAAAGCAAAAAAATGATTACGCTCGAAAAAGCAAAAAAGGCGCTAGAAGGTGTCGAAAAGAAAGCCAAAGAGCTGGGAATTGCAGTAACGACTGTGATAGTTGATGAACACGGAAGCATAGTGGTAGCAAGCAGAATGGATGGGGCCATACCAATAAGTCCGCGTTTTGCCTACGCTAAAGCATTTACTTCAGCCAACTTAGGCATGCCGTCCGAAGGTTTGCTGGAATATTCAGCACCCGGTAAACCCTACTTTGGAGTAAATACTCTGTTTGCTGGTGAGTTGACTCCGATGGCCGGGGGACTGCCGGTTCAAATGCACGGAAAATTGGCTGGAGGAGTGGGAGTAGGTGGCTCAACAGATATACAACAAGATGTTTTATGTGCGAAAGAAGCAGTTAAAGTACTGCAATCTTAAAGTAAAGACTTGACTTTATCTAAAAATTCGTCTGGGTTGAGATTACTTTTTATCAGGTACTCGTAACCGAGTTTTTTAATTTCGTCGATTTCTTTACCTTGGTCAAGGTTGGTTAGGAAAACTATTTTTTTATTTGGTTTTACTTCTTCATCATTTTTTAATTGTTTGACAATATCAATGCCTCCAAGTTTTGGTAATACTATATCCAGTAAGACTAAGTCCCAACCGCCCTGCTTTATTTTTTGATAAGCTGTTAAACCCTCAGATGCTGTTTCAACAAAAAAGCGTTCACCTATAAGTAGGTCGGTATAAAGTTTTTGCAGGAGGGGGTCGTCTTCAACTAGTAAAATCCTTTTATTATCCATATAATTACTGATAATAATACTATATATTGTTTAAATCAACTTAAAAACTCTAAACTCTAAACTCTAAACACTAAATTCTAAACAATATCAAATGACAGAAATTAAAAATCCAAAAAGATTCGATTTAGAAGAAAGGACTTTTCAATTCGCTAACCAATGCAGAATTTTAGTGAAACAACTGCCTAAAACCATAGGAAATTTTGAAGACGGAAAGCAGTTAGTTAGATCTTCCGGCTCCGTACATTCTAATTATATTGAAGCTAACGAAGCATTGAGTAAAAAAGATTTTTATCATAGAACGAAAATCTGCAGAAAGGAAGCTAAAGAAAGTAGATCATGGTTAAAACTCCTAGATATTAGCGAGACTCCAGACTTAGAATCAATGAGACGTAAGTTAATTCTAGAATCTGAAGAGTTAATGAAAATATTTGGATCCATTATTACAAAAGAAAAATAGTTTTGGCCATTTGAATTTATTAATTTTGAATTTGTTTAGAGTTTAGATATTAGAATTTAGGATTTATGCTTAAAAGAATAGTTGTATTAATTTTTTTTACTTTAGTTGGAGTTATTTATTTACATAATCTAACACGTGATGTCTACAGCGGCGATATTGGGGATTTGGTTACTGCTGCCTATGTTGGCGGAGTCGCTCATCCGCCGGGATATCCTTTATTTACTTTAATGGGATTTATTTTTTCCCGCCTGCCGATTCCCTTTGAAGTGGTAACAAAAATTGCGTTAATTTCTACGATAGCTGCAATCTTTGGATTAATTTTTTTCTATAAATTTTCGCTTCAGACCATTAGGAGTATTTTTATATCAATCCTTTCAACTTCTATTCTTGCTTTTTCTTATTTCTACTGGGTTAATGCGGAGCTGCCAGAGGTTTTTGCTTTGAACAACTTTTTTGCTATTTTGTTGCTTTACCTGGCAATCAATTTTTACAGAAAACCTGACTTGAAAAACCTATTTCTTATGAGTTTTTTCACAGGTTTGTCTTTAACCCACCATCATACGATAGTTTTGTTATTTCCAACTATTTTCATTCTTACTCTAAAACATATAAAAATTATTTTTCGCAAAAAAGAAACCGTCATTAAAATAACCCTTTTTTTCATACTTGGTTTTTCAATCTATAGTTATGTATTTCTTGCTGCCTCAAAAAATCCACCAATAAACTGGGATAATCCTGTAAATTTAAAGAACTTTATCCATTTAATATTGAGAAGAGATTATAGCTATGCTCCTAGTTTCACTCATCAGGTCCCGATAAAAATAATTGGGATTGTTGTAGGTAATTATTTTAAGACGTTGATCTCGACTTTTTCCTATCAGATAATCTTTATTTTTTTATTAGGCGCAATTTATTTAATTAAAAAAGATAAACTTATATTTATCTCGCTTTTCGCCGCTTATTTTTTAAGCGGTCCATTCCTCGTCTTTTATGGTGCCGGACCCAGCACGACGGCTCCAGGACTTGGCGTAATCGAGAGGATGTATTCGCTGTCTTTTGTCGTCGCCATGTTTTTTGCGCCTTACGGTTTTTTACTGATAAAAGAAATTTTGAACGGGTTTTTTTCCAGGTACAGTTCTGCACCTATTTTTTCCAAAAAGGTTTACACTTTTATTCTTTTGTCGTACTTTTTTATAGTCCCCATCTTCCAACTGATTTACAACTATCCGAAGGCTGATCTATCAAAAACCAAAGTAGGGAATACTCTTGCCTCCAATATCTTAAATTCGTTGCCGAAAAAAAGTGTTCTTTTTGTCTCAGGTGACACAACGACTTTTAATGTCTGGTATTTATATTATGTCCTTGGGGTAAGAGGTGACATAGATATAATAAATCCTCCAGGGGTTGGAGGGAACAAGTACTTGGATGAAGAAATAAATATTTTTTATAAAAAAAATCCAAAGTCGGCATTGAACGACGTCATTCCAAAAACAATTGATAAGATCAGGGAAAAGAGAAAGATATTTACCACCTATCAAATCGATCCAATGCCAAAAAATACAGTATTGGTGCCAAAAGGATTGGTCTTCGAGGTAATGGATAAGAAAGAAATACCGGAAAAAGCTGATTACTTGACCGAGGTTGAAAAAATAATCAAAAAAATTAAGATAAAAAGAAGACTTGATCTCACTCTTGCCGAACAAAATTTTACCGCGGCCGAGATACCTTCGATTTATTCTAACGCGCTTGTCAGGACTGGAGATTTTTTAGACGATTTTTACAAGGATTCCAGAAAGTCCGAGCATTATTACAGACGCGCACTTTGGATCGACGACACAAATCCACAAGCTTATTCCGGCTTAGCGCTCAGTTTATTTAAGGGATACGGCGATTGTGGATGGTCTATAGACAGCCTAAAGAAAGCAATAGAACTTTATCCTATTTGGAAGAGATATTATCTCCAACTTTATACCCTATATAATAAATGTGAAGCCGGAAAAAAAACAATTCAAAAATTTAAAGATGATTACGAAGACCTTTTCAATGAAGATATAGAAACTTTAACCCGTCCCAGAGTCCCTTTAGATACTGATAAAAAGAACTGAGGCCGGTCTGAGAAAAAAAATAGTAGGGTAGACGTATAAATAGTTGTCCTATTAAACCGGTTAAGATTGGCAGATTATTTTTTTTCATAAATAGAAATGGATTTCGGGCAAAATAGTACGCCCTTACGGGTGAGAGTTTGTTTGATCCTGTCAATCCAGAGGAAGAGGAAACTTTGTGATGGCCGACGATAGTATTAAGACAGCTTATTTTATGTTTAAATCTCTTTGCCCTTTGACAAAAATCGACGTCTTCCCAGTACAAAAAATAATCTTCATCGAAAAAACCTATTTTTTCAAATACTTGCCGTCTGATAAACATGGCGGCTCCGGTGATAAAGTCGGCATTGGGAAGTTCGATGTTAGAGGTTAGATGTTTGTTCATGTAAAGATGCTTGGTAAAGCAGAATATTTCATTGAGACTACCGCCGGCGAACCAGATTTTTTCTCTGTCGTCATAATAGGTTATAATTCCGCCTGCGATATCAATATTTTTACTTTCGAGTTCAGTGGCAATATATTTAAATGAGTTAGCGGTAAGGACAATATCGTTATTCAAAAGAAAAATATATTTGATAAGAGGGTCCTTCAGAGCGGTTTTAATACCGGCATTGACCCCTTTCGAAAAGCCAGAATTATAATCCAATTTGACCAACTTGCTGAGAAAAGATTTAGATCTCAATTCATTTTCTGAAAGATTTCCTGTCCCGTTGTCTACGATGAATACGGCAAGTTGTTTTTTAGGGTAGGTTGATTTTTCGATTGAAGTTAAACATTCTAAAGTGTTTTTTTTGTCGCCGAAATGTAATACAATAATCGCTATCTTTGGCATGTTCCATATTGTAAAAGAATTATTTCCTAAATTCCCGACTATATTTTTTTATCTCTATTTGAGATACATTCTTTCTGATTGTGAAACCATTCTTGATCTGGGTTGCGGTGACAATTCGCCTATACGCTTTTTGCAGACAAAGACATACGGTATTGACACAAGTAAAGAGGCAATAAGTAATGCTAAAAAGAAAAAAACGCACAATATTTTAAAAGTTATGGATGTTAAAGGAGCCTGTGATTACTTTAAGTCAAAGTCGTTCGATGCTGTCGTAGCTTTAGATGTAATCGAACATTTAAAAAAGGATGACGGAGAAAAGTTGATAAAAGATATGGAGAAAATCGCAAAAAAAAGAGTTATCATATTCACGCCAAACGGTTTTATACCACAAAAAGGCAAGTCGATTTATGACAGCCACTTATCGGGTTGGACTGACGTGGAGCTAAGAAACAAAGGATATAAAATATTTGGAATATACGGGCCTAAGCGATTGAGAGGGGATTATCATAAAATCAAATTCGACCCAGAGTTTTTTTGGACTATAATATCGGAGTTAATTCAGTGGACCTATATTTATAATAATCCTCAAAATGCTGCAGCGCTGCTATGTATAAAAGAAATAAAAAAATAATTTCGTGTTCGATTGGAGTCTGTGTCTATAATGAAGAAAAAAATATTAAAAGATTTATAGACTCACTTCTTAAACAAAAATTGAAAAACGTTAAAATCAAAGAAATTATAGTTATCGTCTCTGGATCAACAGATAAAACACTTTCTATCGTCAAAAAATTTTCTAAAAGCAATAAACTAATCAAGACTATATACAAAAAGAAACGGGAGGGAAAAGCGGCAGCCGTGAATATGTTTATTGAGAAAGCATCTAAGGAAATATTGGTACTTATGGGGGGAGATATAATTCTCGTTCCTGATACAGTGCAGGAATTGGTCGGCAAGTTTTCTAATAATGAAGTAGGTATGACCGGGGTGAGGCCGATCCCGATCAATGATATCGATAGCGGTCTTTTCGGTTATGCCGCACATCTGTTGTGGGAGTTGCACCACCGGGTGTCTCTGCAAGATCCCAAGATGGGCGAAGTAGTCGCATTCAGGAAGATATTTCGCAAGATTCCAACAATTTCGAGCGTCGACGAAGCCAACATAGAACCGCTTATAAGAGGTCAAGGATACAAAATCGTCTATGTGCCTGAAGCAAAAGCTTACAATAAAGGCCCAACCAATATTAGAGATTTCATCAAACAACGCCGAAGAATCTTCAGCGGACATCTTGCCGTAAAATATGAGCAGAGTTATCAGGTGGCCACCATGAATATTTTACCCATATTTAAAGTACTTTTGTCGTTTCTCAAAGAAAATCCCAAACCTAAATTCATTCTTTATACACCCTTGGTAATTTTAATTGAAATGTATAGTCGATTTTTAGGTTGGTGGGACTACAAAGCGGTAAACTTTAGTTATTCCACATGGGAAACAATCAAGTCTACTAAAGATCTCTCTCAGGCAAAGCTAGGAGCACCTGACGAGAAACGCTCCTAGCTTATTTAGTTTTATCGCGTTACTTCAATAGTTGCTTGAATTTCTGCATCTGGAGCTGCAATTGTTAGTCTGCTACCTGCCCCACCTACTTGTTGTACCGTATAGCCAGTATTCCAAGTTGATCCTGTACAATCGGTTGCTTGTACTGGTGTTCCGTTGTTGGTTAAAGGATCTACCGGAAGTGCAGCAATATATAGTGGCACTATCGCTGTGCAAAGATCATTGAATGTTGTTGCTTGAATTATTTGTGCTGTATCCGTTATGCCTGTTGGAAGCGATCCTTGATTATCTGCCATATATTGGTTTATTGCATTTAAGATTGCATTTATATCGCTTGATCTTTTTGTGTCATTTGACTGTTGAAATTGCCTTGCGGGATTTATGGCAATAAGTGTGATAGCCAAAAGAATTGCCAAAATTCCTATAACAACCAATAGTTCAATTAGTGTAAAACCAGAAGATACTAATTTTTTCATATCAATTTTTTATTTTAGTCACCTCCAGTATTTATAAATAGTAAATGTATATTATTTAGCCTATACATATTTGATTTTTTTGTCAAGGGGCATTTAAAAATTAAAAATGAAATGTTGGAAGCTATAAAGGGCTAATCCATTTTTATTTTTTACTTTCGGTAGGCGTTGCAGAGGTAGTGCTTATAGGAGTTTCTTCGGCTGTTGGTTCAGGTGTTGTTATTGAAGGAGCAACTATAGTTGAAGGAACCGGAGTAGCTTTTGATTTTTGAGGGTACTGAAGATATATAAAAATAGATAGAGCTCCGATTGAGAGTATAAACACTGATATCATAATGGGAAGTCTGTACTTATTAATAGGATTCTGAATCTTTTTTTCAGCCATTGGCGTTTCGCCTGCAGTTGTTTGGGGTGAGGCTTTCATTTCCTCCTGAACAAAACCTTGCTTTTTAAGAAGATCGAAATGGCTCAAAATATATTTGACGATTTCAGAATTGAGGCTTTGGCTTATGCGGTAGGTTTCGCCAAGGGAAAATTGTGGTATCATGCCAAGAGGTTTGAAGCCCAACGTCTCAAATGAAAATTCTAATGCCTCAAAGAGTTCTTTATTTATAGCCATTACTTTACACTCTTTTTGACTATCTATCACTTTGTAACTCACGTGCTCAAAGGGGATATTTTCCAAAAATTTCTGAGTCTCTAAATTTTTGTCAGCATTTGGCGTCAGCGGGAAAGTTTTCTCGAAGATGATGGCATCGGCAATGATAAACAATATATTAGCCTGAGGTATTTTGTTAGTCTCGACAAAAGACTTAACCTGAAGATTTAATTTATCTTTATCTACAAGTTCTAAATCTTGAATGACGTCAGGTTGGAAAACAAAATGAATTATTCGAGATTGGACCTCGTCGTAGTACTCAAATTTATCTTTCTGAATGAAAACGATACCTTTATTTGTTAGATTTTTGTTCTGAAAAGGCATAATCAATATACCTCTCTCCAAGAGGAAATGGTCATGTTACCATTATAGTTTACAATTACTTGCAAAGTTCGCGAAAAACTTCCGCTTTTTCCTATCGAAGTGATTGTATAGGGGTTGCTGCCCGAAACCGAAATATCTGCTGTTCCACTTCCCATTGTTAAACCCGCTTCTCCAGTATAATTTGGATTTCGGAGGAGTCGCAGTAGAGCATTCTCAATTCCACTTTCTGCGATTTGGTAAGCTATGCTACCCCCTTCCAATTTTTGAGTATTAGACGAGTTTACTATAATAAGCATTGTCGCAGCCGAGGTTATCGTTATAGCGATGATCATAAAGACCAAAAGCATTAATAGCGTTTGGCCTTTTTTATTTTTTAAATTATTAGATATTTTCATTTGAGATTAAACTAAATGAACCCAATTTTATTATCAAACTTATTATCAGCGTAATCCTACTGTAGTCTGATAACTTTTAGACTCTGGACCAGTGGTTCGCTGGATTTTGCTTGTAACCGTAAAACCCAATTGGATAGTATCTTTTGCGTCATCATTTCCTATTCTTTTAAATGTTAGGTTAGAGATAGTAGAGTCTATACCGTTGAGTTGTTTTGTAGTTCCACCAGTTGTTAACTCTAAATTTCCATTATTTATCGAGTAAATAAAACTCGCGCCGTCTATTGTAATGTCGAGGGCCGTATCTGTAACACCATCTGCATTTGGTTGGTTAATATTTGTGGCTCTTGGGATATCGTACATAAATCGGTTAAGTAAAAAATTTCCGTCTTGTTCTACGCTTGAGATACTCTCTGATTCTCGCCTGACATCAAGTGTTGAGCTAAATACCTCGGTCAGGACAACAAGAAGAATTGAGATCATACCCATAAAGATGAGAAGTTCGATGAGAGTGTAACTCCGTTTGAAGTTGGAGGTTGGAGGTTGGAGGTTGGAATATTGTTTCATGGTGAATAGTTGATGGTGAAATCGTAAAGGACTGGCGTATTGTTTTGATCAGTTGTTGACAGTTTGACTTTATAACGAAAACACTGTCCTGGATTAGAATAGTTTGGAGCGTAAGTACCTAAAGGAAAAGGCGCAGTAAGCGATGACAGCCCTGATGTTGGAGTAAGAGGAAACCAGGTATTAGAAGTGCCATCTTGACCAACAAAAGTGAAACTAGGGGGGCAGACTCCAGACTCTAAGTTAGCAAGTGCAACTTGGAATTGAATTGCTGTTGAAGCTGGTTGATTAAAGTTTGCCACAAAACGATTATCTGCCGTTTGATATCCTGGATTAAAGGCTTGAGACTCAAAATATCCTTCAGTTGTATATGTTCCGCCGGGACCGCCCTCAATGATTCTAAATTCAGTATCAACATTTGACGTAATGACATAAGAATAGGCGTCACCATCTGATTCAAGCACGGAAGAAACACCGTTGAGATTGTCTGAGTCTTCAAATCCGCACTGAAATGGAGAATTTTCGCTATCCATATTGATCACCTGGTACTCCTGCCCGTTCCAACCAACAATAATTGCCCGATTGCCGGGTGTGATTGTCACGCTCTTAGGATCCATATCGCCGGAATCAAAAGTTCCTCCCGAAACAAGCGATAAGCTCGATTTATTTTCGGTGTTGATGATAAAAAATTCCGGTTGAGACGTTGAACGGTTTGTCACAAGATATGCTCTATTACCGGTTGAAGAAGCATAAACATCTATTCCTTCTTTATCATTTACGTCAATTTGGCCTTTGCTTTGCAGATCTGAGGGATTAGTTGCGTCGATGATTTTTAATTGGTTCGAGGACGAATTTAAGGCGATATAAACATAACCGTTGACTACATAAATATTGTTACCAGTTGCAGGAAGTTCTATCGAATCGAGCGAAAAAGGGTTTGATCTATCGGTTACATTATAGGTATAAAGTTTAGTACCGAAGGTGGCGTAAAGAATATTATTAGAAACAAAGACACTGTTACCGTTTGTTTGTCCAGGAATATTTATGGCGGTTATTTTTGTGGGAGGGTTATTGCTGGCATTAAGGATTATTAGATCTTCTTGGTTATCGTCAGTAACAAGATAGGCATAAGAGGTAGAATCGACCGTTTCACCGAAGACGTCATTTACTTTTAAATTTGTGTCATATGAACCTTCTTCCTGAATTGAAGGTAAGGTTGGTCTGGGCGGATTACTGATTGCAACATTGATGAAGTCTAAACCCGATGCATCATCGCCTGTCACTAAAAACGCTCTTCCCGGTACGGCCCAGATACCATTTGTATTTCCGTTACCGCTGATATTAAACGATTGTGAGATGAGGTTTGGTGAACACCAATCGCCGAATCCACCGGAACCAAGAACTATTTCACCGTCGTCGCTTACCGCTGGTGGATTAGTTGCGCGTACTGCAACACCTGTTTTTGTGCCGGCGTTAAATTGAGCTTGGGTAGTTTCGGTATAGGATAGGTTGTCTCGCCAGCGAGTAAGATAAAGAGTTGAGTTAGTAGAAGACGCGTAGGGTTGAGTCCATGAGACATCTATATCAATTTTTTTGGTGGAAGGATCCAGGTTTCCCGCTGGTGCAGAGACAATTGCGCCACCAGCGTCCCGATTGACGTCGCTTATTGTGTAGGATTGGGTAAAACCGTTGGTTGTGATTGAGCCCGACGCTGACGCCCACTGGCTTCCGGAAATTACAGGATGATATGTGCCATTGATTGAAACGTTACTCCAGTCACGATTTCTGATGCTTCTTACCGCTTCTTGAGTCTCTCGTAAAAGAGAAACAGCCTTTACCCTTTGGGTTTGTTGGGCTTTTCCTTCACGTGAAGTAACTAATCCGGTTAAGAGGGCTGGCAAAAGGATGGAGGCAAGACCTATTGTTAAAAGTAATTCCACAAGTGATTGACCTTTTTTTGTAAGTTTTCTCATAAATTAGAATTTCGAATATCGAAATCGATAAAAACTCTAAACTCTAAATCCTAAATAGCTCGAATTACGAAATTCCGCTAGATTGTTTTAACGAGCTGGTTTCTGTCATTGCGAGCGATGATTTTTGAAGCGAAGCAATCTAATTTAGTATAATAGAGATTGCCACGTCGCTTCGCTCCTCGCAATGACATCTAAGTTAATTTCGTAATTCACGTTAAATACTAAACAATATCAAAATTCAAATGTTTCAAACTCAAAACTAATTTATATTTGTGATTTTGAATTTAATATTTTTAATTTGTTTAGAATTTAGATATTAAGATTTAGGATTTTCAATATATATTAATAATCGTTCCATATTGATTTATCCGTACAGTTTTAGTCTCATCCGTACTTGTATTTTTTAATGTAACATAGTCAAAACTTTGGTTATAATTGGCGACTTCGCCGCTGCCGCTGGCAAAGACTATTTGTGAACCAGGAAGAATGATGTTGGAAAACTGTAAGTCTCTGTTTAATATTATGTCAAAATTTGCGGTGTCAAGGTCAGAGTAGGAAGACCCCTGAAAAAGCGTGTAGCGATCAGATTGAAAATAAATGCCATAAGCGGCGTGAGAGGTGTCGCCCTCGGTATCACCCACCATTGCCTTAAGTTGCTGCTGTTTTAGATCGGAGATGAGAATCGGAATCGAAGTATTTAATGTATTTTTTGCATAAAAACCCAATAGGTTTACAGATGTCAATCCGGTTAAGATAACTAAGATGCTTAGAGTAACAATCAGTTCAATCAAAGTAAATCCGGCAAGGCTTTTTTTCATTTATATTTTAAATTAAGAGATCCCTCGTCTATAACTTCGGGATGAGGACAAATTAATGTATTGTCCTCATCTTTTGCCAACTTGGCCAATCAGGTTATAGATAGGCCCTATAATCGCAAGCATCATGCCTCCCACAATGACGCCAACAAAAACCAACATCACAGGTTCCAATAAGGTCGTGAGTGTTTGAAGGGTATTGGATACCTGATAATCGAGATAGTCTGAGATATCTTTGAGAGCTCGATCAAGAGATCCGCTTTTTTCTCCTGCTTCGATAATTTTTATCATCATATACGGAATCTTTCCTTTAGAAGTTTTTAAGCCCTCTGACAATTTTTTACCGCTTATTATCATTTCCTTAGACTTTTCAATTATTTTGGCGATATCTTTTCTCATGACCACATCCTGGGTTAGCTCAAGCGCGCTTACGATTGGAATACCTGAAGAAAGAAGATAGTTGAGACTCCGGGTAAATCTTACGAGGTCAATTTGTTTAACTAATTCTGAGACCACAGGGAGAGAAAAGACTATTCCTAAAAGCAATTTTTTTTTAATTTTATAAAGGAGTATAAAACCGATAATGATCGAAATAGAACCGATGGCAAAGGGAATTGTGTATTGTAAAACGATGTTGGAGACAAAAATCATTATTTTTGTCGGCAGGGGAAGGTCGACTTTAAGTCTGGAGAAAACTATTGAAATTTTTGGGATGACAAAAACGAGAATCATAGACAGAACTCCCATAAAGACTATCATTATGAGAATCGGGTAGGTGAGCGCGGACATCACCTTATTTGCAAATTCGCTTTCCTTCTTTATGTTGTCTCTTAAATCTTTGAGCGTAGTGTCGAGCGATCCCGCTTCTTCAGCAGCTTTGATGATGCTTATGGTAACTCTGTCAAATACGTTCGGGAATCTTGCAAAAGATTCGTGTACGCGCTTCCCTTGGACGAGATCCTCCCGCAGTGTTTGTAAGATTTTTCTCTGGTTTCCCTTTGCGTCCTCAAGAAGCGAGTCCACAGTTTCAAGAATCGAAATTCCGGCCGAGAGCATTGTGGAAAAGTTGCTTATCATCATCATTTTATCGGCAGTAGAGATTGAGAGTTTTTTTGTATTTTTCATTGGAGACCAATTTTAGTAACTCGTAATACCTCTTCGATTGAGGTTGAACCTATGATCACTTTTTCCAACCCATCATCGAGCATTGTATTCATTCCCTCTTCAATAGCCTGTTTTGTGATAATGTCAGAATCGGCTTTTTGCGTAATAAGTTTTCGTATATTATTGGTTATCAGAAGAACCTCAAATAAGCCAATTCTACCGGAGAAGCCTGTGAAATGGCAGACTTTACACCCGTTGCCTCTGAATATTCGGACATCTTTTTTTGCACCAAAATGCTTTTTTACTAACTCCGGAGGGATGTTTTTTAGCAAATCTGTTTGGGTCACGTCGACAGAGATTTTACACATATCACAGATTTTTCTAACCAATCTTTGAGCGATGATGACGTTAACCGTTGAGGCAACCAAAAAAGGCTCAACCTTCATATCTGATAGTCTTGGAAGGGCTGTCGCGGCGTCGTTTGTATGGAGGGTGGAAAGAACAAGGTGACCGGTTAAGGCAGCATTAACGGCAATACCAGCTGTTTCAATGTCGCGAATTTCGCCGACAAATATCACATTAGGGTCTTGCCGAAGAACCGAGCGAAGGCCGCTAGCAAATGTGAGGTTGGTTTTGGGATTGGCTTGAATTTGATTGACGCCTTTTATTCTGTATTCGACCGGGTCTTCGATAGTTGTTATATTTTTCTCTCTTGTATTGATAATTTTTAAAATAGAATAGATTGTGGTTGATTTGCCCGAACCTGTAGGCCCGGTTGACAAAATCATACCGTACGACCTGGTGAAGGCTGTAGTTACTTTTCCAAGATCAGTTTGGTTCATCCCCAGATCGATAAGCGAGTAGCGGCGAGCTCGAGAGGAAAGTAGCCTCAACACTACTTTTTCGCCATCAGCGATGGGAATAATAGATACGCGAATGTCAAGAGTTTCTTCTTCCAGCTTGATCCGCATTTTTCCATCCTGAGCGCTCAGATGCTCATCGGTTCTAAGGCGTGATAGAACTTTAATTCTAGAAATTATCCGATCATGAAGATTTTTTTGCAGCGTTAGGACATCGTGCAGAATTCCGTCGATTCGGAAACGTATAAGTGAGCTTGTTTCTTGAGGTTCAATATGGATGTCTGAAGCTTTATCCTGATAGGCATAATTAATCAATAAGTCAACGATTTTTGTGATTGGTGCCTCCTCTAAGCTTTTGCCGTGCGTTTCTTTAAATACCAGTTCGTCAAAGTTTTTTTGCAGTTCCTTTCGATAAATCTGGAATGTATTATTTATATCTCGAATCGTGGCAAAATAAGGGAATATCCGTTCGCCGGTTTTTTTTGAAATTAGTTGCAAAAGTTCTGTATTTCGCGGATCAGCCATTGCAACCTTTATCCCCTCCTTAGATCTTGCAAAGGCTATAACTTTATTTTTTCTAGCGATTCTTTCCGGAATAATGCGAAAGACCTCAGGAGGAATGGCGGTTTTAGACAGCACGATAAAAGGCAGCTTCAAAAAATCTGAAATCAAGAGTCCTAAATTTTCATCGGAGACCAGATTATTGTCAACCAGAGCTTCGGATAGAGAAACTTCAGAAATTTTTGCATATTCCAGGATTTTTGTGAATCCTTTTTCATCTATTATTTTTGTTTTTAGGATAAGAGTTTTTAGTTGATCGTCTGCAATTACCATAGTAAATGAAACTTCAAATTCCAATTACCAAGATACAAACAAATTCCAAATTCTAAATAATCAAATCCCCAAAATTTGAACTTTGAAAGTTGGAGGTTGTGATTTGTTTGGATTACTTGGAAGTTGTTGGTTGAAATTTATTTTTGGTCAATATGTTTATCTTTGCCAGCAAATCGTTGAAGTCAAACAGACTCTTATTTACATAATCGGCAGCACCTAGTTTTTTGGCTTTTTCGACGTCTGACTCCTGACCAAGAGTCGAAAAAACCAGCACGGGAATCTTTTTTAGATTATCGTCGGCGTGAAGAGTATTCAGGACTTCAAATCCGTCTTTTTTTGGCATGATTATGTCAAGTATAATGAGGTCAGGTTTGAAGCTACGAGTTTTCTCAAGGCCTTGTTCGCCATCATCAGCCTCCTCTATTTCAAAACCCTTTTCCTTAAGTTTTTCAACGTAAAATTTGCGAAAAAAGACATCATCTTCTATAAGCAATAATTTCATAATGTTTTTTGTCATGCTGAACTTGCCTGCCTGCCGGCAAGGCAGGGTTCAGCATCTGATCCCGATTAAATCGGGATAAATTCAGGATGACATATTAACTCCCAACTTTTCTTCTAAATTAATAATATCTTGGGAAAGATCAATTTCTGTATTATCTTTTTCAATATTAGCAAGGGAATTTTCTAATTTTGTGAATGTGTCTTGAATAACTTGGGACTTGGTAGGATCATAGTTTCGCTTTCCCTCCTTTATTGCCCGGAAAAAACTTTCAAGCGCCTTGCAGAAATTGGCGGTTTTTTCAAAACCCATAAAATAATTTTGGCTTTTGAGAGAATGGAAAAGGCGGAATACTTCGTAGATCAACTGCTGGTCCGTAGGATTCTGATTGAGTTGGAATAAATTTTTTTTTAAGTCAATTAGATGTTCACGTGCGGTTTTTAGATACAAACTTTTGTACTTAGCCAAATCAAGATTGGTCATATAGATTGATAATACATAAGAAAATCTTTCTATTCAAGCATATAATAGGATTATGCTAGAGAAACAAAAAATCGCAATAACTTACGATTGGATCGATAAGTGGGGTGGGGTAGAGAGGGTTCTTTTGACGCTAAATGAAATGTTTCCGCAGGCGGAATTCTATACTTCTTATTACGATTCAGAGAAGGCTTCCTGGGCAAAGAATTTAGAGATTAAGACTTCATTTATCCAAAGATTTCCCTCTTTCATAAGAAAAAGCAGACTTGCTTCCTTCCCGTTTTATCCTTACGCTTTTGAATCTTTTGATTTTACCGATTATGACATTGTAATATCTGTTACTTCTGCATTTGCCAAATCAATAATTACAAGACCGGGGACTCTTCATATTTGCTATCTGCTGACACCAACAAGATATCTGTGGTCTGATATAAAGTTATATTTTCCAAATAAGATAATAAGGTCTTTATTATCATGTTATTTAACCAAACTTCGGGAGTGGGATTTTATTGCCGCTCAAAGGCCGGATCATATCATTTCAATCTCAGAGACTGTCGCGGACCGCTGTAAAAAGTACTATAAAAGAAACTCCGAAGTGATATATCCGCCGTTTGATATTAAATACTGGGATAAAATTAAATCCGAAATTCGAAAAATGTCATTCCGACCGAAGTGGAGGAATGCTCCAAAAATCATCGCTCGGAATGACAAGGGTGGAAAATATTTCCTAGTTGTGTCTCGATTGGAGCCGTATAAGCGTGTTGATCTTATGATTAAAGCCTTAACAAAAGAGGTACCTATACGATCACGGCCCCGCCCGCCTCGCTACGCGAAGAGTTACGGGCAGGCGAGCAACATAGGTAACGGGAATAAAACTAATTTGGTAATTGTTGGCGAAGGTAGTGAACTACAAAAGTTAAAAAATACGGCAAGTGACAATGTTTTGTTTCTGAATAAGCTAACTGATACAGAACTCGGTTATTTATACAACAATGCGGAGGCGTTGATTATGCCGCAGGAGGAAGATTTTGGCTATGTGTCGTTGGAAGCGCAGTTTTTTGGCTGCCCAGTGATAGCTTATAAAAAAGGAGGAGCTAGCGAGATAGTTATAGAAGGAAAGACAGGCATATTTTTTGAAGACCAAAGCGTTGAATGCCTAAATAACGCATTAAGAAAATACAATATGGTAAAATACAGATTGAAGCGTAGTACTAAAGAGATTGGACAAAAGAATGTAGAGAGCTATAGTAAAAAAATTTTTATAAATAAATTTAAAAATTTAATAAAAACATTGTCATCCTGAATTAATTTCAGGATCTGTCATTCCTGACTTGATCAGGAGTCTACTTAATCTGGATTCCAGTTTCCGCGGGAATGACAATTAGATACTGAACCAAGTTCAGTATGACAAGAAGATTATTTTATGAAGGCAGTTATTTTTGCAGGTGGTGTAGGCACAAGGCTTTGGCCCTTATCGAGGAAAAAAAATCCAAAACAGTTCGGGAAGATAGTCAACGAGTTGACGATGCTTCAAATTGCTGTAAATAAACTTCATCCCGACTTTACTTGGAATGATATTTTTATCTCAACCGGAGAACAGTATAAAGAAGTTGTAAGAAAACAACTACCAAAACTTCCAAAAGACAACATTATTGTTGAACCCGCAATGAAAGATGTTGGACCTGCGGTTGGATTGGTTACGGCTTTATTTATGAAATTAAATCAAACTGAACCCTTTCTTTTACTTTGGGGGAGTGACCATTTGGTTAAAAATGAAAATGTCTTTCGAAGAGCAATCAGGGAAGCTGGAAAAATGATAAAAAACGACCCAAACAAAATTATATTTATTGGTCAGCAACCAAGGTTTGCAAATCAAAATTTGGGTTATATTGAATTTGGACAGAGGATAAAAAAAGTTAGGGAGATCCCAGTATACCAATTTAAAGCATTTCAATACCGCCCCCATCTATCTACCGCAGAGAAATTTTTTAAAAGCGGTCGTCACACCTGGAACTTAGGATACTTTGTGACCACGCCACAATTTTTATGGAATTTGTTTGAAACTTTTGCTCCAGTTCTTTTTAATAAGTTAAAACAAATAAATGTAAGTTATAAAACAAGAAATTACGAAAAAGTTTTAAACAAAATATATCCAACGATTGATAAGATTTCTTTCGATGAAGCTATTCTTGAGAAAATGAATCCGAAAAATGGCTATGTACTATCAGTTGATATTGGCTGGAGTGATATAGGCGCATGGGAGGCGCTAAAAGAAGCTTTGCAGACTAAGCCAGAAGATAATGTAATTCAAGGAAATGTCATGCTTCGTGAGAGCGTCGACAACCTAGTGTATAATCATGAGAATAAAAAGCTGATTGTAGGAATTGACCTCAAGGGTTATCTAGTAGTAAATACAAAAGATGTTCTGCTAATTACTAAAAAAGAATCGGTTCCTAAGATCAAAAAACTTGTTGAGAGTTTTGAGGGGACCGAACACGAAAAACTCACTTAGAATAAATTTGTTAGAATATATCCAATGCAAAATGACTTTTCTTTCGTCGGAAATACATTTTATAAGAGGTATTTGAAAAGGGCGATTGACCTTTTTGGCGCGATAACATTATTGATTTTTTTCTCACCCATATATTTGCTGACTGCGATTGCAATACTACTTGATTCTCCAGGTCCAGTGTTTGCCGATGTGCCGGAAAGAATCGGCGAATACGGAAAGAAATTCAAAATGTATAAATTCCGTTCGATGATTGAAAATGCCCACCACCTTTTAAGGACTGATCCAAGACTTCAAGAATTATATGAAGAATATAAAAAAGGAAGTTATAAATTACGCAAAGATCCCAGAGTTACCACCATAGGTAAATTTATTCGCAAACATTCTCTTGATGAAGTTCCACAACTTTTAAATGTTTTAAAGGGAGAAATGAGTTTGGTCGGACCGCGAGCTTATTACCCCGACGAGCTAAAAAATCAACAAAATAAATTTCCCCATACAAAAAAACTCGTATCTAAGGTACTTTCGGTAAAGCCTGGAATAACAGGTTTTTGGCAGGTTTCGGGGAGATCCGAGGTTAATTTTGATAAGCGAATTGCTATGGATGCTTCTTATGTAAAAAATATGTCTTTATGGCTTGATTTAAAAATTATTTTTAAAACGCCAATCGTAATGCTCTCTGGACAAGGGGCAGTGTGATGTAGTACAATAATATTTCCTTATTAGTGTCATTCCGGACTTGATCCGGAATCTATATAATTCTGGATTCCCGCTCCCCGCTTTCGCGAGGACAAGTTTCGCGGGAATGACAATGCAGATCCTGAAATAAATTCAGGATGACAAAAACATAGATGAGACAATTCAACTTCACACCAAAAAGAAGAAAGAAAAAAGTCCTATCTTTTCTTAGTGTTCTTCTTCTTATCTTTGGAATTCTTACAATATATTCGTACATAACTTATAGCAATTTGTCAACAAAAGGAAAAATTCTTATCGCTTCAGCAAAAGAATTGAAGACCGCTTTTTCCCAAAACGATATCGACTTGTTAAATAGCAAATTTCAAGATTTTTCAAAAAAATATGGCGACTTCAAAAAATCAGCTCAATCCCTTTACTGGGCTTCTTTTATTCCTTATGTTTCAGATTTTAAAAATGGAATTGAGGCGGGAGATTATCTGATTCGAGCTGGGCAGGAGTCGATAAAAGCAATCACCCCTTATGCAGACCTTATCGGATTTAAAAAGGGTC
>Ga0155254_137_pt1 | contig 27852 bp, 29 predicted proteins | sample RifCSPhighO2_02_FD_106222 | JGI IMG/M metagenome (GOLD analysis project Ga0155254, IMG submission 106222) | Candidatus Roizmanbacteria bacterium RIFCSPHIGHO2_02_FULL_38_11 | reverse complement strand
GAAGCTATAGGGGAAACTTAACAAACCGGCGTTATTGTCATTAGGCGCATCGCCAAAAGTTACAATCTGCGAATCTTTTAATTTCAATTTCTTCATTATTGAATCAACCATCAATAATTTACCGTCTACTAATTTTCCATTAACTTTCAACTGCTTGCTCACATCGGCAAAAGGAATTCTTCCCCAGCCAACACTTAATCCAATTGGCTCAAGCTTTTTGCGGAATAATTTTATATATTTCTCTTGCTCTTTTTCATCTGTCGGTAAAACAAAGGTTACTTTGACCGATTCCGCAAAAAATTTACCTTCATGCGGCTTTGAAATTTGTAAAAATTTAGGCGGAACCAGATCGGTAGGTAAGTCTCGATCTAAAAAACTTTGAAAAAAAGCCTTACCTTTTTTATCAGGTTTGATATTAAATTTTTCATAAACTTTTATTGCTATTTTTAATTCATTTAGGCTAATCGAATTCGAGTATATTTCTTCTACTTTTATTTTTTTCGGATCAGGGGTATAAGTAATTCTGCTTAAATTCATCCCATTCCCACCCGATCGCCAAATGGTTAAATTTGAATTAACTTTTTTACAGAATTGTGGTATTAGATCTCGGAGCGGTAATTCTAAAGTTGTATTTCTTCCTGAAACAAAGGCAAACTCTATATCTTTCTTACTAACTTCATAGGCCAACTCGATTGTTTTCCATGGGTCGTCATAATTTGGATCGTTCCTGTCGAAAATCGTTCCGTCATAATCACAGGCAATAAGCTTTATTCCTTTTGACTTAGCCTCATGCAGTTTTATCCTCGTATTTAAGTATTCACCGCTTAATTTTTTTTCTGGAAGATTTTGTTTAAACACGAAAATATTTTATCTAATTATAATTTTGGCTTAAAGAGATTATGGGATCGAATCGATTTTTGTTCATAGAGCATCTTTTTTATACCGAAAATCGTACTCCCATATGTTTCCTTGATATTATTTTTTATTGATACAATTTGACTAAGTAATTTAGGACTTTTTTCACTGTAAAATGCCTTCAAAAGTTTTGGATTGATATTGCAAACACTTGAAATAATTCCAGCGGCACCCAACTCTAAAGATTTTAGAAAATACTCTTCTCTACCCGTAAAAACTAAAAATCTGTTTACTAAAAGTTTCAGAATTTTTTTTGAGTATTTCCAATCTTTAGAACTATTTTTAATCCCTAAAACTTTCTTGAATTTAAAGCACTCCCTAAGTACCTTAATAGGCAAATCATTACCACCTTGAATATCTGGATTGTTATAGAGGAGCAAAGGTAAACTTGTTTTTTGTGAAACTTTGTATGTTGTTTTTAGTGGATCACTGTTATTAAATGACGAGACTAATACAAGATAATCTACGCCATAACTTTCGCAGAAATCGATTAAATCTAGAGAGTCGCTTAGTTTAGCTGAAGAAATACCAACGAGTAAAGGGAGTTTTCTTTTTATTACCCTTGATGCTTCTTTGACCAAGCTCTTTTTCTGTTCAAGTGTTAAGTATTGAAATTCTCCCATCGTGCCAAGGATAAAAATAGCTTCAACTTTTGCCTGCACCATCTTTTTTATCAACCTTCGAAAACTCAAAATATCGATATCGTTGTTGAATTTTGGCGTAATAAGAGGAACTATTAAACCGTGAAGCTTCATAGTGTATTTAAATTATATCAGCATTATGATATGTTCTTTTAACTGCTATTAGATATTCTAACTTAAGATATTCTTTTATCTACTTCTTATATGAAAGAAGTATTGACAATAAATTATGGTTTTAGTACTATGAAAAAAGTAAAATTTATTTTTATGGAAAAGAATAAAATCTTCGAAGATCTTTTTGTTTTGGAACTGGCAAACAATCACTGGGGAGATGTGAATAGAGGATTGAAAATCATCAGTGACTTCGCAAAGATTGTGCGTTTCAATAGCGTTAGAGCCGCAATCAAATTTCAGTTCAGAGAAGTAGATAGACTTATTCATAAGGATTATCGGCACCGCCGTGATATTCGCTATATCAAAAAAACTTTGGCAACACAACTGCCCGACGAACAATATGGCGTTCTTATTGAGGCAACTAGAAAACATGGTTGCATCACAATGTCAAGCCCATTCGACGAACGATCTGTAGACCTATGCATGGAATTAGGAGTAGATATAATCAAACTAGCTAGTTCTGAACTAAACGATTGGTTTTTGATTGAAAAGATTGCAAAAACAAAAAAGCCAGTTATTGCCTCAACCGGCGGATCGTCTCTTAAGGATATGGATGATCTTGTGAAATTTTTTGATAATCGAAATATCCCATTGGCTATCAATCATTGTGTTTCACTTTATCCTTCTGAAGACGGTGAACTTGAAATGAACCAGATTGATTTTTTGAGGGATCGCTATCCGGGACACATAATAGGTTTTTCCTCGCATGAATATCACGATTGGGAGGCGTCTATGCTAGTCTCTTACGCAAAGGGTGTGAGAACCTGGGAAAGACATATTGACATAGATAAGGATGGAATACCTGTTTCTTCCTATTGCTCTCTACCGCATCAGGTAGATACCTGGTTTAAGGCCTACTGGAAAGCCAGAAATCTATGTGGCGGCTCTGTTCAAGTAAAACGAATGCCGCCTCTGAAGGAAATTCGCTATCTGGATGAAACGGTTCGCGGAGTATACGCAAAGGCCGATCTTCCCGAAGGCCATGCCTTGACAGAAAAAGATGTTTATCTTGCAATCCCTCTTTTGAAAGGTCAGATGTCCAGTAAGGAATTTATGTCGGGTGAAATTCTCATTAAATCCGTTAAAACAGATAAACCGCTTTTTATTGACATTATCGATAGTCCATATGCTCATAACGAAACACTTAAAAAATATATATATGAGCGTGGGATTGATCCAAATTCTCCGAAAGTAAATAAAGCTCATAAACCTCTCCACGCTAAAAAGGGGAACGGAGAAAGCCCAAAGAGTCTACAGAATTACCTTCAAACAGTATCTTAAACAATTGGATTACTCTTTATCTTCTGTTATGGCTTTTTTATACCATCTAGTTAATTTTTTTATAGTTTGAGTTAATGAGTATCTTTGTTTCCACTTTAGGATATTTTTGATTTTTGAATAATCTAGCGATTGATAGGGAATTTCGTTTTTGGCAATATTTAAGATTTTATAGTGAATTTTTTTCTTCAAAGTTTTTTCGATCAACTTGATCAACTCAACGACCGACAAGCTCTCTTCCGACCCGAAATTAAATGCCTCCCCTTTAACTCTTTCTATATTACTGGCTAATAACAAATAACCGTTGACCACATCCTTGACATAAAGATAATCTCTTACATATTTTCCATTACTTCTAACTTTCAACGTCTCATTTCTAACTATTGACTTTATTATTCCTGGAATTATTCTTGAAAAATTCATGTCTCCTTCTCCGTAAATATTTCCGAAACGGGTAATCGCAACGGGTAAATTGTAAGTTTTGAAATAAGAATAGGAGATGAGATCCGCTGCAGATTTTGAAACTTCGTATGGATGATCGCCTTTTAGAGCGTCAGATTCCTTATATTTAACCCCCGAGGTTAGAGAAGAGCGTAATGACGGTAAAATCTCTTTATTTTGATATTTTATTTTACCATAGGCTTTATCACTTGATGCCACCACCACAGCATTGACTTTAGGATACAATCTCGCTGACTCCAAAACATTCACCGTGCCCATGATATTTGATTCTAAAGTTCTTTTGGGATTGTAATAAGCAGTCTCAACCAAAGCTTGAGCAGCCAGATGGAAAATGTAGTCAACGTCAAATTTTGTCACCATGTCAAACACTCCGTCAAAATTACATACATCTACATGCACCATCTTTACTTTTTTATTTAGCTTTTGAGTAAAAAAGTAAGATAGGGGAGAGGTGCTGATAAAAGTAGTTATAACATTCGCTCCCTGTCTTACTAATTCTTCCACCAAATGTGATCCGACAAATCCTGTACCGCCGGTTACTAATATATTCCTGTTCTTAAGACTGTTTGTCATATTATATATTGTTAACGGGTAAACGGGTTAACGGGTTTTAATAAAATTACCCTTTGCTTTTTGAGTTTCAAGATAACTAATAAAACTTCCAATTTTTCTGGCAAGTTCTAGTAGCATTTCATTGCATTCATTAAACTCACTTTGCGTAATATAGTTGACCGCCAAAGCAATATATAGATCATTTCTCACCTCACCACATGATCCTTTAGCAATGCTTAAAAATCTTTTTAGTTCATTGTTATTGTTTTTCTCAAAACCTTCTACTATACAGGATGAAACAGATATAATTGCTCTTCTTATTTGATTTTTAAGCTCAAAATCTTTATTAAATTCCTTTTTTGAAGTTAAATCGTAAATTAATTTAGTAATTTTCAATGCTAACTTCCATGTTTCTAAATCCTCGAATCTGGTTATTTTCATTTTAATAACTCGTTAACACGTTAACTCGTAACTGAATAACGAAATTACAATAACTTATTTCCAAACCTTCCATGTTGCTTTTCCTGATTTCCAAATTTTATTTAACTCCTCATACTCTTTATATGTATCTATGGCAAACCAAAAACCAGTATGCTTATATAAAGACAACTGTCCAATTTTAGCCAGTCTCTTCAACGCTTCGTGTTCGAGTTCTCCTATTTTTTGATGATTAAAATATCGTTTGTCAAATATCATATAACCTCCATTGACCCAGTCGCCCATTACCGGCTTCTCGCTAAATTCCTTTACTAAATTATCGTTATCTATTTTTACAACCCCAAATTTAAACTTGGGATGAATTCCCGTTATGGTTCCGATGGTCTTTTGTTTTTTGTGAAATTTCACTAATGCGCTTATATCTATATCCGAAACTCCGTCTCCATATGTAACCATAAAAAATTTATCTCTTTCCGGGATATAATCTCTACACCGTAAAATCCTTTCACCGGGTAAAGTCTCCAAACCCGTATCAACAAAGGTGATTTTGAAGTCGTCAATTTCCGATCTGTTTTCGAGAAAGAATTTTGTCTTATGATTTCTTGTGTTTAAGGTAAAATCTGATGTGAACGCTTTCTGGTTGAGAAAAAAATCTTTAATATAGTCTCCTTTGTACCCTAAAGCAAGAATGAATTCATTGTATCCATAGGTTGCATATATCTTCATGATGTGCCAGATAATCGGTTTATTTCCGATGTAGACCATCGGCTTTGGTTTAAATTCCGTTTCCTCTTTCATCCTCGTTCCCACACCACCACACAGGATTATCACTTTCATATTTTGCTCTTATTCTAAAGAATTTATTATAAAATTCAACTAATGACCAATAAAGCAAAAGCAATTTTCGTAATATTAGTAGGTGCTATCATTGGCGGAGCTACTTCAAGCGTCACAAAAATTGGTCTTTTAAAAATTCCCCCGTTTACTTTTACTTTCGTGAGATTCGTCATTGCTTCTCTTTGTTTGTCACCACTATTCATTAAAAAAATTAACCCTTTCGGCAAGCTCAGGGTTAATCCTGAGAAAAGTCGGAGGATTAAATTTAATCGAAGATTGTTAACGTTACTTTTAATTTCTCTGCTGCCCACTTTGAATGTAGCTTTGTTTGTCGTAGGAGTTAAAACAACCACCGCTTCAATCGCTCAAATGCTTTATGCGGGTACTCCTGTACTGGCTGGAATTCTTTCTTATTTTTTATTTAAAAATAAGTTGGCTTTAAAAAGATGGTTTTTTATTTTTCTTGGTTTAATCGGAGTAATATTGGTAGTTGCTCTTCCTCTTATCGAAAAAAATTCTCTCTATGCAGGAGATTTAAAAGGTAATATTTTAATTTCAATTGGCGTCATTTTTTGGTCCTTATATTTTGCCTTATCAAAGCATTACCAAAAACAGTTTTCACCCATCACTCTTACTTCAGGATTTTTTCTGACTGCAACAATGATATTCTTCTTCCTTTCTTTTTTCGAAATTAGCTCTGGTAACAGATGGTGGCTTGATTTGACAACATCTTCATATTTATCTTTATTGTACATTGCCCTGATATCTACGGTTGTATCTTATCTTCTACATCAGTACGCCATCAAGTTTTCTTCTCCAGTGATTGCCTCTTTTTCTTTTTATCTGGTGCCAATTTTTTCCTACATAAGCGCCTTCGTTTTACTAGGAGAGAGGTTAACTTCAGGACTAATTATTGGAACCATTCTTGTATTTATCAGCGTCGCCTTGACTACTTATTCAAGATGATAAATAGAGCAAAACAATAGATTTATCTTCAATTTTGTAGCATATAATCCATTGACATTTTTTCTTTTTCTAACTAAATTAAATTGGAATGCAAAAATATTCTACCGGACAACTTAAAACATTATCCGGCTATCTTAGTAATTTATCTTTAGCTTGGTTTTCAGGTGGCGTAATTGTACCCTTTTTTACCAATATTGATTACTTGTCAAAACTTACTTATAATATTATTGGACTGTCGTTAAGTTATATATTTATTAATATTGCTTTATCAATTTCAAAGAATCTTGATTAAATGGACGGAGAAATTTTTGGAAATACATTTTTCATAGCGGCAATATTTAGCCTTTTATTAGCAATTTATTTTCTATGGAAGCTCAAAAAGTCTTAAATTTTATCGCTGATCTTTTTGCTGGCGCAAATCCATTTCTTGTCATAATCACATTCATTTTAATTATCTACACTTTTTACTTACTTAGAAAAAGATAATTTTGGCTTCCGAAAAAATCCAAAAGGAAGAAAATGAAAAAATAAACTTTTTACTACTTTCTAAGTATTAGTGAAGTATTACATTTTACTTTTTGACAATTTTACGTGATCACGTAATTTTGTCGGCTTAACGGAATCCCAAATCGGTTATTTGCAAAGCTTATTCCCTTCTTACGCCTTCACAATAAAGTCTAATATAATCAATCAACTCTTCCAGTATGGCATACCTTTGCCCGCGGCGCTTCCGTCTGAATTCTTCTATTTTTGCAGGATCTTCCTCATTTTGTCTTTGTTCTTGTGAATAGGCAAGAGGGACTTCTGCGCTCATAACTTTTTTTCTCAGACGCAGCGCGTCAAATATGTAAAAAAACATATGATTTCCGATGTGCCTTCTTACCGTCATCTCATCTCCAGCAGCTTTTTTAAAATCATAGATGCGAATGATTTCTCTTAATAGCTTTGGATCGTTGCGATAAGCCCAGCTTCCCGAGAAAAAATCAAGATCAGGCTGATATGGCTTAAGCCAACCATAATTGCGGAGGAGTCTACAAAGTATAGCGTTTCCTTTTTGTTCCGATTCATACATATAGTCTGGGAATGTGTCCCTAAATAATCCTTCTTCACGTTTTGCCACAACAACGTCAGCGCCTTCAAATACAATAGGATGAACCAATTTGGGGACGCAATCCCGAATAATGGAATATTTTTCTGGTTGACTAGTAATGACTGCATTCACTCCAGTAAACTGAGACGCAGTTTGCAATCCGCTTAATACACTAAGAATGAAGTCATCACTTTCTCGAGGTGCTAAATCAATATTCTTGAATGCTGCCAAATTTCTCCTAAAATCTGGTGATGATTTTATCGAATCTCCAACGACCACTCTGTATCCCATCGAACTTGCCAATGAAAATGTTTCTATTGCTTTGTCACCGCGGATCTTATCCGTATCGACCGGAGACAATACACTACCCTCATACCAATCAGGATACCTTGTCATATAAACGATAGCGATTGAACGAGGATCTAAAATTTCTTTTGGTTGCGGACTTTCTGCCATATTTCCTCTCAATAATGCTTAAAGCTTTATTAAGGCCCAATTATATATGATACAATTTAGAAATGCCAAATAATTTTGATCCATCTTCAATTGCTTTTGCTGTCATCACTTATTACCCAAAATGGTACGGTGGGAATCTTCAAAGCATAAAACACACCGATAAAGTGAGGGGTGATTTGGCCATTGATTTTTTTAAAGAAGCAAGCAAGCGCGGCTATCAAGTTGTTGCAGCAGACGGGAAAAGTTCAAAAACATTTCGCAAAACCATCTCCAAAATTCCGCTATTGACGATCATAAATAGAAGGTCAGTAAAACGGTCTCTGGCAAAAAAGCAAGCCATAAAGAAAGCTTCAGGCCTTTTGGGTGCTAAAGTCATCGTCTTAACCGAAGCAGAGAAAATTTCCTTGGTCACCGACTGTCTGCCCGAATTAGTCAACCCAATTATCAACGATGAAGCTGATATTATTATTCCGAAACGCTCTGCGACACTATTCCAGAAGACCTATCCGGAATACATGTTTCAGTCTGAAAGAGAAGGCAATAAACTGTATAACGATATATTAAGAATTAACGGTTTTCTTAAAGATAGAGAAGAGTTCGACGCGTTTTTCGGCCCAAGAATATTTAAGAATACCTCAGAAATTCGTGCTTTATTTACGAGAGGATACAGGATTAAAATCGATAAAAAGGCTTTTCTCGAACCCTACTTTGACCCGGAAACATATTCTACTACATTCTCTCTTCCTTTAATCAAAGCTTTTAAAAAGGGGCTGCGTGTCAAATCCGTTGAGGTGCCCTTCTCTTATCCAATGATCCAAAGAGATAACGAGGAAAAGGGCGCAAGAGAACTGTTTGAAGAAAAACGAAGAATTCAACGCGTCGGTTTTTTGGTCGAACTCTTGTATATCATACACTACTTAAATCAGAGATGAACTATTGTTTGTGCTCGTGTTTTTCTCCTTCTTTATAATAGGCTCCGCAGATGCTACATTTCATCCTTTTTTCGAAAGTATGGCCAAAATGGGTGCATCCTTGCGTCCCGCATTTAGTCAATCCCTTATTGTATTCCTCTTCGGAAATCTCGGCTTTGCATGTGCCGGTACAGATATATACTGATTTATCCATAATTTACTATTAAATTTATAATAAATTTTAACGCTGATATAATTGTAATTGACTGGAACATTATTGTCATGCTGAACTTGTTTCAGCATCTCTCTCGTCATTCTGGCTTGTCCAGAATCTAGATCCTGAAATGAATTCAGGATGACACAAAAAAATGAAAATTTTAAATTTCGAAGCGAAAATTAATTTGGAGCTTTTTTTTGTTTTTTTTATATTCTCAGTAGCTTTATTTTATCGCCTCTATGGCCTGTCTACCAACAACCCTCCTTTTTGGGTAGATGAATTTGCCTCTGCTAACCAAGGAAAATTATTTTTACAGCAAGGACTTGCTGCGTTTTTTAATCCAAACATCGTTCTCGAACACTACAACGTCACGACTCATCTTTTGATTGCACTATCGTATAAGCTCTTTGGAGTAAACGAGTTTTCAGCACGATTACCTTTGGTTATCGTCGGATCGCTAGTTCCTTTGCTTGTCTTTTTCCTGACAAAATATCTCACCAACATTTCGACCGCAATATCGGCTAGTTTATTAGTAACTTTTTCCTACTTTGAAATAACCTGGTCCCGTCAAGCTAGGGGATACATCATTGTCCAATTTTTAATTCTTGCAAGTTTATTTCTCTACTTAAAATTAATAAACCTGAAAAAACCTCAACCTTTATTATCTTTAGTTTTTTTATTGACAATTTTTCTGGGAATAATAACGCATCCACTGTACTATATTTTTTTAATTAGTATTTTTTTCCATTTTCTACTTACTGGTTATAAGCGCATTTTTGAATTGCTGAAAAAACCTTGGTTTTATCTTATTTTTTTCTTTCTGATTTCCATAATTTATAAAATCGGTTTTATTAACGCTTTTATTCGCGTGTTTTCTTTAAAAATGTTTTTGTCAAGCAATTTTTGGTATTATCATTCGTTCTTGTGGCGTGAATATGGTCTCGTCACGTTTTTAGCAATTATTGGCTTATTGACTGGATTGATAAAAAAACAAAAAGGATTTGCTTTAATTACTATTTTCTTAATTACTCAATTAATCTTTCTTACCTTTATATTCAAACCTTATGTATCAAGATACCTCCTGCCAATTTTTCCTTTTCTTTATATATTAATGTCATATGGGTTATGGCAGTTTTTGCAAAACCTACCATCTCATCACGATCGTATCAAGATGCTATTGTCAGTTTTACTAAGTTTGTTTATCATTGCCAATGGCTATAAATTCGTTAATAAACCTAAAACTTATTACTCTCTCAATCACGACTTTAGAGAAATAGCCAATATCGATTATCACCAAGTTTATTCGATAATAAAGAAAGGCGTCAATCTTGAAAAAAATCAAGCCGTTGTGATAGAAACTTGGTGGGACCGGGGGCACTGGTACTTAGATGACTTTAAGAATATCGTTGCTTTTCGCTGGCCGGGTAATGGCTTTGTGAACGGCATTCCGAAAACAACCAATTACACGTTGAACGACCAAGGTGAAAAAATACTCCGAGGAGGAGCCTTGCGCCTGGTTCTGGAAGAAAGAGACCTTCTTTTATATCTGAAGAAGTATCCAAAGGGATTTCTATTTATCGATGACTTTTCACTTCCGGAAGACGTAAGAAATTATGCCGAAAGAAATCTCAAAAAAGAACTCTATCTTGACCACTATCCTTTGGATGATAATCCCTATTCCATCTGGCCGGCAACATTATATAGTTGGGGAATAAACTAGTTATGGTAAGAGATTTGTTTAAACATACTGGGATTTATTTTTTTGGATCAATCTTGAGCAAGTCTATAACAACTGTCGCTTGGATAGCTCTTGCCAGGTTATTGACTCCTGAAAAATACGGACAATTTATTCTTTATATTATGATTCTTGAGATGACTACCTTTATAGGAGACTTTGGCCTTAACCAATGGTATCTAAGAAACGTTGAAAAAGAAAATCGAACCTTAATTTTCAACAAGATTGTCTACGTTAGATCTGTAACGTTATTTTTATCTGTCGCAATTCTTTCATTTATTTTATTTTATTTTAAAATCTTTGATTTAGCCACCTCTTCATTTCTTCTTGCCAGTTTAATACCGATGTCTTACCTATCAGTCGCAGAAGGCTATTATCTTGAACAAAAAAAAGGCCTAAAAGTCTCTTTAAAGCTAACCAGTATTGGTGGAATTTTTTTATTAGGTTACTTACTCATTTATAAAAATTTAGACTTGCAAAAATCTGTTTTAACTCTTTTTGTTTCACTCATTTTGACCTTGTCATGGTTCATCCCTTGGAGACAAATAAGGCTGGTAAAATTTCTTTCTCTTTCGGAGATTTTTTCCATTCTTAAATCTTCTTCTTCCTATCTGTATCTGAATCTCACATCTTTCTTCTATAACAAGGGGGACTCATTTATCATATCGTATTTTAAGGGAAATAGCGCTCTTGGAATTTACGGGCTTGCTTATAGATTCTTGGAATCACTGAGTTTGTTTTCGACGTCACTTACTCAAAACCTCTTTCCTTTGTCGGCCAAAAAAGAAGGTGTCGGACTAAAACAGCTGCTAAAAATTTCTTTGTTAATGTTTGTATCCGGCGCTTTTGTTTCAATATTCGTCTACTTTGGCGCTAATTTTTTAGTCGTAGGTCTTTTTGGCTTACAATACTCTGCGGCAATTCCGATTTTAAGAATTTTCGCTGTCGTTCTACTTTTATTTTTTATTAATGCGCCTTTGGCTACAGTAGTTCAAAGTTCGCGTTTAGTGAAGTCGTTTCTGCCTTATGGGATTCTGAATACTTTACTGAATATCTTATTGAATATACTTCTCGTTCCGAAATTTGGGATAATAGCGGCCGCCTGGATGATGGCATTAACCGAAATCACTGGTTTTTTTATAAATTTGCATTTTGTTAAAAAACTCTATAGCTAACTATATCGTTATATCGACCTGCCCGTCCGGCAGGCGGGTATAACGGTATCCATATGAAAAAAACTGTTTCCATTATCATAGTTCACTGGAACACTCCGAAATCCCTTAAAAGTCAATTAAAGATTCTTTCTCAAAGTAAAAATTTTCAAATAATTGTTATCGATAACGCTTCAAAAGAATCGATCGGTTGGGTAAAAAAAGATTTTCCCTCCGTTGAACTAATTGTCAACAAACTAAATAGGGGCTATGCATTTGCTTGCAATCAAGGAGTAATTAAGTCCGAAGGAAGATTGCTCTTATTTTTTAACCCCGACGTTGAAATTGAACCAGATCAACTCAATGAAATGATTGAGTACGCTGAAGAAAATCATTTGGACGCCTGCTCCGTAAAAACAACCAACTCCTATCAAAAACCTCTCCCTTCATGGTTATCTCTTCTAATCGAGTTCACTCCAATGAATCGATTCATTGGAGTGAATATTTTTTCGATTAAAACTTTATTTGGTGGATGTCTATTAATTAAATCAGAAGTCCTAAAATCCATTGGCGGTTGGGATGAGAGATTTTTCTTATGGTTTGAAGACAGTGACCTGACTTTAAGATTACTTAAAAATAATTATAAAATCGGATGGATTAATTTAGCTATAAAACATTCCGGGGGTGAGTCTTTTAAAAAACTCGACCAGCAATTTAAAAGAGACGTTTTTTTTCATTCGATGGATGTTTATGCAAAAAAACATTTTTCTTTTTTTGGAAATATAATTGTCTCCTTAATTAAACGTAAATATACACAGAGAAAACTTTTACCTTCATTATTTGATGGCATCTCAATAACTGTACCGAATACGAAAGTGGAGCTTTTAAGTAATTTTTTTGAAAATAATAAACAGGTTGTCTCAAAGTCCCCTTACACCTCTGGAGTGCAGTGGGTCGTTGTAACAAGCTCAATTGTAAACTCGGACATTTGGGACTGGAGGAGCAGATATCCTGAAGTTAGTTTTATTCCAATTGAAAAAAATAACGGTTTTGCATCAACTGTAAATATTGGTTTCCGCGTTTCAACAGGAAAATGGGTTGGCACTGTAAATGACGACATAATTCTTTCAAGAAATTCTTTAAATGATATTTTAATCTGTACAAATCAATCCGTAGGTTCAATTAATCCAATCATTTTAAATAGAGAAGGAAGCGTTGAATCTATAGGTGTAAAAGTTTTATCTAAAGGAAAGGCCGAACCGATAAAAGTTGTCAAAACTGAAGACGACCGCATTCTCGTAAATCAACCTAATCGATGTTTAATAGTCGATGCCACTAATGCTGCTGCAGTAGTATATTTCAAAGAAGCTTTAAACAAGATTGGTTTATTTGACGAAAAATTTGGTTCTTATCTTGAAGATATTGACTTATCAATAAGATTAAAGAGGGGAGGTTATAAGAACGTTGTCTCCCTAAAATCTAAAGTAATACACATAGGACAATCATCTTCAAAAGATTTAGGACTAAAAAAACAGTTTTATGATTTTAGAAACTGGATCTATGTTATTTTTAAAAATTGGAGTCTGGCAGATATTGTTTTTAACTTCCCGTCCATATTTATTGAAAGGTTAAGAAATATCTCGGGACTAATAAAAAAATGTATTTCACTTTGAACTTTGAATTTTGAACTTTGAACTTATTTTGTATCGTTTCAAATCTGCTTCAACCATCATCCTCACAAGTTCATCAAAACTCACTTTTGGCTTCCAACCTAAAACTTTCCTAGCCTTATCTCCCTTTGCTAGCAACTCTGGTACTTCCGCCGGCCTTTTAAAGCGAGGATCTATCACTACATATTTCTTCCAGTTTGGTATTCCTCCATATTTGAACGCAAGTTCAACAAATTCCCTTACCGAGTGATTTTCTCCAGTCCCCACTACGTAATCGTCCGGATTTTTTTGTTGCAGCATAAGATGTGTCGCCTCAACAAAGTCACCTGCAAACCCCCAATCGCGCTTAGCATCAAGATTACCCAAATGGAGTTTATTGGCAAGTCCGTACTTAATTTTAGCCACGCCGTCTGTAATCTTTCGTGTTACAAATTGTATTCCTCTGATGGGCGACTCGTGATTAAAAAGAATACCATTACAGGTAAAAAGTCCATAGGATTCTCTGAAATTAACCGTTGTCCAAAATGCGTAAACTTTTGAAATACCATAAGGGCTTCGTGGATGAAAGGTCGTATTTTCATCTTGATATCCTTTTGTATTGCCTAAACCAAACATCTCTGATGTTGAAGCCTGGTAAAATTTGGTCATTGGAGAGTAAGCTTTAATTGCGTTAAGTAGATAAAGAACTCCTAAGGCATTCACCTCTGTAGTTATCTTAGCTAAATCCCAAGATCTACCGACAAACGATTGCGCCGCTAAATTATAAACTTCCAATGGCCTCAAAGCTTTTACAATATTATAAAGTGAAGACTCGTCTGACATATCTCCATCAACATACTCAACTTTATCAGTTATTCCCAAAAAATCCAGATTGCCAAAATTTGGATTTGAGTAACGTCTGATCATTCCATAGACTTTGTAACCTTTTGAAAGCAAAAATTTAGCTAAATAAGGACCATCCTGACCGAGAATTCCTGTGATAAGTGCAGTTTTTGCCATAGTTTATTTGTATTTTAACTTAAAAAATAAAATTGTGGTAAAAGAAATTAATATAAGAGTATTTGTACTAATAATAGGCCCTGATTTGAGGAGTATACCATACACAAGCCAAAGAAAAGATCCAAAACATCCTAAAACCACCATTCCCAGAGCTAAATCGTTTGTTGATTTAGTCTTCCAAATTTTATAAATCTGTGGAAGCAAAGTTGAAGTTGATACTATCCCAGCGATGTAACCCAACATACTTATTAAATCCATTGGTCAATTATAATGTATTTCTATTTCTGCTACAATATTTCAATGATTCCAAGGATTCTTCATTTTATCAAACGCCCCACCAGCAAAAATGTCATCATTAATACTGTCGGCAACTATCTAAACGTTTTTTTCACGGCACTTTTTGCTCTCATCTTGGTTCGCATATTGACACCTTCCCAATATGGAGTTTTGAGCGTACTGCTAGGTATAGCCTATGTACTGGCAAATATTTTAGATTTTGGAACAACCGCAACAATTTACTCTTATTTACCATCATTGTACGAAAAAAAAACTTACGAGCTTTATCGATTTATAAAAAGTACTTTCTATTACCAATCAATTTTCTCTTTTATAGTAATAGGTGGGCTTCTGATTTCATTCCCGACTTTAGATAAATATTTTTTCAAAACAGGTTCACCCTGGTGGGAATTAACGCTGACCTCTATTTCAGTGCTTTTTTTAATTTGGCAGAATTTTCTCCAGAATATCCTATTTGCTGCAAAAAAATTTGTCAAAACCAATATCTATTTAAATCTTGCCAATATCCTAAAAACGCTGGTCGTCTTCATCATGGTCGCAACAAAAACGGTAACGGTTGGTTCGGTAATTTTTATCTTCGGAATCTTGGGACCAGTGATATTCTACTTGCTGCTTTTTCTAGATAAGAAAGAGCTTGTGCCAATTTTCATTAGGTCAAAAGTTCACCATGGTGATTTCCGCTTTGGTTACACATTAACCTATTTCATTGCTTCTCAATTCTTTAATCTGGGACTTAGGATGGATCTGTTTCTTTTGTCTTATTTCCGATCAAAAGCCGAGGTAGGTTACTACGGGCTCTCTCAGAAAATTATCCTCACAATAATTACCACCGTCATCAGTATAACCCAGGTATTATCTCCTTCTTTTGCCAAAATTAACAAAAAAGTAGAAGCTGTTTCTCAACTAAAGACAGGCTTCATGTACCTTTTGTTGCCGGCCGGATTATTTTTATTGCTCTTCTTTACGCCAAAACAAGTCTATGATCTTTTTTTCACCGAAAATTTTGTCCAAACAGCCTCTATAACAAAAGCCTTGAGCCTGCCCTTCATTCTTTATGCTCTGGGAAGTTTGCCTATGCTTTTCCTTTTATACACCGTCAAAAAACCAGTATATATCTTAGTTTCTAATATCATTTTTTTTATCATCTTGACATTGGGTTGCTATATTCTGATCCCCAAATATGGCGTCTTTGCTCCGCCTTGGGCGATCACGCTTGCATTGATTGTTGCGATTACTATTCAAGTTTACGCGAGTATCCGCGAATTTAAAAAAATATTTACGTCCTAGAAATTGTCTCAAAACCTATAAATCTAGAGTTAATTGAGGCAAAGATATGCGTTTTGAGCAGATCGCCGAGGGGCCCCGATAAGCGGGGTGTCGGCGTGCTAAAAACGTCATATCGAGCCTAAGTTTTGAGATGAGTTCTAGCTTACTTACTCCAATACTACATTGAACTGTAGTTGTTCCATTTTTCAACAACCAATCCTCTGAATATTGATTGTTGTACTAACTTGTATTTTTTTCCGGATAAAATTTTTTGATAATCAATCCCGTGAATATCCACTACATAAGGAATCACAGTTATTTCTTTGTCTAGTGACTTTGCATCAGTTATAGATTTTAAGTCTAATATTTTCAGATCTTTCTTATAGTAACGTACAGGGTCAGAAGAAGATAGAATCATATAAACTTCTGATTTGTTTAAATTTTTTGCCAGACTTTTCCAGTCCTCTCTGTGAAACGTGGGGAAGAGTAAATAAATAACGGAAAAAATTAAAAATCCTCCTACTCCAATTAATCGATTAATTGGAGTGTGATTTTCTAAGGCCAATAATATTGAAATTATGGGCATTAAAAAAATAAATCTAAAATATTGAAGCAGAGGAGAGAAGAGAGAAAACAGAATTCCAAATCCCAATGATCCAAAGACCAAAAACAGTAAAAGCTTTTGTTTTAAGCCAACTTTTATTACATAAAACCAGATAAAAGATGTCCAGGCTCCGGAAATTACCCAGTAAAACCATTTCGGATAAAAACTGACTCTGCCTATCGAGAATTTTAGTGGAATAAGGAGAAGGTTTTTAAGATTTGCGCTTCCTAAAACCGTAGTCCAATTTGGGACAAGCTGCAATTGTTGCCTTGCATTAATAATTTGTCGATAGAGCAGAGAAGAAAGCAATAATATAGTAACTGTAAACAGTAACAGAAACACAAAAAAATTACGATACTTTTTTTTATAAAATAAATATATCCCCATTGGGATAATTAAAAAAATCGAACCGTAGAATGTTAAAAAGCTTAAAGATATAGATAAACTAAATAAAAAGATAGAGATAGAACCTCCGCGGTTGAGGAGCGAAGCGGGAGAACCGCGGAGGTTAATTGAGAGTGACAAATAAAAATATAATGCTGTCGTTAATAAAAAAGTAGCCATCATATACATCCTCGCCTCTTGACTGTAGTAAACGATAAGTGGATTAAAAAGAAAGAAAGCAGCAGCCCACCGTGCCCCGTGAAGTCCGAAGGACGAAGTGGGGAAAACCTGTTTACCAATTAAATAAATAACATATCCAGTCAATATACTAAATAAAACTGACGGCATCCGCAGCGAAATTTCTGTATATCCAAAGATGCCGGTCCACGCTTTCATCAGTAAATAATAGAGCGGAGGATGAAAATCATTTGGAGAGAATTTAGTGATTATTTCTAAAAAGTTATACTGTTGAACCACTCTCGCCGTAGTCGCTTCATCCAACCAGAGGGATTGATTAAGTGAGATTAAACGTATTAAAAAGGCTACAAAGAAAATAAATGAAATTTTATATTTCACGTAACTATTGTATAATTAAAAATTAGAAATTTGATTTTGAATAAAAATTAAAAATTTCAAATTGAAAATTTTGTTTTAGCGGCGGTAGTTCAGCGGTAGAATGTCTCCCTTCCCCGCCTGCCAAAGTGCGGGATTAGTTGAGCGGTTCAATGTCTCCCTTCCAAGGAGATGAGACGGGTTCGACTCCCGTATCCCGCTCCAGCGTTAGGCACGGCGGGCAGGCAAGGAGAAGGTCACGAGTTCAAATCTCGTCCGCCGCTCATTTTTTTGAAGGTTTTAGGTAAAAATACATTAACTGCGTAAAAAAGAGTACTACTATCAAAAGAAATAACGGAACTAAAATCGGGTAGTTTAATATTATATAACTAGTTTTTTCTCCAAAATTTGCATTCACTGCTAAATATATAGGCGGTTTTTTAAACACGTATTTGCTGAAAAAAATATTAGTCGCAAATATCGCTGCAACCAATAAAACAATTATTATAGACTGTTCCGTAACAATCGCTTTGCTGTTTCCATTTTTTCTTCTAAGAATTATGTCCTTTATTTCCATAAAAATCATAACAACAACAGAAATCATATAAAACAATCCACCAATACCAGTACCGGGTAATCCTGTATTCATAAATTAATGACCCTTTTCATATTGGGTCAATCTTTTTTTTAATATAATTTCTGTCCAATAAGCCTCCATAATAAAAATAGCGTTAACAATACGTAAAATAAAAAAAGAGGGAAAACTAAATACAACTTTTAGCAATTCTTTGCGTTTCAACCCCCTTAAAAAAACAGGGATAAAGACAATCGGAGCGTCTATTATGAATAAAAGCAATAGGTAGGGTGACTTAAAAATAACTGAAAAGATTGGAATTACAAATAGATACATTATTGAGGCAACTATCGAATCCCAAGTCATAACTGCAATTATGAAATTTAGATAAGGAACCGCTAAGACATCCTTCCAATGGAGCATTAGATTCTGCACAAATCCGTGTGACCAGCGAATGAGCTGTTTTTTCATAAATGTAAAGTTTTGAGGTTCAATTGGGTAGCATACGGCTTCAGGAATAAACCTGACATTAAACTTTTTTTTATGAAAACTCCAGGTTAGATCCATATCTTCAGCCATTGTTCGTGTCGGCCAACCGTTACTTTCTTTTAAGAATCTGGTTCTATACATAGAAAAACATCCTGATGAAATAAGCGGTTTCCCAAAATATTCTTGAATCGGTTTGTAATAGGTAAAAGCAATCAAATACTCTATATACCTGCCTCTTTCCCAGATTGTATTTACAAATCTTGGAATGACAAATCCGCACGCGGCTGCGGTGTTTTCATCCTTAAAAGCTTCCAGCAGTTTCTCAACTGCGTATCTATCCATTGTTGTATCCGCGTCAAGCGCCATTACGAATTTTGTGGTAGTTTGCCTTAGGGCATAGTTTTGGGCTCCGGCTTTTGATCCTGTATTAATTGGGGTCTCAAAAACAGTAACTCCCGCTTTCCTTGCGACTTCTGCTGTACGATCAGTAGAATGATCATCAACCACGATAATTTTCTTAGGTTTAACAGTCTGATTTTTAATACTTTCTAACGTATCCAGAATTGATTTTTCTTCGTTATACGCCGGCACTATAACTGTAAGATCACTTATTTGATTCTTCATAGTTTGATTTAAGCTCGAAAAGAATTAAATGTTTGCTGTAAAAAATCGAACGGATCGGATCCTATAATTCGGCCCAGTACTTTGATCCCCTTGAGAGTAAATTCTTTGTCTCTTTTACAATAGTCTTCTAACGAAACCTGCCTGAGTTGACCATTTCCTAGCGGAACAGCCATTGGAAAAAGATTTTTTACCCGTTCTACCCATTTGTCGTAATCTCCACCGTCGTCAAAAAAAGTACGCGCTGTAACTCTTGGTTTACCAAGTGTATCCAAAGCTTTATACAATATTCCAACCGTATCAGCTCCACTCGGCTCTCTAATTCCAAAATGCCAATCGATACTATGCAACATCTCGATAGGAAATCCCGGGAAAAGTTGTGCAACCAATTCTTCGGACGAATAATCAATCAGCCAAAATGGCAAGTTGCTACCATTATTCAATATTTCACGCGATAGATCATGTACTTGACAAAGAGCCATCGCAAACTCTACGCTCGTTCCTGATGGAAATAAGCTTCTAAACTCGTCATAGCTCCATAATTGTTGAACGATAGCAGTCATAATCCCAAGATGAGCTTCATACTTTTCATCACGATTTAGACCGTAATTCTTTACTAAAGCTGGATCTCCTATACTGTGTGTTTCAGCGAAAAGTGAATTTCTTGTCGTGACTAGTTCCTCGAACTGTTCACCAGTCAAACCGTAACAATTTGAAGCTTGAAGAGGTCTTATGGCTCTGACTGCTACCATTCTGTTTTGAACAATTGCCAACAAATCATGTGGAATATTGGGTGGAAAGATTGTTTCTTCACCCCGTCTTGCCTTTTGAAGTTCAGCAAAAATATTAAAGGCCCTAATTCGACTTACGCTTTCCATACTTCGCTAAGCTAATCTTTGCCTCTCTGAACGTATATCTTTTGGCTTTCTTCAAGCTCGTCGTAGCGATTAATCCCTATCCCGACGCCTGAAAAGTGAACCTTCAAACCAACAACTTTATTCCTTTGATCAGCGGCAATCTTAACCAAATCGGTGAGATAATATTCTCCAGAAACTTTAGATTTTTTAATTTTTTTAATATTATTTTTTAGAAAGTTAAAGTCAAAACAATAAAACCCTGCGTTAAGCTCTTTTATTTTAAGTTGTTGTTGTGTCGCGTCTTTCTGTTCTACTATGTCAACTATATAGTTATTTTCTTTTCTTATTATTCTGCCCCATGCTAATGAATTCGGACTATCAAATGAAGTAGTAATTATTGACATTACAGCTTTCTCCGTTTTGTGAAGGTCAATCAACTTGAGAACGGTCTCTTTAGAGTAAAACATAGCATGGTCACCATACGATATCAAAACCATTTCAGGAGTAGGGGAGTAATTATCCAGTTTCTTCAAACCAACTTTGGCAGCATGAGCGGTGCCCAGTCTTTTCCTTTGATGCGTGTAAACAACAGTATGACCCCGCAATGCATCTTTTACGCTTTCATAGAAGGCTCCAACCACAACAACTACCGGATTAGCGACCCCTGACAGAAGTTCAACGGCATAAATGATAAGCGGCTTATTTAAAAAGGGAAGCGTGACCTTATTTCTATCTTTCGACTTTATCCTTGTACCTTTTCCAGCGGCTAAAATGATGCCTGCAATATTCATAGTTAAGTGTTTATTATAACAAAAAAAAGAAGATTTAATCTAATAATGTGATGAAAATCACAATAAATGGAGATCGCCTGTTTACTTCTCCCATCCATTTGGATGACCTCGATACCACTTAATCAACGATTTAATACTGTCTTCTATTCTCCTTTTTGGTTTCCATCCCAATACCTTTCCCGCTTTTTCAATCGAAGCAATCATCTTTGCGTATTCGCCTTGACGAGATGTTGTTTTTTTTAATTCAATTTTCTTTCCAGTTGCTTTTTCTACCTCCCTCACAATCTCCAATACAGAATTGCCTGTACCAGTGCCTAAGTTTACAATCTCTGATTTGCCGCCATTGAAAAGATACTCAAGAGCCTTAAGGTGAGCTTCATTCAGATCGACTACATCAACATAGTCTCTTATCGGCGTTTTGTCAGGCGTATCGACTTCCTGACACGTCAAAAAAAATTGCTCAATTCCCAATACTCCGCGAATAGTATTCTGTACCAGTAACGAAGACGGCTTTTTTGAGTCACCAACGAGTCCGTCATCCGACGCCCCGCAGACGTTGAAATAGCGGAGGATGCAATAGCGGATATCTTTCAAATTTCCAAACCAGCCAATGATTTTTTCAGCCATAAGTTTAGACTCTCCATAAGGATTGCTTGGTTTCGTCGGATGTTTTTCATCAACCGGTACATATTCGGCTTCGCCATAAACTGCGCAGGTGGAGGAAAAAACCAAATTCATGACCTCGTATTTAGTCATATTTTCAAGCAGGTTAAGCGTGCCTAAAAGATTATTCTTAAAATATTTTTCCGGTTTTTTCATCGACTCGTCAACCAAACAGTGAGCCGCATAATGAACAACCGCGTCAAACGCGGCTCCGCCACTTTTAGTTTCTTTTTCAAATATTGAGTTCAATTCCTGCTGCAAATCTTGTTCGTAAAATCTGAATTTCTCTTTACCAAATTTACTTTGAAGTAAATCTAATGGGTGCCGATATCCTGTCGAAAAATTATCCACACCCACAACCTCGTAACCATTTTGCAAAAATAAATAAGTGGCAACCGACCCAATATATCCTCCCGCTCCTGTGATTAAGATTTTTTTATCCATTTTGTATTCTAACAAATGTCATTCTGGCTTGTCCAGAATCGATTCTGGAGTCGCTTCGCTCCCCAGAATGACAGGAGGAGAAGAGTTTTTAATTTTTAATTTGTGTATCGGATGCCAGTGGATTCTTCCCTCAGCCAGGAATATTCCGCCAAACACAAGAAGTGATCCGATGAAAAAATGTATCGTCGGGTATTCATGTAAAAGAGGTATCGCGATTAGTACTGCCACGATAGGATCAATGTATGTAAACAATCCCACCTCTTGAGTTTTAATCTTAGCTATCCCGTAATTAAACAAAAAATAAGCCAGAGCCGAAGACAAAAATACTCCGAATAGAATCCCTATCCATCCCTGAATATTTAGTTGAAGGATCGACCAAGACCGAAGTTCTATAAACATAAATGGATAAAAAGTAACGGCCGAAATAAGAAAACTTACAAAAGTAACCTTAAAGGATCCGATTTTTGCAATGACATTTTTTTGTAATAGGGGATGCATCACGGCACCAAGTGTAGCTAAAACAAAGAAAAGATTACCTTGCAACTCTCCAAACGCAAACGTTTTACCATCAAACAAAATAGGCGACAAAATAATAAGAATAACTCCGATTAGAGCAATAATCATACCAAAAAAAACTTTTAGCTGGGGTTTTTCCTTCAAAAATAAGACGGAAAGAAAAAAAAGAAAAACCGGGCCTGATGATGCAATAATTGGAGCGTTGATACTTTCCGCACGTTGAAGTCCCCAGAAGAAAAATGTAATATTGATACTTATGCCGAAAAACGCTCCTAAAATAAGCTCCATCCACTCTTTTCCTGATAATTTAATGTCAAAATTTTTAATAAAAGGAATGAGTGTTATTCCGGCGAAGAAAAAGCGAATAAAGGCGAGGGTAAACGGAGGAATATTTTGCAAAGCGAACTTAAAAATTGGGGAAGCCGCACCCCAGATGAGATTGGCGATGATTAAAGCCAGAATCGGGTTCATAAATTCTAAAAATTAAATACTAAATATTTTGAATTTTTGATTTTTGTCATTTGAATTTGTTTAGAATTTAGAGTTTAGGATTTAGGATTTTTTTTACTGATGTATACAATCAACTCTCCTATTATTCCCGTCATAATAACTTGAATTCCAACAATGATTAGGGATAAACCTAACCAAAGCACTGGTCTTTGATAAAGCAGTACTCCAAAAAAAAGTCTTTCGATTGTTAAATAAATAGATATCAGAAATCCTGCTGAAAAGAGAAGGCTGCCGACAGCACCGAAAAAATGCAAAGGTTGCTCGGCAAATTTATAGATAAAATAGGCAGTTAGAGTATCAAAAATTCCGACTACTAACTTACCTGATCCAAATTTACTTTTCCCAAACAACCTCGGATTATTTTTTACTTCGACTTCTGCCACTTTATATCCATTATAGAAAACCGCAAGTGGAAAAAAACGGAAATTGTTGCCGTAAAAAGTGAAATCAGATAATACTTCTCTCTTAAACGCCTTAAAACCGCAATTTATGTCCGCGAAAGGAGAACCAAGGAATAATCTCAAAAAATATTTTGCCAGCGCAGAGTATGATTTTATAATCGAACTGTCTTTTCTTCCCGTTCTCACACCATTGGCAAAGTCGTAACCATCCTCAATTTTTTTTAAGAATTTAGGCAAATCTTCCGGATCATCCTGCAAGTCCGCATCCATGAAAATAATTATATCTCCTTTTGCTTCCTTAATTCCTGTCACCAAAGCCTGCCCTTTACCCAATCTTTTTATATGTTCAAGTATTTTAATTTGATAATTTTGACTTTTAAGTTGTAATTTTGCATTTTTAATTTTGAATTTTGAATTGTCATTCGATCCATCATCTACCAATACAATCTCGTATTCCTTGCCAACTTTATTACATGCATCAATTAATTGATTAATTAGTACAGGCAAACTATCAGCCTCATTGTAAAAGGGAATAACTATGCTTAACATAAAATTCTAAATTCTAAATCCTAAATACTAAACAATATCAAAATTCTAAATTCAAATGTTCTAAAAAGTTTTGGATTTCGAATTTTGCTAATTTGAATTTGTTTAGAAATTAGAGTTTAGGAATTAGGATTTTACTTTCTTATATACTTCAAAATTCTCTCTTTTATATATTAAATTATAATTATAATCTTCCTTAAGTTTTTCATATACCGGAATGAGTTCCCATTTTTCAGGATAGCTATAAATCTCATTCAGCCTCACTATTACGTAGTCTGCCATCCTATATCTGGCCGAGAAAGTGTAAAAATATCGTCGTGATGTAAAAAAAGGCGAGAGCTGTCCGGTCGTAGAAATTTTTAGTTGCTCATCCTGCAGGGTTCTTGCCCAAAAAGCCACGTCTTTTATCTCCTTTTGAGGATATTTGAGTGGATGGATGTCAGCCTCCCTAGAAAACAATAAGGGACCTTTTTGGTAGGCCCAAACTAATGTAAAAATAAATAAATATGAAGATAACAATATGATAATCTTTTTTTCGACATTTTTTATGCTTTTTTTTCTAATAACTAATAACAAGTAACCAATAACTCGTTTTGCTCCATAAATCGCTGATATAAATACAAATGGAGTAATTACAGCAGTATATTGATAAATAATATTTCTCATATTTGGATTTTTAGATAAAAGATTGATCGCAAACTCCGGCGATGCAATAATAAGTTGGGTGGGGGAGAGTAGTGACAAAAATCCAACTGGGCCAAGCAGAGTTACCAAATATCCCAATGTGTCGACACGTAAAATATATTTAGAAATGCTATATGGATTAGTTATGGTACCTATAATAATTCTTATAGGAGAATCGCCGAAATCCGAATAGCGTTGGACTGCAAAATGCTGCCCGCCTCTGAAAAGAGGAATGATATAAAATACTGATGCGACAAACCAAAATATACTGAAAGATATCATACTTAGTGAGAATATTTTTTCTGCTTTTGTCATTCTGGCTTGTCCAGAATCGATTCTGGATGCGCTTCGCTTACCAGAATGACGTATAAAAATCAGAATGCTATAAAGTCCAAACATCATCGTAGTCAATGCAACCTGCTCTTTCGAGATTATGCTCAACAAAAAGAATAAGAAACTTAATTTATACTTTTTAACTAACCAAAAATAGAACATAAATAAGAGAAGAGTAGTAGATAAAGTAACCGCATGAAAATCATAGATGTTTGCCCGTTCAAAAGGAACATAGAGAAGATAGCATAGAGAAAAGATAAGTGCTATAAAATAACGACTATTTATTTTTTGAAAAACAAAGACCGCTATCTTAAATATTGCTAATGCTCCTAATGCTGATACTATTGATTGAATGACAAGCAAAGTTTCTGGACCAGCATGAATAAAATAGAATGGGGAAATTAACCCAAGAAGTATATCGCTGTGAATAGCCATTCGTTTTATCTGCTCTACGCCCGTGGGATTGGTCAACTCCAAAAATCTGCCCCAATCACCAGTCTTAATCGCCTGATAACTGTTATAAACGGTCTGATGCATAATACCCAAATCGTAATAAGAGGCGTAAAGGGTTTTATAACGAAGAATGGTAAAGTAGGAGAAGTATAGGGCGTATGCTATGATAAAAACCCACAAAATAATTTCAATCTTCTTATTTTTTATTAGACGAATCATTAATTTTCAATTTGCAATTTACAATTTCAAATGAATTTTCAATGTTTAAAAATTAAACAAATAAAAATTGATTGAAAATTGAGAATTGAAAATTTCAAATTATTTTATCTATTGCCAGAGTGGTATTTCTCGTGTATTTCTTTCAACCTCGTATCAGTTACATGGGTGTAAATTTGCGTGGTAGAGATATTTTTGTGGCCCAGCATTTCCTGGACAGATCGTATATCTGCACCGTGTTCTAAAAGATCGGTAGCATAAGAATGCCGCAATACATGAGGACCTATCCTAAATAATATTCCTGCTTTTTTTCTGTATTTGTCAATTAATCTCTCAATTGATCTAGCCGAAAGTCTTTTATTTTCATCAGTGAGAGTATCCGATTTGGGTCCCGAATATCTGATGAATAATGCTCTGTTAGGGTCGTTTCGCATCCTAAGATACTTGTTTAACCACTCTTTTGCCCGTTTGGAAAGAAAAACGACCCTTGCTCTCCCGCCTTTACCGATTACTCCAAATTCTCCTGAGTCTATATTTACCTGTTCACGATTTAACGCAACCAATTCAGAAACACGAAGTCCGGTGGAGAAGAGTACTTCAAGAATGGCTTTATCTCTAATTCCTAGGATTTCTTTGGTTTCGATAGCTTTAAAAAGTCTTTCTAACTCATCGGGAAGAAGGAATTTAATATTCCGATCTCTTTGTTTTCCTAGCTCAATCATTTCAGGCGATAGGGTATTTATTTTTTGTTTGATCAAGTAACGAAAAAACGACCTAAGCGCCACTAAAAAATAATTCTGCGTCTGCCTTTTCAACTCTCCCTTGAATTTGTTCCTGTATTGGTGGGATAAATACAATCTAAAGTTTCTAATAATATCATCGTCAATCTTTTCAACATCAAAATCGTCTTTTGGAACCTCCGAGGTTGAGGAGGAGCGAAGCGACGGGAAAACCTCGGAGGTTAATTTCCTGGATCTTAGCAACCAACTCTGGAAAAACAGAAGATAATAACCGTACATTCGAACAGTTTTGAGTGAGAGGTTTCTGTCAAGTTCACAATATTCTAAGAACCGCAACACAGCATCCTTAATTCCCATGCTCTTATCTTAAACGACATCGAATAAAAATTCAACTGTGTGAGAATCAAAAAAGTACGCGTTATATATGAAAATTCGAACATGTTTTCAGGAAGCCGCGTTTTTTTCATAACTCCGGCAAAGTTATATCTGTTAGAATTGAAACTATCATGTATTTAGGAATTGATATTGGTGGGACAAACATAAGAATTGGGGCTTTTGAAAAATCCAATCCCAGCGAATTGAAAGGAGTATCTAACTTCGAAGTAAGTCAAGATTTTAACTTGGCGATCAAAAACATTATTGCACAAATCAAGAAATCAACTCAAGGAAAAAAAATATACGGAATAGGAGTGGGTGCTCCAGGATTAATTAACAGAAAAGAGGGTCATATTGAGAAAAGCGCAAACCTTCCAAAGTGGCAGAAAAAACCTATTGGAAAAATCTTAGAAAAGGAATTCAATACTGAAGTTAAAGTTGAAAACGATGTAGCAGTTGCCGCAACTGGAAAAGCTCTCTATGGACACGGAAAAAGTGTAAGTAAATTTATTTATTTAATTTGGGGGACAGGTTTTGGCGGTGCAGTTGTTGAGAAAATTAACGGAAAATTAAAAATTACTTCAATAGAACCTGGTCATCAGATACTTGACTGGAATGGTATTGACTGTGCATGTGGACAAAAAGGGTGTCTCGAACCATATATTGGAGGTAGAGCAACCGAGAAGCATTATGGAAAACCTCTGATTAAGGTTAATGATGAAAAAACGTGAGATGATTTAGCCGAAAAGGCAGCTCATGGAATCTTAAATACAATTATGTTTCATCCAATAAAATTAATTGTTTTCGGAGGTGGGGTGATAAATAAGCAGGAACACTTGCTTTGGAGAATAAAAAAAGTGCTAGATAAAAAAATGACTCTTTTTAAAACTCCTGTTTTAACTTTGGCAAAACATGGAGAAAATAACGCATTATACGGAGGGGTTGGCCTTTTTCTTGCTGAAAGAATTTGAGTAAATAATTTTAATTTTAAAATATATTTAGTGTCTTGTGGACACCGTCCACAAACTAGTTGGTAAAAACGAT
>Ga0155254_113_pt2 | contig 29965 bp, 41 predicted proteins | sample RifCSPhighO2_02_FD_106222 | JGI IMG/M metagenome (GOLD analysis project Ga0155254, IMG submission 106222) | Candidatus Roizmanbacteria bacterium RIFCSPHIGHO2_02_FULL_38_11 | reverse complement strand
ATACAATCAAATATGTTCCGCCGATTTTTCTTGATGAAGTTTCTGCAAAGTTAGGGACTTGGAGTGGATACCATGTCCTGGCTCAGTACCAAGTTGATTCAGGCTGTCACCAGTTGATAAGCGAAAGAACAATTGCAGCGCCGAGCCCAAATTCATAAGAGTTGAGGTATGCCCCCATCGCAGCGCCAAGAATAAAAATGCCAAAAGTAATGAATAGTTTAAACTCTTCACCTATGCCGAGTGCAAAATGCAACATCATAATTAAGACCGCTGAAACAATTGTATAAGTTAGAAGATCCATGATAATAAAATCAGAAACCCGAATATCGAAATTCGAAACGAACTCTGATTACCAAATTTTAGAATTTTTAAAAACTCATTTCGGAATATTTTCTGAGAAAAATATTTCACTCTTTCTTTAGCACTTTTGCCGAGCTTGTTTCTCAGGTCTTGATTAAAGTATACCTCACCTACGGCATTTGCTATATCGTTTGGACTATTTGGATTAGCGAACAAGACTCCTTTGTCATTTGACGTTTCGTGAAGAACTTGAATGTCGGACAGGACGGAAGGGCAACCTTGTGAAGCTGCTTCAAGATAAGAAAAGCCAAACCCTTCATCTCGGGAAACAAAAACGTTGCATCTTGCTTGTTGGTAGAGTTGAATGAGTTTGTCGTCGGGTATATAACCTAGAAAGACAAAGCGTTTATCGTTTGCCGTTTCTTTAAGAAATAGCTTAAATTCCTCCTGCCATTTGTTATAACTCGTTAACTCGTTAACGCGTTTGCGGGTTAACGGGTTAAAAACATTACCAACAAATATGCAGGTTACATTGATAATTTTTATCGCTTTGGCAAGATTGACCAGATTTTTATTCCAGGTAGAATCGCCAACGTATAAACAATAACCCAGCCCAATGTCATTTCGAGGGAGCGAAGCGTAATTATTTTTATTAATGCTCCTTTCAGTCGCTAGATTCCTCGCTTCGCTCGGAATGACAAGGGAGGGGGTAAATATTTTTGGCAAGCATGGATAAATTACTTTTACCTTTTGACTCTTGACTTTTAACTTTTCAATAATGTCTCGTCTGCTTGTTTCCGAGTCAGTGACGACCAAATCATAGTTTCTTAAGGCTAACTTATTTAAAAAAATATTTAGTTTTCCTTTGACGCCCACTGGAAAATGTTTGGGATATTTTAGAGGAATTAGATCATGAATAACTGCGAGTTGTTTTTTGGCGACCCGGCGAAGAGTTAAAGGCGGTTGAAGAAAGTTAAAAAAGGGATTTATGAAAATAGGGGTGAGGGTATAGGGGTTAGGGTTTAGCGAGTTAGTGAAGCTCCAATCGGGAAAGTTTTCTTTAAGAATTTGGAGATAACGGCCAACACCGCGGACTTTGCTCAAATGGTCATTGGTTGTCGGGTCAAATACGTACACCGAAGATTTCATATGATTATTCTAACAAACAGTTTTTTTATATAATATTCTTCTACTGTGAGAAAAATAATCCTAAATAAAGATCAAGTCCTAGATTTGGTTTGGAATAACCGCTATAAAGTTGAGGATGAGCAAAAATTTTTGAGTCGCTGTGTTGACGGGCGCTACGAAAACAAAATCAAAAATCAAAAGTCAAAAGTCAAAACTGAAGACACGATCAACTTACCTCCACTCGCAATTCCGGGAGCCGACGCAGGCCAGTTAGGCATTATTTTCGCTACCGCCAATACCTATGGTTTTGAGGTTGACAAAGAAAAGGTTTTTGAGTTGGTGGTTGATGTCGTTGGCGGAATAGAAAATTTTAGTTTCCATTCGGATCACCACGGAGACCCTAAAATCCCCGCTTCGGGGTGTGGTCACATCAAGCAGCAAAATCTTGACCCAAAAGCCTATGGCTTAGAAGACGATCAGATGAAATTTATCGAGACGGCTTTGACTAAAGCTAAAAAAAAGGGAGCGAAAGAAATTGTTTTAGAGGGCGAGCACCAGGAAGGCGCCATTTTACAGATAAACGGACCTTACAGCCTGTATCCTGGTTCCTTGCTGGAAACAGATCAAGGAAACGCTCAAGTACAAGTATTCATTTTTCACTCAACATTAGTGAACGAAAGACACAGGTTAATAGCAAAAAAGCTAATCGAGAAAAAAGCGGTAGAACTCTTTCCAGGTTGTGATGAAGAGTATCTTTATGAGGTTCTTTCGGAAGTGACTGAAAGTCACTTGTTCGAAACCTTAAAAAGGCTTGCCTCCGGATTATCAATGTTTCAGGTAAACTTCGAGAGCGATGGCTCTTTTGACATAAAAGAAATGGGAAAGCTTTAGGTCGCTTATAGTATAATCTTTAAGCAATGATCATCGGACCAAAAAAACTTCTAGAACTTGTAAAAAAAATTCAACTTGTTGAGGACCTTGCCGAAAGGGAGTTGACCAATCCTGAAGGAGCAGGATTTGATCTTCGTCTGGGTGAAGTTTATGTCATAGAGGGTGAGGCATTTTTGGGAGTCGAAGAAAGGCAAACCCCGAAGATCAAATTAGTAAAAAAACACCAGAAGGGAAAAAAAGACAAAATTACAATTAATCCGGGTGAATTTTATTTAGTGACAACAATCGAAAAGGTAAATATGCCGGAAAACATTGTTGCAGTCTTTCTCCCCCGAACAACAACTTTTAGGAGCGGTCTATTTTTACGCACAGGGGCCGCGCAACCAGGTTACAGAGGAAAGTTGACGTTTGGTTTGAAAAACGAAGGCCCGGTTCCTGTGATACTGGAATTGGGTTGCCGGTTTGCTCACGTTCAATTCCATTGGGTTGACGGTGGAGGATCAACCTATAGAGGACAATGGCAGGGTGGAAGGGTGACGACGAAAAAAAGAGAGAAACAAATATAATTTACAAATTCCAAGAAACAATCAACAAGAAACAAAAATATTTGAATTTTGAATATTGAAATTTGTTTGGATTACTTGTGAGTTGTATCTTGTGATTTATCAAACATATGAGTCAAAAAAGAGATCTTGAGTTATTGTATGAGGTTGGCTGTTTACGATTTCTACAGCGCAATTGGCGGCAGTTTTTAAACGCCGATTTTAGCAATGAGACAGAACATAGCTTTCGGGTTGCCTGGATTGCCATGATTTTGGCTTCATATGAAAAAGTTAAAGATGTAGGTAAGGTAGTGATGATGGCGCTTGTTCACGATGTTGGGGAGAGTAGAAGCGGCGACGTGCATTATGTTTCGAGACAGTATACGTCAAGGGACGAAGAACTGGCAGTTGAAGATATTTTTTCAAATACTTCTCTACAAAAAGGGATGATTGAGCTTTGGAAAAAATACGAAAAAAGAGAAACAATAGAAGCGAAAATAGTAAAAGACGCAGACAATCTAGATGTTGAGTTTGAGCTTAAGGAGCAGGAGTCGAAAGGAGAGACTTTAAGAAAATACTGGTTCGATGCCAGACAGAGAGTCTATAAAAATCTCTATACTAAATCGGCGAAGAAAATGTGGCAGGATATTCAAAAGTCGAGTCCTCACGATTGGCATTTTTACGCCAGAAACAGATTCACAGCAGGCGACTGGAAAAAAGAGCGTTAGTTTAATAATAATTTAGCTTTTTCACAAATTTCGAGGTAATCTTTACCAGTTATACATTCTCCTCTAATAAAAGCATAATATTCATAATCAGGATCTAATGAACCATCTGCATAATAGTCTTCAACTGTTTGATAAAAATAACGCTTACACACTGGAAATATTGTTTCACCAACTCGTGCCATGAACTCTATTCCGTCAGCGTTGTAATACGTGTGTAAATTTGGTAAGTTTAGTTGCATTAATCTATCAGCAGTAAGAATCATTGATTGCAGATAAGGGTGATCAAAGAAAATTCTTGCTGATGGAGTTCCTTCAACGTCTGCTGCTTTTTCAATATGCGGCCACTGGTTTAATAATACGTTTTTCATTAATACTGCTGCTCGAACTCGATCAGATACAGCATCACCTTTTGCCAGCGCAGCTTCCAATTCGACCCGATTCCAATTTATAAGTTTTGCCTCTTCTTCTTTAGTTAAATTCCTAATTACACCATCGATTGGAAATGGCCATTGCTGATGTGCTGTGATTAAAAACCCATATCTTTCATACAATTTGAACATTTTTTTTAATTGACTCCAGTTCATTTCTTCTTCAAATACAGATTCTTTATCGCCAAGTAATCCAGCAATATCGCCTTCTGATAAAGACGTTGTTATTCTTAAATAAATTTCTTTTAACCTTCTTGCGATGCCGTCTTCTTCTCCAAAATCAACACCGTCGATCATCTCCATAACTGCTCGCGCCTCGGCTCGGTCATAAGCCGCTCTATCACCTTTTTCCTTGATTTCATGAGTAATATCGCCGGTGGTTAACTCACCTAAGTCATGCATAAGAGCAGCGGCAATCATTGCATCTTTTTGAGAATTTCTGATATTGAGTGTCTCTGAGTCAAGATATAATGCCGAAGCAGTAATTCCCGCTTGTCTTAATATATGAGTGCCATCATTCATATCGCCCATCTCTGTAACTTGATAATTCTTCCAGCGTTTTTCCTGATAAAGACGAGGTGCGTATCGATCAAACACGACAAATGCTCTATCGGTTAAGGGTGAGTTTGGAAGGAAAGAGGTTTCTAAATACGTATATATTCCAGTACGATATTCACGAGCCATCGTAGCAAAGTCTTGAGAAAGCGCTGGAGGAATTGGCCAGGGAAAGGCGTCATGCAGTGGGTTAGGAAAAATAAATACAATTTGTTTAGATTCTGTTAGAGCCATGTCTCATATTTTATCAATAAAAGTTTTAATTAGCAATAAAGAATAATCTAAACCCAAGAAGAATCCTTCTCTTTTTTAAGAAAAAATAAATTTCTTTATCTGTTGAAGTAGAGATAGATATTTGATACTATTGTTGCATATGAAACGCGTCAATATTTCAACTTCACAAATAGGAAAATTTGCCGGAAGATGGGTTGCAATTGATACAAAAAAAGAAAAAATAATTGCCTTTGGCGAAACACTAAGAGAGATAGCAGCATTTGTTACCGGCAAAAAAGGAGAAGAAGAAAAGATAAAAGCTGCCGCTTTTAAAGTTCCTCGAAAAGATGAAGGTCCTTATATACTTTGACTTTTTCAAGATATGAAAATTTTTTCCTATAAAAAAGATGCAAGGGGAAATTTATATCCTATAATTGAAGTTTATTTAAGTTCAGGTAATAAGACTGCTAACATTTTTACCTTAGTTGATTCTGGAGCCAGTATTTCAGTTTTTACCACAGAGGTAGCAAAGCAACTTGATATAAAGGTTGAGAAAGGGAAAGAAACGTACTTAGGCGGTGTGGGAGGTAGAATAAAAGGATATATCCACAATCTTCAACTAAAAATTTCGAAGAAAGAAATCACTGCACCTGTTATTTTTTCACATGAATATTTAGTTAGTTTCAATCTTTTAGGTCGAGATGGAGTATTTAAACACTTTCGTATCCAATTTGAAGAGAAAGATTTAGTGACAAAATTTGAAGATGTTTAAATTATGATAAATAAACATCCTGAATATCAATATCTAGAACTTCTCCGTGAAGCTTTGGAAAAAGGATATAGAAAAGTTGATCGTGGAACTGGCGACGCTTCGTTTAGCCTCTTTGGTAAACAAATGCGATTTGATTTATCCGAGGGATTTCCTCTCTTAACTACGAAAAAAGTCTATTGGAAAGGAGTAATTCATGAACTTTACTGGTTTATGTCCGGCCAGTCGAATATCAAGTATCTTGTCGATAATAATATACATATATGGGATGACTACCCATACAAAATATACAAATTAAAAGTTAAAAGTGAAAAGTTAAAAGTTTTGACTAAGGAAGAATTTATAGAAAAGATACGAACAGATAATAAATTTGCTAAAAAATGGGGGGAATTGCCGAGAATATACGGTGAGCTTTGGAGAAGATGGCCCGCCTCCGTCAAGACTTCGGCGGGTAAACCCACTCGAACCATCGATCAATTAAGCTGGGCGATAAATGAAGTAATCGAAGATCCAAATTGCCACAATGCGATAGTAAATTCTTGGAATCCTGAATATCTTTATACAATGGCAAAATACGAGGAAACATCCCATTTTCCCATCTGTCACAACATGTATCAATTAAACGTAATTGATGGGAGACTTTGCCTTCAACTTTATCAGCGAAGCGCAGATCTATTTTTGGGAGTCCCATTTAACATTGCTTCTTATGCTTTATTAACTCTTATTATCGCTAAGGTTACGGGTTATAAACCGGGAGTATTTGTTCACACTTTTGGCGACGTGCATATTTATGAAATTCACGTTAATCAAGTCAGAGAGCAACTGAAAAGAAAACCGCGGCCCTTTCCGAAAGTCAAATTTACTAAGGACTTCAAAAATATTGACGAATTCAGACCAGAATATTTAGAACTTGTAGACTATAATCCACATCCTCCGATTAAAGCGGCACTATCGGTTTCCGGCGGATACTATAAAAAATAGAGCTTTACCAAACCACAAAATTCGACCGCTTCGGTTGGATTTCGGCTTGGTATGATAATCTAAAAAAATGAAAAAAGTAAAAATAAGTATTATTGCGGCGATGTCCGAAAATCGGGCGATTGGTTATAAAGATAAAATTCCCTGGCATATGCGCGAAGACATGATTCACTTTAAAGAAAAAACAACTGGGCACGCGATAATTATGGGAAGGAAAACTTTTGAATCTTTATTGGGGTACTATAAACGAAGTGGAAAGCCTCTACCAAAACGAATCAATATAATTTTAACCAGAAAAAAAAAATTATCAGAATTAATATCGTTATATCGATATAACGACATTTATTTTGCACATTCACTGGAAGAATCTATAGAAATCGCAAAGAAATATGAAAAAAAGGAGATTTTCATTGCGGGTGGAGCTCAAGTTTTTAAGCAAGGGATTAAACATGCGGATAAACTGTATTTGACTATTCTTAAAGGAAATTTTAAGGGCGATGCTTTTTTCCCGGACTATTCGGAGTTTAAAAAGATTGATTCTAAAAAAGAAAGTCAGGATAAAAATTACAGATATACTTTTTTGGAGTTAGAAAGGTAACTTTTTAAGATAAAAAAAGAGCGTATCTTAGTTTTAATCTTGAGCTCGTACGTATTTATTATAGTAATATTGATATAATTGACGCAGTTGATCGCGACTAACAAAACCTCGATATGTGGTAGCAAAAGTCCTCATAAATATTTTTAATTCTTCTAAGCGGTTTCGTCGAGAGTTGTCAGGATTTTCCATCCCCCACATTTTTGCTCCCCAGTCTTTTGGGGTAACTGATACGAATTGGCCATCCTGTGCATGGGCAATTCTATCTACATAATCTACTTCATTTAGTCCGGCCCTTGTTGCGGCCTCGATATGAATTCCAGGGCAACTTCGTATTAATCTTTCTTCGCCTTTAGTGGCAAGAGTCATCGATAAGCTCATAATGTTCTCGTGAGGTAATCCTCGTTCATAGAGATCTTGGGCAGCCTTTTCGTTGGTTAAGCCTGTAGCCGTACCCCAGTCAGCTATTATTGCATAGACGTCATCGATATCTTGTTCATCGTATCCTGATCGGAAATACATTTCAGCGTAATCTTCTTGAGGATGTCTTTTGACTCCTTGAGCCCATAAAAGTATTGGCATGTCTCCAAGATTAAAAACTCTTAAGCGTTCCCTTAAATGTTCGACGGTTTGTTGAGTAATAATAGCTAAGGCTCCACGAAGTGGCGTATCCAACGCAATCCTTTTCAAACCGCCATCTCTTATTGTATCTACAACATGTGGTAAGGCAAGATCGACAGCGTTAAAAGCCATTTGTTGAGTTATTGCTCTATGGAGTCTTCGTGTATGATCGGTATCAGGTTCAGAAATCTCGTAAAACATCAAAGCAAACCCTAATTGACGATTTAATAATCCTTGCCTATGTTCAGATGATCGTAATTCTTCAAGGGATTGTGGCATTTTTTTAAAAAAATCCGCCTTCGAGCGGAAATTAATAGTGGAAAAATAATTTTGCAATTTTCAGAATTTTTGGCATTCTGAAAATTAAATTTTATAGTTATCTTCTACACGTGTCAATATGATAATCTATAACATTTTAGATATAATAACCTCATGAGAAATCCGAAATATTTGGATGAGGCGTTTGAGAAAGTTTGTCGGGAGATGCTTGAAATGTTTAAGAAAAAGCACAAGGACTACGGTAAAGGAAACATTTTGGATATGGGAGAGCTGGGAATAGCCTTTCGCATCTCGGAAAAATTCAATCGAATAAAACATCTTTTTCTGAAGGGAAAAAAACCGGAGAATGAGTCGGTTGAAGAATCGTGGATTGATATTGGAGTATATGCGGTAATCGCCGTTCTTCTCAAAAGGAGTTGGTTTAAGAAACTCGCAATGAAAGAAAAAACTACCTCCAACAAATGAAACTTCAACTTTTGTCGCATATAGTCGACAGACAATTTAAAAGGAATACACTACATTCATAATTGTTATCTCAAATGTCAAATCTCAAAAGTCAAAACCATAACTTAAATCTAAAATCTTATATTCGATATAGAGCCTATCAGTTTTCATTAAGCATTATTAAATTTGCAAGTAGGTTCCCAGAAAAGAGAGTTTATTGGATAATTGGAGATCAACTTTTAAGATCTGCCACCTCTATAGGGGCAAATTTAATAGAAGCAAAGTCATCTTCTTCGAGAAAAGATTTTATTAAATTTTATGTAATAGCTTTAAAAAGCTCTAACGAAACTCGTTACTGGTTGTCGTTATTAAGAGACTCAAATCTTGTTAATGATTCTAATTTACGATCAATAATAGAAGAAGTTAAAGAAATTGCGAATATGATTGGGTCAAGTCTTTTAACTTTGAAAAATAAAAAGATTTAAGTTTTTAGATTTAGATTTGACATTTAACATTTGAGTTTTGAGATTTTAATATGTTAGCCAAGGTTTTCTCCGGCACAACAATTGGCTTAGATGGTGTTCTTATCGAGGTAGAAGTCGACGTTGCCGGAAAGGGATTCCCAACCTTCACCATTGTTGGTCTTCCCAGTAAATCCATCGATGAATCAAAAGACAGGGTTCGAACAGCAATTGAGAACGTGAGTTTTGAAATGCCGGATTCCCGCCTCACCGTGAATCTTGCGCCGGCAGACATACCAAAAGAGGGCTCGAGCCTAGATTTGCCTATCGCGGTTGGGATTTTAGCCGCATGCGGATATGTTGAGAAAGACCGATTTGACAGAAGTTTATTTGTCGGCGAGCTATCACTTGAAGGTAAAGTCAGGATAGTTCCGGGAGTGATATCGATTGCTCTTTTAGCCAAAAAGTTGAGGATAACAGATCTATTTGTACCAACTGAAAATGGGAAAGAAGCGGGGCTGGTCAATGATATCAATGTTTATCCGGTGCACAGACTTTCTGATTTGATCTTACATCTTAATAGGCAGAAACCGATACACGTCCAGCCGAAAATAAAGTGGGAAGACGTGATAGATCAAGAAGGATATGAGTTCGACTTTGCTGAGGTGAAAGGTCAGGAGCAGGCGAAACGCGCGCTTGAGATTGCTGCCGCAGGTTTTCATAATGTAATCTTAAAGGGCCCGCCCGGGGCAGGAAAAACAATGCTTTCCCGTGCCTTTCCCTCAATACTGCCAAAAATGGATGAAGATGAGATACTCGAAGTTTCAAAAATTTATTCTGTTACAGGTCTGTTGCAAGACAAATTTTTTATCGATAAGCGGCCGTTTCGCTCGCCGCATCATACGACTTCACGCATCGGATTGATCGGTGGAGGGACACATCCAACGCCGGGTGAGATATCTTTATCGCATCGTGGAGTTTTGTTTTTGGATGAGTTGCCCGAATTTCCCAGGTCAGTACTCGAAGCCCTTCGGCAACCTCTGGAAGATGGAAAAGTTTTAATTTCGCGGGCCGCAGGAAGTTTGTCGTTTCCTTCGCGCTTTCTTCTTCTGGCCGCTTCGAATTCTTGCCCGTGCGGATATCTGGGTCACCCCAAAAGAAACTGCCGCTGCATGCCGGGTGCAATCCTCAAATATCGTAAGCGTCTTTCCGGACCGCTTCTCGACCGGATCGATCTTCACATTGATGTACCGCCTGTTAAAGAGGAAAGTTTAGATTTGTTATCAAGGGCAGAACCCAGCTCTAAAGTTAGAGATAGAGTCACTAAAGCGCGATATAGGCAACGGAGAAAATTTAAAAGCTCCCGGATTAAGACTAACGGCGAGATGAGTTCTGCCCAGGTTAAGATCTACTGCCAGTTAAGTACGGAGGCAATAGACCTTTTAAAGCAGGCTATTTCTCGATTGTCTCTTTCGGCTCGGGCCTATTTCAAGGTGATAAAGATTGCTCAAACGATTGCTGATTTGGGAAGTAAGGAGAAGATTGAAGTTTCACACGTAGCAGAAGCTTTACAATATAGAATGAAAGAGGAGTGAGTAAGCCCTTCCCACCTAAATTTAACCCCGCTAGAACGCTTACTTGTTCCCGAGGACTACGTCCTCGCGTCTCAAGAGCGCGTCTACGGGGTCTGCGGGCTAAACCATGCTTCATTCTGGTTTAGCCCTTGACAAACAAAAAAGGGTAGAGTACGATTTATTTAATCGTATGTCAAATAAAATAAAAGAGATCGTTTCAAGCCTCAAATATTTACAATTGCTGGGTTACCTTACATTTACCGCTCCGGTTTTTGCCCAAGACCCAACGATCCAAGTAAATGCAACTGCTATAGGTTTTAAAATTCCATCTCTGGGCGATCTTCTAACTTTTCTAATCCGCGCCTTTTTTATAATCGCGGGTTTGGCAGCTCTGCTTGTTCTTTTGATGGGAGCTCTGGCTTGGGTTACATCCGGTGGGAATAAAGAAAATGTTGACAAAGCGCGTGATAAAATTACCAATGCCGTGATAGGTTTGATCGTCATAGTTGCGGTATTAGCTGTCATAGTGACTTTTGAACAAATAATCTTTGGCAACCGTCTTTGTCTAGGCCTTTCTTGTCCGATAACAATACCGTCTTTGTTACAGGCGCCATAATTCATGTTTACTTCCATCACAGTCTACGCTCAAGGAATTCAAGAGTGGGGAAACTGTGTGACTCCAGAAGGAGTTCCAACTTTAAAATGCCTTGAGGTGGTTTTTGGCAACATTCTTTTTATGGCTTCGGCCTTGGTAATACTGCTTCTTTTCATCATGTTTGTCATCGGATCTTTTAGATATCTTACTTCATTTGGTAACCCTGAAAACGTGAAAAAGGCGCAGGGGACTTTGAGATATGCCCTTTTGGGATTCATTCTTTTTATCAGCGCCTACCTGATACTTAACGTGATTTGCTTTTTGTTTTTGGGAGGCATTGGAAGCAGTTGTAAGCTATTTAAACTTGAAATTCCTGGGCCGTAAGAGTTGATTGCAGATGATTTTTGTCACTTATTTGATTGAGGAGTGACAAAAATCACCTTCACCCCTTTTTCTTCTGGTATTGGAGATACCATTCGGTTTCTTTCTTTGATCAAGTTGAAGGCCACAAAAAGAAGTAGCGCAAGACCAATTGAGATTAAAACTGCACCAATTATCTTCATAAATTCTAAATTCTAAACTCGAAATCCGAAACAATTCCAAAATTCGAATGATCAAAGTTCTAAACGTTTTGAAAATTTGAATTTAGAAAATTAGAATTTGTTTAGCGCTTCGAATTTCGTATTTCGGATTTAAATGTTAATTTTCTCTTTTATAAGATACTGCGGTCTATTTTGTACCTCCTGATATATCTTACCCACGTATTCGCCAATTATTCCAATCGTAATAAGCTGGACTCCTCCCAAGAATACGATTGAAAAAAAAAGCGATGCCCAACCAGGCAGCCAGTCGCCTTGGTTTAAGATAAAATGTTGGATAGATTTTGTGGCAATTACAAATATGCTGAAGAAAGAAGCAAAAAATCCAAAAAAAGTGGATAGTCGAAGCGGCTTGACGGAAAAAGAAGTGATTCCTTCAAGGGCAAAGTTGAGCATTTTTGAAAATGTGTAGTGGGTAGCTCCTGCAAATCTTTTCTCTCTTTTAAAGTAAACATAAAAAGCAGGATGCCCGCCCCAGGCAACAAGGCCTCGCAAAAAACGCGATTTTTCCGGAAGACTATTTAGGAAATTTACGATATCCCGATCAAGCAGTCGGTAATCGCCTACGTCGGTTGGAATGGGCGTATCGGATAGGAAATTAATGAATTTATAAAATAGATAAGCAGTCAGCTTTTTGGCGAAGTTATCAACGTCTCTTTTTTCACGCTTGGCATAGATGATATGAGCTCCTTCTTGCCATTTTTTTACCATGTCCGGAATTATTTCCGGTGGATCCTGAAGATCGGCATCCATGGTAACAACGCAGTCACCTTTGGCAAAGTTATAGCCGCAGGTTAAAGCCTTTTGGTGACCGAAGTTGCGAAGAAATGAGACAAGTTTTATCTTAGGATTATTTTTCGCTTTTGATCTTATAATCTCGTCGGTTTTATCTTTAGATCCGTCGCTGACAAAAATTATCTCGTAATTATAGTTTTTGATTGTTGGAATAAGTCGTTTAATAAGCGGATCGATGTTGTTTTCTTCGTTGTAGACGGGAACGACGATGGAGAGCAGAAAATTGTTGGCCATGAAGATATTATAGTATATTTTTTAGTCCTCCATAGCTTACCTCAAGACTTAACTCTTCGTTATTCGCTCGACGTCTTGAGGAGCGCTATTTGGAGGACACAAGAGTCGCTAATTCTCATTCTTCGGAAAGCGACTCTAGTGTTACGGGGCCGGGAGTTGAACCACGGTCTAGGAGATTATGAGCCTCCTGTGCAACCGTACACTACCCCGTATATAAAGGTACATAATATTATACTATAAAATCATGAAATTCTGGCGTAACAAGCTACTTTTTTTCAGAAAGTACTCAGTTTTTAGTCACTTATCGATAGTGTTATTAAGCCTATCTGCTTTTATTTACTTTTTAAAAGCGAAGATATTTTTGGATCCGGATTTTGGTTGGGCTTTGCGACTGGGAGAACTCATCTTAAAAAACGGTATCCCTAAAACTGATCCTTTTTCCTATACGATGCCAAGTTATCCCTATGTGGATTATGAATGGTTTACTCATGTGGGTATGGCCAAACTCTATGCATTCTCCGGATACACCGTCCTGGCCTTGATTTTCACTCTTCTTGCCATAATCACAATACTTATCTGCGTCCGGAATTCGGATGCGAGATTCATTCCTCTGCAAATTCTGTTCGCCTCGGCCACCCTTTTTTCCTATTTTGGGGTTAGGTCACAAGTAATAACCTGGCTGTTTTTTGCTGTTGTATCCAAGACAGTATTGGATGAGGTGTGGTGGAAAAGATTAAAGTACTTTATGCCTGTTTTATTTTTGCTCTGGGCAAATATGCATGGAGGATTTATTGCGGGTCTGATCGTTTTATTTGCAGCAACGATTCAGCGACGAAATATTAAGGATGTCGTCATTTTGCTTTTTAGCATCCTAATTACTTTACTGAACCCGTATGGGCTGAGATTGTGGAAAGAAGTATGGATTTCGACTACTGATTTTCCTATTCGTTTTTATATTATCGAGTGGCGTCCTATTTTTTTCTCGATCACAGCGGTTGCCCTTATCTCAATTGCTTACTTCTCGGCTTTTATCGTACAGTACAGGAAAAAATATAAAGCTTATGAGATTTTAATTTTTGTCTTGATGTTTATGGCGGCATTTTCGTCGTCGAGAAACATTCCCTTGTTTGTAATTTATGCTCTCATCTTGATGAAAAAGGGGATCGGAAGTTTTATGTTGGAGATTGGTAATAATAGACAAAAGCTTTTCCGATTTCGTCTAGCCTACGCATTTTTTTTTAGCATCGTTTCGGTTTTAGCTTTTCTCCAGGTGAAGGGAGATTATCTTGCCGCAAAAACCAGAAGTGAAGATGAATATTATCCACGTCAAGCTATAAACTACTTATCTAGAAATATCCCTAAAGGCCAGATTTACAGCAGTTACGAGTGGGGAGGTTATCTCGACTGGAAGTTTCCGCAAAAGAAAGTTTTCATTGATGGAAGAATGGCAAGCTGGCGTCAAATACCAAATAATTTGGAAGCCGGCTATGTTTTTGGCGAGAATAACTCGTTATTGCTGCTGAAGCTTTCCTTACCTAAAGTATTTAAAAAATATCATATCGATACGGTGCTATTACCCCGTGCTTGGTTAGTTGAAAGAAAGAGGGATACAACTTGGGAAGTTGCTTCCAAGTTCGTTAAAGCGCTCAAAAAAAATAAATTCAGAGAAGTTTATCAAGATCAGGTAGCTATAGTGTATTTTCAAGAAGAAAAATAGAACTTGGCTCGATATGACGTTTTTCACACACCGACACCCTCTGATGAGGGTCACCCTCGGTGATTTGCTCAAAACGCATATCTTCGCATCGTTTAACTATATATTTTTAAAAAAATACCTGCCACCACTGCAGATAGTTGGGCAGAGGAGTTGGGGTGATCAGTAAGGGAGTCGGAGTGGGCTGCCTAAGGATGATTGCAACTTCGTCTTGCTTTAACATGTTGAGTTTATTTCGAATCGTTTTCTCGATTTCATTCGTGTCGCTTTTTTTTACAAGTTGGGTTTTGAGTTCGATATTTCTTTTTTTTTCTTTCTCATAGTCTTCTCGGTAATCTTGATAAAAAGATATCTTATTTCGATAATCCAGTAGATTCTTGCTGAGAGAAGAGAAAAAAAACAACAGCAAGAGAAAAAAGACGACCCTTCTGATCAATTTCATGGTTTATAGGACTGTAAAATTTTCACTATCCTCGCAGGATCCACCTTGCTTTTCAGCGCTTTTACGCAAACGCCGATCACGGCTTTCGGGTTTTTATCATAAAGCTCTTTGTTTTTTTCAATAATTTTTTCGATCTCTTTTTTGAGTTCCTCATCAGAAAGTTCTTTTGGCAGATAGGCGGTAACGACCTCAAGTTGTTTTTGATTCTCTAAGACAAGGTCGTCTCTTTTTCCCAATTTAGCCGCTTCTATAGATTCATGTAACTCCTTGGCAATTTTTCGTAGCACCGATATTGTTTCTTCCTCTGTCAGATCAGACTTTTCCCTCGAAGCGGCAGTGTTGGAGGGTTTTTTATCAATCTCTTTATTCTTGATTTGTGCTAAAATATATCTTAAGATCGACAGACGTTGTTGGTCATGACTTTTAAGGGCCGCCATTTGATCGCTGATGATCTTTTCTTTTATCATTTAAACATTATAGCAAGTAAATATGACTAAAAAAAACGGCAAAGACGTCATCGAAATTTTTAGCAATCTAAAAAAAGCGCTAGGAAGCAAGCCCCCGATTGAGGAAATGTACGAGGAGATTCGGATGATGCGATTTAAGATCAAACCAATCTCCGGGGATGTTTCTTTATTACAGTTAAAGAATAGCCGCCTCATTGAGACATTATGGAGTTTAGGAAAGCTCGATGAAGTATTTCAGAGAGAGTATAAAAAATTATCGGAAGATCAGAAAGAAGTATTTTTTCGCCTTTTTGACAACCTACATCAGCAGTTCCAAGATCAACTTAATAAGGTAAACATTAACCCAGAAGTTAAGTCAAATCTGCCTCAGATTCTTGAGATGGAGATCTTTAAGGATATATCTACTAAGAAAAAGGTAAACTAATGAAAAAATTCCCCGTCGTTCTAGATATAGAGACAAAATATACTTTTCGTGAATATGACGATCCCAAAAAATTGGGAGTTACGACCGCTGGATTATACGACTATCGGGACCGTCAAGCAAAAGTATTTATTGAGGAAGAACTGCCTAGGCTTTTTTCGCTTCTTGAGGCAAGTTCTTATATCATCGGCTTCAACGTCAATAGTTTTGACCTGCCCGTTCTTCAGGGATATTATCCGGGAAGGCTTAATCACTTTCCTACCTTTGATATCCTTGACGATGTAAGGTTCAAGATCGGCAGGCGCCTTTCCTTAAACGATCTGGTGTTTGCCACGCTGGGAAAGAAAAAAACAGGGCACGGCTTGCAGGCGATAGAACTCTATAAAGAGGGAAAGTGGGAAGATTTAAAGAGATATTGTCTCGATGACGTGATGCTGACAAAAGAATTGTTTGAATTTGGGGCAGAAAAAGGAGAAATAATGTATCTCAATGAAAAAGGGAAGGTTTCTATCAGTGTTGAGTGGAAGAAATATTTAGAGGATCAGGGAAAAAGTGAATCTCATTTGACCCTTCCGTTTTAATTACTTTTCAGTCTCTTCCAGCTTTTTTTCTTCTTGCAGTATTATCTCATCCAAAGATTCCGGCTGTGTTTTTAGTTCCTCTTTAATTTGCATCATTCCTTCCGATATCATTTTGTTCAACTCTTGCGTTTTGCGATACAAAAAAAACTCTCCAAAAGCCAGAAGTAAGAACGCAGTTATGATAACCACCATTACTGAAAAGGTATGTTTACGAATATAGTTGGCGACGTCTTTTTCCATGGTGTTCACATCCTCTCTTATTTTTTATCTTATACATATCTCCTACAAGTGTCAATGGTGATTAATTTGAATCAACAATGATTTGTCCCTTTATCTCTTCGTGCAGATGATCGTGAAATAGGTAGGTTCCGGCTTGGAATAATTTGAGAGAAACGCGTTCTTTAGGTAAAAGGTATTCCTGGACAAAATCTCCGTAGGGTACGTGATTGTCGTGAGTGCCAAAAACTACACTGTGCAGTTTACTGTCTTTATTCGCGAAAATCAGTTTGTTACATCTTTTAGCCTTCACTTTGGCTGGTTTAAATCTCTTTTTTTCAATAAAGACGGTATATTCATGTTTACTAACGCCGCACTCGTTTTTGGCTTCTAACTTGCGTTGATAAACAATTCCCATTACAAAACCAAACGAAATAAAAAAAACAGTTAATAATATTTTAGAAACCGTACTGGTTAAATTTCTGCGAGGATGATTCATTTGAAGGTGTAATTCTGCTTACTCATTTTCAGGGGCATATTGTTTTTTCAGTTGCTCAAGATCAAAGCTTGGAGGAGCTCCGTTATCGGAGGCACCCGTAGGAAGGTTTTGAAACATCTTGCTGAAATCCTGAAACTCGACATCGCTTGGAGGAACAAATAAAGAATCAGAGACTGCCGAAGTCTTACAGGCATCCTTATATTTTTCAATTTCTGCAAGGAAGTCTTCACCTTTATTCTCTCCGGATGGCTGTTCTGCAGACGGTGTTGTTTTGAGACTTTCTTCGGGGATCTCAAAGACGACGCCTTTTTTTGTGGCGGGATCCCAAGTATACATTTTTTTGTCCTTAAATATGGTTTGAGAATTTGCTTCCGATCCAGCCGTAGTTACCTTTGCGTCAACTCTGACAGCTCCTGATTTAATATATGTTTTTGTCTCCGTTCCCTTCGCATCTTTATAGGTGCACTCGAGGCTCAATGATTTTGACAAGGCATCTTTTATCGAGGTAAAAATATTGCCTTGCTGGGTTTGACCCTGCTGCGTGCTTGTTCCGGGGGTAGACTGTTGTCCTTGCCCATTTTGGAGTACAAGATATGCGCCTCCTCCGAGTAAAAGAAGTATAACGACAATAATAATCGGAAGGGCTTTATTCATGCAATGATTATAGGGATTGAGTTTAATTTGTCAATAAGTAATATTAAATCTTTAACCAGAGGAAGAAGAATCATTTAGCTATTCCTTTGTTTTTTCATACCAGGAAAAGAGGTTAGCTGCGTCTTTATTTGCCTTTTTTAGTTCTTCAAGAACTTTATCTCTTAACTTAAGTGAGGATAACTTTGTAAGAGTGTTCTTTTTTATCCATTTAGCAATAGCAGAGGCTAATGTTTGAGCTTGGTCTGGATTTAGGCCGGCAGCGATCACTACTCTGGTAATTTTAGCTTCATTATAATCTTCTATAGATCCGTCTCTTTTGATAACTTGCAGGTTCATTTCGTATATTATAGCAGGTAAGAACGCAGCTCAATTATTATAATTATAATAGTTTAGATCTCTTTTACCCATGAACCTGAATGCCACGGGTGTAAACCCGTTGGATGAATGGCATTCGGTTCAGGGTTCCGCACTCCCGAACCCTGTTTGGGCTGATGCCTCGGGCGTAAGCCCGAGGAGTGCTTCACTTGCTCAACTGGCATACCCTGAGTGTAGTCGAAAGGATGATTTTCGAACTTCTTATTAAATGTTAAGTAACTTGACAACGCTTGTTTGATATATAAAAATAAAGTATGGGATATTTTGGAAAGTTAGAACTTAAATTAAAAGCGCAACAACTGAGAAAACACGGTATTTCAGTTAGAGAAATACAAAGAAAATTAAAAGTATCTCGATCTTCAGTGAGTTTATGGGTAAGAGATATTAAATTAACCAAACAACAACTGCAAAAACTATACCAAAATAAAAAGACTGGCGGTCTTAAGGGAAGTATTATTGCGGCGATGAACAAAGTTAAAGCAAGAAAAAAAATAACTCAAAAATTATTGGAAAAAGGGAGAAAAGAAGTTAAAAGACTATCTAAGCGTGATAGATTTATTGCCGGCATTGCTTTATATTTTGCTGAAGGCAATAAAGTAGGAAATAGCGTTTCCTTTAGCAACTCCGACTTTCGAGCTCTCAAATTTATGGTTGACTGGCTAAGAAATTATTGTTATGTACCTGAAGAAAAATTTCGCTGCAGCTTATACTTACATGATAATCTGAATGAAGGATCTGCTAAAAGATTTTGGATATCTTTGCTAAAAGTTCCGAATTCACAATTTACTAAAAGCTATATCGTAAAAAGTAACCATAAAAGATTTAGAAAAACAAAACATAAAAATGGCGTTTTAAGAGTTACAGTCAGTGATGTAAACCTCCATAGAAAAATAATGGGGTGGATTTCAGGTGTAATTTCAGTATAATAAATTTGTTCTTTTACATAAAAATTTCCCCGGTAGCTCAACGGTAGAGCAAGAAGCTGTCTAGTTGGCAGCCTTCCGAAGTAATTCGGAATGGAAAATCGGGCTAATTCGGGAAACCCCTCAGATATTTAAGGTAATCCCGAGCTAAATAAGGTACAGAATTGTACTTTTAAATGTGTAGAGACTATATACCCGATCCCGATTTAATCGGGAATGAGATAGTCCACGCCTTAAGGAAACTTAGGGATTTGTGTAACTTCGAGGTTTCTGGTTCGAATCCAGACCGGGGAGCTGAAAGGTTCTTAATCTAACTGAAAAAGCACGCTGTAAGGAATCAAAAACAGGTGTAGGTTTTTCTTCAACTATTTCTTTGTTTTTTACGACAAATCTTTCGTAAAAGAAGCGAAGATAATGTCTTTTTATTGTATCGTTAGCTTCTTTATATGTTTGGTAAACATCTTTTGTTAATAAAAGAGTCTTCTCAATAAGGGGAACGTCAATTTTTTCTTCCTGTTCAGTGTTAGTGATTTGAGCCTGTAAATTATCTATTCTGCTTTGTAAATCAGCATGATTTCTATCATAGGTTTCTTTATCCATTGCTCCATCGATATATAACTGTTCAACTCTATTTCTCTTTAGCTCTAACGACATTTTTTGATTTACTAAAGCTTGTTTCATGCTTTCAATGTTTTTTTTACCTGACGCAAGAAAATCATCAGCTATATCTCTGAGATTTTGAATAAATTCATATGTGAATTTAATTTGTTTAATTTTTTCTTCGATTTGAGATTCAAGATCTTTGGTTTGAACATATGGTTGCTTACAGTCTGGAGCATATCTTCGCTGACAATGATAGTAGGCAATCTTTTGATTATTGCTGTGGATAACGTGCCAATCCGCTGTTAATCTCATCCCGCAGGAACAATAGACAAAACCCCGTAGTAAAAAATCGTATTTTCGCTCTCTAATTACAAAATTCCTATGTTTGGCTAAAATATTTTGACAAGCATCAAAAAGCTCTTTTGAAATCAAAGGAATATGTTTGCCTATTTTGGATTGTCCGTGCCACCTGATAAGTCCATAGTAAAAATGGTTGGTTAAAATGTTATGAATTCTACTAAAGGAAATAATAGTTCCGTATTTTGAAAGTATATTTTTGTCTTCAAGCCATTCTTTCAATTTCTCGATGGAATAAGAACCTGTTGAGTAAAGCTCAAATAGCTTTCTAATAATAGGAGCAGTATAAGGTTCAGGTTCACATGATTTTCTTTCACCTTCACCACCTACTGATCTGTATCCAATTGGAGGCGGGCAGGGTTGCCAACCTGATCTAAACTTTTGCATTAAAGCATCTTTTGTCCTTTCTGAATTGACTTCGCTTTCCCATTGAGCAACTGAGGCGAAAATATTTGGGACCAAACTTGTTCCATTGGTTAAATTTCCTTCCTGAAGCGATATTAATTCAATTTGTTTTGCTTTTAGTTCGTTTACAATACGTGAAAAGTCAGTAATGTTCCTTGCAAATCTATCAATCTTATAGATTACGATACAATTGATGTTCTTTTCTTTTATTTGTTTGAGCATTTCTTGAAATTCTGGACGATTTACTGTTCTGCCGCTTCTCGCGCCATCTTCGAATGTATGAAGTAACTGGATATTGTGAGATCTACAATACTCTTGTATGGCTCTCTTTTGATTTTCGAGAGTAAAGCCTTCCTCTGCCTGACCTAGTGTTGAGCACCTTATGTACGAAAATCCTTTTTTCATATGCTTTTACTAAACCTTTTACTAACTAAATTATCCTGTCTGTTTTTGATTTGGACAACGGGGATTGTCTTTTTCGACTTTATGTCCATTAAGAGAATGTTAAACCACTGCTCTGCAGCATATCTGATTTCTTGACCTCGTTTTGTATTGTCGTCTGGTTGGTTTAACATAAATGCTGTTATCAACTTTTTTCGTAAAATCGACTAAAAATTGTCATAGTCTACTTGCCTACAAGCTTTTGATTGTTATGGCAATCTAACTTGTTTTGGCATAGTCTATTAGAAATACACTTATATTTTTGAAATAAAAAGCAAAAAATCACGTTTTTACCCAAATTCTTTGAAAATGCTAACTGTTTAGGGAATTCAGCTTGTTTAAATGCCTTATCGATGAAGAAAACTAAATTTTTTCGACAAAAAAAATTAAAAATCGATTGAAAAACCAAAATTATTAATAAAGAAATTAAAAATATAAAAGAAGAAAATGTATAAACGTTTGAATACCCAATTCCACTGTATAGTAACCTTATATATCTACTTAATAGAAACAATAAAGTCACTATATAAAGTAACTGTATAGAGTATGTATATATAGTAACTATGGAGTTTTCTTCAAATAGGTATATCATCTGGGTTTATGTTTTCGTTTTTAACTTCTAAGTTCTGTTTTTCTTTGCTACTTTCTTTGGTATCAATTGATTCGAGTCCTTCCTTTTTGCTTCGGGCCATGTGATAAGCGTCATAAATCATTTCGTGAACGAGATCGTAGGTTTTTCTATCGTTGATATAGACAATTTCTTTCCATCCTTTAGTAGTTTTGTAGCAGGGTGCCTGTATCCAAAGATTCTCACCAAAGTTGGGGTGCATTTTGGTTGATTTCATAATTCTCCATCCATGTATTTCCCAAACATCAAAAAGAATTACAGTCGCTCTCGCTATAAGATTGCCTGAATTTAAGATTTTTACATTGATTTTAATGTCGCTTCGGCTTAGATATGTCATATAAAACCCATTATTTCAAGAAGTAGATTGTCCCAATAAGTCGATTTATAGACTTACAAAATGAACGTGGAGTTTATAAGCCTGTAAGTTCCACTATGCAGCAAGAAGTTTTTTGTAGACCTTTACACCCTTGATTACATCTTGGTAGGTTGTGTTGTATTGTGCTGGTAGCTTTGACTCGACATAATCGTCAGCTATTTTTTGATACGTTTTTCCTTCCAATCTTTCCCAATACCATTGTCTATACTGTCTTATATTATTTACAAAATCCAATCGTGGTTTATAGTATGCCAATTTCTTATCAGTTTTAAAGAGATTTTGAGCTTCTTTAAATGTTTTTTTAACATCTTCATATGTCGTAGTAGGCGATATTAGAATAGCAGCTCTCGGCAGCTCAAAACTAGCAACAGATAAATTAATTCGATCGTTTTCAATGATGTCATAGACAGTAGGAAGGAAATAGAGATTGTTTACAACTCCGCAAAATACAGCTTGTTTAATAACAGGAGCAAAATATGGTGGTCTTTGGAACTGAATACATACGAGATTTATCTCTGTATCTAAAAATTGGCAATAATCCATTTCTTCATCTAGGTCGATGCTATAAAAACTCTCATGTTCTTTAGCAAAAGATTTTAGATATTTAGGGTTTTTATATTTCGATAAATTAACCTTCATCTTCTTTTTTATTTCGTAAGGCTCGTCAAATACCTTTTCTTCAAATTTATCTGTAGGAATCAATTTATCTATTTCAAAATCTTTTCTTAGTTTGGGTAAAAGATGGAGAAACTCAAGATTATCAACAAGTAGAGCCATCTCTTGAAAATCCTTGTCAGAGCTTGAGTCAATAAAGATTTTAAGTTTTAATAAATCTTCATTATTTTTCTTCATTGTCTTTTCACACTATTTTACATGAAATTAACAAACTATATATTTAGAACTCTTAAATAACTCTTGGAATAGATTCAAATTTCGATTTAAAATCAAACTGCGATACATTCCTCGTTTAAAATAGTTATAGTCCTTCTAGAACTCTACAATGAGATATTTAAGATAATAAAAAAGGACTGAGTTTTTATTCCCAGTCCTTTTCTATGTTTGCCGCTAATCACTTCTTCGTTTTCTTCGATATTGTTATTTTCTGCTTCGCAGTATTTACTATATTATTAATTAGTTTTTGTTCTTTCTTCGCTTCTTCTTTAGCTTTTTGCTTTTTAATCTTCAGACGTTCCTGATAACGTTTTCGAGCTTCTCTTGCCTTATCTGAATGTTGATATCGAAGTCGAGCAGCTTTACCTTTCTCACTGTAATAATATTTTTTACTCGCATTACTCCAACTCATAAAATCTCACCTCCAATCTATTACTTAAACTAATAACTTAACTTTTTAACAAGAAAGTCAAATATCTTGACTCTCTTATAAACTTTTAAGTTTTAATCACCATTACATAAAATTTAGAATCAATACTCCAACCTGAAATCACTTCCTTGTATTCTTTTATCACTTTTGCTTTTTCAAGAACGAAATCTTTTAAATCTTCTTCGTTATCCAATTCTTCTTTTTCAATTTCTTGTTTTGAAAAAACTACAATTTTTAACTGTTTTGAAAAATTAAAGTTTGTCATATTCTGACAATATAAATTTATAATGATACCTACACTTTCTAAGAAAAATTTAAAAAGGTCAACAGGAAGTTAAAAGATGGTAGGCACGATTGTTAGATTTTAAGAAAATAACATAATACCTCAATGTTTAGAATAAAAGTAGACTATTTTCGTAATGACTGCATTTATGCGGATTGTTGTAACAATATAAATAGAGAGTCAATTGTTCTTTTTTCACAAATAATCCACTCCCTTCTTACAAGAGTGGATTATTTGACTATTTGATTACAAAGCAACTACAATCTTTTCTTTGCTCCAAACACTAGGTTGGAATATAAGTTTTAGGTTTGTATCTCCTTGAGTCACCTCAAAGGGAATTGAGCCCGTAACGTTTCCTCCTCCAATAAGCGTCCCTAATCTTAGGGGATCGTCTAAAACAGCAAATGATTGGTCTTCTTGTGCTCCATTTGAGTTTTGTACCTTAAAGTCAAAAGGATTGTATGAAATCTCAGAAGTACCACCATTTTTTATGGTAACGTTAACCACGATATATTCTTTTCCTGCTTTGGCACTCTGGTACTGTCCAATTTGAGACATTCTTTTGGCGCTGTTGACTATAAACTCTCTTTCTCCCATTTTTACAACATCACCAACCTTAAACTCTGTTTGCTTTTGTGTTTCCTGTACTTGTTCTTGTCCTTGAGTAGTTGACTCTACTTTTACTGGTTCATTGCTTGTTTTCTTTGATGGTCCCGAAGCCATACCAATAATGACAATAACCACAAAGAAAATTCCAAGACCCATTAAGATTTTTTTAATCATGTTTTATCACCCCCTAACTGTTGAGCTAAAACTCTACGATCAATTAAAACTATTGGTTTTTCTTCAGCAAATTTCAAAGCAGATAAACTAAACAAACCTGTTGTTATAAAGTAGCCGTTTGAAACTCCCTCGCTTATCATCGTTCCATAGAAATCTCTTAGAAGTGGTTCTCCAACAGTATTTCTAAACCTTTTACATTGGGCAATTGACTGCTCGCCATTTTTAGAAAGTATTAGATCAATACCACCATCGCCAGTTACCTTAGTTTCTGTAACAGTCCATCCTTCTTTTTCAAAAATATTAGTTTTAACCCATTTTTCAAATTCAATAGGTGTTAAATTTAATAAACCATCAATAGTCGATAAATTTTGCTTAAAAGTAGTTGTGTTTTTTCTTTGTTTGTATGCTTTTGCTAAAAAGTGAACACTCTCTCTTTTTCTCAACTCCAGCTCCCTTTGCGCAAGAGCTTCTTCTTTATCCTTCAGAAAGATACGAACAAAATCAATATAGTCTTTAGCTTCAGTCAAATCAAAATAAAAAGTATTGAAACCAATATTTTCTAACTCTTTTGTTTTTTCATCTAACATCTCTATAAGGTCATATCTTTTTAAAGAAGTAAGATCGCTATGTAGTTTTTCAATATTTGTATAAAGGCTGCCAGAGTAGCCAACAGGTTTTTGATCGATCCAAGTTAAAATCTGTATGGCTATTGTGTTTTGATCTAACTCATAGATTTCCATTGTTATGTCTTTATATTCTTCAGTCCTGTCAGGTTTTTTATTTATTTTTAGTCGATCTTTCAATTGAGTAAGTAGTTTTTTTCTTTTCTCGATATCTTTTATTATCTCGCTCAACTTATTTTCTACTTCTTTGTTTTCCATATTCTTTTTATCATCTTTCTTTTTCTTAAAGTAGAAATAAGGGAGAGCAAAATACAGAATCCCTAAAAATACATTTATATCAAGAAGATAAAAACCAAAAACAAATAAAAGAAAATAAATAGAAACTGTCAAACAACCCGATAAACATCCTTTAGTTGGATTATTCATATAAAAAAGCTCCCCCCAGCGATGGCCTTACGACCACCTACCACCCCTTTCGAGATGATAGCCTCGACAGCGCTCTGGAGAGAGCTTGTTGCTGTCGAGGTCTTACAAGCCATGCCATTTTATTGGTTTAGGCTCTCCAAATTGTTATATAGATTATACTATCTTTCTTCTTTTTCTAAACCTGGACTGCTTGCTCATATCTTATAATCAATTGTTTGGTCTATATGGGATATATAGAACAAGGTAGAGAGAGCCCGTCTTTAAAGCTTCTGATGAAAATTTCTAGAAAACTTAGGTTTAGAGCTGAAGATTTATTTCACAGATAGAAATTAAATTGTTTTGCCCCTACAATATAAATTCTTTTTTATTTATATAACAGTGCTTGGTAAAAAGTGATAAAATAGATCAAATGTCAACGAAAGACCCATCTTTTTACATTGTAAATCTACCTGAAGAAGATTATATTCAATGCGTACTTTTTGCTCTTGCTTCTTACTATAACAATATTCAGACAACAATGGATTTTGCAAGCACTGGAGTGAAACGCGATGTTGGAGATTACGTCAATGATATAACAATAGGTAAACTTGCTGAAATGGCAGTTAAGCGTTTTCTTCAGGGGCAGTATGGCCTCGAAGCTGATTTAGACTTCGATTTTTACGAAGATGCTAGCCAGATCGATGATGGTGATATCCGCTGGATCAAGACTAAAGATGGAAAAAAGATTGCCCGGCCCCACCTGCATCCGATAGATATCAAATCCACAAAAGGCACTTCTAAATGGCTTCTTATAAGAAAAGAGGAATTTGATAATCGTTGTTATGATATGTATGTCAGCGTCAAAATCAGCATTCCAGAAAGCCACCTTGTTGATTTTCTGGGTGGAGAAAAAATTGATACTATGGTAGCGTCTTTAAAAGACAACAGCGAGCTTTCTAAAAAACATATGGGAATGCTTGTCTCAGCGCTAAAAAAGAAGCATGAAGCGCTTTTCCCAATAAAAGCAGAAGTAATGGGTTGGATAGGCAGAAATGAATTAATAGAGAAAATCAATAAACAGAGAAAAATGCATGCACAACTGAAAATTTTAGCTACGGAATATACTGCATTAAAAAACAAAAAAAGAGAAGTAAAAGGTGCAACGGAACAAATGAAGGCTGAAAGACGGGCTATTCAAGCAAAACAGACTGAATTTAGAAAAAAGATGGAAGTGGCTGTAAGGGATTTAATGGCTGTTGAATTTGCAAGGGGAGAAGAAGTATTTGACCCAGATCTTCCGCATAACGGAAGTTTCTCAATCAAAGCCAACAACTACGGAGTAATGATTTACAAAATGAATCGCGATACTGACTTTTTAGTAAAAGAACTTTTGAAACCTGTTTCTTAAAATCCAAATAAAGATTCTTGATAATTTCCGTTGCCGTTTATTGTCTTAGCGGGTATCCATTCATAAGGTGTGCCTGCAAAAGTTTTTAAGACTGCTTCAATAATAACCTGTACTGCTTTAGGGGGTACAGCCATGCCTATTTGTTTTCTGACGCTTTCCTTAGACCCTTCAAATATAAAACTGTCAGGAAACGATTGTAGTCTTGCTCTTTCCCTATTGGTCAAAGCTCTGTTTTCACTCCAATGATATACATGTGTGCCTCCTCCTCCGCTTCCAGTGATTGTATAGGCTGGTTTATCGGGATGCAGTCTTTTGTATATTTGACTCATTCTTGCCTTTTTAACATTGAGTTTCAGATGCTCTGGTATTCCCTCATACCAGGCATTTTTTCCAGGCGGAATATATTTAAGACGTTCAACAACTATTTTTGACTGTCTGGTGATTTCATTATTTGGCGAGTTGCTTGGAATGGGTGGCTCCTCTAATGCTTGTTTTGCTGTCTTGTGTTTATTTGGGGTGGTTGGAGCGGGTACTTTAAATTCTAGCCCTAGATCTTTTCTTATGCCGATAATGACTACCCTGCGTCTATACTGAGGTACGCCGTATTCCTCAAATTTATAGAGATGTGCTGTCAAGTTGTATCCTTTGCCTGCCTTTTCCAAATCTTCAAGTATTTTCATAAATGCTGTTCCGTTGTTTGCGCTTTGTAGTCCGCTGACATTCTCTGCAAAAAACCACATCGGACTATGGATATTAATAGCTTTTACTCCATAGGTATATAAAGGGCCGTATTTGCCATAGAATCCTTTCTGTTCTCCCACAACGCTAAAGTCATTGCAGGGAAATCCAAAGGCTAGGGCGTCGAATTTTAACACTTTCTCAAAATCAATCTTTTCAACTGGCGAACATACGACGCTAGAGGGTTCTCCGTTGTGAATATTTTTAGAATAAGTTTTGCAAGCGTCCTCATCAATATCATTTGCCCAAACTGGTTTGACGCCGTAGGTTAATCCGTTCTGAGAAATAGAGGACAGCGAGGCTCCCAGACCAAGGCCCCCCGGACCACAAAATAATTCAGCAAATTTAAAGATATTTTTTTTCATTTTTTTATTCTATTAATAATTCTATCTAAAAATGTCTTCTTTTTAACTTGACATTCCCAAATCGTAAGAGACTTCCAGCTTATTTTTTTAAGTTGTCTTATTGCTTCCTTCTGTTTAACTATATTTTTTTCTAATTTGGTTTTCCAATAATTTAAGTTGCTTTTAGGCATTACTGCATATCTGCAATGTTCATGCTGGTGCCAAAAACAACCATTTATAAAAATAGCGATTTTCTTTGCGGATATCACTATGTCTGGTTTACCTGGCAATTTGTTGACATGGAGTCTATATTTAATATTTCCTGCTGTTAGTAATTTTCTTATTTTTTGCTCTGGCTCAGTGTACTTGCTTCTTATTTTTGACATGCATTTTGAGCGTTGTTTTTTTGTTAAATTATCCATATCAACTGCTTTTTCTAATTAGTCCAACAAACTTGCCTTTTATCTCAAGTAATTTTGGATAAATGTTACTCAAATTCTTATTTCTGGGCTCTAAAGATATTTTTCCATTTTGATTTTTAAATACTTTTAAAGTTGCTCCTTCTTCAGTTATCGCAACAATAGTCTCTCCATTATTTGCGACAGATTGACTTTTTATTACAACAATATCTTGATCGCAAATACCATCCTCTATCATACTGTTGCCCTTGACTCTTAAAGCATAGTAATCACCACGACTAGAGATTAAATTTTTGGGGATGCTAATTGGTTCGGGATTTTCGATTGGCTCTATCGGACTGCCAGCCGCTATTAATCCCAACATTGGTATTTCTATAGAATCAGGTGTTTGTTCAAAAAGAGATACCCCTCGTGGTTGGTTTTCTTCCTTTTTAAGATAGCCTTTTTTCTCAAGAGCTTTAACATGCTGATGGGCAGTAGGAATAGAAATACTATATTTTTTACCAATTTCTTCCAAAGATGGAGCATATCCACGCCCTGTTGTATAAGTAGTAATGAAATCAAGAATAGCCTTTTGTTTTGGAGTCAAAGATCTCTTGAATTTCCTTTTCATATATATTATCATAATACCTAAACTGTTACTAAAGTCAACAGGAAAAAGAGAGGTGAGAAAATATGGCTAAATCAAACCAACACGTAGTTCCGCATCAAGGAGATTGGGCAGTTAGAGGTGAGGGAAATTCGAAAGTAACGTCAATTCACCCGACTCAATCGTCAGCTTATGATGCGGCAAGAGAAATTGCGATCAATAACAAGTCAGAGGTAGTTACGCACAGACCCGATGGGACCATTCGAGATAAGGATAGTTTCGGAAATGATCCTTATCCGCCAAAGGATAAAAGGAATTAGAAAAATGTTTCAAACACAGTAAAAAACTGAGGAAAATCCCGTTAAATAATATGAATGGTTCAATTGTAAACAAACTGGACAAAAAAAAAGCAAAACTTGGAGTTCACTGGCAAAACAAATGGATAAACTTTTGTTCCGTAAACTTCACGGCAGACGGCTCATTTATTTTCAGCTCTAAATTTCACAATAACAAAAAGACAATTGAAGTTGGTACCTCAAGATTAATAAATCAAACGTTTATTAATCATAAAAGAGAACACAATCACACAATATCTAACGGATGTCATATTTCTTTACACCCAAAAAAACAGGTGATGCATTTTAGGGAAAACTTTCCCGGAAAAATTTTGTATGTAAGAGAATTTCGCTGGTTCCCCGTTAATATTCCCTTCAATTTATTGTATTTATATACTTTCCCTTTGGATATATGTTTTGCTGATAAGAAAAAATGCCATTTCTTTACCCCAATTCAGGATCACTATACCAGCTCAATCCAGTTAAAAGTTGATATATTCCCAAGAAATACTCAAAAACACTTTCCAAATAAAAACAGCGTCTGGATATTTTGGGGATACTGCCCAGACTATCTCGTTAGAGTTAGCTTCAATTTAATAAGTCAACGTGTGCCGGCATTAATTTATTGGCCTGAAGATAGAGAGTTAAAACTATAAATAAAAATGATAACGAGCGACGAAATTAACCAGAAAGCAAAGGAGTATGGAATTAACCCACCCGATGTCGAAAAAGACTATGTTTTCGGATGGCTATTAAACGCTTTGTATACTCATTCTTCTTTGGGCAACCTTCTCATCTTAAAGGGTGGTAATGGATTAAGGAAAGCATATCTTCCGAATACTCGTTTTTCTAAGGACCTAGATTTTTCTGTTAAACAGCAGATTAA
>Ga0155254_147_pt3 | contig 32460 bp, 32 predicted proteins | sample RifCSPhighO2_02_FD_106222 | JGI IMG/M metagenome (GOLD analysis project Ga0155254, IMG submission 106222) | Candidatus Roizmanbacteria bacterium RIFCSPHIGHO2_02_FULL_38_11 | reverse complement strand
GTTTTTATCTGACGAGATTTTTTTAATCAAGCGTTGAATTCCATCTTCGTCTTTTATTATCAAGTCAGCATCCATAAGCACAAGGTAATCGCTATTAAATCTGTGCAATAACTCTTGAATGCGTGTAGATTGTCCCAATCTTTTTTTATTGTCAATCAGAACTATCCTTGGATCTCTTATACTTTTGACGATTTCAACTGTGCGATCGGTGCTTCCGTCAGAGATTACTAAAATTTCTTTAATCTTAAATCCTTTTTCTTTTTGTTTACACACTGACTTAAGCATCTTTTTAATACCTTGTTCTTCATTATATGCGGGAATACCTATGGTGACGGTAAAGTTACGAGTGGTTTTTATCATATAATATTTACTATAGGTATAGATTATACCAAAAATACTCATCAAATGCGAGCTATATTGATAAGACGAGAGTTAGAATATGAATTTACTTATAGGATACTTTTATTGCTTTGTTAAACAAAAATTTAACCGATAGTTATTCTTGTAACTATTCACGATTCTTGACACACACCTGTCATTCCTGCGAAGGCAGGAATCCAGAGTTGCACTGATTTAAAGGACTAAATTATATAGATTCCCGTTTCCACGGGAATGACAACATATGCTACATTGATACAGTTTTGTCAAGAATTGTGAAATCTTACTTTAAAACTAATCTCTTTAGGCAGTTTGATTGCATCAACCACCATTTCTTTATCGAAATATCTTTGAAGTTGAATGCCTCCATCCACATAGCAAATCATTTGTTTAACGTAGTCGTTTACTGTTCAAGGAGATCTCCAATAAATTGGCAATATTTTCTTCCTCGTAATAAGCAGGAATTCCTATGCTGACTGTTAAAATTTTATTTTTCATTTTTTTACGTTTTAATTTGAAATAATGCTTTTGTTGAATATGGATATTTCCATAAATCAGAGAATTTTTCTTTTTTAATCCTCATTTTTTCGATTAACTTAATCAACAAATAGCTAAAAAATAGAATGGGGTGTGTAAATAAAAAATATAAAGCAACCTTAAGTAAGAGGAATTTTGAAAAAGAATTCTGCTGATTGTTAAGCAGGTTTGAGAAATTTTTATTTAATGTAATCTGACCCGCAATTACTTTTTGCTTTTTTATTAAATAGTCTTCAAGAGACTGGGGTAATCTATAATAACAAATTGCATTTTGTCTAAAAGCCATTTTTATATTATTTTTTTTAAGCCAAAAGAAGGCAAAACTATCCTCCGGAACATTCTTTGGCCAGACTAGATTTTTGTATACTTTTTTGCTGAATGCTCTTCCTGCACCACCCGAAATGAATATTTCTTCCGGGTGTCCCAGATCTTTAACGAATTTATAGAATGAAGCATCTTGAGCGTATAATATCTTTTCAAAAAAATTCATCGGCGGCAACGGTTGTGGATTACCTTGAAGAAACTCAAGCTGCTTATTAAACATTAAAGGTTTTAGAAGTTCTTCTAAAAACATGTCGTCCTTTGGACACGTATCAGCCTCAAAAAGCACTACTACATCTGAATTTACTAATGAAAAAATTTTATTCTGAATATTAATTTGACCCTCTCTAATTTTATTTACAATTATTTGGACACTAGGATTATTTATAGAAGAGATTATTTCATTTGTTTTATCCGTGCTTGCATCGGAAATAACGATGATTTTCTCGATAAAAACGTTCTTTTCGCTTTGTTTTAAAAGGGATTCAAGTAGGTATTTTATATTGTTCTCCTCATTATAGACTGGAATACCGATTGTGACAGTAAATTTTTTCTTGTTCATAAAATTTCTTGAACAAATTCTATGAGTTTTTTACCGACCGCTTTGGGAGTGAACTCTTTTTTATACAAAGCGTAACCGTTGTCTGCTATTTCTTTTCTCAGTTTGGGATTTGATTGGAGATCCAATATGGCCTTAACCAGATCTTTGGGATTTGAAGGTTGGCAAAAATACATGTTTTGTTTATGGGTGAATATGCTGCGGGTAACCGGTGCATCTGCGGTTAAAACAACTTTTCCCAACGCTTGTCCTTGATAGATCTTATTTGGTATGACTCGGTCAACTGTCGGATGCTTCTGCAGGAAACCTAAGAAGATATCTGCTTTCTGGATGATTGCCGGATGTTTCTCCATCGGCACATCGTGAAAAAACTCGACATTTGGCAACTTCAATTTTTTTGCTCTTTCGTAATTGGCCTTAAATGTCTGCCCTATTCCAACAAACGTAAATTTGACGTCTTTGTTGTTCCTTAATATTCTAGCCGCTTCGATTATGTGTTCTACGCCGTGAACCGGGCTGTACAAGCCATAGTAGACGACATTTATTTTTTTGCCAAGATTCGTGTAGGGAGTGTATTTGTAATATCTGTCATCGGCGCCGATTGGCAGAACGCGAAGCTTTTCCTTTGCTACTTTGTAATCACGGATCAGATATTTCTCTTGGAAGGGAGTATCGGCGAATACCATGTCGCAAAGGTTATAGATCAATGTTTCCCCGCCTTTTAAAACTTTTCCCATGAGCGTTGTCTTTTTTAAAATTCCCTGCTCTTCGCTAAATCCGGTATAAAAGATAAGAAGCGGATTGAAGACCAGCTTTTTGCCAAAAATCTTGGCGATCGGATAGGCGATCAAAACGTCGAAGTGGCCGGGATAACCTACATAGATGGCGTCGACTTTTTTAAATGCTTTGTAATTTTTGACAATCTCCGTAATAATCCTGTATTTCCTGGCGATTCGGACTATTAGTTTTATCCAAGTCATCTCCTTCTGGCTGTCAAGCCTGGTAACTGGCGTATGAGCATTGATCTCGACCACGTCAATATTGTTTTCCTTCAAGCCTTGCAGGATCAGTTTGTTAGAAGTGTAGTTTCTGTCGTAGGTCCCAAAAAGGCAGATAGAAATTTTTTCTTTTTTCAAGTTTTTGGATGATTCAGCTACGTCCCATTTGGAGGTACGCTGTGTCGATAAACTCGATTTAATTTTTAGCCATGAGACCGTAGTAAAATAAGGCACAATAAAGGGATAAGAAACAAGTGTCTTCGCAAAAGACTGTATGCTAAGTATAAATGGAAGGCGGTATTCTGATTGAACTAACTCTTCACCAAATGTTCTTACTAAGTCTTTCTTCGACTGAAAAAAGCGGATGCTCTGTTTCTCATGATCAACCAGATTCTCTGGTAATTGATAATATACTTTCGCCTCTTTGGCAAAATAATATTTATATTTTTTAGCTTTGCAAAAAAGGTATGAGAAAGCATCGTCGGCTATCGTATCGGTAAACTGAATTGAGCTGTATAGCCTTCTGGAAAATGCCCGAGCCCTTCCGTGACAGGTATAGAGATTATTCCCCTCTCTGTACCTCTCAAAAATATATTTTTTAAAAGCCATACTTGCCTTAAGCATTTTTTGGATAAATGTTTTAGGTTCTAGTTCTTCAATCCCTGCCGAAGTCAGATCAGCCTTTTGCTTTATAACAGGCTTCATCAGCTTTTCCAAGAAAAGTTTGTCCTGGAGGAGGGTGTCAGCATCCAAAATGACGAGTGTATCTGATTTTGAATTCTCGAATAATTGATTCAGCCTGTATGGTTTGCCTTTTCTTTCCAAATTATCGATCACCATAACTTGGGGATTTTTGATAATTTTTACTTTGGCTACGGTCCCATCTGTACTGCCATCGGAAACCACAATAACTTTTTCTAACTCAAATATAGATTGCTTTTGATTGAGAAGCTCAAGCAAAAGATTGCCTATATTTTTTTCCTCGTTATAAGCGGGAATTCCGACTGTTACTGTGGGTTTAGTTTTCATATGACGGTTTAATCCCCAGCTTTGTACTCCAGGCAATGGGCCAGGCGGCATTAAATTTGTAACTTTCTTTAGCTGCAAGAAGACCGGAATAAGAATTTAATATAAAAAGCAACGAAGAATGAAGAGGTGCTCTAAGAAATCCCTTAATCAAATAAATATAGTAAAGTTTTTTGGGTATTTTGTACTCCTCTTTTGCCAACTTCCCAAATAGTTCTGTGAGCCTTGCTCTTGCAATAGCAAACCTTTCGCTCTGTTTTATATGGTCGTCTAGTTTCTTTGGAGCTCGATACCAGACACGGGCCTCATCAATATGCATAAATTTAAATTTATTAGCCAGGCATGCCAGGTAGAGGAAAGTGTCATTACACATAACGTCTTTAGGTACAACTGTCTGCTTGGCAAACGTTTTTGATAAAGCTAATATCTGACCGATGCAGCAATACAGATTATTTCCTTGCTTAATCTTGAGCCGCATTTCTTTATAGGTCTCGTAGCCAACATTTATAGCCTTTTCTAAAAAGTTTTTGGCTCTGAATTGAACCGGGCATCCTCCTACCAAACCAACATTTTCGTCTTCTAGCATGGGTTGAATCAGATATTGTAAGGTAAATCTGTCTGCCAGGGTTACATCGGCGTCAAAAAGAACAAGTATGTCCGTATCGAGATTCCTAAATAGATAGTTTAGATGGGTTGACTTGCCGACTCTTTTCTTTTTGGAAATTACTTCCAGCCGCTCATCTTTGATTTCTTTAGCTCTTTTGACCGTTTCGTCGGTACTCCCGTCGGACACAACGATAATTTTTTTAATAAAGTAACCTTTTTCTTCTTGGCTAAGGATTGACAAAAGAAGATTTTTTATATTTTTTTCTTCATTATAGGCTGGTATTCCAACTGTTACGGCAACTTTAAGCATATTTTTTGTTTAATAATTTATTATAGGTTGGGAGAGCCTCTTGCTCTTTTTCGAATAATTTCAGGCTTGCTTCGACGCTTTTTTTCCACTCGAACTGTTTTGCCCAATACATAGCTTCTATTGACATTTTTGCCCGGAGCGAGTCGTCTTTGAGCAGTTTGATAATGGAAGCAGTAAACTCATTAATACTACCGTAGGGAACGAGGAATCCGTTGTGAGGATTATTGACAGAGTCACGGAGGCCGGGAACGTCTGATGCAACCACGGGGGTACCACAGGCATTTGCCTCAATTGTCGTGATTCCCCAGCCCTCCATATATGACGGATTGACAAAAACCCAGGCTTTCTGATAGAGACGTATTTTTTCTTCTTCCGAAACTTTTCCTGCAAAGTTGACCTTGTCAAATATATTTAATTTTTTTGCCAGCCTGATTAAATTATCTTTTTCCTCTCCGTCTCCCGCGATGACAAATTTCACGTGCGGCATCTTATCAAGTATTTTTTTGGCCGCGTGAAGAAAAATATGCAGACTCTTATAATATTTGAGCCTTCCAAGATATAAAACAAGAGGCATGTGGCTTTTTTGCGCAGGTTTATACGACGAAAGGTCGACTCCATTGTAGATTACAATCGGTTCGACGCTTGTCAGCTCCTTATCCAGAATTTCTTTTTTGGAAGAAGGAGACACCGTAATTGTCTGAATATTTTTATAAACAGACGGCATTATATATAACTCTAAAAAAGTCGCCAGCCAGGAAAGGGGTGGAACCAAGCTCTTTCTGAAGACATCCTGATGTACGTGGTGGATGAGTAAATATTTCTTTTCGCCGGAATAGAAGGGGGTAAAAAACGGAATGCCGTTTTCGCTGTCGATGATGAGATCATATTGACCTCTAAATCTAAGAAGGTAGTAAAGGAAAGCCCAGACATAGACAAAATAAAATCCGCCTCTTCGAATGACCTGGACTCCGTCAATAACCTCATTTCTTAAACAATGCCCGTCGTTTCCGCAAAAAAGGGTGACGCTGTGGCCGGCTTTAACCCAGCGTTTGGCGAGTTCATGGATATATACCTCTGCTCCGCCGGCAAATTTATGCTTGGTATCGCGCCAGTTAAAGACAAGAATTCTTTTCCCGGCAGACGCCACCGGAGAGGCTTTTGGCAATGGCAAAAATAATCCGAAAAGGTCGATAAGATTTTTGAGAAAAAATCTTCCCTCTCTCTGCAAAAGATGAAGCAAAATAAAGACAATCAAACTTATGATGCTCGTAGCCAAGATGACATTGCTGATCTCTCCGATATTGTTATGAAAAAGTATTATCCCCGTTGACATGACCAAGGAAAGGATAAGCCCGGTAATCGGAAAGGAATAGTGGTGTCGTAACAGGTGATAGGAAATAATGCTGTTGCTGATGACGTAAAAACTTATCGCCAGCGAGTAGACTGGTAAATACTTTAATATCGGAAAGGCTTTTTCGCCAAAAAGCAATGGAATAGTAATGTTTCCAAAGATCCCGATAGCAAAATACATCATGCTCGTAAAGATTATTGTTCCTGCTAAAATCCTATAGAAAGTTTTGTTCGGGTCTCGATTCGCCCCAAGATCGCGGCTGACAAACGGCGTCATGAAAACATTAAGAATCGATCCGAAGTAATAGATCATTTTTCCGACCAGTGACAAGAAGGCATATTCTCCTGCCAGTTTGCTCGATAAAAAATGTTTCGTCAAGACGATATCCAAGGTCAAAAAAGCGCTGGTTGAAAATCCGGTTACCACCGAAGCGAAGAAAAACTTTTTGGGAAAACCAAAATGCATCTTCGGGATCGACTTAATCTTTCTTATTTTCAGAAGTACGAAAGCGGTTACTACTACGAACGAGACGGCTGACGAGATTGGAATGGCTAAATAGGCATACGAATTAAGCTTAAAAAACACAAATAAGTATGCGCCTGCAAATTTCGTCAAAGCTCCCAGTATGAGGGCGGCGCCGATCAGCAAGAAATAAAAATTTCCGTGGAGAAAGCCGGTCCCTAAACTTGAAATTGCGCTAAGCAAAATGACCGGCGTAAACGAAACCAACGGCAATATTGACTCCAGCCTGAAAAAATTTGCCAAAAGAGGTGAAAGGGCCAACCAGGCTATGGAAATCACCAGGAATATCTTTGTCGCCTTGTGGGCCATCATCAAGAGAAAGCCTACTGCGGCTTCTTTTCCCGACTTCGCCGAAATATAGGCTATCCTATGATTTACGGTTGTCCCTAGCGATGATATAAAAACGCTCAAAAGATACCAGAAGGTATTGATTAGAGTTGTAAGCCCGAAATCCTCAAATGATATCGATCTCCCAAGATAGGCATTAAAAAGAAAATTTAAAAAGTTTCCGACCATCATCGCTCCCAGAAGCAGAGTCCCCGACGATAAAGTGTTTTTTGACCAGGTTTCGGGCACGACTGATTTGGCTACCTTTGCATAGGCAGGGTTGAAGTCCACCGGATAGGTGACAAATCGCGTATCAACCAATTTTTTCCCGATGGCTTCTGTCGCCTGCTTAATGACTTTATCGCTGTCCAGATGGAATCCGTGGATAGTCTTTGGCCAAAAGTGAGGCCGCTGAATGAGCTGAATCAGAGCTTTCCAAGCGGCAATGCTCATGCAAAGCCAGTAAAAAGGAACCAAGAATACATACTTCACGAGATCGTAGTGTCCTCGCTTGACACAGCCGATCATGTAATAGTACATGTAAAGAAAGTTGCCGAAAACCAGGGAAAATACCCCCATATAGAGAACCGGCGCGGGAAAGAATTGTTGTATAAAGGGACCTGCGATCGGTCGGAAAGCAAAGTAGGAAATAGTAGTTATCCACATCAAGGGATTGATAAACATCGATAAAACCTTACCTCCGACTATCAGCTGAAATATAAAAAGCTGCGAATTTGAATTATTTTTGACAAATTCTCGTGGATTTCTCATGTGGACCAAGTAAGTCTGTATATATCCTTTGATCCAGCGAGTCCGCTGTAGAAACCAGTTATTAAGATCGCTATTGGCCTCCTCGAGGGTTACCGAGTTAATAAGCGCTGTCTGATAACCGCGCTTTACCAAGCGCATGCCGAGATCGCAGTCTTCCGTGACGTTAAAAGAATCCCAGCCGTTGAGACTTTTGAGATCTATCAGTTTGAAGTGATTTGAGGTCCCACCCAGCGGAATCGGTGCAAAAATTGATTGCAGACCGGTCAAGACCAAATCAAACCAGAGTGAGTACTCGGCTGTAAAAATCCTGGTTAAGATATTGTGATGAGGGTTGTAAAAATTAAGCTTTGCCTGAATGCAGACTGTTTTTGAGTCACTTTTTTCAAAAGCAACAATGACTTTTTTGAGCTGTTTTGGATCCGGAACATCCTCTGCGTCATAGATGACTACATATTTACCTTCCGCTTTGCGCAATCCATAGTTTAAAGCCTTAGGCTTAGTCTTAGGCAGCGAATCCGGGACTATGGCAACTTCAAAATAGCTTGGCAGCCGATAGCTTTGCACATGTTTTATCGTTTCCTTATCGTCCTCTTCCAAAAGGAGTAAAACCTGCAGCTTATCTTTGGGGTAATCGATCCGAGACATTGCGGTAATGAATTGGGGTAAGACTTCCCATTCGTTATAGAGAGGACAAAGAATTGTGTATTTCGGAAGTTTGTTCCCGCTCAATTCGTCAACTTCTTGTCTTGAGACATGGATTTCCGGCTTTTTTGTAAAGCCTCTCATGATCAGAAACAGATTCAAGAGAAGATCGATAAAGTAGATAACGGTGATGAGGCCAACAAGGATAATTGCGGTGATACGCCAATCAGCAATAAAACCTATCACAATGGCCAAAACAATATCCAATAAAATTATTTTATGATTAAAAATCAGCGTCTTAAAGGCGCTCTCAAGAAAAGGAACATCGCTGTGATGGACGAACTCAACACCCTTAAAATGAAAACCCTTGCCGTCTGCCTTTTCCCTTTTTGGATGAAAAGGAATAACTTCATGAGATAAAAACGCAAGTTTTAACGCTGATGCTCCGATCTCCAAAATTGCCGGCAAAAGAGATATTTTGGGTTTTTCCTGATAGCGTTTTTCAAATGTTATCTGATGGTTTTCGATGTTATAGCCGGCGTGTTTTGCTTTTATCAAAAACTCAAGATCAAAAGACCACGGCCCCGGGGCTAGCGTTATTCTTTCGATGATTTCCTTCTTGAAGACCTTTAGTCCGGACTGAACATCGTGATCTAAACCATGTAGGAATCTTGCAAAAAAAAGTGAAAATCCATGGCTTAAAATTTTGCGCAGAAGGGACGACTTGTGGATTTTCCTCTCTGCGACCACAACTCCGACCGAGTCGCTGATTTTATCTGCCATCTCCGGGATTGCTTCGGGTGGGTACTGGAGGTCTGCGTCAATCATGGTAAGAAGATCGTATTTTGCATAGCCGAATCCCTCGAGTAGCGAAAAAGCTTTGCCTTTTTTTCCTTTTTTACTATAGAGACTGATAAAAGGATAAAGCTTTGTTAAAGCTTTAACGACTTGATATGTGTTATCTGTTGAGTGATCGTCGATAACTATAATTTCGAAACTCAAACCTCTTTTTGAGCACGCAGAAATGATGCGTTCGATGAGTGGTTTTATGTTCCTTTGTTCGTTTACTACAGGAATAACGATAGAAAGCGCTTTTTTGCCTGTATTTGATAAGTTTTGATTATTTTTCATTAATACTATAAGTCAATAAACTTGAGGTGATATTATACAAGATATGAGGTAATAAATCAAGCTTTTGTAATAGTTTTATGTAGTATGTAGTTTTTTGATTATGTAACGATATGTGATTTTAATTACAAATAGGACTTATATCAAATCCTGTTGAACACTCAACTGTCATCCTGAACTCGTTTCAGGATCTGGTTTTCTAAAATTAGATGCTGAAATTAATTCAGCATGACATACGTTTAGAAATTAAGCGGATCTGATATTACTCATTTTGTCATTTCGACCGAGCGTAGCGAGTGGAGAAATCTCTCTCAAGGGCGATTGAAAGAGATTCCTCGACTTCGCTCGGAATGACAAACTAAAGACAAAGTCACTGCGTAACCTGTTACAAATTAATTGGCAAGTTTTTTATCGATTTTAGCCACAACCACAAATCTTTTTTCATCAAATAGGCCGATACAGGTATAAAGGGTGATCTTCTTGTCTTTTGATTGCTTTAAAACTGAAATGTTCTTGGGTGAAACTATTGCCGTGCTGTCGACTGTGAAGATTTTCTTTGACCCGTCCTTATAAGCTATTTCTATTTGATAACCCGGCTTGACAGAGATTAGATTTCCTAAAAGATTTTCCCAATTATGCCCATAGATAACGCTATTGCCTTCTTCTCCAGGCAGTGAGGAATTAATCAGCCAGGAAACACCCTGCGTGGTTGTCTCCCAGTTTTGACCTTTAACTTTTGCCGGTATGATTGGCAGATCGATGTTTGAATTCCTTATTATCAAGCGGGTTGGCTGGCTGTCTTTGAGCGACAAAGTTTCTACTTTGCTTGGAAAAAATGAAGAAAACATTAACCTTTTCGGGTTACTCCTCTGCCAAAGAAGAAAGAGTGCTGAAATTAAGCATACCGCGCCGAAATAAGTGAATAATTTTGCTGACATCATTTGTAATTTGAAAATTGAGATTTTATTAGAAATTAGTAATTAGAAATTAGACATTTAAGTCTGTTTTTGTCTAAGTAGATATCCAATCGTTAAAGAAAGAAAACCTAATGAAAACAACGCATAGATTGTCTTTATATTTCCTGTTGCAGCCAATCCTAAAACTTCCCCTCCTCCAATTCCGCCTCTGCCCCGGCAGGAATAATTGGAGTTTTTAGCCAGATAAGCAGAGGAATCTAATCCCCAAGCTGAACCATCGGGGATAAAAATCCATCCTTGGGTTTTTAAACTCTCGATCTCTTGGGAAGTTAGAGACGAAACTTTCCACCAGTTGGTTTGAATACCCTCGTTATTTTCCGTACACAAACATTGGGAGAGATTTTCATTTGATACTTTATAAACCGTATCAGACCCTTGATACGCAGTTGCAACCCCGGGCACTCCATGCGTTCCCGTACTATAGCTTGTCACAACAGAACCTTGAGGATTAACACACGAGGGAAAATCAGGCGGATTGACTATTCCAAACACAGAAGATACTAAAATCGTTAAAAAAAGAAAGAAGAAAATAAAGATTTGAAGGTAAAAAGTTTTTCTCGACATAAAGTTCTTATAACAATTTACTAGGGGATTATATCATATAAATAATTTCAAGTCAAATTTTAAGTTTTTTTATATAGTATTTTTCATTATCATCTAAACTAGAAAATTATAAACAAATTAAAAAATATTTCGTTTTTTTATAGGTTTTATATTATTTTAAAAATATGAGGCGTTTACATATTGTTCTATCTACTATGACATCTTGACACAATTTTTTTAGGGGTCTAGACTCGAATTAAGTAGAAAGTTTAGTTGATAAAATGGAGCCTCAAATTAGGCTAAAACCCTTTCGGGTTGATACAAAAACCAGCTCACAGTTAGAGCTGGCTTTTTTTATAGTGTGATTTCGGTCACATTTTGTTTTTGTCATTCCCGCGAAAGCGGGAATCCAGAATTAAATAATGTGTGTCCACCTGAACTTACCTCAAGACTAAACTCTTCGCTATTCGCTCGGCGTCTTGAGGAGCGTTCTTGGGTGGACTTAAGATTTTGTATTTCCTCATTATAAATTCGGAAACAAAATCTAAAGGGGGTGAGAAAAGATGAATAGACAGATATTGATGGGAATAATTTCTATATTTGCAGTAGTAGGATTGGTCGGAGGAGTTACTTTTGCTCTGTTTTCCTCACAGGCTAGCAACAACGGAAACACATTTGGAGCAGGCACTATGGAGTTACGAATTAACGGTAACGAAGATAGTACATCATCACCTGTGTTCTCGGTTACAAATGCGAAGCCAACAGATGTTATAGACCAAGTAATCATATTGTCTAATACCGGATCGATTGCCGCTTCCAATGTTTTGTTAACCAGTATAAATGTTACGCCTAATCCCATTCCACCGGTTAATCTCGGAGACTTGTTAACTTTAGATATCTATGACGACCAAAATGGAAATGGAATTATAGATGGAGGAGATATTTTACGTGGTAGCGCTCATCTTACAGATCCGTCTTGGTCTAATATTTCTCTAGGATTTAGTCTCGCTGCACTCGGAGGATCACACCAAATAATTGCCAGGATAACTTTTGACGACACAAATGATGACTCTTATCAAAGCGCAGGTGTGACTTTTAATCTGAATTTCCAGGCCGATCAGTAATTTTTGGGCTGTTTTTAGTTTTTGGCTTCTTATCATTACACCCTCAGGGAGAGCGTTTTTTGACTTGCCCACCCTGAGGGTGAGGATAACGTAGTAAGGGTGAAAAAACATGGGAAAAACAATATACCTAATAACGGAAGAGGTGCTAAAGGGAGTAGTTTTTGGTATCTTACCGTTTCTTGTTTTTATTCTGATTACTTCCAAGACAGACTTGTTGGGAGGAATTAGATCTTTTGTCGTCTTAACCGGAAGCATGGAGCCGACCATACCGGTTAGCACAATCGTCTTTACTCATCCTCTTGATGTTTATAAGCTAAACGATGTCATCGCCTTCAAAAAAGAAGACAGAACCGTTACTCACAGAATCATCGACGTGGAGGATAAGAGAAGTCTTTTGTATTACAAAACCATGGGTGACGCTAATAATATAAGTGATTCGGATCTTGTCCCGCAAAGTAATGTGTTGGGAAATGTATTTTTTGCGATACCTTATGCTGGTCGGATAGTCTTTTTTATCAATACTGTACCTGGTTATCTAGCTTTAATAGTTTTTCCAGCTGGTATTTTTATCATTTTTGAACTTATCAGTATCAATAACGAAATGAAAAAAGAAACTGAGAAAAAGTTATTACAACAAATGCAGATGATATGAATATCAAAAAGATAATTCTTATTTTATTTTTTTTAATAGTAGGTTTTGCGACCTACAAATATACTTATGGTCTTTTTACAAGCGCCGCATCAAATGACAACAATTCTTTAACCGCTTCAAACGCTTTTCCAACCGCAACGCCGACTAATACACCGACGCCCACAGTCACTCAAACTCCAACCCCAACACCTCAACTAGTAAATCATGTTGTAATAAGTGAAGTACAAATTGATGGAGGTACAGGAGACGCAAACAAAAATGATTTCATAGAACTTTATAACCCAACGTCTTCTTCGATACCACTTAACGGATTAAGACTGATTAAAAGAACCGCAAGTTCTGGGAATGATACAACAATATATAATTTCACATCTTCTCATAATATAAATGCTCATGGCTACTTCCTATGGGGACATAAATCTTCAAATAACAATTTTGCAGATATAATTTTTGCTGATGTATCGTCAGCTGACACTTTGGCTGTAAATAACAGCATAGCTCTTAAAAACGTAGCAACTGGAGCAATTGTTGACGCTCTTAGTTGGGATTCTTCCTCTTTATCTTTAAAGGAAGAAACAGAATTCTCTCCTAATCCATCGGCAAATCAAAGCGCGGAACGAAAAGCAAATTCAACATCAACAGTAAGTTCAATGAACTCAGGAGGAGTCGATGAATTTAAAGGCAATGGATACGACTCTGATAATAATTCAACAGATTTTATATTACGAACTTTGTCTCAACCACAATATAGCACCAGTTCTGCGGAAATACCATGAAAAAACGAATTTTGCGGATAATAATTTTGCTTTTGCTTGTCGGTGCGGTTTTTTATTTTAACGGCGGTTTCGAGAAATTGCTTAAAAGTCCGACCGTTCAAGCCTTTGGCGATCTAATTGTTGATTTTCATACAGTCGGTCCAATTTTCAATCTTACCAACATGAAACCGGGAGATAGTGAAACAAAACCAATTGATGTAACCAACAACGGGAGTGTAAGTCGGATTATCGCAGCCAGAGGCACTCGAACCGGTGGAATAGGATTAGATCCAAAGATTGAAACCGTGTTGAATGTAACCATCAAGGATGGATCAACTGCTTTATATGGGCCAAAATCAATGACTGATTTTTTTAGCGATAGTTTATCCCAAGACGGAATTCTCTTAAATACAATTAATGCCGGCGACCATAAAACCTACAACTTTTTGGTTGAATTCCCTACTTCTGCAAATAATTTGTATCAAGCAAAATCCGTCACTGCCGATCTTAGCTTTGGCACAATAACTGGCAACAATGTTGTCTTCAATGAAGTGTATTATATAGATACAAAGAAAAAAACAAGATTTAAGTATCAGTGGATTGAGCTTTATAATCCTACCCGGCAGGATATTCGGCTAAAAAACTGGACTATTACTGATAATTCCAGAACGACCGTAATTCGTTCAGACAAAAAAATAAAAGCTGGCGGTTTTGCGCTTTTGTCGGATGACGGGACGGTTTGGAAACTTTGGAACGAGCCTAAAAATTCCCTAAAAATTAAAGTTGTAAAAAAATTTGGCAATGGATTGGATGTTGATGGCGACCATGTAGTATTAAAAAACAGCAGTGGGATAGAGGTCGATCGGATGAGCTGGGGGAATGACATTTCAGGATTTACCCCACCCGCAGTCAATCCAAAAGCAGCCTTGGGTCACTCAACCGAAAGACAAACTCCCGGTTTTGACACCGACGCCGCCTCGGATTGGGTTGATCGTAATCCTCCAACACCAGGGAATTAAAAACTGTGCTTGAATTGATAAAATAACTCTGTTAGAATTTTTTCTTAATTATGAAAACAAATAATTATTTTCCTCTTTTTATCCTCCAGGCAGGTCTTAAAAAAACTTTCTCTAAACTGCATTACTGGATTATTACGCTTGCCATCGCTGTAAATGTGGTTTTCCTCTACTACTTTATCCTAACCCAAAAAACAACCTGGGACTCTTTTTTGCAGTCAAATACGAGTTTTTACAGCTTTATGCAGATAGCTCTAAGCATCGTCAACGCTCTTTTTATCGGCGCCTCGCTATCAATGCTCCTCAATGTCATCGAGGAAAAAAAGAAAACAACAAAATCGTCAGTCCTTCAGACTACAGGTTCGCTTCTTTTTTCTGCTGCGGCAACCGGCTGCTCGGTCTGCAGCGCTTTTCTTTTGCCGACTCTGGGGATCGCCGCCTCTCTTACCGCGCTTCCCTTTGGCGGGCTTGAAATTAAGTTCATGTCTCTTCTTGTTTTGCTTTATGCGATGTATGAATACGCCAAACCTATAAGCGGGCTTTGTCCTCTGCCAAAAGAATCAATAGTCTCAACCAAAAAAGGCAGACTCGAGCTCAATATCAGCAAAAGTACGCTACCCCAACTTAAACCTTTAGTTGTCCTTCTTTTATTTATCCTTTTAGTCTATGCTTTGCCGCGGCTTCCCATAAAATGGAGGCTACAGACCCAAAAAAGTTTGGCATCAGCAAATCAGAGCCAAGACGGTCAAACCGAGACAAACTCGGCTCAAACCGCAGACATTTTTGCCAAGATAAATCCTCCCGAAGGTTACGAGCTTAATGCCAGATACGCTGATATCGGACCACAGATGATCCAGATGGGAGTTATAGATCTGGAAAAATTTAAAGATGCCTACAAAAACTCAAATCAGCCGTTAAGCGAAGAACAACTTGATATTATAACCAAAGGCTCGGATAAAAAAATAAAAATAAATCCGGAAAACTCTTACTTTCTCTTAAATTTTTTCTGGGCTTTCGGCTTAGCAAATCAGTCTAAAATATTAACTGAGGGTGACATGGTCAAATACGGAGAAGGGCAGATAGGCAATTTTGCCTCAACCGGAGGTTGGACTCTGACAAAAAGCGGAAACGCCACTGATTATTATTCAAAAAAGGCAATCATTCCTCTGACCCAAGACCAAGAAAAATTGGTCAACGAAGTCGCCTCAAACGTCTATCGACCATGTTGTGGAAATTCTACAGCCTTCCCGGATTGCAACCACGGTATGGCTCTGCTTGGAATATTTGAACTTATGGCTGCTCAAGGTGCAACCCAATCCGAGATGTATGAAGCAGGAAAATATATAAACTCGTATTGGTTTCCCGCAAACGCTTTTGATACAGCTCTTTATTTTAAAAATAAAGATGGAAAAGAATTCGAAGACATAGATCCGAAAGTCTTCCTGAGCAATGACGTTTTTTCAGCAACTGGAGCTCAAAATGTGAAAAAGTGGCTCGTCGATAAAGGCGTCCAGGAAAAACCTCCCGCCCAAGGCGGCGGCTGCGGAGTATGATTAATAAAAATTAATCTCTTCATAAAAAATTAATTTTTCTTCGTTATTATTAAAGTAGATAGGTTGCGATACAATAAAGGGAAAATCGTTGGGAAAAGAATGTAGTTTTAACCTTAAGAGCCTGTTCGAAAACTAGCTTTTTTGTCATTTCGACCGAAGCGACTCTGAGCGGAGTCGAAGAGGAGCGAAGTGGAGAAATCTCTCTACAAAAGCCTGTAAGAGATTCCTCGACTCGTTTCACTCGCTCGGAATGACACTGTTAGGAGTTTTCAAACAGGCTCTAAGAAGGATTTAATAATTTGTCGTGAGCGTGAGATTGAGAGTAAATAGCTCGTGACACAACTTAGGGAAAATCGTTGGGAAAAAACCGCTAGGTTTTGTCCCATATCGAAAAGGAGGTGATGATAATGAAGACTACTAAAATGGTTTTAGCAAATGCGTTTGCCCTGACTATCGGAGTGACATACATCGTCTGTCGTCTTTTGGTCATGTTGTTACCTGAACTCTCTATGCAGATTACAAAATCTTGGTTCCATCTTATTGATTTGACCAAAATAAACGGGAATGATCTTAGTCCGGGTCTTTTTGTCATGGGCTTGATAAGCTCGGTTGTTTCCGCCTGGCTTTTTGGATACTTATTGGGTTGGAGCATTGAGTATTTCAGAAAGACTAAATAGAAGATGAGAAAATTTATCGGCACGACAATTCCTTTTTTCTTTTTCCATCTTGTTTGTTGTGGAGCGTTTCTTATTTTCTTAACCACATCGGGTTATCTTTTATTGATTCGGGAGGAGGGAAGGAATAAGACATTCCTTCTCCCTCTTTTGTTAATAGGAGGTTTTTTCTTTTCCCTTTATTCGTATTATGGGAAATGCTGTGACAAAAAAGATCATAAAACTTGGGTAGACCAAATGATTCTACTTATGCTCTATATTTCTTTTTCTTTACTTTTAGGAGTTGCATTTATGATCTATATTTTTATCCCCTGGTGGATTCCAAATTATAAAGGCGGTTTTCTTCTTCCATGACTTAAAACTTTGCATTTGGCCCCATCATATCTGCTGGCTTATTCTGGATTTTTGAGCTTAGGCTCGTGTGAAGAATACCGCTCACAATCATAAAGAAAGCAACAATAATACCGAGCATCAGAACATAAAAGGAGAATCTTGAAAATCTGTCGTTCATTGATCAAAGGTTAACAAATTAAATATTAAAAAAGTATGAAGAGATCCTTCGACGGAGTTTATACTGAGCGAAGTCGAAGTGCTCAGGACAAGCTTAATAAAATCTTAATCTTTGAAAGTATAATATAAGCACAAAGTCATCCTGAATTTATTTCAGGATCTGATTGTCATTCCCGCGCTTGCTTGCGCAAGCAAGAAAGCGGGCTATAGTCCCTTTAGGGAAATCCAGATACAATGCTGGATCCGTCCCCGCGTAGGCGGGGATCAGGTCGGGGATGACTTGGATGCTGAATCAAGTTCAGCATGACAAAAGTATTTTAGATGAGAATCTTAATTGTCGAGGATGAACGTAGATTGTCAAACGTGGTGAAAAAAGGCTTAGTAGAAGAGGGATTTGCCGTCGATCAGGCGTTTGACGGAGAGGAAGGACTGTATCTTGCCGAATCGGAATCATATGATCTTATAATCCTGGATTTGATGTTACCAAAGATTGATGGCCTTGAGGTATGTCGCCAACTTCGCAAGAAAAAAATTAAAATTCCAATTCTTATGCTTACTGCAAAAAGTAAAATTGAAGATAAAGTAAAAGGACTGGAAAGCGGAGCTGATGATTATCTCGCCAAGCCTTTTGCCTTTTCAGAACTCAAAGCCCGTATTCAGGCACTTATCCGCAGAAGTCATAATGAGCCAGATCCCATCTTAAAACTGGAAGATCTTGAACTTGATCCGGCAAAACATATCGTTAAAAGGAGTAAGAAAATCATTCCGTTAACTCCCAAAGAATTTGCGATTCTTGAATATCTTCTCCGTCATAAAAATACCATAGTGACGCGGACTCAAGTTACGGAACACGTTTGGGATTATAACTTTGATGCATTATCAAATGTGGTTGATGTATTTATTACAACATTACGAAGAAAAATCAATACCGGTTTTAAAAACAAACTTATTCAAACAATTCACGGAGTAGGTTATAAAATGACTGAGCGATAATTCTTTAGCTCTCTAAGTTGTTCTGATCTTACGTTTCTGCTTCTTTATAAATCCTTATGAATTGTTAGAGAGATGGTTTGTAAACCATGCTAGAATTAATTTAACATGATGAAGAAATATAGGTTTATTCTGCTAATAACCTTAATTGGTTTTATTGTTTATGCGAATTCCTTATTTAACCGTTTTGTTTGGGATGATGAGGAACAAATACTTAATAACTCGCTGGTTCACTCGATAAGCAATATCCCCTCATTTTTTAAGGGTGGGACATTCAATGTATCAGGCTCTCCCAAATTAACAGGTATCTATTATAGGCCTTTGATGACAAGTTTCTTTTCTATTCTTTATACTGTTTTTGGTCCTAATCCTTTCCCTTTTCACCTATCTCAGCTTCTCATTCATATAGCGAATACTGTAATTGTATTTTTTATATTGCAGCACTTTCTAAAAAGAGATTGGCTTTCGTTTTTTTTAGCCACCCTATTTTTGGTTCATCCCATAAATACGGAGGCGGTTGTATATTCTGCCGCACTTCAGGATGTGCTTTCATTCTTTTTTGGCTCTTTTGCACTTCTCTTGGTGATTAAAAATTCAAGAATGGTTAATTATTTAATTGCAGCTATCTATATTTTATTAGGTTTATTAACAAAAGAAACTACGGCACTTTTTATACCAATAATTTTTGTATATATCTTGTTAGTTAAAAAAGAGAAACCTTATTCTTTTTTAATTTCACTTGTTCCATTTTTAACTATATATAGCGCCTTGCGTTTCTTAATAGCTCGCATTTACTTTACTAAATTTAATGTAGCTCCTATTGCAAATTTATCTTTTTGGGAACGGATGATAAATATGCCGAAAATTATTCTTTATTATTTAAAACTCTATCTATGGCCTCAGCATATCGCGGTCAGTCAACATTGGATTGTAAAAAACTTTAGTTTTTCTGGTTTCTTTTTACCTCTTGTCTTAGATTTAATATTCTTTTTTTGCTTGATTTACTTTGGTAGTAAACTTTTTCTACAAAAAAGAAAGCTATTTAGCATATATTTATTTTTCGTTTCGATATTCTTACTTGGATTGGGATTTCATCTTCAAATACTGCCATTAGATATGACTGTTGCTGATCGTTGGTTTTATTCACCTCATCTTGGATTATTGGGAGTATTCGGAACTATTTATTTATTTTATTTAGACAGAATCAATATAAAAAAGGTAATATTTTTTCCGATCTTGATTGTCTTAGTTTTATCTGCAAGAACTATAATTCGGAATATGGATTGGAAGGATGGTTATACGCTTTATAGCCATGATGTGCAAATTTCAAAGAATGCGTTTGACTTGGAAAATAATGTTGGGGTGGAGCTGGGAAAAGTAAAACAGTGGGAAGAATCAAAACGGCACTTTGAAAAATCAATTAAATTGGCTCCCGAATGGTGGCCTGCCTATAATAATTTAGCAGTTTATTACGCTTTATATGAAAGAAATACAAAGAAAGCAGAGAAATTATATAGAATATCTATTGCTAAAGGAAATTATTATAACGCTTATGAAAATTTAGCTTATCTGCTTCTTTCACAAAAGAAATATAATGAAACGATTGAACTTTCAGAAAAAGGCCTTTCTTATTTTCCAAATAATATTAGACTCATTAAGGCTTTAGTCATTACTTATTATCAAAACAATAATAAAGAAAAAGCACTTGAATTAGCTAAATATCTGTATCAACTTTCGCCAACAATGGAGAATAAAAAACTTGTAAGAGACACATTACAGAACTAGTAATTTTGCAGTATTTTAAAAAAATTCTAAACTCTTTATTTAATAAAAGTAACAAAATATGTTTAAAAGTCTAAAGAGCCGGCTTTTTATATGGTATATAGGTAGCCTCCTTTTGATGACTATATTTATAATTCTGATAGTTCATGTATTCGAATTAGAAAACGGAGCTTTTTTTCTGACCCTGCTTTTTCTAACTCTAGCAGTTTTTGGTTTTACCATCATTTATAAAATCACAAAATCTCTCACTTATTTATCTTCAAAAATGAAAATGATCTCGAGTAAAAATCTTGACGAGCGTATAAAAGATATTCAAAGTGAAGATGAGATAGAAGAACTTGCATATTCGTTTAACGAGCTTCTTGACAGATTGCACAATGCCTTTAAACGGGAACAACAGTTTATCGCCGATGTAGCACACGAACTTAAAACTCCTCTTGCGACTTTGAGAAGCACAATCGAAGTAGCCCTGCAACAAAAAAGAGAGAATATTGATTATCAAAAAGCTCTGCAAGAATCTCTTTCCGAAACTCACCGACTATCATCCACGTTAAAGAACGTCTTAGATTTAGCTTGGTCAGAGACACCTCAAGAGCAAAAAAACGCCAAGTCTTTTAATCTCACTGAACTTATGGCTGATCTTTTGGAAACCGCGCAGAAAATGGCCGTACAGAAAAAAATAGGCGTTTCAGGTTCTTTTGTTAAAGACGTTACAGTTTATGGATTTAAAGATAAGCTGGGAAGGGCGATTTTAAATATCATTGATAATGCAATTAAATACACTTCTCAAAAGGGAAAAATTGAGATGGTGATGAAAAAAACTGACACGATGGCTGCTGTAACAATTAAAGATACCGGCCGTGGTATTTCCCAAAAAGACACTGTGCATATTTTTGACCGTTTTTATCGCGGTTCATCATCAGAAAAAGTCTTCGGTTCAGGCTTGGGTTTGGCAATCGCCAAAGCGATTATTCTTTCACATCGGGGAGAAATCAAAGTTAAAAGTAAGATCGGGCAGGGAACTATTTTCACAATCATTCTTCCTTTAACTTAAGCTCTTCATATTTTCTTAATGACTGTTTTTTTATACTGACAGCAGTTATAAATTTATTCAGGTTGTTATGAAAAATCTTTTGGCGATCTGTTTAATCGGAGTTAGTGTTGCAGCCACGGCAATATTTATATTTAAGTTGCCGGTCAATTCTGTATTATTTTACGGATTTTTGCTTGTTTGCCCTCTTATGCATATCTTTATGATGCGCGGGGAGCATGATAAAAATTCAAAACATAGTCACCATTGAATATATTATTTGAAGCCTCGATCATCGCTTCATTTCTAGCTGGCATTGTTGCTCTTTTCGCACCCTGCTGTATCACGTTTATGCTGCCGGCTTATTTTGCCTACACATTCAAACAAAAAAAAGCGATTATCCTTATGACTTTTGTTTTCTTTTTTGGCGTGGCAACGATTCTTGTTCCAATAGGGCTGGGAGTCGCCTATTTAACACAATTTTTCAAGGGATACCATACGCAGGTATTTTATTTAGGCGGAATATTAATGCTACTTATTGCATTCTTATCTTTCTCCGGTAAGAAGCTGTCGATGCCTTTTAAACAACTTCCGCTTCTCAAAAAACATGATGTTCTGTCGATCTATGTATTAGGTTTATTTTCCGGCCTGGCGTCTTCCTGTTGTGCGCCGGTTTTAGCCGGAGTTCTGACATTAAATGCGCTTTCAGCCAGTCTTTTTCAAGCTCTCATTTTATCTTTGACTTACGTATTCGGTATGGTCTTTCCGATGTTTGTCATTGCCTACTTTTGGGACAGTTTCAACTGGTCGGAAAGCAAATTAGTTAGAGGAGTAATGATTCGTTTCTCATTATTTAAACGAACTTATCATATTCACTCGACCAACCTGATAACCGGAATTATTTTTCTGGTCATAGGATTGTATATTCTCTATCTTGCTTTTAGCAATAAAATTACTTCGATCTCGCCTTCACAATCTCAACTCATCGCCTATCTGACAATTGCCCAAAAAAAGATACTTACATTGACCCAATCTATTCCGGATTGGGCCGCTTTAACTATTTTATTAGTTGTCATATTTTTATTTTTGAAAAAAGCAAAAACAAAATGAATTATTCATTAAATCTTAATACTTGATTAAGTATAAATAGAACATGGATTGTTGTAATGAAGACAAGAACCATAATAAACAGGAATCAGATAGCGAAAAAAAACCAACGGGTCAGTTTACGGTCACCCTCTCAATTGATAAATTTCTTACTTATGTATTGATTACCCTTGTTATTGGAACAATTGTCGTAGGCTACACTGTTGTGAGCAGCAGAAATAAAACCAAATCCGATGTGCAGGGTGCTTCTGCTCAAAATAACTCTCCAACCAATCAAGCGGATGACATGTCGTCACATCACGGAGGAGGAGCAGGAAATAAAAAATTTGAACCGCTTGCAGAAGGAGCCGATGCTCCAGACTTTAGCTTACCATCGACTTCCGGAACAACAATCTCTTTGGCGAACTACAAAGGAAAAGACATTTTACTCTTTTTTAACGAAGGCGTGATGTGCAGTCCCTGCTGGCAGGAAGTTTCCCGGCTTGAACGCTATAAGGCTGAATTTGAAAATCTCAACACCGTTATAATACCCATAAGCGTAGACGACCAACAAACCTGGGACCCGATCCTGAAAGAGGAAAAAATTGTCACGCCAATTCTGATTGATTCAGAACGAAAGGTGGCAGCTGCTTATAAAGTATTGGGAACACCTTCTTCTATGCATGATGATCGACCCGGCCACACTTATGTACATATCAATCCAGAAGGAAAAGTACACTCTTCTTCTGACTTTCCTAATATGAATGCTCCTACCAATGAACTTATCGAACATATAAAACAATCCCAATCATGATCACGATTCAGTTTCTGACATCACAAAGCTGTAGCGAATGCGTTCAGGCAAAACAAATTCTTGATGAAGCAAAAATTCAATATCCAAAGCTTAAGATTGAAGAATATGACGTGATGAGTTTGAAGGGACTGGAGCTTGCTGTTAAATATGGAATTATGGCAAATCCCGGAATCATCATCAATGATGAACTTTTCTCAGTCGGGAATCTCGATAAAGAAAAATTGTTTGAAAAAATTTCCAGTTTGATAACCTTTCAACATCGAACTCTATGAAATATGAATACGGCAACTGGCTAATGGTTTTGTTTAACATTATTCTTTTTCTCTTCTTTGTCAAAACTGCGTTTAAACCGAGGACAAAAACCGATTGGAGAACATACAAAATTTTTGGAGCATTTATAGTTGCTTTATTCGTTGAAATGTATGGATTTCCTCTAACCATTTATCTTCTTACCTCCTACTTTGGAAATCAGTTTTTAGGTCTTGATCTGTCCCACAATAACGGTCATCTTCTTAATACGTTGCTTGGACTCAAGGGTGACCCTCACTTTAATGTTCTTCACATCGTGAGCAGTGTTTTTATCATCGGAGGATTAATGCTTTTAGGTAATGCCTGGAAAACTTTGTATCAATCATCGAGTAAGGGAGCGCTTGCTGTTACAGGAACATACAGATATTTACGTCATCCGCAATATTTTGCCTTTATCCTGATCATCATCGGGTTTCTTCTCCAGTGGCCAACGCTTATCACACTTGTCATGGCGCCGGTTCTTATCATTCGCTATATCTTATTAGCAAAACAAGAAGAAAAAGAGATGGTTAAAAAATTTGGCAACATCTACGTAGATTATAAAAAAACAACGCCAGGTTTTTTCCCGTCTTTGAGAATTCTTAGTAAAAACGTATTAAACTTAGTAGATTTATCTTCATAAAATTTTAATCTTACCTTCATATAATGAAAACATGGGAAAGCCAATAAGAAATGGAGTCATTGCGGCGGGAGGACTGATTCTTTTTTATTTTATAGTGATGGGAATTTCTTCCAAAAGCTGGTCTGCTACTATCTCGCAGTTTCAAGATCTGTGGTATTGGATGATGCTGCTTTCTGTTGGATTTGGAACACAGATTGGCTTATATACTAAACTCAAAAGTCAAATGTCAAAACTCAAAACCACAACTCAAAATTCAAAACTGATAAAATCGGGAAAAACAATTGCAACAACATCAGGGACTGCTTCAAGCATCTCTATGGTGGCTTGTTGTGCTCATCATTTGAGCGAAGTGTTGCCGATTATCGGGCTTTCCGGAGCTGCGGCATTCTTAACCCGTTATCAAATTCCTTTAATCATGCTTGGCGTTATTATGAATGGATTTGGCATATTTTATATGTTGAAACAAATTCAAAAGATTAAAAGTCACGTAAGTCTAAAAATTTAACAATCTATTATGTCTAGTATAAATAAATTTTTATTTTTAGTTTTAATAGTTATTGTCTTATTGATTGGAATAAATCTGATGGGAAAAAGTTCTAACGAGATTTCACAAACAAAATCTAGCGATGTCACCGTACAACCTCAACAAAATAAGTTGGCTTATCAAGAAAACAAGGGCGGAAATGTTACGGTTACCGTTAAACCAAAAATCTTAAAAGTCGGAGAAAAACCTATATTTGATATAGAGTTTAATACTCACTCTGTCGATCTAACCTTTGACATACCTCAAGTAATTATTCTCGCTGATGACAAAGGAAATGTTTTTGACAAATCTGTATGGAACGGTAACCCTCCAGGCGGCCATCATCGAAGTGGCGTTCTCACCTTTAATAATCCATTAACCGAAACAAAATATGTGGAACTTGTAATGACCAATATCGCGCAAGTACCAGAGAGAGGATTCAAATGGGAGTTATAATAAATTTATGAAAACAATTACTTTTGCCATCACGGATCTGCTTTGCTGCGGCTTACCTACAGGCAAAAGGGACAGATCCGCTTAAAGTATCGGTAGACGATTGGCTGAGCGAAAGTCTGTCTACCGTCCGGTCAGAACAATTAATGATGCAGGAGTTTGAATCGGTTAAATGAAGGTGGATCATTAATTCACCTTCATCCCGAAGCTATAGGCGAGGGATCTTTAATCGCTGGGATCCTTCGACTCACTTCGCTCGCTCAGGATGAACGTGGGGATTATGTCGCACGTTCAGTTAAATAGTTCTTTTAAAAACTAAGGGGGTGAAATTTATGCCTAATAATATTGAAACCGGAAAAAATAACAAACAGTTCACCGTACGCTTTAATCTCAATATGTTAATTGTCGGGATTTTGACGGTCTTGGTTTTTGTTTCTGTCGTACAGACGATAACTTTAACTAAACTTATCGGAAAAAATAAAACTTCGTCTACGGATGGCACATCGTCTGACACTACCGCCGGCAAGTCAAGCTTACCGGCAGCTCTACAACAAGTTCCGCAACAGGTAGGAGGTTGTTAACATGCATTGGCCTAAATTTGTCATTGAAAACGATAAGAATCGGCAGGCGTTGGCTAAAATCGGTTTAATAACCGTTCTTTTTTTTGTTGCTGCCAATATTTTTTTACGTAAGACTATCAGCAAAAATAAAGAACAACTAATTATTTCTGAAAATCAATTAGCGGTAAAGAAAGTAAAATTTAGCCAAAAAATTCGACTGGAAAGCGACTGTCCTGATGAGCGATCCGGTAATCCCGACGCAACCTTAACCATAAAATATTTTTATTCGCCTGTTTGTTTTTGGTGTATTTTGGAGGATCAGCATTTTGATGAACTTTTACAAAAAGAGGGTCAGGCTTTTAAGTTGGAAAAGTATAGTCGGGAGAAATGTGCTGATATTATGCAAAAACACAAATTAAGTTTGACACCAAGTTTTGTTTTCTCAAGTATTAACGACTCGCAGGAATACACTGTTGACGGTTATATATCGAAGGAAAATTTAGTAAAGGTGATTTGTGATGTCACAGGGAGTTGTCTAAAAAGCGAACCGTCCTTAAAGGATAAAATTGCTCCGGAAAGTCAAAAAATAGAAATTAATTTCAAATAATAAACAATGAATTATTTTTATGTCTTCGTTTTAGGCATACTTTCAATTCTTGGACCTTGTACTTTTATTATGGTCCCGGTGATTTTAAACAAAATTAAAGAGTCTATTTCTCAAGTTGTCTACTTCTTTTCAGGCATACTTCTGGTATTCGTTTTATTAGGAATTATGGCATCGGTTACAGGGATCGTCTTTACAAGCAGTATCAGCCGTTATCTCTACTTTGCTGCCGGAATTGTTACCTTTATATCGGCCTTAAAAATGCTGGGTGCGGTAAAGATAGATTATCCTCATTTAGAAGAACGCAAAAAAACTCCCCGGTCTTTTTTTGCCGGAATTTTACACGGGGGAGTGATACTCGGATGTATTGGACCGCAGTTGGCTGCAACTTTGTCTTTCATCATCGCACAAAGAAATCTTGTTAATGGTATTTTAATGACTCTTTTTTTTGGCATGGGTTTTATTTTGCCGTTTTTCATCTTCGGTATTTTAATTACGGATCCGTCTGTCCAAACAGGGATTATGAAACATGCAAATATTATTCAGAAGGTTGGCGGAGCATTGCTGACGGGTGCTGCCAGTTATTTATTATATTTCTCGGTGCAGGGATTAATATGAAAATAAAATTTATTATTTGTGGAGTATTATTGTTAATAATTTTTATTATGCTTTTTTTTGGCAACTCCATCAAAAATATCATAATGACTAAATTGTATAAACAATTACCCAATTACAGTTGCAGTAATGATGGTTTATGTATGAAATGCTATCAAGACGGTAGGAATTGTTAATTATTGGACATTATATTATGGGTATTGAAATAAAACTCGAGTTTCGCACTTCCTGTCATCCTGAGGAGTGAAACGACGAAGAATCTCTGAACTTGTTTCAGTTTTGCATTCGCAAGAGATTCTTCTCCCGAGTACTCGGGATCAGAATGACAACTGCGAAACTCGTGTAAAACTCAAGTTAAATGAAAGAAAATTTCGTTGGAAGTTTTGAAATGTGCTGGGGCTCAGAATCGTCCTCCGAATCGGAGGATTTCAGCCCACTACCATAAATCTATTTTCCTAATAACTTGAATGTATCAGCTAACATTTTGTATAAAACTTCGTGACCTCTGCCTGACTTGTAGAATTTTTCTTTGAGCAATGCTTCCTTTTTAGTTAGAAAAGCTTCATAATAAATAAGTTTTAAGGGTCTTCTATTTTTCAATGAAACTGTTTTTCCGTTGACGTGTTGTTTAAAACGCAATCGTAAGTTGTCAGTTGAACCAATATAAAGATTTTTATCTTTTAATGATAAAAGAACGTACGCATAATAAAACATGTGCTGGGGCTCAGAATCGAACTGAGATCTCAGGTTTTTCAGACCCGCGCCGTGACCGCCTTGGCTACCCCAGCTAATGTGCGCTCGCTTGGGATCGAACCAAGGACTTCCATCTTATAAGGATGGCACTCTACCGCTGAGTTACGAGCGCTAAATATAAACTACATTATAATACAAAAGAAGAAATTGTGAAGTCAAAAACTCAAGTTTTTGATTTGATTTTCTTCATCATCTTTTGATACTCTTTTTCACTTATTAAGTCTTTCGAAGATTCAACTCGATCCACAAACATTATTCCTTCAAGATGATCATGCTCGTGCTGAAAAATTCTCGCAACAAAATCTTTGTAAGTTTTTTTCAGTCTTGCTCCATCTCGATTTGTAAATTCAACATTGATTGAGTAGTGTCTAGGAATTAATCCTCTTATACCAGGAATGCTCAAGCACCCTTCCCAATCTTTTTTCTTTTCTTTTGAATAAGATATAATTTTTGGATTAATTATTGCCGTTGGATTCATTTTAGGTGCCTTTGGATAGCGAGGATTGGGATGAGAAGCAAGAATAAAGATTCTTAAAGATTTATAAACTTGAGGTGCCGCAATTCCAACCCCATCAACATCCATGACCGTTTTTATCAAGTCTTCAATTAACTTTTGCACCTCTGAATTATTTATCTCTTTGACTTTCTTTGCTTTTCTTCGCAAAACACGATGTCCAAGTTGAGCTATTTGCAACAGATCTGCCTTATATTTTTTCATGAGTAGAGATTGCTTTTTTACAATTTAATGAGGCTGAAGTCGTCAACGTAAATGGTCGCTTTAAGGCTTGAAAATGACATGCGTACCACAACCGAGCGGGCATCGCTGGGAGCAACGCGCGTGGATATTACTTGATCCCAACCACCAGTTGCGCTAGAATAAGTCTTTACCGTTTCGGTTCGGATCACACTACCGCCTGCATTCCTCCAACGAAGTTGAAGTTTGTAGGTGAATGAGTCGGAAGTGGCAGGAATATTAGTCCAGGCTGAGAAGCTGTAAGACGCGTTACCAATGATGTTTCCAACTGTTTGGTTAACATTGTAGGTTGTATTCGACGCAGAATAGTGACGGCCAGCGAATGCTCCACTATGGACGCTTGTTGCGTTTCTTGTGAATTTATTGTTGGTTGTCCAATTATCCGGCCGTCCATCTCCATTCCCGTCTATCTCAAATCCAGGATTTTGCAGAAGCTCCACTGGGGTAGGTGTTGGTGAAGGAAGGGGTGTAGGCGTAAAAGTTGGAGTAGTAGTTATACTGGAAGTTGGTGTTGGAGAGGACTCAGGCGTGATGCAGGTCACCGTAGCAGACTGGATATCGCTTTGGACGCCCGTTGTTGTCTTGACGCGCCAATAGAGTGTTCTGCCGCAACTGTACTTATCCCACTTGGTCGGATTAGATTCTGTTACGGGGCTACTTGGTCCTTGAGCAAAAGTTAAATACGTATCCCAAGACATATCGGGGTAGGTAGAAATATCAATAATATAATTTGGTGATGTGCTGGAGTAGTCGAAGTTAAATACCGCGCTCCCCGGTATTGGCAGCGTCGCAGAAAGGTTGGAAAAGGTGCCGGGAATGGCCGTCGGAACAGGTTCAAAGGTTTCATCAAAATAGACATAGTACTTCCACCAATTGTTATACAGTGTTTTGCCATTTATCACGGTTGTGCTTGTATTGTGTGGAATGTGGTTGAGCCACCACTGAACATATCCTTCCTGTGAGCACCCCCATGAATTGCATGTGAGAGACTGGACCGGAAATGGTCCTGTGGGATATGAGAGATATCCCTCGCAGTCGGAGTTCACGGAAGTTGCCTTGTTATACATATATTCTTCGCTCCCGACTATTGTCCCGGGCGGGTAATGGATATTGCCGCAGTGTCCGTCGATCAAACTGAATTTATTCCACTCATTCGCTTCATTTTGTTGCCAATTTCCATCGCCAACACGGTTTATTCCAACGAACTCCATACGATGGCCAAAATTATGAAGCGCTTCACCCATGCCCCGCTCGTAATTAAAACCCATGACAAATGTGGTTCTTCCACAATACGCTACGGGGTTGTATTCAAAGTATCCGAAGTACGGACCGCCCCATAGCCATACCTCGTCAACATTTTTTGAGCAAATATTATAGTCGTTAAAAAGCCGTTGGTAATCAATAATGTCTGGGCTGTGACATGGTCCAGTGCGGTCAATACAGGCGAGATACGACTCATCGGTATATTGGTATCCATCTGGTTTTACATAAATACCGTCTACCTCCTGACGTTCTTGGATACGATAGGAAACATATGAGTTGCTCACCTGGGGAAATAATGGGATGAGAGCATTTGTTATCTGATCAGGATCGTTCCACTGTTTATACTCCGTAAGCTTCACGCCGCCGGCACTTTCGATGATTGGATTAAAATTCAGAAGGTAAATACTGCGCTCAATAGACGTATCATCGATAGGTAAACTTACAGCCCTAGCCAAAAAATTATTAGCTCTATTGTGATACAAGACAAAACCAATAATAATCACAACGAGAAATGAAGAGATGAGCAATAGTAAACGGAGTGTAGAAGTTTTTTTTACATACTTTCTGGAGCGTTTTTTCAATCTAGTCGGCATTGAGGCTTATCATACTAAAGTAATATTCTACTTGTCAACCACATTTACATTTATAAATTTTGCTTATGGGTTAAATTCATTATAAATATGTTTGTAGACGAAATGAAACGTACCGCCAAATATTTTAGGATTAGTTCGCATTTTATCTTTTATTTCTTTTCTCGTAAAGTATTTATAATCGCTTGTTTCATAGCTCAAAACCGGTTTTTCATCAGAATAAATTTCATATACTGTAAAAAAGTGATTCTCCTGTCTTCCGATTACGAATCGATTGAATATCTTTTTTCCAATGAATTTAAACTTAAAACCTTTTAACCCCGTCTCTTCAAACGCCTCTCGTTTTAGCCCTTCTTCGATTGTTTCCCCTGACCTTACATGACCGCCAATTGGAGAAACATACTGACCGGCATCTTGTTTATGATCTGAAGGGTCAAAAAGCAACCACCGTCCTTTAGAATCTATTACTTCAGAAATTACCGTCCGGTGAAGCAATCCCTTTTTATGAGCATCCAGTTTGCTTGTCTTATACAAAACCTTATTATTTTCATCAACAATATCTACATATTCGTCTTTCATAAGTGGACTCTTTACGAAAAAATTCGGATTGAATTTCAAAGGTAGCGCGGTGAGTGCCCTCACCCCACTCGCAGCGCCATCTTCACGCTCCGCCTTCGGCATCGCTTGTGTTTCCCGCGCGCGATTTTAAATCGGCTCTAAATTCATTTACTAATATTACTTTACCGGAAGACCAACCTCTCCAAAAATCTGTTTTATTCGTGTTAGATTTTCGTTGTCCGCTTGCTGCCTATTTGTTAATAACAAAGTATACTTCCCGGTAGGTTTATATGATTCATCTTTTAGTTCAGTAATCATTATTCCGCCAGGATAGTGACTTAACTCACCCAAATCTTCCTCTGTAACCCGTCTTAAATTAATTGGTAATGAATATAAAGAATATGTTCTATTCAAATCGCTGGGTTTCAGTGAGTTATCTTTAAGTTTTTTCAATTCTTCAGCCACCAAAGTTAGTTGCTCAACAGGAAAACTAACCTCGACAATTCTAGCAATAGTTGAACACTTTCCTCTGGTATCTGACTCTGCAGCCCTTAAATACAAATCTAATATATCTACCAAATCTCCCACAGATAATTGATCCTCATTTAAACCACTCCTGACACCCATACCAACTCCTGTAAATTTAACCTGTAATCTTTTAAAAACCTCCAATTCTTTAAGTGTATTTATCTTATCTTGTGGTTTAGATCTGTCCTTCCTTCTGATTAATTTTTGAATAAACTCCATAAGATTTTTTGGGCTTAATTATTAGCAGGATTATTGCTAATGGGAGCGATGATTACTTTTATCTATTACGCTTCTAAAAAATCTAAGAAAAAGCGACATCCCCGACGATCCTTTTTCTCCAAAACTGTGGACTCGAGGGGAGTCGAACCCCTGATTTCCGCAATGCGAATGCGGCGTTCTACCAATTGAACTACGAGCCCTGTCCCCGGGGAGAATTGAACTCCCATCAAAGGCTCCGGAAGCCCTCATTCTATCCGTTGAACTACGGAGACTTCACTCCAATTAATTGATTAATTGGAGTAAACTTTCATTTAAGCAAAATTGACAACAATATTATAGCAACTATGAGGCGGTAATATCCGAAGATAACCAGAGAATTTTTTTTGAGAAAATCGATAAACCACTTAATAACAAAATAAGAAGAAATAAATGCAGACAAAAACCCAACAGCTAACAAACTCCAATTATTTAAATAATTGGAGTTAACTAAATCTTTCATCTTATACAAGTCGAAAAGTGATGCAGAAAAAATCGTTGGAATCGATAGTAAAAATGAATAATAGGCAGATTCACTTCGTTTGAATCCAAATAGCATCATGCCAACGATGACAGCTCCGGCCCGCGACACGCCCGGTATGACTGCAAGTGATTGCGCCAACCCAATAATCAAGGCTTCCTTATAGGTTAAATCAGCAACACCTTTTTTTAACTTCACTTTATCTTTTCTAATCAACGATTCAACAATAATGAAAACTGCTCCGGTTGCTACAAAAATTCCAACCAGGAAAATCTGACTTTCAAAAAGTACATTTTTTATGAATTTATAAAGAATAAATCCTACGAAAGCCGTCGGCAAAAAAGAAAAAATTACCCTTTTTGTAAGTTCTCTATATTTAACGACGTTGGTAAAGTAGAGTAGAGCAACGGATAAAATTGCCCCCGACTGAATGAAAACCTCGAATAATTTTGTGAAATTGTTTTGGGTTATTCCTAAAATTTTCGCTGTAAAAATAAGGTGAAAGGTTGAAGAAATTGGCAAAAACTCCGTAACCCCCTCCACTAGTCCAAGTATGATCGCCTGAATAATTGACATTTTTTCACTATGTCATTCCCGCGAAAGCGGGAAT
>Ga0155254_119_pt1 | contig 33511 bp, 36 predicted proteins | sample RifCSPhighO2_02_FD_106222 | JGI IMG/M metagenome (GOLD analysis project Ga0155254, IMG submission 106222) | Candidatus Roizmanbacteria bacterium RIFCSPHIGHO2_02_FULL_38_11 | reverse complement strand
TAAAGCCTGAAGAAGTGGCGCCCGAGGTATCTGCACCCTCCGGAGAAGAGGTAACTCCTGTAGCTAGCCCCGGGTCAGAAATTCCGTCAGACGTACCACCGATGGTTTACGAAGAAAACAAAAATAGGTATTTTATCATCGCTGGCGGAGCAATATTCTTTTTGATAATACTCATAATTTTTCTACGCCTGATTTTTAGAGGAAAAGGTCCCATCACGGAAGTTAAATTGACTTACTGGGGATTGTGGGAAGAGAAGGAAGTGTTTGTTCCGTTAATCGAAGACTACCAGCGTAAAAATCCCGCAATTAAGATTGACTATCAAAAAATGTCTCCGCAAGATTATAGGGATAAGCTACTGGCTCGAGGCAAAAACGGAGAAGGACCGGATATTTTCCGCTTTCACAATACTTGGCTTCCTCAAATAAAAGATATTGCTTCACCCCTTCAGGAGAAAGTCATGAGCAATAGCGAATTTGAAAAAACGTTTTATAAAATTCAGCAAAAGGATTTAAAGATTGGAGATTTTTATTATGGTATTCCTCTTTACATTGATGGACTGGTATTGATTTACAATGAAAGCCTTTTTAAAAAAGCAGGCATAGCTACACCTCCTTTGACTTGGGATGATCTTACGGACGCAGTGGTCAAGCTGACGGTAAAGGATACAAACGGTCAGCTGATTACAGCAGGAATCGCCTTAGGACTGGCTTCTAATGTGGATCACTTTTCAGACATCTTTGGTCTTATGATTCTCCAAAATGGCGCCGGCTTAAAAACTCTTGATCAAGTCGAGGCGGTTGGAGCGCTGGAAAGTTACCGCCGTTTTGCCGAGCCTCCCAATAATTTTTGGGATGAGTTTATGCCAAACTCGGTGACGGCCTTTACTCAAGAAAAGGTATCTATGATATTTGCTCCATCCTGGGAAATCTTAACCATCAAAAGTCTTAACCCCGATTTACAGTTAAAAGTAGTTCCTGTCCCTTCTGTTCCCGGAGGATCTCCGGTGTCTATTGCTAATTATTGGGTAGAGGGGGTATCCCGCTACAGTAAAAATCAACTCGAGGCATGGAAATTTTTGCGCTTTTTGGTTGAGAAGGATAATTTGACGAAACTTTATGAGACCGAAAGCAAGCTTAGGCTTTTTGGAGAGCCGTATTCACGGGTTGACTTGGGTTCACTTTTAGCTCAAAATGAATACGTGGGAGCAGTCATAAAGCAAGCAGATTTCTATGAGTCTCTTCCGCTTATTTCCAAAACGTCTGATAATGGTATGAACGATGAAATCATTCAGTATTTAGAAAATGCGATTAATGCGACAGTGCAAGGTGTAGCATACGCCGATGCATTAAGGACCGCAAAAAAAGGAGTGGACCAGGTATTTACAAAATATAAAATTGAGTAGAAGTTTTTCAAAACCTTAATATTTGTCATTGCGAGGAGCGTAGCGACGACGCAATCTCAATTATGACGGAGATTGCTTCGGCCGAGTCCTCGGCCTCGCAATGACAAGCTAAAGTATAAGGTTTTGCAACAGGTTCTAATCTATGAAACTTCCGTTTTTTACAAATAACGCTAACGAAGGCAAATTTTTTTTTGGAATATTTCTAAAAGAAAAGGAGGGTGTCGGACTCCTGATGAGAGTGAAAGATTCAAATGTAATTCTGGTTGACCAGGAAAAATTTACGTATTCTAACGGATGGGAGAATCTATATGAGGATATCGACGAACTTATTCTTAAATTAGAACAACATTCAAAAAAACAATTGCATGAAACAATCTTTTTTGTCTACTCGCATTTTATCGATCAAAAAACAAAGGAGATTAGAAAACCTTATCTTCAAAAAATTAAAGATCTTGTTAACAAACTAAATCTCAAAGCCTTGGGATATATCGAATGTTATGAAGCAATTATTCATTATCTTGAAAAAAAGGAAGAACTTCCACTTACCGCTGTTTTATTGGAATTAGATTATTCAAATCTTTCGGTCTTCGTTTTCAAACGAGGCGAGTTAACTTATTCAAAAATTTTAGCTCATACGGATAATTTCATTGACGATCTACTGACGAGCTTTTTGGAAATAAAGGGAAAATTTTTGTTACCATCACGAATAATTCTCTACAATTCAAAAGATCTAGATAAGGAGTCAACAGAAATTGTTACCTATCGGTGGAGCGAGGAATTATTTGTCCAACTTCCAAGAGTTGAAGTCATAAAGGAACACGAACTTATTCAAGGATTGCTTGGTGTTTTTGGAGAGCAGTTTACACGGAAGACTTCGGCTGTAAAAATTGTGGAAGAAAAACCTAAAAATGAAGTTTTGGGGTTTGTGATAGGAGGAGATGTCGCAGAGGCAAAAACCTCAAATTCTGCAAAAGATACTGTTGTCCCCAAGCAGCATTTCTCACTTACAGGAATTTTCAATAAAATAAAAGTACTTACAAAGAGCGTAACTTCACTTCCGCAGATTTTCAATAAAAAGTGGACAGCGGTTATTGGCATCGTTTTAGTCGTTAGCGGTCTTTTATTAAACGAATATCTTTTTCACAAAGCTACTATAACTTTATTTCTTCCCTCTCAAACTATTAAGAAAGATCTCGAGCTAACTTCGGGTGATCTAGGTATAGAAACGACGTCTAAAACGTCAGATCTGACAGAATCCAAACCTGCGACTGGAAAGAAAGAGATTGGTGAAAAAGCCCGTGGATCAATTACTGTACATAATTTTGACGATAAGGAAAATGTCTTGGTTAAAGGAACTGTTCTTGAAAGCGGAGGTTTGAAATTTAGTTTAGACCAAGAGGTGAAAGTGGCTTCAGCCAGCGTCGTAACAATAAGCGGCGGCTTGGTTAAACAGCCGGGAAAGGCGAAGGTGAGCGCCACTGCAGTGGAGTTAGGTCCCCAGAGCAACATACCCAGTGGTAAACAATTTAAAATTGGTGATTTTTCCACAAATCTATATTTTGGATTAAATGAAAGCGCTTTCACAGGCGGGACAAAAAGGGAAGTGAAAACCGTAGCCAGTAAAGATATGGAAGATTTAAAAAAAAGTCTGCAAGAGCTTGCGAAAAAACAGAAGTTAGACTCGGCTGACGATAAAAATCCAGACAAAAAGACAATTGAAAAGTTAACTGAGACAGAATTAACTGAAGCAAAATTTGACAAAGAATTAGGTGAAGAGACGGAAGTGTTAAATCTCAAAGCGAAGGTTCGTGCAACGATATACTTTTATAAAGAAAAAGAGTTGAAAGACCTTGTGGCTAAAACTCTTTCCAGAGAATTAGAAAAGGGATTTGCTCTGCAAAAAGATAAGTTGACCTATAAAGTTGAGGGTGCAGAAAAAAAAGGCAGTAAAATTTCAATGACGATAGCTGCGAATGGTAAAGCCGTTAAAGATGTAGCAAAGAGTGAGATTGTTAATAAGGTTAGAGGGAGGAGTATTGGCGGACTTGAAACCTTGCTTAAAGATAATTTCAAAGTTCAAGGATTTGAGTTTGACATAGAACCAAAACTTCCTATCATTCAAAATTGGATGCCGTTTTTTGAACAAAATATCAGCTTAGAAATTTCTAGCTTATAAAAATTCCAAATTCCAACTTACAAGTTATTCCAAACAAATTCCAATATTCAAATTTAAAAAAACTTCAAACTAACTATTATTTGAGATTTGATAATTTGTTATTTGGATATTATTTGTTTCTTGGAAATTGGGATTTGGTTATTTGTAGGTTTTGAGTTTAATTTTAATATGGCCTTATATATTTATAAAAAAGAAATATATTCTCAAAAAAAGAAAATAATACATTTTTCTTCTTATATTTCTCTTACCTTGGGGTGTTTGCTTTTATTCTGGTCTCTTTATCCTGTAATTTCCTTTGAGATATATTCAAGAATTTTTATTCAACAACATTTTAGCAGCCCAATTCCACGATCCCAAATAGCGTCGTCGCTGCAGAAGGCAAATTCAGTCCTTGGAGGTTACAATGTTTTTTCTAATAATTTAAGAGATTTCACTCAAGTCAGCCTTTGGTTTCCGACAAAGCCTCAATCACAAGAGGCAAAAAACTTGAAAATTAAAGAGTACTCGCTCTCAATTCCAAAACTCAATATAAGAGATGCTCATGTGGTCGTCGGAGGTGAGGATTTAAAAAAAAGCCTGGTACATTATTTACCCCAATCTCTTCCGGGAGAGTTTGGCAATGTTGTTATCTTTGGACACTCGACCCTTCCTCAACTTTACAACCCAAAAAATTACACAACTATCTTTACTTATCTGCCTTCTATGGAGAAAGGAGATAAGATACAAGTTAGAATAGGCGAAGAAGAATACGAGTACGAAACTTATGATATTTTTGTAGTTAATCCCGAAGAAGTGTCGGTTCTCGAACAGTCTAATGACGCTTCGTACTTAACCTTGATTACTTGTGTCCCACCGGGAACTTACTGGAAACGACTGGTATTGCGGGCAAAATTGACAAAACTGCCTATGAAAAACTAATCCTATGTAAGATATAAGATAATTATTGCCTAACCCTATAATATATGTTAAAATGAGGGCCATGAAAAAAGGCAAAATAAACTTGTCTGGGCTTTTGCTATCCTCACTATTAGATACTTTCTTCAAATTGTTGTATTTTTTTGTTAATCTCCTGGTTTTGATTGGTGAAACGACAAGAAAAATAGTAACATTTTTTGCAAATCTAGTTCTCAATTTCATACGTTTAATTGTAAGGCTGGTAAGAAAAATAAGGTTGCCAAAGTTTAAACCGCGGAAATTGCCCAAGGTTAAAATTGCAAAAGTAAAGGTCCGTTCAAGGTTTTTTGACTATTTATCTATAAAGTTGCGTTATCTTTTTTTCGGTTCGCTTCTGACGTTGATCATATTGTTCTTTTATCAGTCTTACGTGTTTGTCAAAAGTTTACCTTCGCCTCAAAATATCGGGAAAGTTAACTTCCCTCTTTCGACGCATATCTATGATAGGAATGGAAAGCTTCTCTACGAAGTATACCGGGACCAAAATAGAACACCCATACGAATCGAAGAACTTCCTTCCTACGTAAAAGAGTCGACGATCGCCGTAGAAGACAAAGATTTTTATAAGCATAACGGTGTTTCTCCGATTGGAGGGATACTAAGAGCATTGAAAGATACGGCTGTAGAGGGCGACTTACAGGGAGGATCCACGATCACTCAGCAGTTGGTAAAATCGTCTCTGCTAACATCTGAACGAACGATAAAAAGAAAATTTAGAGAAATAATTCTCGCCCTTTGGACAGAAAGGATTTTCAGCAAAGACCGGATTTTGGAGATGTATCTCAATCAAGTGCCTTATGGCGGATCTTCCTACGGGATAGAGGAGGCGGCAAAGACCTATTTTGGCAAGCCGGCAAAAGACTTGACTCTGTCCGAGGCCGCGCTTCTTGCCGGACTACCCCAAGCGCCCACCTTATATTCTCCTTACGTCAATCCAAACAAGGCAGTTTCAAGGAGAAACGATATATTGCGTCTTATGAAGAAGCTTAAATATATAAGTGACGACGAGATGGCACAAGCCATAAAGGAGGAGGTGAATATAGTTCCTTTAGAAACAAAAATTTCCGCTCCCCACTTTGTATATTATGTTAAATCAGAGCTCGAGGATTTTTTCGGAATTAAACAAGTAGAAGAAGGAGGCTTCAAAGTTGTTTCAACAGTAGATTTAGATATTCAAAATAAAGCCGAGGAAATCTTAAGGGAAGAATTGGAGAAGATCAGGCATCTCAATGTAACGAACGGAGCAATTCTTATCACAAGGCCAAAAAGCGGAGAAATCCTGGCTATGGTGGGTTCGATAGATTACCATACTACACCTTTTGGCGCTTTTAACGTTACAACAGCCTTAAGACAGCCAGGTAGTTCAATCAAACCAATAATGTACTCTCTGGCTCTTGACAGAAATTATACTGCAGCGACGATCATCGATGATTCGGCGGTTACATTTCAATTAGGCGGCGGACAATCATACAAGCCGGTGAATTACGACGGGCGTTTTCATGGCAGGGTTACATTGAGGCTGGCGCTGGCAAATTCATTCAATGTCCCAGCGGTCAAGGTTTTGAATACTGTTGGCGTCGACAACTTTATCCGCCAGGGACAAAAAATGGGCATCGGTACCTGGAATGACCCCTCCAGGTTTGGACTGGCTTTAACGCTGGGAGGCGGTGAGGTAAAACTGGTGGATATGGCGACCGCTTACGGAGTATTGGCGAATCAAGGATACAAAGTAAACCTTACTCCCTTTATGAAAGTTGAAGATACTTCTGGGAATATTATTCTCGAAGCGAATAACTCAAGAAATAAAATTTTGAATGAGGGAATAGCCTATATTGTTTCCGACATTTTGTCTGATAATTTCTCCAGACAGTTGGCATTTGGATCAGGATCTCTTCTTGAGATACCGGGCTATAGAGTTGCCGTAAAGACAGGGACAACCGATGAGAAAAAAGACAATTTGACAATCGGTTATAATCCGGAGTTTTTAGTTGCGGTATGGGTCGGAAATAATGACAACGCGCCGATGAATCCATATTTGACTTCAGGCGTAACAGGAGCTGCACCGATCTGGAATAAAATGATGACTTATCTTTTGAATAATTATGGAAATGGCAATACTTGGTATTCAAAACCTGAAAATGTTGTCGAGAGAACTTGTTATTTTGGCAGAGTGGAATATTTTTTGCAAGGGACAGAGAATTCTGTATCTTGTAAGGATAGTTTATTGAAAACGTCTCCAACTCCAAAAAAGGACTAAATTATTCAATCTGCATTTTTTGTTATAATTCCAAACATGAAACTTTTAGTAGGGATTGTTGGACTTCCAAATGTAGGAAAAAGTACGTTATTTAACGCGCTACTAAAAAAGCAAATCGCTAATGTGGCGAATTATCCTTTCTGCACAATTGATCCGAATGTTGGAGTTATTGAAGTTCCGGATAAAAGGCTGCCTGTTTTGGCAAAAATAGTTAATACGCAAAAAATAATCCCTGCAGTTATTGAGTTTTATGATATAGCCGGATTAGTCAAAGGAGCTTCAAAAGGTGAGGGATTGGGGAACAAATTTCTTTCCCATATTCGCGAAGTCTCTGTCATTGTTCACGTAGTCAGACTTTTTGAAGACGGAGATGTTATTCATGTTTCCAATAAAGTAAATCCGAAAGGTGATATCGAAACGGTTGAAAGCGAACTGATGATTGCTGATCTGGAAACTTTAAGCAAACAACAGGAGCCTAGAAGTAACGCGAGTAAGGAAGAAAAAGAGCAGTATGAAGTAATAAAAATTGTCAAGGAAAAATTAAACCAAGGTATTCCTGTAAGAAATTTAAATTTAACAAAAGAAAATGAACAATCGATTAATCGATTGAACTTGTTGACGATGAAGCCGGTTATTTATTTGTTTAATGTGTCTGAAAAACAGTTGGAGAATAAAGAAGAAACAGAAAAGAAAATAAATGAATGGTTGAGTGTCATCGCGAGCAAAGCGAAGCGATCTCAAAAAGAGATTGCTTCGGCACCTCCGGCTCCTCGCAATGACGGTTCGCCGTATTTATATCTCAATGCTAAACTTGAAACAGATGTCTTGACATTTTTTGAAGAAGAACAAAAGGAATATTTAAAACAATTTAACCTCGAGGAAACAGGACTAAACCGCCTGATTAAAAAAGCTTATGAAACTTTGGGTTTAATTTCATTTTTAACTGCCGGTGAAAAAGAAGTAAGAGCCTGGACAATCGAAAGAGGAACATTCGCTCCACAAGCAGCGGCCGTCATCCATACCGATTTTGAAAAGCATTTTATCAAGGCTGACATAATAACTTATGATGATTTTGTAAAAGCAGATGGTTGGATAAAAGCAAAGGAATTAGGAAAAGTTTTAAGCGCAGGAAAGGAATACGTTATGAAAGAAGGGGATGTAGTTGACTTTAAAGTAGGCGTTTAGATTTTCTAAATACACTTCTTTGTAGCATATAATCCATTGACATTAGAAAATAAGTTAACTATAAAAGTATCATGTTTACCTCGGTATACAATCTAAGATTGTTATCAAATTTTTTCATAAATGTTTCTGTTGCTTACTTTATGTTGGCGGCTGTAACTGTTGGATTTATAAGTAATAATCAGTTTATAAATGTGATTATTTATCTCGGCAATGCTATACTTTATTTTGCTTTAGCAGTTAAAATCGAAGAAAAAATAATATATGAATAACTTTGATTTTCTAAAAGCTATTACGGGAACCCAAATAGCTGGCGCACTACTTGCTATTGCATTTCTATTATTCTATATTGCCTTCATCAAAAAACCCAACAAGGGAAACAAAAAATAATTGAGTAAGATTGAACTTAAAGGCGCGGCTTAATTTGGTTGAAGCCGACCATGGGTTGGAGGACTTTGGGGACTAGGACTGAACCATCTTTTTGCTGGTAGTTTTCGAGAATTGCAATTAAAATTCTGGGTGAGGCGAGAGCGGTATTGTTTAGCGAAAAACAAAATTCTGTTTTACCATCATTCTTATGATACTTGATATTAAGTCTTCTGGTTTGAAAATCTCCCATTATCGAATTGGACATCGTTTCGCCATAGGCATTGCGTGACGGCATCCAGGTCTCTGTATCATACTTTTTGATATGCGGTTCTCCCATTTCTCCGGTACACATTAAAAGTACACGGTAAGGTAATTCTAAATCCTGAAGTATTTCCTCGGAATTTTTCTGTAGTTCCTCATGGAGTTTTCGTGCCTCATCTACATCATTTTTTCCAATAATAACCTGCTCAACTTTCCAAAACTCATGTAAGCGATACAAACCTTTAGTATCTTTTCCATAAGCGCCGGCTTCTTTGCGAAAGCATGGCGAAAAGGCTACAAACTTTTTTGGCAGATCTTTTTCATTCAAGATTTCTCCGGAATAATAAGCAGTTACCGGTTGTTCAGCAGTACCGGCAAGATAGGCATCGTCATCGTTTAATTTATAGACATCCTGCTCGCCCCAAGGAAATTGACCCGAGCCAAATAGAGTAAAACCCTTGATAACCGCCGGAGCGATAATCGGCGTGTAGCCTTTTTTTACCAATTTATTGAAAACATAAAAAATAAGAGCAAAATGGAGAAGAGCAAGCTCGTTTTTTAAGAAATAGCCCCGAAAACCGGCAATTTTTGCTCCTCGTTCAAGATCAGTTAAGTCCAATAATTTACCTAATTCAATATGCGATTTAGGTTGGAAATCAAATTTAGGGATAGTCCCCCATTTTTTGATTTCCTTATTGCCTGAAGCATCTTTGCCAATGGGAACTTCATCTAGAGGAACGTTAGGAACATAAGATAGCAACTCATTTAATTGTTGATTGATTACCGTTAATTGATCCTCGAGTTTTTTTAGATTATTTTTTAACTCGCGACCTTTGGTTTTTATTGCTTCAGTAATTTTTTCTTTAGCGAGTTTATTTCTCTCTTCGCGCAAACTTTGTGTTTGGTGTATAAGCACTAAGCGTTGATCGTCGAGTTTTATGATTTTTTCAATATCGACTTCGCGGTTTTTGTTTTTTGCGGCTTCAATTACTTTTTGTTTATTTTGACGAATGTATCCTATTGACAACATAATATGTAGAGTCATTCCCGCGAAAGCCACGTCTGACGTGGTGAAAGCGGGAATCCAGCAAATTAAATAGATTCCCGATTAGATCGGGAATGACATTAATTTACAATTCTATCAAATATTTCTTAATTCTTTTAACTAATCTTTTTAAAGCTTTTAGCCGGTGGTTTATTTTTTTGTGTTCTTCATCAGTCAATTCGTCATAGTATTTATTAAATTTATCAACGATAAAAAGTGCACGGTAGGGGAACCCCTTGATTCGGCGAGGGTTTGCTGTTTCGGCGATGTGGCCTTCTATTTTTTCAGATTCGCAAATCGTCACAGGTTTGTCATTCCCGCGAAAGCGGGAATCTATATAATAAAAACAAACACATGTTTGCAAATAGGCTGTTCTGTCGGTCTTTTGTACACCTTTAAGGTATAAAAGAGTGTGTTGGATCAACTCTTCGTCTGTTGCCTCGCGGCCAAGCCAGCGTCGCGACTTTACTCCTGGCCCATTATTCAAATAGGGGATAACCAAACCACCGTCGTCAGCAATTGCTGGCAATTTTGTTAACCCTCCATAAAATCGAGCTTTAATTTCAGCATTTTCCTGGAAGGTTTTTCCAGTTTCATGCGGTTCGGAGGCAATTCTTAAATCAGCTAAAGATACAATTTTAACTCCGCTTTTTTCTAAATTTTGTAGGCCAAATTTTAATTCTTTAAGCTTTGCCTTGTTTTGAGTAGCGATGAGAATTTTTTTCATAAACTTTTCAAATTATAACACGCCATTACTAGATATATTATGATATGGTAAATATTGTTGACTTTGTAAGTTATTTTGTTAGACTTTTTAAAATGCTCCAGAAGTTGGAGTATTTTTTTAAAAAAAATTATGAATACCAAGATAAAATTTATTTTTTTATTTAAGATTAATAGAAATTATTAATCAATCAACCGCCCAAACATTCGGGCGGTTTTTTTATATAAAATTTATGAACCAATTAGATGTCTAATAGAGGTAAAAGTGAAATAGGAGGTTGTTTATTCTGTCATCCTGAAAATCTTCCAGAAGAGTACACGCGACATTTTCCAGACTACGGATTGCCTTCCCGTTTAGATCTAATGCCTGTTATCGAAACGGAGACTTTATTAGTTAAACCCGACTTAGTACCTGTTCACCCAGGAGGATTACATTTTTTAATGATTCCAAAAGATCACAAACTGGCATACGGTGAAGCTGCCAACGGATCTTTGCAACTTGTTCATGATGTAGGGTGGATTATGCGTAGATTAGAGCAGGAATTTGGTACTAAATTTCTTTATGCCGAACACGGTGGAGGATTGCCGGAATTAGGCTATGAGGAATCTAAAGTTCAATCTGTCTATCACTTACATGCACACTTAGTGAGCGCAGACGGATTCGATCTTATTCGATATATGGAAGATGCTTTGCGGGTAAATGAAGGTATTTTGGAGATGACTGGTAATGTTGATAGTGACGAGAATCCTGCAACCGAAGTCGCTCAATTTTATACTGGCCACCCCTATTTATATTTTCAATTAGGGAGAAGAGGATTATGGGTCGAAGATAATGGAGATATATATCCTTCACAAATTACTCAAAGGAATTTGAGTAGATTTTACGGTCCAGAAGTTGACTGGAAGACGATTCCACAAAATAGCCAAATGGCCCGATTTTCAGCTCAAAGAATAATGAGTCTAGTTTCCAGATGTAGGATATGAAATGCCCTTTTTGTAATTTTCAAGAATTGATCAAAACTAACGAAGTAATTTTTACTTCAAAAAATTTCTATTGTATAAAAGATATCAAACCAATCTCAAGAGGTCATATTCTCATTATTCCTTATAAGCACATACGTGAAATTAATGCTCTAAGTTCGCTACTATTTAATGATCTTTTGCTTACGATAAAAAAAGCATCCAGTCATCTTAAAAAAAAATATAAACAAACGCCCCTAATATTTATAAATAATAAAAATGATCAATCAGTTAACCATCTTCATATACATCTAATTCCAAAAAGATTCGGAATTTTGGGTATTGATAAGGCTCTAAGAGAAATAAGTTAGGAAATAGCTTGCAGAACAAATATCAGAAATAAACTTAGTCGAGAGTAAATGATTTTTGGATGGTGAATTTGTCAGACGAGTCAATTGTGACTTTAAACATCTCACCGCACTTCATGAAAGGGTTTTCAGGATCTCGAATTGAGTTGAGTACGAGGGGAAGTTTTAAAATGACTGCTCGAACAATCATTATCGGATCGCCGTGAGAAACGGCAATTACATTTTTACCTCTGTGTTTGTTTTTGACTTTATTTATAAATGTAAACATTCTGTTGCTGATTTGGTCCATTGTCTCATCCCCATTTTTTCGATAGTGATCAGAATAAAAATCGAAATTGGTTTTTAGAAGGGTCGATCTTAAATAGCCGTCAAGCGAAGATTTAATTTCGATTATGTATTTGGAAAATGAAAGAAAACTTAGATCGAGGTCTTGTTTTATGATGTTAGCGGTTTGTCTGGTTCGAAGCAAAGGGCTTGAGTAAATATGCGTAATTCCTTTATTTTTTAGAAAATCCGCTGTTTTTTTTATTTGGTTGATACCATTGCCCGAAAGTTCAAATCCCGGCAGCCTGCCGGCCATGATACCCATGGATTTATATTCACCGTGTCGAACTAAATAGATATTTGTTGTATTCATTTTAAAGAAATTGAATAATTCTAGTTTTCTTATTATATGCTAAAATAGTCAAAATCTTTTAAATATGGTTGAAAAACTACTTCTAGAAGAAGTGCGCCCAATTGGCGTTTTGACTCTTGAGGACAAACTTCCATTTCCTTCTTATCAAGCAACTTTTTTTTCGATTAGGGGAATGCCAGGACATTTAGCAAAAATATATTCTCACGATTATATTGCGTCTATAGATCTTCATTTAGAGAAAGAGCCGGTAAGGTCTGGAATACTAAGAACAGAGAGGATTTTTGCAACAGCTCTTTCAGATAATTATCCGGTCGATATACGAGCGGTTCAATTTTCTAATCAGGAAGGAGAAGATACAGCTCTCATAAAACCTTTAATCAGGCCAGGTGATTTTTTAAACATACGAATTGAGGATGGAGATTTGCCTATAGGTATTTGGACTAGAATTGGTGTTCGCGTTGCCGACTTTCATTTTAATAGGGATTTGGTTGGGACTGCTCCGATTAGAAATTACGCTAGATTTCTCAGTGAATTAATGAATGAAGAGGCACGTCTTTTGATTCGAGCATATCCGGAAAAAAGAGGAGAGATAATTAAAATGGATAGAATTATTCAAGAATTCATTGTTGTTTACGCTGGTATCATAAATAAAAGACACAAAATAACAGGTTACCCGTTAGATACTCATGGAGACTTTGAACTTATTAACCTGGCATTGTCAGAGAAGAGGGGGTTGATAGTAGATGATCCTGCTCCAAAAGATGAGTGGAAAATAAATGACCCGTTTATGGATATTTTTTTTCTGATAGAAGATTTGAGAACAGCGGGATACTTTAATGAGGCGGAAGAACTGTTGATCGCTTATCAAGTAGTTTTTTTGGAATTAACTCGACAGAATGGAATAAATAATAAGGATCTTGAAGCAATAAAAGAGAGCAATGCTCTTTTTGTGCTTTTTTCAGAAGTTTATAGGCGCACAAATTTTTTAAGACTTGCTAAACTTAGGGGGCAGCCGCGTAGACAGCAAAGGAGTTATATTTTACTTAAAGAAGCTTATGACGAAGTTAAAAAGAGAATCTAGTCAAAAAGAACCGGCAGTTATACTTATAACAGGTGGTTCGGGATCTGGGAAGTCTGAGTTTACCAGGTGGTTCAAGCATGCTGTTGTGATCGAGCTTGATAGCTTTTATAAACCCAAGGACCAGGTGCCGAAGGATAAAGAATGGGGTTATAATTTTGACCATCCGAATGCAGTAGATATCGAGGAATGTGCCGAGACAATTAAAAAATTGCTCAAAAAGAAAAAGGCGATGGTTCCAAGATACGATATGATATTATCCGAAAGGGTAGGAAAAAGAGAAGTTAAATTAACTAAAAAGGTCCAATTTATTATTGTTGAAGGTATTTTTACCTTTTATTCACCGCTTAGGGAATTGGCTGACATTAAAATTTTTTTGGATACCCCAACCGAGATCAGAGTTGCTCGGCGGATGATCAGAGATGTTAAGAGAAAGGGAAGGACAAAACTTGAGATAATGTCTAATTTTGTTCATGCCGAAAGAAATTATTATAAACATATTGAGCCAATGAAAAAATTTGCAGATGTGATCATACCGTTTAGTTTTAATCCGATTCAGTTAAAAAGGAGATATAAGTGAGCTTTTGATCCACTTTAACATATTGACACGATTTGTTAAATATATAAAATAAAACATGGTAAGGATTAAAATCCTTGCGAATTATTTTTTCTATAAAATCTAATCGGCCTCTGCGGCCGATTTTTTTATGTACTTTATTTATAAATCAAAAATATGAGAGGAGACGAAACAAAAGTTATTCAACCAGGCACAATACTTAGTTTGGAAGATTCATTGGATTTTGTTATAGGAAATGAAGCATTAACTCCAGCAGCGCGTTTATTAACTGAAAATATAATTCGTTACGGAAGAGTATTCGCTATAAAGACAGAATCTGGTGAAGTGATGGTTTTAGACGTAAAGCAGTTCTTAAACCACCGAGTCGACATTTCACTAATGATGATAATTGGTGAAGAGATAGCTAATGCAGTACGTGATCTACAACCAGAATTTGTTTTGACTGCGCCAAGTTCAGGCATAAGTCCAGCATTTGCCGTAGCTATCCATCTTGGAAATATTCCGTTAATCTATACCCAAAGAACTGCACCTATTACTTTTAATGATGCACCGATTTTGACTACAGCTTCATATTCTTATACTACCGGTAAAGCAGAACCGATGACAGCATCAGGAAACTGTATACCAGCTGATCAACGAGGTGTTGCTATTGATGACTTTTTAGATACTGGTAGAAAAAGTCAAAACTTAATAGCAATCACACAACAAGCAGGGTCCAGTTTAGTAGGATTTGGTTACGCTATTGAAAAATCAAAGTATGGAGGTCGTAATCAGGTGTTAAGTGCGGGTGTTTTTCGTGTTCATCCAGTTTTGGATATCGAAAATATGCAACCAGGTAGAATACAGATTAAAGGGATTCCCCATTGGTTGTCTTTAAGAAAAAATGGGTTAACACAATGATCATAATCATCGACTTCGGTTCACAAACGACTCATCTCATATTCCGTAGAATGGGCGAGATGGGAGTAAAAAGCACAATTATCGACCCCGAGGACGCGATAAACCAAATAAATAAACTTCGGCCAAAAGGAATCATTCTATCAGGCGGACCGGCATCGGTTTACGGGAAAAATTCTCCAACCGTTGATAAAAAAATATTCGGGTTGAAAATCCCCGTACTTGGTATTTGTTACGGGCAGCAATTACTCGTACATTTGCTGGGAGGAGAAGTTATAGCCGCAAAAATCAAAGAGTACGGCCCCGCCTTCGTTTCGACGAAGTTGAAAGAACGAAGTCGAACTTCGTCTTACTACGGCGAGGCTAAGCCTGCCTTATTTGTTAATATCCCGGATAAATTTAAAGTGTGGATGAGTCATGGTGATGAAGTAATAAAAATACCACCGGGTTTTCGTTATCTAGCGACGAGTGAAAATATAAAAGCGGCATCTGTCGGCGACGAAAAAAGAAATATCTACGGAGTCCAATTCCATCCCGAAGTCCAGCACACCGACTACGGAACGGAAATTCTTAAAAACTTCCTTAATATCTGCCAGGAAAATCCTGAAAGTCGAGAGATCAATATCAAAGATTTAGTTAATGACATCAAAGAAAAAGTTGGCGACAAAAAGGTAGTCATGGCATTATCCGGCGGCACTGATTCGTTTGTTGCTGCCGCCTTGATCGCCAGGTCAATCAATCGCAATCTAATTCCGGTTTATGTTGATTCCGGACTGATGAGAGATGACGCTTTGAAAAACGTAACCCAGGTTTTTCCCAAACTTTTTGGTATGAAACCAAAAGTGTTAAAAGTAAAAAATGTTTTCCTAAAAAAATTAAAAAACATTATAGATCCGGAAAAAAAGAGAAAGGCAATAGGGATGCTTTATGTCCGACTGTTCGAAAAAGTAGCCAAAAGGCAAAAAAATGTTGAATTTCTTGGACAGGGCACGACTTACGCCGATTTCATTCACAGTAAAAGCACCAAACATGCGGCGCTCATTAAATCGCATCATAATGTAGGCGGGCTGCCTAAAAAAATGAAGCTGAAGTTGCTTGAGCCGATCCGCTATTTTTACACAGATCAGGTCAGATATATTGGGAAAAAGTTAGGACTTCCGGAAGAGGTAATCTATCAACAACCTTTCCCTGGTCCCGGATTTGCAGTCCGAATATTGGGGAAAATTACGGATAAGAGATTAAATAAGTTAAAACAGGCAGACGGAATTGTGATGGATGAAATAGAAAGAGCGGGTTTAAAAAATAAGATTTTTCAATATTTTGCCATCCTCACAAGCACTAAAAGTACTGCAATAAAAGGAGACGGCAGGTTTTACGGTGAGATCGTGGCAATAAGAGCGTATACGACAAAAGATCGAATGACCGCCGATTGGGCGAAGATCCCTTTCCATGTTTTACAGCACATATCAACGCGGATTGTCAACGAAGTGCCGGAAGTTTCACGTGTGGTCTACGACATTACTACCAAGCCGCCGGCAACGATGGAGTGGGAATAATTTAATCAAAAGAATTCCTCGAAGTTTCACTTCGGGGTAACTGCTGTCATTCCCGCGAAGGCGGGAATCCAGACATTATTGAATATCAAAAGACTGGATCCCTGCCTGCGCAGGGATGACAATCGGATACCTCGCAGCTCTGCTGCGGCGTAGTTCATTTTCGAATATCTTTAAAAAATTGTTCAGGAGTTACAATTATGGTTTTACCTGCTTTTTTTAAGATTAATAAATCCTTGTCAACAGAAATTAAGTAGTCAGCATCAGTTTGGATTGATAGTTGGATAAAGATATTATCATTCCAATCTCTTGCAAGTTTTATTTGTTCAAGCTTTGTTAAACTAACAAATACGGCATTGTATTTATACCAGGCGATAAATCTAGCAATAATAACTGATTTATAGCTTGAAGTTTTTTTTATTTTCTTTAGGTGAAGAGTATTTTGCAATTCTAAAAATATTTCTTTGCAAACCAGTAGAGCAATCTTCTTAGTTTTTGCTAATTTTATAATTTCAGCTAGATTAGTGGAGCCTTTAGAAAGTAAAAAGGCAATAATAACTGAAGTATCTAAAATAATTTTCATGAGGGTTATTTAGTGAAAGGCTTGTTTTTGTTCCACCATTCAAAAAATTCTCGTTCTGTCATCCCGTCTTCTCTAGATTCAATTTCTCTTAATATTTCATCTAAAGAATTATCTAGGTATTTTTTGTATTCCTTTGTTGTTGATCTTTTCGCTAGATTATTTAGTGCGAGCCTAACAATGCTGGCTTTATCCAGAGCTTGGTACTCTTGTTTTAATTGAAGCCAGGTCTTTTTTAAACCTTCATCAAGAGCTAGCTTGATCTGAAGGCTTTGTGGATTTGTTTTTTTCATACACTTATTATGCAGCATAAGTCAGCAAAAGTCAAACAAATTTTTACATTATTTTGATAAACTTTAGCCGCTTGATTTTAAGAAAAATCTTGCTATAATTTATTATGGGATTTATTAAAGATACTTTACAGGCTCGGCAGACTCTTACTTCCAAAATAAACAAGACTCCACGCTGGCTGAAAAAACCTTTTACCCAATTAAAAATTAAGAATTAAGAAGTAAATAACTATGCCCATCAATCCAACTGAAGCAGGTTTAGATCCGCTATATAAAGATACTTTAGTAGAAACAGGAAGAAAAACTTTCTCCTTAGATTTTTTGAATGTCGTACTCAATACAATATCCATAGCTACAAAAAACTACAATGCTCAAATAAGGCCCGTTGATCCGTTAGAATGTGGCGAATTACTGCTTGTTCCGAGAAGCGCTAGATTTACACTACCACAATCACTAGCTTTATTAGCCTTAGCTGATGGAACAGATTCCACAGTGATATGTGGTTTAGATCACGAACGAAGAAGAGTTAACCAGTGGCAAGGACAAAAAATAGTTGCCACAACCAGAGCCCGAACCAGAGTAATTGTTGAAGAGCCAGTTGATTTAAGCGAAAACAGAGACGGCTCTGCAATTGGAATAGACACATATCATTACGCAGTAAGCGGAATGGGATTGATCTTCTTAGCTGCTATACAACACTAACGAAAAATTGATCTACTTTGATCTATTGATTTTTTTCGACAGAGTCTATATACTTTTTCATGGAGAAACGAAAGTTTCTTATTTTTTTAAAACCTAACCCGCATTCCGCGGGTTTTTTGAAAGCTAAAAAGGTTTTTAAATAATTGAGAAAATATATGGACATTTTTTGTCAAATAGAAAAGAAGTTAGACCATCAAGTACTAGACCAAACAGATAATTTTTATCTATTATACGATGGATATCCACTCTTAGAGGGTCATTTGTTGCTAATACCAAAACAGCACGTAGATTGCTATTCTAACCTAGATAAAAAATTATTAAGAGAGTTTAATTTATTTAAAAAAGGTGCTATAAATTTCCTAAAAGATAAATACAGTCAACCGGTAATTTTTGAACACGGAATTGCTGGACAAACAGTAATGCATGCGCATCTACATTTACTTCCAACCAACAAGTCAATTGAGAAAGATTTAAAACAGTATGGAGTAGTCACAAAAAATCCTAGCATTCCTTACCTTTATTTTGAGTATTTCAATAAGAAGAATTATTATAATCCTAAAAAAAAATATATCCGGGGCTACTTCACACTTTATACGCCCGGATTTTAAACAGACCAATAGTAGGAGTAAAAAGAGCTAGATTTTCTAAAAAGTGGTTGTTATCCGTTAAGAAAATTTACTTTACATGGCGGAAAAAAATTTAAATTCTGCGGATCTAAATTGTGCTTTTTGTAATTATAATAATCAAGCATTTCCTCATTATGAAAGATATGGGCAAGATAATTTATCAAGGTTTGTTGTTGCAGAAACAGATAACTTTTTAGTAAAACCTGATATTTTGCCAGGAAATTCTGATGGACGACACGTCTTAGTTCATCCGAAAAGACATGTTTATAATCACGCTGGATTAGTGGGACATTCTGACGAAGTTGGTAGGTTAACTTATGATTTGGAACAAAAATTTGGACCTTTAGTGGTATTTGAGCACGGAGGTCTTCAACCGGGAAATAACGTGCAGTCTGTATATCATGCTCACTTTCATGCTTATGGAGGTTTAGAGAAAGTTGATGTAATTGCGTGGATGCAATATATGTTAAATGGTGGCTTAGGATCTGATGAGATTTATCCCTATGATATAATACCTGCGCCAGACTTCGCCTTTATAACAAACCTATCAGGAAGATTTAATGGAATTCCATATTTATATGTTGAGCAAGGACCATGGGGTTTGATCGTGGAAGATGGTGAAGAAAGAATGCGATCCCAGATAACACAAAGATCAATGCATCTGTTGTTTTCGGGTGAAGTTTTAGATTGGAAAAAAATTCCAGAAAGTGAACTACTTGCACGTGAATCGGTGAGAAGAATTAGAAATCTAATAGACTTTTGTCAGCATGGAGAATATAACGCACATACTTTTTGATTTATTTTTAAGTTAAGTTTACAAAATCATTAATTACTTCAATTGTTTTTTTCAAACTAATCTCCAAAATAAAATCCGCTGCTTTGTGGGTGAGGGAGTAAAATTATTTGGAAAGTAGTGAGATAAACTTTATTATTGCTGGGATAAAGTGGGGTTCGGCTTCTCTGCCTGCTTGAATTACTTCTTCCTCGCTTGTGGGATTTCCTTCAACTGTTTTTCCCTTCAAAAGATTTCGTAAAGAGGGAATAGGACTTCTTGGGATGATATTAGTTGCAAGGGATAATCCCAAGTGTCTTACTTGTCTATCAAATCCGTTGACATCGGAAGGAATATCGTTATAGTGGTTGATTACCTCACATTCAGGCCCGTATGACATGCCCCATAAATAAACAAACTTTGGATCGGAGGAGATGTGGTACGGAGCTGAATCGAGATCTCCAACTCCCTCATATTCGGGCATCTGGCCAGCTGTGGTATATTCACCGTGCCAGAACCGATCCGTTGGTAAACATTTAGCAAAGAGTTCAAGTAATTTTTGATCGTAAATTTGTTTTTTGCTGGGAAATCTTTTTCCCAACCTGGGATCGTTTGGTCCCACTAGGGGACTAAAGGGAAGTTGATTGTGATGATCGACAATAGCTACAACGTGGCCTTTTTTAACATAGCCGTTATCTACGGCGCCTGATGCGTGAGAAGTGACTATAGCTTTAACTCCAAGGCCTTTAGCAACAACAAGCGGGAGAGTCATAAGCTTCAACGCTCTTGCCGGTGCCATATTCCAACCTAAAGCTTCATAGGGATGAACTCGTCCTCTTTGAATCATTACTCGTTTATCTCCGATGTCTCCAAAAATGAGCAAGCCATCATGACCCGGAGCACCGGTAACTGGATAATTTGGTATATCTTTGTAAGGAATTTCTATTTTATTTTTGAGCTTGGGGCTATTAGCAAATCTCCCTAATCCACTTCCTAATACTAAAAGTAAATGAGGCTGTCTGGGTCCAATTGCTTTGCGGAGGAAATTTCTAGATTGAAGACAAGCTTGATAATAGACATCATTAAATTTTGCTGCTTTGATTTGAAGAGATTTGGTTTTCAGAATGGCTTTCATAAAGTGAGATAATTATTTTACGATGATTTTTTGGCGATATCTTTTTACGGTTTCAAAGAGAAATTTTTTAATAAATTCTGACGTAAATTTTTCTTTATAAAAAGATAATTTTTGGTCTTGAATATCATCATAGTAGACGAGTTGCTCTAAAAGTAAAACAGGATTAAACTCGACTTTAAATTTTCTTTCGGCAAGTTCGATTATTTGATTAAGTGTAAATATTTTTTTATATAGAAAATAAAAAATATCAAAGTAATCTCTCCAGGTAGCTCTTCTGCCTAAGGTTATAGCTTTATCTGCGGCGATGTCCCTTATATCATATATGTTGAGATGTTTAGCTGGGATTGCTTTAAAAAGTGAAGGAAAATAATAATGAACAAAATTTATCTCTATACCATCTTTTGTCATAAGAATGAATAAATCCTGGTTTTTAACCCGAGTTTGCTCTACGTCAAAAAGACTTTGCAGTTTTCTATAATCTGCATCTTCGAGCGGTCTTTGAAAGAAAACATCGAAATCAAAAGAATAACGGTGGGCAATCTGGAGCATCAAAGCAGTTCCACCTGCTAGTATTCCCTCTTTCTTAAAAACTGAAAGCTTTTTAAGAGCTGAACGACTTTTTTCGTCTAATAATTCGAGGTGTATTAACGACATAGTATTCCTTGACTAAATTTTTTTTCTCAAGATTAAGGAGGATATTTTTTACAAAATTAAATGTCTCGGGACGATAGATTTTGGCCGGTTTACTGAGAAAGACATCAAGTATGGTTTGAAACGAATATTTTTCAAATAACCATTGCCACTGTGGGATTCCTCCAAAGGCAAGAAGTTGATGAATAATATAATTTTTATCTTGCTGAAGGTCAATGGCATTCGTATCAACAGACCAGAGGTATGCCTGGAGGCTTTTTGGCGGATGGTTTGGCATATTAGAATTATAACATTTCTTATAATTTTTTTATTTCTTTCCTGAAACAATTCCGGCGAATTCGACATTACCTCCGCAATATTTAGTAATGATCTCGATATTTTCTTTTAAGGAAAGTTCCACCTGTTCCCGGGTAATGTTAAAGATGCCATCGATATTTAACAATATATTTGAGGTTTTTTCGGTTATCGCAGTTCTTTGCGCATCACGGTAATTAAAGTAAATATTGAATCCACCTATCTGGTCGAAATAAGCTAGATCGATGAGTTTATATTTAGTCGGCTGATCATCACCTAAAAGTAAAATCTCCTCACCCTCTTTTGGAAATCTTAAGACAGTTGGAAGTTTCACTTGATCAAGATCAAAAGCGCCTGAAGAAACACGATGTTTCATGACAATTAAGTTGTAAGCGTCAACACACGTATTAATATTGTAGAGTCCTTTTTTAAGGGCTATTCTACGTAATAGAGCTTCAGGCGATGGCCTTTTTGAATGCCAATCGATCCCCATTTCTTTATAAATTTTTCTATAACTTTGGATTTCCGGATACGAACTTATAATTTCGTTATTCAAGCCATCCTGAGATTTAGTAAATAATTCTATTTCTTTGCTTAACTCAGGATTATTTTTCTTGATATTTACTCCTTTAATGATGGCAATGCCGATATTAAGAGAAGGATATTTTTGTGCCATCTCAGGACTGATAGAAAATATTTTAGAATCCTTCAAGTCCGGGAATAGGTTTGTCTTATTTGAATCTTTTGTTTGAACTGATTCACCAAGTAATTTTACAACCTCATCTTTACCTAATTGTTTAATTAAATCACCGGTTTTTGGGCCAAAAGGTTTTCCTATTAAAGTATTATAAAAAACTGTAAATGCTTCTCTCGGCTGAATTTTTGCTTCCTTGATACTGTCAAAGACAATCTTTTGAGGAACTTCATTTTGATTTTGCAGGTGTTTAGTTAGTATTTTGAGAAACTCATTTTGTTTCTGAGTTGTCTTTACTGTTGGGGGTTTAGTGTCAAGCGTCAGGTTTTTCTCTTCCGCATAATTTTCCAGATAGATTTTTGCGTATTTGATTCTTTCTTCTAATATCTCTTTTTCCTCTATATTTAATTTTTCTTGTTTTTGCTGTTCAAAAAAAGAAACAAGATTTTTATTGTTAGCTTTTATAAGATTTGCTACTGTTCTAAAACGGGGAAGGTATAATCTTTTTTTTGGCAGAGGTTTAACTTCGGACAGTTCAATTATTCTCGCAAAGTCTAAAGCCACTTCGCCTGCTTTTTTTTCGGGTATTTTATTTTCTATTTTTAAAAAATATGCGTTAAGACATCGATCATAGTCGTCAAAAAGATTAAGTAGTGTATCGGCATACGGATCGAAATCAAGGTGAGATTTTATTGGTGTTCTTACAATTAAAAAACGCAAAATATCAGGTGGTAATATCTCGCTTAATAATTTTGCCGATATTCCGGCTCCTTTAGATGAGGACATTTTCTTTCCTCCTATTGTGAAAAATTCATAAGCGAATGCATATGGAACAGGGTAATGTAATACTTTTCTACAAATTTCAGAAGCAATATCGTGTGATCCACCTTTAGTCATGTGATCTTTTCCTGCTCCTTCAACGGTTATACCAATAACTTTCCATTTTGCCGCCCATTCTATTTTCCACGGAAGTTTACCTTTACCATTATATGGAGATACTTTTCCTTCGTATCCGCATCCTTTAGCCCATTCAACTACATCAGGAATACAGCGATAATATATAAACTCCCCATCCCACTTATATGCTTTTGTAGTGCCAACTTTATTACAGTTTTGACAAACAGGGTTAAAAGGAGTCCAGTCTTTTTGTGGCTCTTTTTTTGTGATAATTTTATAAATTTTTCTTATGACATCTGTATTGTCTAAAATTTCTTTTATAACCTTATTCATACGTCCAGAATTGTAGAGTTCTGAAGACCAAATAATTTCTGGATGACAATTAATTTTTTCAAAAGCACTCTGAAAGTCTTTTGCGTAGTATTCGGCAAAATTTTTATAACCCGGTTCAGGTGAAGGAATTCTGTACAACTGCATACCCATATATTTTTGCCATTTGTTTTTTTCAAGATAAACAGGCATGCCGTCCATTGGGTCGTGATCGTCGAAAAAATAAGTCAATTTTGTATTGACCTTAAGATCTAATAACGCTTTATATACAATATCATGAATAACAATTGTACGAAGAGATCCGGCATGAGCCCGCCCAGATGGCGTCTTCATATCATCCACCCATTCAAGGGTAAGATTTCTTTGCTTTATTTTTTTTGCTTCGCGATCAACCCAAATCATAAGTTATAAAACATGAAACATGTAACATGAAACATAAAAAGTCATTCCGGCTTGTGGACGTCTGACGTCCTGTCCGGAATCGTAGTCTATAACAACGATTCTGGAGTCGTCACTTCGTTCCTCCCCAGAATGACGATAAGATGCTGAAACAAGTTCAGCATGACAATAATATCTAGTTGATATTCAACATTATAACTAATCCACTCCGATACGTTCAGAGCAAATTAATTCTATATTTTCACTTTGGTAATGAAAAAGCTGATAATAATCGGGATGTTTTGTGTAGTAATTAAGCGAATAGATGTTATTAATATCAGCTAAGCCAATATTTAGAGCTTGAATTTCTTTAGTGTTATTTTTCAAAAGTTGTTTTATATTTTTAAGTGCGGTGACTGGTTTAACAGTCTTAAGCTGTTTTTGTAAAAGATACCAAATTTTTTGTGCTCCAATATCGCCGGGAATTTGATAGGGGAATCTGACTCCTTTTAAAAAACCATTAAATACAAAAATCCTCGAGTCAGCGATAAAAGGTTGGTTGTAGTCGATGTTATTTTTATGTTTGGAAAAAGAAGCGCTACGGGCATGAATAGCAAATAAATTAGTTTTAGGAAAATTATTAAATTTCCCAAACTCTTCCCAAATTGGGGAGAGAGATTTGTATAATTTCCAGGATTTAGCTTCAAGCCAGGCGATACCCCAACCATCGCCTTGCCAGTCTCCGTCGAAGGCCTTACTATTTTTAGCCATTAGAGAAAATGAGTGGAGCAGTTGATATGGCTTAATTAATTTTTTTGATTTGGCTAATAAAAAACGACACATAAGATTTTATTGTCATTCTGAACTTGTTTCAGAATCTATAATCGCTAAATACAGATGCTGAAATTAATTCAGCATGACATTTATAACAATCTCATAACTTTTTCTAATTTCTCAACTACTTCATCGATGTGTTCTTTTTGGATGATATATGGCGGTAGAAAACGAACAACGTCGTCTCCTGAAGGAATAGCTAAAACACTTTCATTCTGTAATAACTTTAAGACTTTATTTCTTTCGTTATTTTTTATTTTGATGCCAAGCATAAGGCCTTTACCTCGAATCCCAGCGATAAGATTAGATTTGATGGAGGCCAATTTGTTAAAAAAATAATCACCCATAAGTTTAATATGGTCTAGTCGTTTTTCGTCCAATAGTTTTAACGTCGCCAAAATTCCAGCACAGGTTAAGGGGTTGCCGCCAAAACTCGATGTATGAATATTTTTGCTAATTTTTGCAGCAATTGATTTGTTGACCAGAGTAACACCGATTGGTAACCCTCCTGCCAGTCCTTTGCCAAGACAAAGTATATCTGGGGTTACATTATCCCAGAGACTTGCTAAAAATTTCCCTGTCCGACCTATACCTGATTGGATTTCGTCAAAAACGAGGATTACATTATTTTCTACACAGATTTTTTTTATTTGCTCGAGGTACCCTTTTTTTGGATCATTCAATCCACCCTCGCCCTGTATGGGTTCAACTATAAACGCAGCGGTATTTTTGTCGATTGCTTTTTCCAATGAAAGCGGATCGGCGAATTTTATGAAAGTCACGTCCAACGAAAACGGCTCGAATGGTTTGCGGTATTTCTCTCCGTAAGTTACTGACAATGCTCCAAGGGTTTTTCCATGATAACTATTTTCACAGGCAATGATTTTTTTCTTTCCTGAAGCAACGATGATAAACTTTAAAGCTGCTTCTATCGCCTCTGCACCAGAATTGGCAAAGTACAGTTGGGTAAATTTATTTCCGCATCTTTCAATCAATTGTTTTGCCGCAAGAGCTCTAATATCGTTATTAAAACTACCGTGCAGATTGGTAAGTTTTTTTGTCTGGGATATAAGAGATTGCGTTATGATTGGGTGCTTATAACCGAATATATTAACTCCATAGTTACTCATCATATCAAGATATTTTTTTCCGTCGGTAGCAAAAAGATATACACCTTCTCCCTTTATCAGAGTTAAACCTCGATTTGGGTAGGTATTGAGAATGTATTTTTGTTGTAAAAAGTTATAGTCTTTCATACTTTTATCGGGTAATAATTGTCCCATTGCCTTTTAAAGCGGAAGCGACTGGATTTTTTATCCTTCCATCGCCAAAATATATTTTTTCTACCCCCATATCCAGAGCTTTTTTGCCAGCAAGAAGTTTTTTCTTCATTCTACTTTTGGCATATTGTAAATAATTAATTAATTTTTCTTGAGAAATTTTTTTGATAAGAGTTCTCGGATCGGAAAAATCTTCTAGCATACCCGGCGCCTCGAATAAATAAACCAGGAATTGTGATTTTAAAATACCGGCCATGACAGCTGCTGCCCAATCATTGTCTGTATTGACAATTTCATTATCGAAACTCAAGGCCGGCGCAGATATCACAGGAATATAATTGTTTTTTAAAAGGATATTAATTAATTTTGTATTTATTTTTTCAACACGACCGGTCTTGTTATCTCTGATTAGTTTTATTTTTTTTCCCTCTTTTACCAATAACTCTTTTTTTGCTTTTGCTTCCCAGAGTTTTCCGTCAACTCCAGATAAACCAACAGCATTCAGGCCATATTTTTGAAGAAGTGCAACGATTTTTTTGTTGACCAAACCAGAATAGACCATAAGAAAAATATCCAGAGCTACACCGTCGGTATAGACGCTATCGATCCCAGTGGGGGAAGTAATAACTTTTGTTGGGTGACCCAATTTTTTAGCTATTTCGTCACGTTTGACGCTGGCGCCATGAACGATGATCGGTTTTTCTTTTTTTTGTAAAGAAATTAAGTCTTGAGCGATAAAATCCCAATTGATTGATTTTCCGCCTCCGACTTTGATGATAATCATATTCAGGAATTACACCCTCAGGGTGCGCAGTCAATAAATACGCACCCTGAGGGTGTAGAAAACTATATTGGATGTAAACCGGTAAATTCTAATCCCATGGTTTCTGGGAAACCAAACATTAAATTCATAGCTTGAACAGCTTGGCCGGCTGTACCTTTGACCAAATTATCGATAGCTGCGATTATAACCAAGCGGTTGGTAATTTTGTCCTTCTCAAAACCAATATCACAGAAATTAGTGCCCTGTAGAATCTTAGGTTCAGGATAGCGGTAAATTCCCTGTCGTTCTTTGACAATTCTTATAAACGGCTCATTCTGATATTCGTTTCGATAAGCTTTCCAGATATCTTTTTCCGTCACTTCTTGTTTGGGGATAGCATGGATAGTTACAAGCAGGCCGCGGACCATGTCTAGTGCGGTTGCAGAAATCGCCACGTCAAGGTTTTTATTGAAAGGGGATAGCTCTTGAATAATTTCGGCTGTATGTCTGTGACCTGTGGGCATATATGATCGAACAACTCCGGCCCGCTCTGGGTGATGGGAGGAAAGAGACGGTTTTAAACCTGCTTGAGAACTGCTCATTTTTGCATCGATAATGATTTTTTCTTCAATAATATTATGTTTCACCAGAGGGTAAAGAGCCAATATAGAGACTGTGGCTTCACATCCGGCGCAAGCAACGCAGGCTGATTTTTTTATTTTTTCACGGTGCAGTTCTGCTATACCGTATATAAAATCAGATAGTAATTTTGGATTTTCGTGTTTATAACCATACCAATGTTCGAAGGCGCTTTGTTTGTGAAGGCGGAAATCAGCGCCGAGATCAATAATTTTTTCAGCTAACTTTTTTAATTTAGACATAAGATACATCGACTTGCCATTTGGCAAAGCCACAAAAAGAATATCGCATTTTTTTAAATCATCAGGATGAGAGAAATTAAGGGCAGTTTTTTTCCTAAGATTTGGATGAATTAATGAGATCGGTTCATTGGCAAATTGTCTTGACGTTGCTTGCGCAACAACAACTTTTGGATGCGAAAGAAGAAGGCGAAGGATCTCTCCTCCCGCATAACCCGAAGCTCCGTATATCGATGCCTTTATCATAGTTTTTTTACTTTTCCAATACAATAATCAATTATTGTCCCAGATATGCTGACTCCGGTTGGTCTCTCCGAGTTTTTAAACTCAGTCGTATGATTGATTTCATTTATTTCTAACCCATGGTCTGTTTCAAATATATCGAGTGATAATATACCGCCGCCAACTGCATCGGAGGCTTTTTTGGCGAGCTTACTTAATTCATTAGTCACTGGAAAATTGCTTGCAATGCCACCTCTTGCCGTATTGGTAATCCAATGAGGAGAATGCCTGTAGATGGCACATATTGTTTTTCCATCAATCACAAAGGCCCTGATGTCCCGGCCTGGCTTTTTCACATATTTTTGTAAGTAGTATGCTTTCTGCCATGGTGAGCCTAAAACATCTTTATGTTCAAGAATTGCTTCAAGCGCATCGATGTCATTAACTTTAGCTAAAAGCCTTCCCCATGAACCAAGAGGCGGCTTAATCACAATTGGAAATCCACCCATTTGTTCGACCGCCTTTAAGGCCTGTTTGGTGTTAAATACTAAAGCAAATTCGGGAGTGGACACTTTTGCTTTTTGTAGGATGAGCGAGGTAATAAACTTATCCTCACAAATTGCAGCGACTGCGGAGCTATTGATGACAGGAACATTTAAGGATTCAAAAAAGCGGGTGGCCTGCATTCCTTTAACTGTCGATACACAACGTTCTAAAGCAAGATCAAAGTCGATTTTATAATTTTTCGGATTAAAAATTTCTTCCCTAACATCAATGAGCTTTACTTTTACGTTTCTTTTTTTTGCTGCTTCTAAGATAAGTTTTTCATCTCCACGGATAGTCGTGTGTAAAAGTCCGATTGTAACCATATTTTTATTCTCCCCAATCTTCCTCAATTTTTGGGGCTTCTTCAAGAATCGCGCTTTTCATTTTCAAGCTTGTTACGACAAGCCTAGTTTTGCATTCTGGACAACTGATAATTTCTGACTCCTCGGTATTATTTTCGAGAGTCACCTCAACATCACAGACAGGGCAAAGAGATTTTTTCATAAATTAAAAATAACTTTTAACAACCCGCCTCCGCTCAAATTAGTCTCGTGGTTTACATCCACGCAGCCGAATGTTGGCTTCGGACGGGTTTACTCTCAGTAATCCCGATGAATCGGGAACTGAGAGCCTGTTTGAAAACTCCTAACAGTGTCATTCCGAGCGAGTGAAACGAGTCGAGGAATCTCTTACAGGCTTTTGTAGAGAGATTTCTCCACTTCGCTCACTTCGTTTGCTTCGGTCGAAATGACAAAAAAGCTAGTTTTCAAACAGGCTCTGAGAGTATAAAAAAAGCCCTTGTCAAACCGTCTATTCCGACGATTTAACAAGGGCTCTTTATAAATAAGGGCGGTACCACCTTGTTTCTCCTGATTCAATCAGGACTCATTCGAAGCGTTAACGGGCTTTCCCGTCGGGTTCTATTCCCCCGCCATTGGCGGGGGTTCTTCCCGAAGCTCATAGAGTCTTGCCCCGCCTCGGCGGGGGTCTCTATTAAAGCGCTTTTAACAAGATAATTTTACACTAAAATTAGCTGATTTCAAGTATTTTGTATTTTAATTTTCCGTCTGGGACTTGTATTTCCACTTCTTCGCCGACTTGTTTATTTATCAAAGCTTTGCCAATGGGTGATAGCGAAGAGAGTTTTTTATTCAACGGGTCGGCCTCAAATTCGCCAACTATTTGGAGTAATTCCGTCTGATTGTTTACTTGGACAGTAACATGGTTGCCCAAAGTTATTCTATTGCCGTGTGAATTGTTTTGAACGATTTCAACGTTTTTGAGAAGCTCCTCAATTTCCTGTATTCTTCCTTCAATAAAAGCAAGTTCTTCTTTAGCCGCCGAATATTCGCTGTTTTCTGACAGATCACCCATGGCTCTTGCGTCATGCAATCTCTGAACCGCATGGGCTCTCTTTACTTTAGTCAGTTGCTCGTATTCCTTTTGCAGATTTTCGTAACCTTGTTTTGTTAATTGAACTTTTTTCATAAACAACAAATCCCCTCTTTCTGTACAGCCTTGTACTGTTAGGGGATTGGTGATAAAATACTACTAAATTAAAGGACGAAAGTCAAATATATTTAAAGTAGGCGCGTTCGTCTAGCGGCCCAGGACAGGACGTTCTCAACGTTCAGATCACCGGTTCGAATCCGGTACGCGCCACAAAAAATAAGATATAAACTATTTTCCTCGAATTGCTTTAAATTCTTGTGCGACTTCTTCATCCCAGCAGACCATACCACCACCAACTTGAGGTACGACTTGAGAGAGTATATCGTCCATATCCTTCTCTTTTTTTTCCTTTTTGTATAAAATAAGAGCTTTTCGCCAACTTTCATGCGCATTGTAACAGTTCTCTTCATGGTGGTCTTCAATCTGTTGGTAGGCTAGGCCAGTACGTTCCCAAGAAACTCCCTCGTTATAATCCTCTTTCATCAGTTGATACAAATAGGCAGCTTGTGTAAAGTAGGCAACGCTCTCTTTATACTCTCCCAGGAATTCTTCTAAGTTGCCCAACTCGAAAAGGGTATAAACCTTCTTGTCGTCCTGGTTTTTTTCAAAAAGAGGAAGAGCCACTTTATAGGCTTCGATAGCCTGTTTAGCAAAAGAGACTTCTTCTTGATTGTTTTTAGCCTGTTTAAAGAGATCGTTATACGATCGGGCAAGAAAGTAAAAGGATTCTGCCATTAAATCGTCCGCTTGTAGATTTTTATAGTATTGCGATGATTTTTTAAAATACTCGACGCTTGCCTTATAGTCCTTTTTGTCAAATTTTATCATGCCCATCGTAAAGTAAATCCTTCCGGGTAATCGTTCCTTGGCTGTTGTATCGATCGTATCGGCGGCCTTTTGGCAGAATTCAAAGGCTTTATCATCATCTTTGATATTATTTCGATACAAAAGTGCCAGGTTGTAGTAAGTACTTGCCTGCAAATGGCGGTACCTTTTTTTGTCATCGGCTTTATTGCTTTGGTCAATGGCTTTCTGATATAAATTGATAGCTTCGTTATAATGTTCCTGAGCCGATCCCATATTGTTTTGGTTAGTTTCGATATTGCCCAGATTATTTTTAATATGACCTAGAGAGACGATATCGTTGATTTTTTTATAGAGTTCCTCGGCCTTAGCATAGCTTTGGCGTGCAGCTTTCCAGTTTTTTTCTGATTGATATTGGAGTGCGGCTTTAAAAAAGCCCAGAGCCGATTGGTTTTCAGGATTGTCGTTATTTCCCGGAGAGAAAATATTACTTTGTGTAAAACTTTGTCCGAAATTATCTGTGCCAAGATTACCACTGCTACTGGCTGCAGATCCAGTTTTATCAATAATTTCTACCTGGGGAGTGTTTTTATTTATGTATCCATTTAATAGGATGAATATTCCACCAATAATAGCTGCGATAACTGCTCCAATGAGAGCATTTTTGGCATTTACTAAAGTAGCTTCTGCTTGAGACATTTTCTTTCCCTGTTTTTTGGTGGGCATGAAGGAAATAATTTTCTTTATTCTATAAGATGCGTGTTATACTTTCAACACGTTCAATTTTTTCCTTTATTTTGAATTTCTTTATGTAAAGAAGAACGAGTGGTTATTTGTTTTGAGTCATGAAGTCGTCGAGCGATTGTTTCAAACTCTCATAAGGGACAGCACCTTCAACGAGTTTCGTTTTTCCAGTTTTCAGATCATAGATTACGCTTGTCGGAGTCGCTTGTACTTGGGCTTTTTCTCCTTCAGCCAACTGATCTTTGACTTTTTTTTCAAACTTTCCGCTATCCAAGCACTCGCTGAAGCTTGATTCGTCAAGCCCTATTTCTGAAGCTAAAGACGGCAATTGTGATAGCTCCATATCCGGCATTTTTTCGAAGATGAGATCTAACAATTTCCAAAAAGCATCGTTTTCCCCAAGATCTGCAGCGCATTCCGTTGCCTCTGCTGATTTCTGAGCTTTAGAATGAAATGGTAAAGGAAGCTGTCTGTAGACCCAGGCAATTTTACCGCCGTAATCATTTAATAGTTTTTGCATAGATGGATGGAATTGTTTACAAAACGGACATTCCATATCAGAATACTCTACCAAAACAAATCGTACATTTTTGTCTCCCCTCCAGTGTTCATTTGGCTCTGGTTTTTTGATTTTTAATTCTGTCGGTCTTTGTGGTGTTTGTGTAGGTTGATTTTGTTGAGCTGTTCCAAGCGTTTTACCTTGTTCGAGGTTTTTAACTTTAAAGAAAAGATAGCCTGCAAAGAACGAGACGACAAGGAGAAGTACGACTAGCAGAGTGTTTCCTTTTTTTTGCATATCCCAAAATATAAATTATTAAGTCGATAAAGTCAAGCAGCTTTTGGTTCTATGATAAAAGTTGTGGTAACAATAGGGTTGTAATTAAAACCGATAGCATTACTTTCTGAATAAACACTTCTTTGTTTTTAAATCCGAACGAAATTCTTTTGATGAGCTTAATTTTGTTATGCATCCCCTCCATATACCCATTGGTTGACTTGTTGTTGAAATAGTTCAGGATATATTCCCTCCAGCGGGACAAAGTATTTCCCCAAGTAATTAATTCTCCGTCATCCGTTGAGGAGAGAGTGGAGATGACGAGTCTTAGTTTTTCCTCAGCCTCCTCTTTTGTTTTTGCTTTGTACATGGTTCTTAGCCTCTCCTTTGTTTCCCAATACATCTTAAGCTCCGGATAGTGCTTCATAATATTCTCAAGCTCTAAAACCTGCCAGTACTTTAAGTCCTCTTTGTTTTTAGTCAGAATGTAGCGTTTGATTGGTTTCTTGTAAATATCCTGAAGTAATCTTCTCTCCTCATCAAGTCTACGGTTGGCGTCCTGGATAACGTGGAAATGGTCAACGACAACTGAAGCTTCGGGTAGTACTTCCCGTACTGTAAACAAGTAGAGATCGCACATATCGATAACAACCTCGGAAATTATCGATTTCACAGTCGGAGACAGAGATCGTAAGAGTTTTTTAAGGTCTGTCTTGTTTTTTGAGGTCATCACTCCTTTTAATCTGTGTTTTGAAATGTTCCCAACTGTCGTCAGCATCTTGTGGCCTGAGAACGATACCTCGTCAATACCCAAAACAAAGGGAGTTGCCTCTTTTTCCTCCTCAGAAAAATTAAAGACCTCAGTTTTTACAACCTCATTAAGCCATTTTCTCTGGGTATGATAAGAGACGTTGTACTTTCTGGTTCCAGACAGAAATGATCTATCAGAAAGATTAAAAACTACTTCTTTCTTGTGTTTTAATGTTGCTCGTTGATACTTTGAAGCGATATTTGTCTCCTCAACAAATACCACCTTACAGTAAACACAGTAAAATCTTCTTGTACGAAAAAATATCGTACAGATTTTACCCAATATTGTTCCATGTTTTAACTTTCTTTCAGATGTTTGATCGTAGATGATTTTTGTTCGTTTTGAACACTTTTGACATACGGCGGTATTCCTTCGCCGTTTAAGATGGAAGAATACACGCTTATCATCAGAACTACATTTAACAACTGAAAATCCTGAACAACCTAAAAGTTTGCTAAAATTCCACATAGGACGGTTGCAATTGATAACAAGTAATTTCAGTGTAACCGTCCTTGTTTTGTTTATCCCATAACTAGAAGAAAAACATGTGCCACAGGTTTTAGAAAGACTTTAGCTTAAGAAGAAAATCTAAACCACCGAATTTTACCCACAA
>Ga0155254_131_pt3 | contig 34178 bp, 33 predicted proteins | sample RifCSPhighO2_02_FD_106222 | JGI IMG/M metagenome (GOLD analysis project Ga0155254, IMG submission 106222) | Candidatus Roizmanbacteria bacterium RIFCSPHIGHO2_02_FULL_38_11 | reverse complement strand
GGGTTTCCTCTACCTTGATTTTTAATTGATTTTTTATTATCTCGACGACTTCACCTTTGAAAAAAGCTTTGACTTGATTACCTTGGGATTTTGACGTGGAAATGATCACGTTTCCTTCATAGTGATTTATCTCCTTGATAAGGCCTGTATATTCGCTTATTATAGTGTGCGTTTTGATGAGACCCTTTTTCTCTGCCAATAATTCACCTTTGTTGACTGGATCGCCGACAAATTTTTTTAGGTATTTAAATATTTTATCTGAGTGAATTCGTAGTTTCTTTGAGACTTCGACCGTTATTTCATATCTTATGTGATCTTCAAGGAAAGGATCTCCAAAATGAACCTTTTGACCAGATTTCAAAAGGCTTTTTGCGTCATCGGGAATAGATATCGTTAGGATCATAATTTAATTATAACAAGTAGTGGGAGATTAGAAGTAAGAAGATTATAAAAATTTTTAGATCTCTCCCCCCCAAGGGCGGGATTCGGGATGAGAGTGAATTAAGGAGTTGCTCTCATCTTAAGCCTTGGTAGGAAACGTATGGTAAAAGAGCCAGATGTCTAGCGTATTTGATCGCTTTGGTGAGCATACGCTGATGTTTGGCACATACGCTTGTTTTCTCGCGTCCCAAGATCTTTTTTCTTAGCGATAAAAATTTTTCTAGATTTTCCGGGCTTTTGTAACTTGGATTTACTTTATATTGGCAAAAAAAACAGTTAGTCATAGAATATGTAACATATAACATGTAACACAAGAAAAATTGTATTTATTAATAAATACCTTAGTTCAAATGTTACAGGTTACGTGTTTCGTGTTACATGGTTAAAATGGTATATCATCAGGGTTTACGTCCTCATTTTTTTCCTTACCCTTTTTTCCTGTTTCCTCTTTTTGTTTATTGACTATTTGGTTTTCCTCGGGATTAGGCATCTCTTCTGCCGGTCCTACAACTTGAGTTTTTGTTTCCTCGGTTTGAATTTGTTCCTCAACTGTTGTTTTTCTACCATCGCCGAAGACGATAAAGTCGTCGAGTACGATCTCTGAGACAGTTCGTTGCTGGCCGTCGCGTCCGGTAAATGTACGATAAACAAGCCTACCTTCAAGATATATTTTCCTGCCCTTGGTCAGTAGTTTTCCGCAAAGCTCGGCCAATTTTTGCCAAGCAACGATACGATGGTATTGAGTTTCTTCTTTTGTCTCTCCATCCGCCGTTTTCCAAGATCTGTTGGTTGCAACGCCGAAGCTGCATACGGCAGTTCCGGATGGTGTATATTTTAATTCCGGATCGCGTGTAAGGTTTCCAATCAAAATAACACGATTTAAAGATCTACTTGACATATTCCTTTAATACAAATTTTAACTTTAGATCCTGAATCAAGTTCAGGATGACACTAACGTGTCACTTTTAATAACAAATACCTGATTAGTTTCTCGTTAAAGTTTAGTTTCTTTTTTAGTTCATTTATGTTTTTTTGTTCCATGCTAAAGAGCAAGTGAAAGTAATAGGCGCTTATATTTTTTTTAATAGAGTAGACAAGATCTTTTTTTCCCCATTTTTCCTCTTCTTCTATCTTGCCATTGAGCGATTTAACTAATTCTTTGATGTTTTTTGCCTCTGCTTCTTCAGGAAGAAGAAATGTAAATTCGTACCTGGACATAATCTTAAAATTCAAATATCAATTGAGATTTGCGATTTGAGATTGTTATATATAATATTATTTGTTATGCCTAAAATCAAGTGGATATTGTTTTTTTTGCTTTTTGTTATTCTTGTATATACGCGATTTATCAATCTTTCCTGGGGACTTCCCCACCCGATGCATCCTGATGAAAGGAATATGGCAAATGCAATTCAGAATCTGAATTGCAAAATTCAAAGTGTCAACCCCGCTCAGCGGGGAGAAAAATTCAAAATTCAAAATTGCTTCAATCCCAACTTTTTCGCTTACGGGCAGTTTCCTCTTTATTTAGGTTATGTAATAGTTTTTATAATGGAATTTTTTGATGGCGATTTGGGAATACCGATCAGTTTTGAGGAAGCAGCGTTTTCATTGAGAATAATATCGGCAGTTGCTTCGATTTTAAATGTTTTTTTATTGTTAAAAGTAATTAGGTTATTAAGTAATCAGGTAATTAAGGAAAAAACAAGCAAAAGTTTCTCAATTACTCAATTACTAATTACTTTATTACTTTTAATTTTTTCTCCTTTCTTTATTCAGTTTGCTCATTTTGGCACAACAGAGTCTTTAATCATGCTATTTTATTCATCATTAGTCTATCTTTCTATAAAAATCAGCATAAACGAATTATATTCAAAGAAAAACTTATTTTTAATGTCTTTAATAAGCGGTTTAGCCGTCGCAACTAAAATTTCATCGGTTTTAATGCTAATACTTCCTTTGGCTTTAATAATTGATCTTAGAAAAACGAATATTCTGGCTCGGATAATATCAATATGCTATTTTTTGGCTTTAACTCTTGTAGTCAGTATTATATTTTCACCCCATAATTTTATTTCCTTTGCGCAATTTTTAGGATCGATGAAGTACGAGTCGGATGTGGCGCTAGGAAGTTATAGAGCTTTTTATTCGAGACAATTTGAGGGTATAAATCCAATTTTCTTTCAATTGGTGAAAATATTTCCCTATTCTCTTGGCTGGCCCGCTTTTATTTTTTTTATCTTTGGGTTTATATTTCTTCCTTTCAAATTAGAATTTAATGTTCTTCGATTAGCAATTCTGGCAGGATTTATCCCAAATGCCTTTTTATACGCAAAATGGACTAGATTTATGACACCGATATTACCATTGATGTTAACTATGTCCGTGTTATTTGTATTTAGAGTCATTCCCATGAAAATGGCAATCTATAAAATAAGACAACTAATCTGGATTTCCGCTTTCGCGGGAATGACAATGCTAATGGTGATTCCCGGCTTGGCGTATCTTTCCATTTATCAAAATCCAGATGTTCGTTTTACTGCTTCCGAGTGGATATATAAAAACATTCCGGGAAATAGCTACATCCTCTTTGAAACGGCAAATGTTGTGGATATACCAATAGAAAGTCCTGCCTCGCCGGCAGGCAGGCAAAAGTCAAAAGTAAAAAGTCAAAACTATCAAATGATTTCGTTTAATTTTTATGATTTGGATGAAAATCCAAGCCTGCAAACTGAGCTTCGACAACATCTTGCCAAAGCAGACTACATGTTTATACCTTCAAGAAGAATATTTGCAAACCACTACTGTAGAAATATTAAATATCAAAGATCAAATATCAAAACTACATATCAAAATTCAAATATTAGTGTCATTCTGAACTTGTTTCAGAATCTGAATCAAAAAGAAAGCTGTCAATATTTAAGAAAAAAATACCCATTGCTTAATGATTATTATGACAAGCTTTTTTCTGGAGAACTAGGATTTGTAAAAGTTGCAGAATTCAACGCATTCCCAAAAATTCAATTATTGGGTAAAACAATTTTGGAATTTCCTGATGAAGAAGCCGAAGAAACCTGGACCGTTTTCGACCATCCGGTGATAAGGATTTATAAAAAGATTTAATTTCAACACAATTTGCAGTTATATTTAGTAAGGAGCTTGACAAAGATGAAATCTCGTATTATTATATCTTAAATTTTATGCCAGTTGATGTTGAACAAGCGCTTACAGGGTTGGAAAGAAGGACTCCGGTCGAAATTGTTGAAGACCATCTACCCTCACTAGAATTACTTGAAGAATTTCGCCATCCAAGTTCAGTAGATGTTGAAATGAGGGCAATAGCGAATGCAAAAAGACCAGGATCTGTTTTTATTTCGACTTTCTACAACGGAAAACACATAATAGTACCCGAGGGTCATCCTCTTACTCGCCTATCTTCTGTCGTTTCTCCGGTTAATAAAGACTATCCAACTGGATGTTTTGAAGGACTGAGCCTTTATGGAGACGCTTTAACGTTATTTAACGCAAGAATGCAGCGACTAGACAGATCGCTACGAACTAGACGTTATAGAGATGTGGTGGATTTAGAGAGTTTCGCTCAAATGATTGTTTTGATAGCCGAGATAAATGCTGATTCTGCTACTAGGGATGCAGAAGGAAATATTGTTCGTGCATATGGAAGACCAACTATCGGTTTTTCAGAAGGAGGAATTGGGATTGGCATACATCTTGATAATCCTATGTATCAAGCGGTAGGATTTAACAGAATGAGGCGTTATTTAGAGACAAGTGAGCCTTTAAGAGTGGTGGCTTCAGATGCGTGGAAGAGGCGGGAACAGCTAAATGGAAAGCACAGTGATAGTTACGGAAGAGCTTCGATTCATCATGCTATTGCACATGACGATCTAGGTGCGGATGAGGCAATTTATCTTGGAGGAGTGACCGAAAATAGAACTTCACGATTTAGAGAAGGGGAAATTGTAGACGGTGTTGGTGAAGAAGTGGTTTTTCGTGTGGGAAAAACTTTTATTGTTCCTCCACCGGATAACGGAAGACTAGGAGGAACATCTCTCGCCCATTTTCATACTTATACTGCAGAAGAATTGGGTTATGATGTTCAATTTACCGTGGTCACGATTGATGATGTAGCTCGTGGTGAAGTTGAAGCAATGTATCTATGCGGAAATGCTATTGAACTTACAGGCGTACAAGAAATTTGGTCTTACGAGGGGACTCCAAGCAAAGATAAAAGTCCAAAAGTAATTACACTACCTAATGTTAGAACAGTTGGCGGCGTTAGGCAGGTTTCAGAAGAAGATAAGGAGATTATGGGCTATTATCAAGATCAGCTTTGGGGAAGAAAAGCTTCGACAAATCCACTGCTTCTTACTCGAATAGATCGTGATAGAGGTCGCAAAATGGAACATGAACTCAAGACGAAATGGTATCCAGGTTGGTTTACTAATTAGTATTATACTTTGAATTCCCAGAAAGCAAATATGATTCTTTATAACGCCTGGGAGAAGCATATTTTAGACAATTTTTAGATAGCATATGCTGTTCCGCATCCTCCTCCTTGAGCAACATTAATTGGATGAGTATCCTTAAAACGCGCTACCATCAATCCAGTATTAACGGAGCCATTTGGATTAGCATATAAATACATATTTAAGTCTCCAAAAGCAGGTTCTATCTTTAATCCGTCCCGACTTAAATGCGCCGATTCAATCTTAGGTGAATTAGGCGGAACCATAATCTGAGCTATATAAGGGACTCGTTTATCTCTGACAGATGAGAAAGCTTTTTCCGCATCTGATGTTACTCCGTTGCCATGAGAAGAATATGCCGGTTTGTAAATAAATTCTGCTCTCGGCAAAGTATCAAAATCTTGACTTGAGGTTAATAGATAAGTTCTTGGAATTAAATCATCGACCACCTTGATTAACTCTGGAGGCAACTGTTTTTTAAATTCCTGATTGGTGGAAATTATTGCAAACATAACTTTAAGTCCTCCCAGAAAGCTGTGAGGTGGATTTAATATTGGAGTTCGTGTTTTATATAAATTTAAAGTTTTTTTGGGATCTCCTTGTATTTGGACGCCCCAATTTCTCCAGATTGCAGATATTTTAACTCCATTTAAAAAGACATCACTGCCCATAATGTCTAATTCATCCGTATTTCCATAAATACATTGGAAGCCTCTATTCCTTCGATTAATTTCTTCAGCTATTCGAGGAAGTTCGATGACCGAAATAATTGAATCTGGAGGCGCAACTAAACCTAGCACCGGTTGAGCTTTATTTGTCTGTAAGGCCAATAGTCTTAACATTTCCTCGACGAAATTTAATGAATCAACTGGAGGTTCAAATCCATATAGTTGGTTGTATAAAAGTTGAACCACATGGTTGTACCATAAGCCTTCTGGTCCGTTCCTATTCATTTCTATTGGCGCGAGGCCAGCATTTGTATCGTTTTCGGCGTAGGAATATGAACTATCATAGTTCGCATTTTCTGGCGCCATAATAAGCTGATCCAGTCTGCCATAATAAGGACTAGACTTGATAAGATCTGCAATCTCATTTGGATGAAAATCAGGTCCAAAAAAAGCTTCTATCAGGCCTCTTTCAAAATCAGGTAGAGTTTCTAGTAGCATTTTACGTTTAGACCCATCAGACAATAAAAATACTATAGCTAAGTTTATTAAGCGATCAATCAAAATAGTATTGTCTAATGATTTCTTGAAACGTTCTTCTTTAATTATTCTTGGCACGGCCAAAAACTCGATAGGTTTTTCCCAACCTTTAACAGTAAATCCTTCCCTCAGCCGGCGCTCTTTAGAGAAAGCAGGATGATCTATTTCAACCTGTTTGGCTAATGACATAGTAGCGGCATTCATTTCTTCCGCTAGAGTTATGTCTGGTTGTTGATACAGTCTTTCTAAATCCAGAAAAGCTCTTAAATTTTCAATAGAGTCTGCTCTCATAATTTTAAGCAATAAAAAAACCCCGCTTGCGCGGGGCTGTAATTAAAACTATTTAATAACTAAAAAGCTGCCCCGCAAAAAGTAGGGTTAAAAAAGAAAAATCCAAATAATATTTTCTGTTTTCTCATTTCGGCAATTATAACATCGACCAAATAATTTTACAATCCTTATTAGAATTTAGTAGTTTTTTATGCTAATTTTCAACATATGCTCTTAATGTACCTCTATATAATGCTCTTTCCAGAGGGTTAACAGATTTTGGATTTAGTAATAAATATGCGTTTTGGATGTTGTCTGAGACTTCCATGAAAGACCTGATTAGAGGTATGAGTTGGTTTTCATAGTGGACCATTGATTCAGATGGTTTTATGGCGGGCCACGAACCGTGAGAAATGGTGAGTCTTCTAACTTTGGCTGGAATATCGCGAGGAATAGATGAAGCATATTTTGGGTCTTCTCGCGAAAAAATAAATTTATTAGCATCACCCGTCGGTATTCCTTCAATGGCTTTAACCATGGATCTTTGCATACAGTTTTTAACTTCAAAAGGGTCATATGAATCTGCTGTCAAGTCTAAAATTATTGCGTTTTCTTTCAAATACGATAGGTCCGAATTCATTAACAAAGGTACAGAAGGATCGTTTCTGTTTGTAGCATCAACAAGAATATCTGTCTCTTTGAGAAGTTTATGCAAAAAAATTCTGTCACCTACTACGTTTCGTCCGATGATGAGAACAAGAGATTTAATCGGATGGATTTTCTTTCTTTCACGATTTCCAAGGTGAATAAGAGAATCTGTTGCCTGTTGGCCAACGGCTCCAGATCCTAGAATTAAAGCCTTAAAGAATTTTCTCCGGAAAAAGAGCGGGTTGGTTTTTTCCAAATAGTCAAATAGGACATCAGCTGAGTTCCAAGCTACGGCGTTTAAGTTTTCTACGAGTCTCTTTCCCCGATCATCAACAATACCATCAAGAGAAATAGTACTGATTCCTCTTTGATTTAAATATTTGACACGATTTGGTCTGGTATGAAAATGGGCCATTGTCACAAGCAAACTTCCAGTTCTTATATTATCTAATATGTTCTGAGCAGGATATTTTAGACTGAAGATAGCGTTGCTTTCTCTAGCTACCTGCATGTCGTCATTTGTTATCTTCAGGTTAACAGTTTGATAAGAAGAAAAATTTATTCCCATTGTTTTTCCATAATCTCTAGAGATAACAGCGGTAGCATTTAAGTTTTGTGCGAAAGCATTTGCGCCTTCTGGCGTGAATACTCTGATTTCACCAGGGAAGGTACGAGTATCAGGAGAAATGAAACCCACAAAATTTCGAGGTCTTTTCATATTTTATCAATCTAAACTAATTCGACACATATTTGACCACCGCCAGAACTTAAATTTAAAGGTGCTAATTTACTGCTTTCCTGATATTTCTTAAATCTAGACCAACCAGAACCTAAAAAGGCACCATTGATGTGTTGTGGATTAAAATCGGCAACGAGGTTTTCAATCGCTATTCTACCCTCTTTGTCTATATCAATTATTGGAAGTTGATTTTTTTTATAATCAAGATATTCCTGAACGATAAAATTATTGTCTTTCTTAAAAGTATCAACTAATTTTTTCCACTCTGCAGATGAATAATTTTTTCCGAAATAGATTCCATTACCATAAGAGCCTAATGCGTCCTTAACTATCAGTTGGTCTTTATATTGCAAAAGAAAGTTCCTATTGCAGTTTGATATGTCAAATGTTTGAGGTATGTGTTTTTTTATAGCTAGCTTTTCTTCACCAGAAAGTTTTATGGTAGCCTGCAATAACGGGTTTGAGAGATATGCAAATATTTTTTTGAAACTAAAAAACCTTGATCTCTCTGAATTGATGACAGTAAATCTATCTGAGTTTGAGATAATAGTTAGAAAATCTTTTACGTCAAGTTTACTTTTACTTTTCTTACAACCATAAGAACTGAAGTCATAATCTAATGAAGTGATAGCATTTTTCCAGAGCACATCAATAGGCTTACCCTTAAGATACATCTTATTTTTTTTATTATTTAATGAAACTTGTTGAGGACTTCCTAGGTAAACATTAAGATTCAAACCATATACTTCTAAAGCCTTTTTTTTAAGTAAGCGAGAAAAAATAGGAAACTGAAAGCCCGGTTCTTCTTTCGTTTCAAAAATAATTCCAATATTTTTTACTACTTCACTGGGATTTCTAAACTTATGTTCATTAAGAAACCAATTCAATAGTTCCTTAATGATATCTACTTTTATAGGTCCCTCAATTCCTAGTTTGTTATAAAGCATTTGGCGCCTTTCCTCAAGAATGTAAAAAGGGAGTATTCCCTGCGGGCAGATTGAATTTAGCTCTAAAACAATTAAATTACCATCACGGATAAAACAATCAAACCTCTTGTTTCTCATTTTTTTTGACTGCAGAGGCTCACGCTGAGCTATTCTCATAAGAGTGATCCACTCTTCTGGTGCTGAAGAAGAGATTGACTTGAGTAATCCTTTGCCGGAATGAGAGAATGCATAATTCTCAAATTTGCCTAACGCATGTAATATAAATTCGAGATCTTTGAGCTGTTTGACGATTTGAGACCGATCTAATATCAATGGTATAAGAGGAATATGAATGTCATGTTTATAGTGATGAAAACCCAGTTTATTAGTATATTGATCTAGTTCATTTTTTAGATCAAGTCGCTGATAAAAAGACATTTTTTGTAAAAGAGAAAGTATAAATCTATGTCTGTAGACAAAGCTGGCGTCGATGTTAGTTAGAGCGCCTTTTGACTCGACTTGTTGAAGTTGTAATTGCGTATCCATGTCTTCAGATAAATTTAGATAAAATATTAACCATCAGTCGGATTTTTTGAAAAATACTATCCACATAGACATACTCCTTGCTGCTGTGAGAGAAATTACCCTTCGGACCAAATCCATCCAAACATAAAGCTCCATACTGAGATATTTGGTTAGCGTCAGATCCACCACCCCGTTTTTCAAATCGTAAATTTAGATTTTCTTTTCTAAAGGAATTTTTTAAAAGGGAAAGGATTTTTTTTAATTTTTTATCATCGACTGACATGGCGGGGATACCTATAATAGTTTCAACATTAACTTTTTCAGATCCGGATATTAGCTTTATTTCATTTAATAAATTCCTCATGTTGTTGTCCCCGAAACAACGCACGTCGACTATCGCTTCTGCATATTCAGGAATAACATTGGCTTGAGTGCCACCCTTGATGACTCCAATATTGATGGAACTATTTGAAATAGCATTGTTTAATTTGTCCAATTTTAATAAGACAGACATCATAGTCGTTATTGCGCTTTTGTTTTTGTTTACGTAATACCCCGCGTGACCACCATCTCCTTTAGTGTTAAGTCTTAATTGATAGATTGATTTTCTTTCTTGTACCAATTCATCTTTATCTCCGCAACTTTCAAAAATAAAAGCATAATCAACAGACTGATAAATCTTTTTCCTAATTTCTCTATAGGCGGTAGATCCGATTTCTTCGTCTGGAGATATTAATAATTGGATATTTTCCTGATTATTGAACAACTCTTTAAGCCCAAGTAGCGAATAAATTGCAACAATTAATCCACCTTTCATATCACAGGTACCGGGTCCGAATAGTTTATCCTTAGTTTGCTTTATTTTTTGTCTATTTATTTCATAAACCGTATCTATATGGCAGGATAAAAGAATTATTGGCTTTTTTTTTAATGCATTTTTGGGGATGAGATATAGTAGATCTCCTAAATTATTTTGTTTATACTTTTTTATTGAATAATCTGGAATTTTTTTAAAAAGGTCTTTCTCCAAATATCCATAAGCTTTGTTAATCCCATGTTTATTTTTTGTCCAGGTGTTAATATCAACCAAATTGATTAAATTTTTTATGACTGAATTTTTATTTTTTTCGACCCAATTCCTTATTTTTATTTGTTCTGAATTTTTATTTTTTATCATTGTAAATTAGTTTAGATTTTTAAATAGGATATCCAGATCCCAATCCTCCACCTTTTGCTACATTAATTGGATGGGTTGCTTTAAAACGAGTAACTACTAATTGAGCTACTTTAGTTTGTCCAGGAATATGACCAACGTAGTTATTAAAATCCGCCAACATAGGTAAATTAGTTAATTGTGCACCTTCATCAAGGATTAAGGTACCAATAGAAGGATCTTCGGGAGGGATTTTTGCTTGAGCTACAAACGGCGTGCCCTGATCTCTTACTGCACTAAATGCAGCCTCCGGATCACTAGTAACACCATCACCATGGGAAGCGAAGGCAGGTTTATAAATATAATTACCTCTTGGAATTTGGTCAAAATCCTCTGCTTTGGTTAATAAGCGTGTAGTTGGTATCAACTTATCTATATAATTTAATGTTTCTTTGGGTAATTTAGCTCGGAATTCTGGATCGGTTGATATTACCGCAAAGAGCGCTTTTAATCCCCCGACGAAACTATAAGGAGGATTTAAAACAGCAATTCCAGTACGATAGATAGCTAAGGATTTATCAGGTTCTCCTTGAATTTGCACACCCCAATTTCGCCAAATACCTGACAATCTTTCACGCCTAAGAAACACATCAGTACCAGAAACTTCCAACTCGTCGGTTTCACCGTAAAGGCTACGAAAGCCCAGTCCCATACTATTTAGAGCGTCAGCTATATATTGTAGTTCTACAATTGAGACTACAGAATCAGTTGGAGCGACCAATCCTATTAGCGGATTTGCGTTTCCAGATCTCTTAGCTGTTTTCCTAAGTAGCCGGATTATAAAATTTAAAGCTGTGATTGGTGGTTCAATTCCATATAATTTTTCATATATATCTTGAGCTACATGCGTAAACCAAATTCCTTCGGGACCATTTCTATTCATTTCTATGGGAGCTAAGCCAACATTAATATTATTTTCTTCGTAATCAAACTGCGATTGAGATTTTGGTACTTCAGGAGTGGTAATAAGCTGATCAAGTCTGCCGTAGTATGGTTGTGATTCCAACACTCCTAAAGTTCTTTGAGGGTTATAATCTGGGCCAAAATAAACTTCCACAATTTTTCTTTCAAATGGAGGAAGAGTAGCTAACATTTCCTGTCTTTTTATCGGATCTGAGAAAATAAAGGCAGCGGCTAAGTTTAGTAATCCATCTATAAAAACCGTATTTTCTACAGCTTGAGCAAATCTTTGTTCATTTATAACCCTAGGGCCAACCATTAATTCAATCGGGCCTCCCCATCCTTTCAGTGTGAATCCTTGTTTTAACCAATAATCTCTGTCTAGTAGGGGACTGGATTGTTCTGCAGCTTTAAATAATATATCTGTGGTTGCCCTAAGTTGAGAGGATATAGTATCAACGGAACGTCCTGCGCCCTTTTTTAACTCTTTTCTTAACTCTTCTATATTGTTTCCCATAATAAAAAAACCCGCCTATTGGCGGGAAAATATTGAATCGTTTAATCAATTCATCCTCCCGCCGGATTTACGGGTTAATGAGGAGGACGAAAATGTTTGAATAAACCTTAGTTTTCATGATTAATTGAATAATATAACAGATGTTTTTTATTTTTGCAACAGTAATTTCAATTCCTCTTCAGGTATTGGCAAAAATTTGAGATAGCTTTTTATTGCTTTGATGGCTATTTTATCCTTTATTTCGGATGGAAAGAAATTAATTTTTTCTATTCCGATTGGTTTGTTGTTGTTATCATAGACAATTACATCGTCGGAAAAGTCGGAAAAATCAGAATAAGCTTCTTTATTTTTGTCGTCCCACCAAATGCTAAATGTATTGCCGATAGGATCTAAAAAAAAATTAAACCTTACTTTTTTTTGCTTTTTTGCCATATTATTTTTCCTTTCCTCAATCTAGTTGCAATATGAGCCGTAATAACAAAACCATGCTCGTTTAGATGCTTTGCTACTACGCAAATATATTTTTTATTAATCTTCTTATAATAAAGATAAACAGTTTTGTCTAATTTACTTATCTCAACTAATTCAGCTTGATTTAATCCTTTTTTAACTTCCTGTTCCAGATTAGTTAAATCTTTATGCTTAATAATTATAACATCATTCCAATAAACTTTCGTGGCTCTTATTTTTTTATTTAATACAGAAACAACTTCGAATAAAATTTCATGGTAAGTAATTTTCATTTTTTTATGTGTTTTCAGGACTTCTTTATTTTAAATCCTTTCTCCAAGTCTTCGATTGTATATCCCTGATCAGCTATTTGTTTTCGGAGATTGTCGGATAAGGTAAAATCTCCTTTTCTTCTAGCTTCTTCTCTTTTTTCTGCGATTTCAAGGATGTCTTTTGGGATTTTATCCTCTTGAACTTTGTCTAAGTTGAGGCCAAATACCTTGTCGAATTCGAGGAGAAGGTCGAGTTTGTCAGTCGAAGGAATATTAGATTTTAGCATTTCCCACATACCTGCTAGCGCTTGAGGTATCTGAAAGTCAGTGGAGATATTAATAATAAAATTTTGACGGTACTGATCCAATTGAGATAATTTTTCCTGTGAAAGTTGACTGCGTAAAATCTGTTTTTTCAAGACAACGGCATATTCTTTGAGTTTTTTATATGCAATTTGCGAGGCCGACAACGCTTCCCAGGTAAAGTTTTGTTTCGCTCTATAATGAGCTGATAAATAAAAATAGCGCAAATCTAAAGGATCAAATCCTTTATTGATTACATCGGATAGAGTTAAGCCGGTTCCCTGGGATTTTGCCATCTTTCCTCCGTCAATATTGAGATGTTCGTTGTGTAACCAATAGTTCACAAACTTTACGCCATTGGCTGCCTCGCTTTGGGCAATTTCATTGGTATGATGGACAGGTATATGCTCCACACCACCCATATGAATATCGATAGTGTTTCCTAGAAGGCTTTTCGCCATGACGCTACACTCAATATGCCAACCCGGAAAGCCTTCTCCCCAAGGTGACTGCCAGGTCTGAAGTGCATTTTTATGAGCGCCTTTCTTAAAAAACCAAAGCGCAAAGTCCGAAAAGTGCCTTTTTTGTTTATCTTCTATCTTGCCTTTTCCGCCACCGGCAATATTTAAGTCGATTTTTTGCTTATTGAGCTGATTATAGTTTCTAAATGTGCTTACATCAAAATAGATAGCCTGTTCTGCAACATAGGCATGGTTTTTAGCCAGAAGGATTTTAACCATTTCAATCATTTTTTGGATATATACGGTAGCTCTAGGTCTGTGGCTGGGAGGAATAATGTTTAGTTTTTGAGTGTCAGCGTCAAAAATATTGATATACTTTTCGGCTATTTGATCTGGCGTCAAACCTTCTCTTTTTGCACCCTTTTCCATCTTATCTTCACCCTCATCCTGGTCGCTCGTCAGATGTCCAACGTCGGTGTAATTTCTAACGAAAATTACTTGAAAGCCTAAAAAAGTGAGACTGCGTCTTATGAGGTCCGCCCAGGTCATAGCGCGCAAGTTTCCGATATGCTGCACCCAATAGACAGTAGGACCGCAGTGGTAGAATTTGACTTTATTTGGTTCTATCGGTTTGAATTCCTCGATTTGTCTTGTGAGGGTGTTGTAAAGTTTCATGAAGTTAAGTATACACCTTAGCCTGTTAATTGCAAAAGGTCAATAAAATTGATCTAGTTAAATATTTAGTTTGATGTAAATTTATTAACGTTAAATAAAATTGACCAATCAAAGTTGAACAAAATATTTGATAAAACTGAATTTAGAATATCGAAATTCTTAGTAATCAATATTTAAAATGTGAATTACGAAACTCGTAACGGTGTCATTGCGAGGACCCCGCCTTTGGCGGGGGACGTAGCAATCTTTATAATTATTTTGAGTTTTCTTCGCTTCACTTTGTTTCGCTCGCAATGACGGTTTAAAGTATAAGGTTCTGCAACAGGTTCTAGCTCTTTCTCATTTTCACCCCGGAGGAATATCGATTAAATCGGGACACGATCCGATGCGCTTGCGTTTTTGCAATTCCACTAATATTGATATAGGTCGGTAATTAATTATGTGTTGAATTGTAAAAATTGGCAACCCAATTATTTTATTTTAAGCGAAAGTTGAAAAAAATACCGCTTTGTTTTTTAACATTTATTTTTTGCCATAATTCTGGTGTTGAGTATTTTTGTAACTATTCACGCTTCTTGACACAATGTCATCCCGAGCGAAGTCGAGGGATCTAGCACAACAGAACCTATATACGCTGTTGAATGAGATTTCTCGACTCCAAAACTCATCGCTCGAAATGACATAGAATGATATAGTTATGTCAAAGACCGTGAACTCTTACGTATTTTTTTTAGAGTAACGGAGTCATTGCTTAATATACGGTCAATTTGTCATTCGGGATTGACGGGTTACAGTCCTGTACCCGTCTTGTCCAGACTTTACAAATTGTTTAACAACGATTCTGGATGCTCCCACCTTTGCCGGGATCACCAGAATGACGTATGCACCAAACTCAAAGTACTATCTTATAGTAATATCAAATTCATAGTCAAAAGTGACCCAAAAATTTAAGAGAAACATTTAGTTTAGAAATTTAGAAAAAAATAACGATTAAGAATCGCATTTTAGACCGTTAAATTAATACGAGTTAAACCTGACTTCTGGAAATCATAAGTGGTTTAGAGCAGAATAGTAATTTTAGTCTACTGTTAATAAACTCAATGAGTTTAGGAAGAAATGAGAGGTTAAATTAAAGAATTAATTAAATTTGGATTGATTTGACAGCCTAGAAAAAAATAAGATAAGGTTTAGCACTTTTTTTAGCCGACTGCTAGAATTTGGATTAAACTGTCATTTTGCTCTGAACTTTGTTTTTTTCGCTAGAAAAAAAGTTAAAAATCCAGAATTTATCGCAACTAATCTGATTTATCTCAAAAATCCTTCTCAAAATCCGAATAAATAGCTTACTAAACGTAAAATCAAAAAATTACTTGTTTTTGCCTTTGGTTTAAGCCAGCAATTGGATAAACCTATAGTTTTAAAGTATTTATCATCCAAATCTTAGCTCGAAAACGGATTCTAATGTCCGGACGGCGGGAGTTGAACCCACTACTTCTCGGTCCCGCCCGCCTAAATCGCTTGGTCGGGGATGTGAGATTTGAACTCACGGCCTCACGGTCCCGAACCGTGCGCGCTACCGCTGCGCCAATCCCCGAATTTTGAATGAACACCTTATTTTAGCACATACTCGCAGGTTCGGAAGGTTATTCTATTTTTAGAGGATTTTAAAGGACGCTAAAGGAAATTAAATAAAAAATAATAGGAATGAGTTGTTTATTGTTTGCCGGTAGAGGGTTTGGTTTCGGCGTGCTGGCGTTGGGCGACTTTCTTGGGAGAAAAGATGCTTCTTCTCACCTTTCCTTTCGGTATTTCTGTTGCTTGATCTTTTTTTTTCTTTTCTTCCTCTCTTCGTTTTTTCTCTTGAGCTTCATAGGTCTCTTTTTGTTTTTTTTCCTCTTCTTCTTGTTTTCTCTCCAGTAAAACCTTCTCCTCTCCGTGTTTTACCAGCTGAAATAATCTTTGACGTAAGGCTTCGGTTTTTTGTTTTTCCTTATCTTGATAAGATTTTCCGAGTTTCTCTAAGTTGAGAGGAGTATTGTTGCCGGTTTTTTTAACCTCGGCGGTTCTCCCGCTTCGCTCCTCAACCGCCGAGGTTGCGTTGCCATTCTCGGAGGTTATGTCGCTATCTGAGTCTAAACCGAGGATTTGCTCCCACATCTTGGTGGGGCTGATAGTAGATGCAACCTGTTTAACGGTAGATTTGACAACTTTTTTTGTCTGGGTTACTCCTTGCTCGGCAAGTTTTTCGAATGAATCTTCTAATACTCCTTTTATCATAATTGTTTAACTCGTTAGCTCGTTAACGCGCTAACGGGTTAACATGTTATTGGAATAATCTTTAAATACCGAGCATTGCTTTGGCTCTTTCTGACATTTTGTCCATAGACCAAGGCGGATCGAATGTCAACTCAAACTCGATTTTTTCATTTGGTAGCCCAATCGTTTTGAGTTTGCTTTTTATCTCTTGCTCGATCAGCGAAAATAATGGACAGCCAATGGTGGTAAGCGTCATAGTTATCTTAGTTCTATTAGCTTTTAGCAATTCAATTTTATAAACCAGTCCAAGATCGACGATGGAGATGTTGAGTTCAGGATCGAGAACCTCAGATAGTTTTGACTTTATGAGTTTTTCAGTGATTTTCATAGTAGATCCCTCGCTTATAGCTTCGGGATGAAAGTAAATTATTGTTTGTTACTTTCAATTATAATTGTTATAATCGTTATATTCAAAATATGAATTCCTACAAGCTTCACTTCATTCCTCTGGGTGGTGTGGTTGGGGTTACAAAAAACATGTACGTGTATGAGTTATATGAAAATGAAAAGTTGAAAGACATTTTGATTGTTGACTGTGGGATAGGATTTCCTCAGGAAAAAGAGCTCGGAGTAGACTTTGTGATTCCGGATGTTTCTTATTTAGCCGACAAAAAAGAAAAGATCAGGGCAGTTATTTTAAGTCATGGACACGAAGATCATACTTCTGCCCTACCTTTTCACTATGATACCTTAGGCAGGCCGCCGGTCTTTGCCAGCCGACTCACAACTGCATTTGTGCAAAATAAATTTAAGGAATTTAATCAAAGAGTCGACCTGAACGAATTAAAGTATGAAAAAGAGTATCAGTTCGGACTATTCAAGATAAATTTTATACGCGTAACGCATTCGATCCCTGATACCTTTCATGTTTTAATCAAGACACCGGTCGGAAATATCTATCACGGAACAGATTTTAAATTGGATCTAACGCCTCCATATGGGAAACATCCTGATTTTTACGCTATTACCAAGGCCGGTAATGACGGACTGTTATGCTTATTGTCTGACTGTCTTGGCTCTGATCGCGAGGGGTTAACCCTGTCCGAGAGTATTGTTGGTCAAACTTTTGAAGATGAAATGCGAAAAACCAAAGGTAAATTTATAATGACGACATTTTCATCCAACATTTCTCGCATCAGGCAATGCGTTGAGGCTGCAATAAAATTTAACCGAAAAATAGTTTTTCTGGGTAGATCCATGAAGGAAAATACAAGAATAGCTTCGGATATAGGCTATTTGCCTATACCGGAAAGTTTGACTGCCAAAGAGGAAGAAGTAATGCGTCTTCCTCCAAATAAGGTTTGCATTATAGCAGCCGGATCACAAGGACAATATGGTTCTGCACTATCCAAGCTAGCCAACAACAGAAATTCTCATATAAAGATAAAGCCAGGGGATAAAGTTGTTTTTTCTTCAGATCCGATACCGGGAAGTGAAAATGAGGTGTACGCTTTAATCGAAGAACTTTCGCTATTAGGCGCCGATGTCATTTATTCTGATATTCAAGACCAATTACACGCATCTGGTCACGGAAATCAAGAAGATTTGAAATTTTTAGTCAGATTCACCGATCCTAAATATTTTATTCCAATAGGAGGCACAGTTAGGCATCAGCATCAATATCAAAAGTTAGTAATGGGTTTGGGATATAAGAAAGAACAGCTTTTTTTATTAGATGAAGGTGAAACAGTCTGGTTTACTAAGGGTAAGGGCTATCGTGGAGATTCAATCGAGACTAAAAATATCTATGTTGACGCTTATGGCGTAGGAGACGTGGGAAATGTAGTTTTACGTGATCGAAAAACTTTAGCAACGGAGGGAATTGTGGCAGCGGTTCTAATATTGGATGGTCAAGGAAAACTAACGACAAGGCCAAAGTTTCTTTCGAGGGGATTTGTCTATGAATCAGGTGAGGAAATGCTTTTTTCCGAAGCTGTTCGTCGACTTGAAAAAGTATTGAAGCCTAGAGGTGAGAGAATAATTGATATTAATAATGTTAGAAAAGAAGCTGGCGAAATATTAGAGGACTTCTTTTTTAAAGAAAGAGGGAGAAAACCACTGGTGATTGTGGATGTGATACAGATTTAGTTTATGAATACTTTGCCCAATAATCTTAAACAAATCTCTTTATTTCTCGAGCGTTTGCCTGGGATTGGTGAAAAAACAGCTAACCGTCTGGCATTTTATTTATTGAGGCTTCCAGAAAGAGATCTAAAAGAATTTGCAGAAACTATAGGGTCTCTCAAGTCCAAAACTAAGTTATGCAGAGTCTGCATGAATTTGACGGAAGATGAAATCTGCAGCATTGATAAAGACACATCCAGAGATCACGAGATAATCACAGTAGTTGAAGAGGTATTAGATTTATTATCTTTTGAGACCGGAAACATATATAAAGGCGTTTATTATGTTCTTCATGGGAAAATAGATCCGCTTAATCATATCGGACCGGAGGACATTTATATTCAACAATTATTAGATAGAGTTAGTGAGTTAACGAGTTCACGGGTTAACGGGTTAAAAAAAACCAGAATAAAAGAAATTATTCTCGCGATGAATCCGGATATGGAGGGGGAGGCAACGGCGATGTACATAAGAGACAGATTAAAAGAAGTTAAGAAACACAATGGAGTTTACTTCAAAATAACCCGCTTGGCCTATGGTTTGCCTATTGGTGCAAGTTTAGAATACGCCGATTATATGACTCTCCAAAAGTCAATTGAAGGTAGGAATGAATATTAGGAAAATTTATATCAAATCTGGTTAATCACCTTGTCATTCCGCACTTGATGAGGAATCTATTAAATAGATTCCTGCTTTCGCAGGAATGACATAATGTGTATTATTTAAGAGGATCTGATATTACACATAATTCTTTAGTTCATCTGCAATTATAGAAGCAATAGAAATTTCTTCCAGCTTTGGAAATTTTTGGTCATTATTAAGGTGAATACTATTAGTTGTGAAAAATCTTTCTAACTTAGACTTTTGCAATAATTTGGGAGCGTCTTTGGTAAAATCGTGATGGACTGCAGCGACGTAAACTTTCTTGGCACCTCTCTCAAGACAGAGATCAACCGCAGGCAAAATTGTGCTGCCCGAGACGACCATATCGTCGACTATAAGGCATATTTTATCTCTGACGTCTCCGTACAAATCCAGCGGTTTAGCCTTGTGGGCAATATTTAAGTTGCGTTTCTTTTCTATAACCGCTTCTGAGAAATTAGATGTTCCATAGAATGTTTCGCCGAAATTTCTTACTTTTTCTACTGCCCCTTGGTCAGGCGAAACCAATGCGACTTTTTTTAAATCGATTTTTTTTGAGGTAAAGTATTCAGCTATATGTTTGGCCAATAAAGGTAAAGCTGAAAGGTTTTTAAAAGGTATTGAGAAAACGCCTCCGGTAGCTTCGTCATGTAGATCGACAGTGTATATCTTAAAAAAACCGATAGATTCGAGCATTCGAATAATGACATTAACCGAGACACACTCTCCGGGCCTGTGTTGGATATCTTGTTTGGCGTAACCAAACCAGGGAATATAGCCGATTACTTTTTTGGCTTCTTGACGCCGAAGGGCATCGCAAAAGAAAAGAAGTTCCACCACGTTGCTATCTGTAGGATTAGAAGTAGGTTGAATAACGACACAAGTTTGGTTTTTTACTTTTTCTCGAATTGTGACTTTGACTTCAGAATTACCAAAGCGGGTTACTTCAGCATCAGAAATGGATATCTTTAGAAGTTTGGAAACCTCTTGAGAGAGTTTACGATTAGCAGAGCCTGAGAATAACTTAAGCATAGATTTTAGACGTTAGATCATAGACTTTAGAAAAACAAATTCTTACTTCTAAAGTCTAAATATCTAAGGTCTATCGTTGTTGTTGGGTTGATATTTCTATCAATTTTTTTGCCGCAAGTTCTTGGGTTTTTTTGATGGCTTCGTTTAACGCTTCCGCTACACGATTTTCAATCACGCCGTCAACTTCGATCACTTCTATGATTTGATCGCCTCTCACTGTTACTTTAACACCATTTTTTTCAACAGTTACCTGTTCCTGTTGAAGAGCTTGTTGCATCTGTTGAGCTTGTTGTTGAAGCTTTTGTAAATCGCCCAGTCCTCCAAGTGGATTGATCATAAATTTACACCCCCTTACGTTATGGGACAAAACCTAGCGGTTTATTCCCAACGATTTTCCCTAAGTTGTGTCATGAGCTATTCACTCTCAAGACGAACGCTCATGACGATTTATTAACTTTAATTTTTAACTTTTGACTTATGTTGATTATAGAACTCCACGAGTGCAATCTCAAGCGGTAATGATTCGATCGGTGAAATTTTAAGGTTATTATACGCTTCGGTTAGGAGTTTCATAAGACTTACGATGTCTTTAACGTTAAGGGTAATGTCAATTCCTTCGTCTGTTTTAACGCCGCTTTGGGCTAAAAGTGCTATTCTCAATTCATCGAGGAGTTGCTCGATGAGATATTTGACATTTCCACCTGACTGACTGAATTCATCAATCCACGACAGAATTACTTTAAGATCTTTTTTTTGCAAAGCTTCAAAGAAATTTTCCTTAAGAAGGCCTAAGAATTGTTTTCCCTCCTCGTAAGAGAGTTTTTGCTGGGTGGCTAGTTCTTCTAAAATTTTAACTGCATCTCTGAATGAGTGGTCTGCGTGTTGGGCAATAAGACTAAGAAGTTGTTCTTCAATTATTATTTTTTCTTTTTTGGCGACCTTCTTAAGCATAGAAACAATGTCAGCTTTTTGAGCCTTTCCGAAATTGATTATAGAGCAACGTGAGAGTATAGTTTTAGGAATTTTTTCTTGATTTGTTGTTGCCAAAATGAAAATGACAGAGGAGGGAGGCTCTTCCAGAGTTTTAAGTAGCGCGTTAAAGGCGTCGTTAGTGATCATATGTGCCTCATCAACGATATATACTCTATAGCGATTGACCATCGGAAAAAAACTGGCTTCTTTAATTAAGTTTCTAATATCTTCAATGCCTCGATTGGAAGCAGCATCAAGTTCGATGACATCGGGAGACGAAGAGGAATCGACGGATAGACAATTTCTACAGGTGTTGCATGGTTCTATATTTTTTACAGTTCGAGCCTGCCACGTCGAACGTGGTTGTCGCGTTTGACGCGATCGAGAGCTTCTCGACTCGCTACGCTCGCTCGAAGCATAATCATTTGATAGGCAGTTTACCGCTTTGGCTATAATTCGTGCCGTTGAGGTTTTTCCTGTTCCTTTTTGACCAAAGAATAAAAAAGCATGAGGGAGAGATTGCAACTGAAGTAATTTCTTTATAATTTCTTTAACTTTGGTGTTGTCAAGCTCTTCTACGGTCTTGGGACGGTATTTTAGATAAAACATTATTGCATAATATTTTCAATTCCGTGTTTAATTAGGAATATAATGATGTCGTCAACCTTTTTATCTTTTTCAGCCGCTAGAATTATAGCCTGAGGATAACAAATAAAAATTTCGCCCATTAGCTTTTCAACCCCCGGGGTTTTCCCGCTACGCTCCTCAACCCCGGGGGTTAGATTGAGGTCATGATAGGAAAAACTCAGGACAGGCAAAGCTTCCTTTTCGTGTGCGTATTTTGCAGCTATTGCTTTCATTTTATTTCTTCCAACGAAGACAATATTAATTACGGCACTATCTGGAATTCCGTAGCTAGTCAACATTTCAGCGAAAGTTTTTTTTATCAATTTCCTATTAATTTTATATCGGGAGGAAGAAGTGATGTTGAGCATAAATATTATCTTCGGTAACTCCTTTTCAACGATCTAGGTTGACGCCTTAATTTTAAAAGTTCTTTCTCTCTCTCTTTTCTTAGAAGCGAGGGTTTTTTGTAAAATAATTTACTTCTCACGTCATCAACGATATTTTCTTCAATAAAGGTTCTGGTAAATTTTCTAAATAATCTGTCTTTTGACTCGCCTTTTTTTTTACTAACAAAAACCATAATTAAAACCCCCTCTCTAAAAGTTAGAAGTTAGAAGATGGAAGTTCGAAGTTAAAATAATTCATAACATCCAACGTCTAATCTCTAACATTCTATTATACACTTTTCACTATTTCAATTATTTGTCGGATCGATAATGGAGATGGAATTTGATCGGGCCGCTTTGGTGAGCCATTCAAAAGCATGTGTTTCGATGAATGAAGAAACCAGGATCCTATCGAATCGATTTTGAGAATTTTATTATAAATTGGAGTTAAATCCAGTTTAGGTTCAGGCGGACATTTAATCCTGATATTTCCGAATTTTGGATCTTTGCGAATGACCAGTTGATAACCAATTTTTTGAGCAAATCTCAAGACTTCGTCATTAGGAGATTCAACGGCAAAGGATTTGCCAAGATAGGATTGAAAAATTAGCCCTTTTTTTGTTTCCTCTTCTGCAGCAATTTTCTTTTTGAACTTTTCCAGCGTTCCGTCAAGAATGACAAAGACAAACTCAGCGAGTTTTTGATCTTCGGCTAAAACAATTTTTACTCCGTCTATTGTATTATTAAGAAGGAATTCATAGCGATCCGCCTCGGGTTCTGGATAGTAAACTTCGAGAAAATGATCGTCTTCAATAACAAAACTCACCAGTCTAGTGAGAGGTTCGAGCAGTTTCATTTTAATTAACCCATTTTTTTTTAGATAGTCTAAGATTTTTTCCGCAGAACAAGTTTTAATATTTGTTTGATGGTGGTCAAATTTACCAAGACCCGTATCCACATGGATAATTTCCGGGTTATCGTCCGGTGGTAAGTTGTTTAAAGTAGAACCTGCGGGAACAAATTTTATAAGAGCATTTTGCCAGCCGGGGAGAAATTTTTTGATGAGCCAACATGAGCTTATCGCATCCAGGTCGGGGGAGAAATGGGTGACTATGGTTTTCATTGCTACCTATTGTCATTCCGCACCCCCATTTTCATGAGGGCAAGCTTGATGCGGAATCTATATAATTACTAATTTCTGGATTCCCGCTTTTGCGGGAATGACAATCCAGATCCTGAAACAAGTTCAGGATGACGTTTTTATAATATGTTCTAATGTTAGTAAGTCAATTTTCTTCTCATTTCTTTTTTTAACTTCAATTTTATCACCAGTCCTTTTCGAAACAACCAATCTATAAGGAATTCCGATCAAGTCCGCGTCGGCAAATTTCTCTCCCGCGGAAGTCTCTTCCCTATCGTCGAATAAAACCTCAAGGTTGTGGGTTTTAGTTAATAGGTTATAGATTTCATAAGCAACTTTTTTAACTTTTTCATCTTTTAAATCGAATCCTAATAAGTGAAATTTGTAAGGAGCGACATTTTCTGGCCAGATTATTCCCCGGTCATCATGAAATTTCTCGACGATTGCGGCCAGAGTTCTGCCGATACCTATTCCGTAACAACCCATATAAAAAGGTTCTAGTTTTCCGTTTTGATCAACGAACACGGCGTCTTTCATCCTTTTTGAATAGTGATAGCCTAGTTGGAAGATGTTGCCAACTTCAATGCCTCGTTTTTCGATAAGTTTTTGTTTTTTATCTAATGATAAAAATCCCGCTTGCGCCATAGCTATATCTCCTTCTAGGTCAGGTTGATAGTCTCTATCAATATTCATATTGAATAGATCTTTAAATTTTTTATTAGCGCCACCATATGCATTTCGTATAGTACGAAGAGAGTCATCAGCAACAAGAATTAACTTTATATTTTTATCAATAATATTTCTTATTCCCACAGGAGAAATAAAGCCAGGTTCGGAATGAATTTTATTTTTTATCTCTTCATCTGTAGCATGGCGCAAACTGATGGCGTTTGTTAGGTGTTTGAGTTTGACTTCGTTGATATCATAGTCACCTCGAATAATCGATAAAATAAATCTTCCTTTTTCATCCACGAACAATACGTCTTTAATCTGCTGCCAAAGAGGTTTTTTATGCAGCTTTACTCCATCTTCCATGGTGGTGCCTCTTTTTGCTTCCACCTCTTTTAAGGGAGCAAGCTTTTCTGTTAAGTTTTTTTCATCTCGGCTGAATTTTGCAACTTCTTCATGAGCTGCATACTCTTGTTTGGCTGTCGTTAGATAGCGACTCTCCCCTATCTCCGACTCAACTACAAATTCATGACAGTACTCACCTCCTATATATCCGTTATCGGACTCAATAACTGTTGTTTTTAATCCCATGCTTTCAAAAATTCTTTTATAGGTTTGCCACATGTTTTGATACTCTTTTTTAAATTGCTCTTCGTTTCGATCGAATGAATAAGCGTCTTTCATAATGAACTCTCTTACACGAAGAAGCCCCCCTCTTGCTCGAAGTTCATCGCGAAATTTTAGGGAAAATTGATAGATATTAAAAGGCAAATCTTTATAGCTTGGCCTAAATTTGCGAACAACATCGACAAACATTTCCTCGGCTGTGCCAGCCAAAGCAAACCACATTTCTCTTCTGTCTTTGATTTTCATGAGTTCAAAACCTGTTGTTTTCGTCCGATTGGTTTCTTCCCAAAGGGTAAGCGGATGAAGAACAGGTGATAGCATTTCTTGCGCACCTGCTTCATCCATCTCTTCTCGGATTATCTGCATAATTTTAAGCTGAACCTGTTGACCTAAGGGAAGCATAAAGTATCTTCCTGCGGTTGATTCGCGGATAAATCCGGCTTGATAGAGAAGCTTATGGGAAATTAAAGTAGCGTCCGAAGGAGCTTTTTTTACCGTTTTGCCAAAAAGTTTTGAGTAAAGCATAGAAGGAATTATAAAGGAATTTAAAGGAAATTAAAGGACTTTAGTTTCTTTGACATACTTGAGGTGAGTAAGGAACATTGAATGAAGAGGTTTAGGGAGTTTATTTGGTTTAAAACAGCCGATTTTTTCCATCTTTTCCGGATCGCCGATTTTTACTTTTTCGGGATTAACTTGAGCGGCAAATAGTACAGCAATCCAATGTGTTAATTTCCCTTGCTGTTTTCTTAAAACGTTGCTGACACCAGCAAGTTGAAGCTTTTTCACAACAGTGCAATACTCTTCTTTTACCTCACGCCTCACAGTTTGTTCAAATGTCTCGCCAACTTTCATCGCTCCTCCACCGCAGTCCCAACGTCCTTTTTCGTCTCGGCATTTATTTGATCTTTTGTGAAGGAGGAGATTTCCTTTCCCGTCATGACAGTAAAAAACGCAGGTAACTCCTATGTAATCAAGTCCTTGTTTCATATCAGTTAAACAAGTTAATTTTACAGCAAATTTAGAAGTTTGGTAACATATAGTAGGATGCTTGGCTTATATAATTTTCAAGTATTTTTATTCTTATAGCCGAGTTTGTCTAGGACTTTTCCGGTAGTTTCTAAGGGTCCAGAAGAGTATGTGTCTATTACTAAATTATAGTGTTTTGGATCGAAGAAGTTATGTTTTCCGTAAAGTCTGTGCCATTTCTTAAAATTGACTTCTTCTCTGTCTTTGATAAATTTTTTAGCTTCATCGATTGTGACGTTATCTCTATTCACTACTCTATCAACCCTAATTGCTTCATTTGAACAAACGAGTAATATTCTTAATGTGTTTTTCAGTCCTCTTGCCATAAATCCTGAAAGCCAAGATTCTAACACTAGCAGTTTTTCTTTTTGTAGTCGCTCTTTCATACCGTAGTCTATTTTTTTATCAAAATCGTCCGAGTAAACTGCAGCCGTATGATGAGTTTTGAGATTCTTTGGAATAAATCCTTTTTTAATAGCATAGTCTCGCATAAACTCACCGCCGGAAAAAAATTTCCAGCCGTAAGGTTTAAGGTAATGTTTAAGATTGTAAAGAAGTGTAGACGTTCCTACCGCGACACCGCCTGAGATGGTGATATTATCGTATTTTAGTTTCATCGGTAAATTTTTATTATATCACTTATTGTTACTAAAGCTGCAAGCGATAGGAGAATGGCAAAGCCGATAAGGTTGAGATTTCTTTCCAGATTCTGGTTTACTCTCTTTTTTGCCACCCATTCGTAGAGGACAAGGGCAAATCTTCCCCCGTCTAGCGCCGGAAACGGCAAAATATTGATAAATCCAAGCGATAAACTCAAAAGAGCTAAAAGGTTGAGAAGATTGAGCACGAGTTTTTTACCTGACGATTGTACAGTTTCATCGATGATTCGAAATATTCCAATGGGACCAGCTGAACCTTCTGCAACTGGTTCGAGAGATTTCTGCTTGGCCGACTGACTGAAAAGGAAGCCAATTCCTTCAATATTGTAAGCTGTGACATTATAAGACTGTAGAAAACCCATAAGTAGTCGTTCAGGTATTGTGTCATAACTTATGATTGCAGCTTCGACAAGGTTAATGCCTATTACCGCTCTTTTTAGTTTGGCATCATAGCGAGGTATAACTCTAACAATTTTTTTTTCATCGTTAATGATATTCTCTAAATCCAGGTAAATAGGTTTGTCCTTAGATTGTTTTACAAGGTCAATAAACTGCTCTGGTTTTTTGATGGGAAACCAGTTGATTTGGTTTGCTTGATCTTCTATTCCGACCCGTGTTGTTATATCACCCGTTTTAATTTCAGTTTTTGATGCCGGTGATCTTAGGACAACCGCTCCGATGACTACTCTATTTTCCTGATTGCCGAATCTAAAGTTGTAGTCTTTTATGAGAGGCAAAGCCTCCGATTTAAAGTTATTCGTAGAGAGTGTAAAGTAATAAATGAATATAGCTAATAGGAAGTTCATCATCACCCCTGCAACGATGATGAGGGTTTTAATATGTGGATCCTTATAGGCAAAAGCTCTATGTTGGAGGTTTGAAGTTGGAAGTTTGAGGTTTTCATTTTTTTTGAGATCGTGATATTCTTCCCCAAACAGTTTGACAAATCCTCCAAATGGAATAAGGTTGATGCTATATATTGTTTCACCGAATTTTTTGCCAAATATTCTGGGTGGAAAACCAAATCCGAATTCTTCTACTAGAACGCCTTTTTTTTTGGCAGCTATGAAATGACCAAATTCGTGTACTAGAACAAGAATTCCGAGGATGAGAATAAAAATAAGAATACTCATATCTTCGTCTTAAAATTATATTTCAAGCACTTCTTTCACTTTATGTTCTTTTATTAGCTGTAATTCTTCCATTAGTTTCTGAGTTTCGGTGTCCGCCTCTTTTTCAAGCCTAAATTTATCGTCCTCAGTGATTTTTTTTGCTTCGAATAGTTGCTTAATTTTTTTTCTTGCTTCGTCGCGGTTATTTCTTATAATGTTTTTCCTCTCCTCAGTTTTTTGATTCACCAACTTGACTAGTTTTTCTCGCTGTTCCTGAGACAGCGGTGGCATTTTGGCAAGCAGACGACTACCTTGAATCGAGGACGTTATGCCAAGCGAAGATTTTAGAATGGCTTTTTCAATATCTGAGAGAGTAGACGGATCAAATGGAGTAACCGATAAAGCTGTAGGACCCTCTGTCATAATTGTTGCCAGTTCCATAAGTTTTAATTTCGATTGTCCTCCGTAAGTTTCGATTATTAGATTCTCAAGAAGGGCTGGACTGGATTTACCGGTGCGGATGGACTTGAGGTCTTCTTTTAAATATAAGAGAGCTTTTTCGGCTGATTTTTTAAATTGTTCTAAAATCGAGTCCATATGGTTATTCTCCCAGTTCCCATCTCAAAAATCTTCCAATTTTAATGTTTTCTCCAAACTTAACAATTGCTTCTCGGATAAGATTAGTTATTTTTTTTGAGGGATCGCGAATATAGTCCTGATTCATAAGTTCCTCCACATTTTTTGTAGGTATTGAAGCTATTTGCATACTTAACTCTTGGCCTAACTTTTGCAACTCTAAATTTTTTGCTACAAAATCAGTCTCACACAGAATTTCAATCAATGATGCAATTTTTTTATTGTGATGTACATAACTAAAAATAGAGCCTTCCGAGGTTATCCGACTCATCTTGTCTTTTACCTTTTCAATCCCCCAACCAGCCAAAAGTTTTTTAGCTCTTTTTATATCGTTATTACTTTCCTCAAGCGCTTTTTTACATAAAGCAATTGAAATTCCGGTTTCATTTCGTAGTAGTTTTAGTTTACTAATATCAAGCATAGGATTTTATTATCGGGGTCCCTCGTCGTTTAGCGCCTCGGGATGACGAACAGATTAATGTATTATGTTCGTCATTTTTTTGCTTTAACATATGTGTCAATAATTTGATTAACAATATATTCTATCGATGAGAGGGAATCATCGTTGGCGGGAATAGGATAATCGGCTAGTTCAGGGTCGACATTTGTGTCAGTTATGGCGACGACAGGAATGAGTTTTTTATGCGCTTCGCTCACGGCATTTTTTTCTTTTTTAACATCAACAATAAAAAATGCATCCGGAAGCTTCTCGAGCCGGATAAGCCCGCCATATGCTTTCTCCAATTTCGTAAGTTCTTTTTCCAATTTAACTCTATCGTATTTGACAAATTTATTCCAGGTGCCTTCTTCTTTATCTTTTTTCATTTGGATAAGTTTTTTAATATTTTTGGTTATTGTTTCAAAATTGGTGAGTAAACCAGCTGGCCACTTTGTAGTAACAAACGGAATGGAGGCTTTTTGACATAAGGCTTGAATTTGAGAAGAGGCAATCTTTTTAGTTGCGACCATTAATAAAACCTTATTTTGTTTTGCTAACTCTTGAACGAAGAGTTTAGCTTCATCAAGTAGCACGGTAGTTTTTGAAAGATCAATAATCGATACACTATTTTGAATTGTATAGATATATTTTTTTGCCTTGGGATGGACTCGGTTTGTCTTATGACCCAGATGGGCTTTGGCAGCAAAAAGTTCATCAATTTGTTTTGGAATTACTACCATTTGTTCATTCTATCATATATAAAATAGATTTTCACGGATTTATAGCAGATTAGCACGGATATTTAAAGGGATAGATCTTTGAGGAATTTTCGAAACTCGCCATTGATATCTTTGTGTTCTAGAGCACGCTCTACCACTGTTTTCATGTATTCAAATTTATTACCTGTATCGTAATACTTACCATTTTTGATTTCAATTGCGTATACTGGATGCTTTTTTGCTAAAAGATCAATAGCTTCTGGTAGGTAATACTCACCTCCTCTACCCGGTTTTTGAGAATCTAAAATCGGGAAAATATCAGGGGTCAAAATATAACCTGATACAATAGCTAAATTCGACGGAACTTTATCTGGTCCTGGTTTTTCTATGAGTTCTTGAACTTTCCATACACCGTCATTTAGTTGGGTCCCTTTCACATACGCGTATCTTACTGTATCTTCCTTTCTTTCTGTCTTAATACCACAGAGAATAGTTGCTTCATATCTGTAAAAAGCATCAATCATCTGCTTTGCTCTTGGGGGGTTAGCCCAGACAAAATCATCTCCCCAAAGAACTAAGAAGGGTTCATCGTTCAGTAAATGTTTAGAGGATTTAATTGGTGTTGCGTTTCCATAGGGACCTTTTTGTCTAATATAAATAAAGTTAGCAAGTTCTGATATAGCCCTTACTTCCTCCAGCATTTTATCTTTTTTACCTTGCTCCAAATTTTTAACTAGTTCTGCATTTGGTGTATCAAAGTGGTCCTCAATAGCCCTTTTGCTATAACCAGTTACTATAATTACATCTTCAATTCCGGAAGAAACGGCTTCCTCAACTACATATTGGATGACTGGTTTATCGACAACGGGAAGCATCTCTTTGGGCATCGCCTTGGTTTGAGGCAGAAATCTGGTTCCAAAACCTGCCGCAGGAATGACTACCTTGGTAATTTTCTTCATAAATTTAACTACGAATTTACGAATGATTACGAATGTACAAATAAAAGTAGAATTAGTAAATTAGTACGTATTCGTAATTTCGTAGAATCATTCGAATTTGATAGATATTTTTTTGCTTAGTTTGATATTTGGTTCTACAATCGCTTCGATTTCGGCGATACCTCGAATAGTTGAAGTAATGCTAAATGTGGCTTTACCATTATTATCAGTTGTTTTAGCTGTCTCTTTTAGAGTACCTATAGTGTTAGTAAGAGTTACGACTTTATCGGCAAGCGGCCTATCAGATTGACTGACGATGAAGACGCTTATTACCGATTCTGATCCCCCATCCGCATTGAGATAAGATAACGGCCAAGCGAGCATTTTTGAACGAACAGGTGAAGGTGTAAAATCTTCTTTAGCTCGAGTAAGCTGAATGAGCGGTGCTTTAAAAATTAAGATAGCTGTAAAAAAGCCAAAAGAGATAAAAAAGAGCGTTATGAGAGCAACAAGCTTCTTGTCCATACCTAATTTGAATTATAAAACAACCACTTACCATTTGTCAAATGACGACCATAATTCAATAATTCGGTCGTCATCCTGAATGATAATGAAGGATCCCATTAAAATCTGGATTCCCGCTTCCGCGAGAATGACATTTAGAAAAGTAATACGATTAGGAGATAATTTTTCTCTCTTGCAAAACAGCAATTAATTTTTTATGAATTTCTTGAGGAGACAGAAGTTTTCCCCTTACGACGCAATCAATTTTCACCCAGTGTCTGTATCTCTTAGCTAAACTAAGATACATTTTATCTACCTCAATACGGTGATTGAGATCTTTCTCGTGAATGTCCTTTGTTTGACCTTGAAGATATTTTCTTTTTTTCCTATTTTCAGTAAGTTTTGACCCAATTTGCCAAGGAACGTAAAGATAGATAACAATATCTTCCTTCGGGATTCGATGAATCTTGTACTCAAGCTCATATACCCATTTTAGATAATGCTCTCTTTCTTTTATGCTAAAAAACTTGGCTCCTTGGTGGGCTATATTTGACGTTGCGTATCTATTGGCGATTATGTAACCGCCTTTTTTTAATAAAAACTCCATCTCATTTTTTGCAGAAGCTCTATCAAGTGCATAGGCGAGTGACGCGAGATATGGTGATACTTGATTGATGTTCCCGAATTCACCCCGTAAAAATTTAGCAACAGTTTTTCCGTGAAAAGAACTATAGTATTGAGGAAAATCAAAATACTTTGTTGGTACCTTATAACTTTTTAGATAACGAAACAACAATTTGGCCTGTGTTGTTTTACCAGATCCGTCTCCGCCGTCGATGACTATAAGTTTGCCCTTTTTTTGTCTTAATGTTTCAGTGTGAGCAAGAAAGTCTTTGATGATAAATGATAACTTGTCAAAATTGTAATACTCGATAAAAAGATTTTCTGAAGGGTTTCCAGAAATAATCGGAGAGATTCTATCTTCATATCCTTCAAAGACGAGAGCTAAGACGGGCTTTTCTTTTGTCAGGGCATAGGTAATCTCCGAACCAACTCCAAGCGACGGTTTTGTCACTTCGGCAATAATGCAATCAGCCAATTCTATAAATTTTCTTTCGCGTTCATAAATCTGTCTTTGAGTAAGTTTTTTATCTTTTAGAAGTATTTTTTTATTGACGATTTGCTCTCCCGATAAAATATTAATATATTGGTTCTTAATTAGTGATACGATTTGTGAGTAATTATTAAAAAGGTCGCCGTCGTAGGACGTTGCTGCGGTGAAATAGACCTTAATCATACAAATTTCTAATTTCTAATCAATATCCAAGCTCCAAATCACAAGATGCAAACAAATCTCAAATTCCAAATCTCAAAAAAACAAATAGTTTGAATATTTTATTTGCTTGAATATTGGAATTTGTTTGGATTACTTGTTGATTGGTTATTGGGATTTGATTAGGTCAATAAGAATTTAGGTTAATTCAATAGTTTCTCCCTCCTTTACTTTTCCTTCCAGTATCAACTTTGCAATTTTATCTTCTATCTCATCTCTTATCAAGCGTTCGAGGTTTCGGGCACCGAACTTCTCATCATAGCCTTTATTGACGAGATCGCTTAAAAACATATTGGTTACATTAAGTTTTACCTTATGGATGTTGAAAACGTCTTCGGATATCTTTTTAACCATTTTTTGGGCGATTTGTTTGGCCGAATCTGGATCAAGCGGATTGTAAGATATAACTGCATCAAAACGGTTGAGGAATTCGGGACTGAAGATTTTTTGTTCGATGAGATAATCTACCAAGCCTTTATTAACCTCCGAGGTTTTCCCGTCGCTTCGCTCCTCCTCAACCTCGGAGGTTCTATCTTGCTGTCGTGTATAAATGAAGTCCGATCCGGCGTTGCTAGTTGCTATAATAACTAGGTTTTTGCAGTCGACTCGCTTGCCAAACCCATCAGTAAAATATCCCTCGTCAAGTACAGTAAGAAAAATATTGAGTAGATCTTTGTTGGCTTTTTCAATTTCGTCCAAAAGTAAGACGCCAAAAGGGCTTTCTCTAATAGCTTTGGCTAAAAGTCCGGGATTCCCAGTATCTAAGGATCCGATAAGTTTTGGAATATCAGAGGTTGATTGATAATTTGACATATCGAATCGTAGCAAGTATGCATCGCCTCCAAAGAAAATCTTGGTGATAGCTCTTGCGGTCTCGGTTTTCCCTACTCCGGTTGGTCCCAAAAAGAGTAAACCGGCCAGCGGTTTTTTGCGCTTTCCCATTAAAATAAATGATCTGCGAAGTGCGGAGGATAGTTTTGTGACGGCTTCTGGTTGATTAACAATCGAAGCCTTGAGTAAAAAGTCGAGGTGAATGAGTTTTTGTTTAATATTTTCGGTTAGCGTAGTCGGCACATGGGTTTTTTCCGATAGAACTTTATCGATAATTTCAGGTGTAACTATTTTTTTATCTACAGCGCCCTCAGGGTGTGAAAATTGAGCCTGTCCCGCCAGAGGCAGGATTACGGTTGAAACATAAACACAAGCAGAATCTAAAAGGTCAATAGCTTTTTCCGGGAAGGGAATTGCGGTGATATAAAAATCGCTTTTTTGAATGGCTGTCTTGATAGTTTCATAAGGTAAGGTGAGTCTATAGCGTTCTTCAAACGAATAGACTAGTCTGAGGAGGATTTTTTCTGCTTCGTTAGGTGTCACTTCTTTAACGTCAATTTTAGTAAACAGTCGATTCAACCTTTCATTTGTCAAGAAAAATTTTTCGTAATAAAAAGGCGTGGTTATACCTAAGAATTGCAGTTGATTTGTTTTGGCAAGCTTTTCAAAAGATGTTGTCAAATCAATTTTTGACCTGTCGCTTGAGATGTATTGATCAATGTTGTCGATAAATACGATGACGTTTTTAGCCTCGCTGGCTTCTAGTAAAAGCTCCTCAAAAAAGTTTTCTCTTTTTTGTTGGTCGGTCTCCTGATTTAAAATTTTTTCCATGTTGAGCCAGACGATCCTTTTATACATCAGAAGACTTTTTGCTCTACCTTCAAACATCTTTTTTGCCAAAGCGACCACGACTGTATGTTTTCCGACGCCTTCTTCTCCAACTACGACAACGCTAGAGTCTTGACTCTTTGATAAGGAGCGCTCAATCTCGTCTATCTCTTTTTCTCGGTCGACTATGGTAAGTGTTTTACTCTGATAAAAAGATGAGGTCAAATCCTGGCCATACTGATCCAGTGTCGGGGTGAATCCCACGGCCCAGTCGCGCGCCAAGGCAGGTATGGAGAATAGACTTGATCTTTTCCACCAGCGATTTTTATGGATAAATTTTAGGTAGTAATCCTCAAACCAAGCTGCTACTGCTTTATAATTTTCTTGATTTAACAAATGTGAGCCAATAAATTTGAGTCTGGCTAGTTCTTTTTGTTCTACCTCTGTTTTTTGGAGTAAAGATTCAACAAATAAAATTGGGATAATTATGATGAAGATGATGAAAATAAAAGGAAGTAAAAGAATAAGGATTGACTGAAAAATAAAGTAAAACAAAATAATTGAGCTGCGCATTAAAAATCC
>Ga0155254_147_pt1 | contig 61104 bp, 57 predicted proteins | sample RifCSPhighO2_02_FD_106222 | JGI IMG/M metagenome (GOLD analysis project Ga0155254, IMG submission 106222) | Candidatus Roizmanbacteria bacterium RIFCSPHIGHO2_02_FULL_38_11 | reverse complement strand
ATATATAAAGAAAATTAGAATTGGGAATAGATAAGCCTAACCATGAAGTAGCCCTAAACAAAAACGGTGCCCAAAAAATGAGTGTACTTATCAAAACAATCCCGATTACGGTAAAATATGGAATTAATATGTCCTTGCGCATTAGAGTTATTTTACCAATTCTAATCATTTTGTTCGCTGTTTTTCTTCGATTCTATAAATTTGAAGACTTCGCCATGTTTTTGGGAGATCAAGGAAGAGACGCAATCATAATAAAAAGAATTATCACCTTCGAACATTTTCCGGCGATTGGAGCCCCAAGTTCGCTTGGGCAAATTTTCTTAGGTCCTTTTTACTACTATTTAATCGCTCCGTTTCTCTTATTTTTTAATTTCAAACCCGTTGGACCGGCAGTTGGAGTCGCTGTATTCAGCATTTTAGGACTAATCGCTTCTTATGTAGTAATCAGAAAGGAAACGAATTATCTAGTCGCTTTAATCTTTACCATCTTTCTAACTTTCTCCGCTGTCAATATCCAGTTTTCCCGCTTCTCGTGGAATCCAAACTTGCTCCCAATTTTTTCCTTCTTCACACTTTATTTTTTTTATAAAACAATTACAACAAAGAACAAGCTACATGCAGTTTTGTTCGGATCATTCCTTTCCTTTTCTATCCAACTACACCATTTAGCCTTATTATTGTTTTTACCAATTGTACTATCCTATTTGTCATTCCGAGCGAAGTCGAGGAATCTCTTACACGCTGATGTAAAAGAGATTTCTCCACGCGCTTCGTTTGGTCGAAATGACATCGAGAAAATATTTATTTCTCTTATCTCCTTTCTTTTTTTCTCCCTTCCTCTTATTATCTTCGATCTCCGTCATAATTTTTTAAATACACGAAATTTCATAAATTTTTTTACCGAGGGAAATCCAACCGACCATGAACAACTTTTTAGCAGATTTTTAGAAATAAATCGATCCTTCTACTTACATGTTCTACAGCTCAATATGAATCATTACATAGCTCTTTTCTTAACGATAGCTATCATTTTTTTAATCGTCAAAAAACATCTTTCTCCAAAATTCTTATTTATATATCTTCACGCTTTTAACTTTATTTTTTTTATAGTAGTTTTTAGTTTTTTTAACAGCAGCCGGAATGCTCATTATTACAGTTCAATTTATTTAAGTTTTTTTCTTGTTTTATCTTGGATCATAACCAATATTGTTAAAAATAAAACAGTGCAATTTTTTGTGCTATCTTTAACGGTTTTAACTTATATCTATCTTAACTTTAAAAGTCTCAACTATCTTTTTTTAAAAACTGGAAACAATCAGATTAAAAAAGCAGAAACAATCGCTCTTAGCATGCTTAAAGAGAATCCTCTGATTCCTTTTCAAACTATTGCCCTACCATATGTTGAGACCGACGGCCACATCAGATACTTTTTGGAGTTAAATGGTAAAAGACCGCTTCCCGCCGATACCCTTGAAGAACCAAAAGAATTATATGTGCTCTGTTTTGAAAAGGATTGTCAGGTATTGGGAAATCCTCAATGGCAAATAGCGGCCTTCAAAAAGGCTAAAATTGATAAAATATGGACTGTGGAAGGAATAAAAATATATAAGTTAATCCACATTAACAACTAATGAGGATTATCCCGAATTTATTTCGAGATCTATTCTGTCATTCCCGCGGAAGCGGGAATCCAGAATGCTCAATTATATAGATTCCCATTTTCATGGGAACGACAATAAACAATGAGTATCTCACTGATTATTCCCTGTTACAACGAAGAGGCCAATATCCAAAAAGGTGTATTGGATAAAATCGGCAACTTCACAAGAAATGACGATCGGTTCATTGAAGTATTGATTGTCGACGACGGATCAGACGATCATTCAAAACAAATTATAAAGCAAAAGTATTTACCGCAATTCTCAAAGTTCAAACTCATCGAAAATAATCATCAAGGTAAAGCTTTCGCGATTATGACAGGAATCAAACTCGCAAAGAGCGACTACGTCATGTTCTCAGATATTGATCTCGCCACACCCATTGAAGAAACAGAAAAACTTATTGATGAAATCAAAGAAGGATATTCAATTGTTATAGGTTCAAGAAAAAGTCAACGAGTAGGAGCTCCGATGTTAAGAAAAATAATGTCAATTGGTTTCATCGTAATCAGAGATCTTATTATTGGTCTTAAAGGCATTAGAGATACACAAAATGGCTTCAAAATATTTGAAAAAAATGCAGCGCTTAAAGTAATAGATAAACTGAAAGTATTTCATGATAAAAGAAAGGCGGTTGGTTCATCTGTCACTGCAGGTTTTGATTTGGAGTTTTTATTTTTAGCTCTTAAACTTAGCTACAGAATAAAAGAAGTTCCAGTTACTTGGCTTCATGTAGAGACTAAAAATGTTAATTTTATCAGAGATTCCCTTGAGACATTGATAGATATTTTTAAAATTAAATATTATGACCTTCTTCATAAGTATTAATCCGCTCCCCCCCGTCATTCCGAGGGAGCGAAGCGACCGAGGAATCCAGCGAAAGCGTAATTACGACTTGCCTTCGGCAGGGCTAGATCCCTCGACTGTGCTCGGGATGACGAAAGAAGATTAAAAAATGAAAAGAATAATAATAGAACTAACAATTTTATTAATGGTTTCATCTTTCGTCATTTTTTTCCAATTCAATCAAGTTCCAAAAAAACTCTCTTGGGATGAGGTGGAATTTACAAGATTAACATTATCGCTCGATAATAAACCCTATACTCCTTATAGCCGACTTGCAACCGGACACTCGACTTTATATTTCTATCTAATCCTTGCTTCTTTTAAAACTTTTGGTATGACAAATTTTGCTTTAAGATTTCCCTCAGCCTTATTTGGCGTAACTAACGTTTTGATTTTTTATTTAATATCAAGAATTGCTTTTAGCAAAATCACCTATTTCCCTAAAAATTTTCTCCGGATTACTTTAATTCCTTTTCTCCTATCGCTTATCCTTGCTTCTTCCCGCTGGTATTTTAATTTTGCCCGTTTTTCATTCGAGGCAACATTCCTTATGTTTCTCGAATTAACTTCAATTTATTTTTTATTTAAATTTTTTACGGTTTCCAATGTCATCCCGAACTTGTTTCGGGATCTGCTATCTAAAAATCAGATGCTGAAACTAGTTCAGCATGACAAAAAACACTCAATAATCTATTTAATTCTTTCTGGTATCTTTTCCGGGCTAGCCTTACTTTCCTACTATCCGGGAAGAATTTTTTTTCTTTTGCCACTCGTATTTTTCTTCTTTTACTCCTCAAAGAAATTGGTCAAAAAAAGTTCCATCATTTTTTTACTAACCGTTTCATTGGTTGCTTCACCACTTTTAATTTACCTAACCTCCCACAAAGATCTAAGGATAAAGGAGCAACTTTTTCTTACCGATAGAGAGTTAAACTTTCAGCAGAAATTGTCTTATTTTGGTAATAATATTGCAAAGTTAACGCTTATGTTTAATTTAGAAGGAGATCTCAACGGTAGGCATAATTATCCCGGCAAGCCAATCTTCAATCCCGTAGTCGGAGCTTTTTTTCTATTAGGATTTCTTGTGACTGTTTTACATCTCAAAAATTTTTATAATCAATTATTCTTCATTTATTTTATTTTAAGTTTAACGCCTGCGTTATTTACCTACCCGATGGAAAATCCTAATAGTTTAAGGACATATACTGCGATTGTCCCTTCGATATATTTTGTCGGAAATGGTTTGACATATCTTTTACAGTCTGAACAAAAATCAAAAATACTGTTATTTGGAGCTATTATTTTTTTACTAGTTTTATTTGCGTTATCATCTTTATATGACTTACGAACTTATTTTCTTTATCAAAGACTTGTTTTTAATAAATCGTTTGAACTCAACGGTACAATTCAACGTATATTGAATTTAAAATTATGGGAAAAAACACAATCGCTTTGATTTTACCGACTATTTTGTTAATTTTTTCTTTTTTATATCTCTTTTTTGTAATCCTGCAAAACAGAGAGCTTTATCTAGAAAAATTCGATCCTAAACTCTACGAAAAAAAATATAATCAATCCCAATGGGTTGTACCTAATTCAAAAAATGTAATCTCTGATGAAGACTTATTTACGTACGTAGGCTACAGATACGTCAAAGGTTTAAATCCCATCCTTATTAATCCAGAAACAGCCCATCTGGGCAAATACTTAATTGGGTTATCGATTCTATTATTTAACAACCAAAGAGTAATGTCTTTAGCCGTAGCATTTCTGTCTCTTTTTGTTATATCTCATATTGTTTATTTTTCGACAAAGTCTTATTTTGCCTTATCAATCGCAGTTTTCTTAACCGTCGTAAATACTTCATTTACCGATCAGCTTATTCACGCTCCGCAGCTTGATATTTATCAACTTTTATTTTTTCTGCTTTTTATCATTTTTTTTCTCATCTATAAAAAAGTTGGATTTAAACTATTTTTATTTTCTGCTGGTTTATCTCTGGGATATTTCATTTCAACCAAATTTTTTTTAGTAGGTTTTATCATTATGAATATAATGTTGCTTGCCTATTACTTTTTTAGCAAAACAGGTATTAAAAAAATATTTATTGAGCTAGCCGTATTGAATCTAATCTCACTTTCAACCTATGTTTTTACTTACATTGGATATTTCATATTGGGAGGAACTTTCCGAGGTTTTTTGGGTGTCCAGAAATATATTTTTGTTTTTTATGAAAGTTCGAAAATAGAGATTTCAAAACTGCTTGGTAGTTATCTTCATCTTATCTTCTTTAACAATTGGAGATATTGGACCGATGGATATCCAATAATTCACTATCAATACTGGTCAATACTCTGGCCTGTAGTTTTTATCTTAGGACTTTTATCCGCATTTAAATTATTGCTAGATAAAAAAGCCAGAAAAGATGATTTGACTGTATTGTTGACAAGTTTTTTAATCGTTTATAATCTTTTCCTTTTCATTACTCCCATTTATCCCCGATATTTGCTTCTACTTTTTGTGCCTCTTAACATTCTTGTTGCAGTTTACTTTGGTAGAATTTTAGAACGTGTCATTCCGAACTTGTTTCGGAATCTGTTTCGTCATTCTGGCTTGTCCAGAATCAGATCCTGAAATAAATTCAGGATGACAAAAGTGAATTAAATGAGAATTAAGCTAAAAAATGTAATTAAAGATCATTTACTACTGATTTTTTTTCTTTCTTTTTATTTTTTTGCTCTTGGCTTTAAACTAATTTCTCACCCAACCCCTTTTTATGACTGGGATGAATCAATTAATGTACAGGTTTCAAAAGAAACTATTGAAAATAAATCCTTAGTTCCTCTCTGGCAAGGAAATTACTGGCTCGACAAGCCTCCATTTCCTTTTCTATTTTTTGGAATTATTATGAAGCTTACTCCATTTATTCAACCTGAAATTTCTCTTCGTTTGATTTCACTATTCTTGTCTATTATTGCTTTAATTTTCATTTACATTATCTATTTAAAAGCTGTTAATGTAACCTCCGAGGTTAAAGAGGAGCGGAGCGACGGGAAAACCTCGGAGGTTGGTAAAGTTATGGCTTTTCTAACTGTAGTAATAATAGCTTTTACTCCTATCTTTCTCCAGCGTTCACAAATTTTGAACTTAGATGTATTTCTTCTTATCGGATGGCTTGGGTATCTTTTATTCGTTCAAAATTTTTGGCTAAGCTTATTTTTTCTCACCATCGCAGTTCTTACAAAATCTCTAATTGGTTTTTATCCTATTTTAATCACCCTTTCATACCAAACTTTTACCACCCTTCTGTCATTTCGAGCGAAGCGTAGCGAAGTCGAGAAATCTCTTTTCAAGCGAACATTGGTGAAAATATTTAGCCAAATGGCCATTTTATCAATTTGGTATTTGGTTATGTTCTTCTTCTTCGGCAAAGATTTTTGGCAACAACACATCATCGAAACTCATTTTAGAAGAGTCACCGCTTCAATTGAGTCTCATTTTGGTCAGAGAACTTATTATATCGATTTAATGATTCAACAATTAGGTATATTCTTTTGGATTTCATTATTGGGTTTAGTTTTTGTCATTTATAATGCTCTCTCTGTCATTTCGACCCTGAGCATCTCGAAGGGGAGAAATCTAGCGAAGCGTAAAAATTATGTATGGATTTTATATTCTTTATTTTTATTCCCTTGGTTCATTTTCTTAAATCTCACCAAAACCAAAATCTTCTGGTATCTTTATCCAGCCATCCCCCAGTTAGCCTTTCTTTCTGTCTATCCATTGACCCTTTTGTCACACCCATTACCTTTTGTGTCATTCCCACGAAAGTGGGAATCCAGTAGTTTATTAAATAGATTCCGTATCAAGTACGGAATGACAATTATAGGAATAATAATTCTAAGTTACATTTTCTACCAGAACTTCGTCAAAACCAACTTATTTACAACCTTCTATTCCAAACCCGAAGATCATTATCGTCTGGCGTTATTTGCTAAAGATCGTTGCAATTCACTTTCTATTCTGGTTGGAAAAGAAACTCGCGATGCAACAAAAACTCTTGAGAAATTAGGACTTACGATAACTTCCACCAAACAATGGGGCGACCATCCTTCAATCGTTTACTATTTTGGGAAAAAAGTAGACTTTTATTATGATAAAACCCTTCTGGCAAAAAACCTAACTTCAATTTCTAAGAACAATTGCTTAGCAATCCAAACAAACGATTTGGATTTAAATCCGGAAAATAAGCAGTTTAACCTAGTAAAAAATTTTAACTCAATATATCTGTTTAAGCGATAGTATAATAAGCTAAACTATGTTTGATATTTTTGCAGTAATTTCCTGGGTCAAAAAAAGCTTCTCTAAAAAAGACTTCTTTTTTATTCTCTTCTTGTTAATTGTTTACCTCTCAACAAGGTTATTTCATCTTGACAAATTTCCTATATTTTCTGACGAAGGGATCTATATTCATTGGGCTAAGGTCGCTTGGCACGACGCATCCTGGAGATTTATTTCGCTGACCGACGGAAAACAACCTCTTCAGACTTGGGGGACTATCCCTTTTTTAAAGCTCTTTCCGGATAATGCACTACTTGCTGGAAGACTCTTTTCGGTTGCGACCGGTTTTGCCGGCTTAGTCGGCATGTTTACGCTCCTCTATTATCTTTTTAATAAGCGGGCTGCCATTATCGGAAGTTTTATTTATGTTTTTACTCCCTACTTTCTTTTCTACGACCGTTTGGCTTTAGTTGACTCTGCTGTAAATGCTGGTTTCATCTGGATTTTTTTTCTTTCGATTTTACTGTTAAAAACATTAAGACTTGATGTTGCTTTGATCTTCGGACTAGTAACCGGTTTCTCACTGTTAGCTAAATCATCTATCAGAATTTTCTTAGCGCTATCAGCTCTTTCTCCAATTCTAATGATTGAAAAAAATATTAAAAAAATTTTCTCTAAATCTATTAACTATTATTTATTATTTATTGTTTCCTCTTTGTTGTCGCTTATAATCTACAATGTCCAGCGACTTTCTCCTTTTTTTCACTATGTCTCTTTAAAGAATAAAACATTCATCATGACTTTTGCTGAATTTAAACAAAATCCTTTCGCCTCATTCTTCCATAATATTCAAATCATCCCGGAATACGTAATAAATGAATCAGGTTTTGTCTTGGTAATTTTTGCGCTTCTTGGTTTATGGAAATTATTTAGAAGTGATAAAAATTTAAGCTTGTATCTTGCTTCTTGGATCTTGCTCCCATTTTTCGCTATCGCTTTTTTTTCCAAAGTCATTTTTCCCAGATATCTAATCTTTTTCGGAAGTATATTCGTCATCTTATCAGGCTATTTTATTGCTAATTTAAAAAAAACACTTACAACTCTTGTGTCTTTTGTCTTGTTGGTATTCTTTTTTTTCTACTACAACTATACGATTCTTTTTAACTATCCTATGATCCCCTTTCCGGAGATAGACCGCGGTCAATACATCGAGGGAGCAACGGTTGGAATAGGCGCTAAGGAAATAGTTGACTTCGCGCGGGAAAAATCAAAAGACAGACAGGTAATCCTACTTGCTGAAGGAAATTTTGGCTTGATCGGCGACGTACTTGACGTCTTCACAAAACCCGGAGACAAAATCTTTATTAAGGGCTACTGGCCTCTGGATGAAAAAGCTCTATTCGAAAATCAAAAAGAACTGGAAAAAAATTACGTTTATGTCGTTTTTGCTCAAAGAAGAGATTTTCCTACCGAATGGCCGATTAAATTTATCAGGAGATTCGACAAACCGGGTAATAAATCAACCATCTACCTTTTTGAACTGACGCAATAATTCTTATTGCGTCATCCTGAACTTGATTCAGGATCCATATTATCATTCCCGCGAAAGCCAGGTTACAGTACTGTACCTGGCGAAAGCGGGAATCTAAAACATACTGGATCCCCGATCAGGTCGGGGATGACTTGAGATGACTAAATAAACTCAAAAAGACTAAAAAAAAAGTAGCAAACGATAACAAATCAGCAATTTTTCTCACAATTGTATCCTGAAAAACAAATTTAAGAACATCATTTCCAGTCGGAATACTGACTGTTATCAGCTTAAAATCATTATTATCATTTATTTTTATTTGCTGATTTTTTAAATACGCTTTCCAACCGGGAAAATTATATGTATTTAACCTAAAAGTTAATGGAGATTTTGCATCAATGGAAAACTCTTTCACTTGAAATTTATTTTTAAGCATTGACACCTCTCCTTCACCGGAAATAATTTCATACGGCTTTTTTGGCAGATCTTTTTTTTCTATTGCAAGTAGAGTCGTACTTAATTCTGACTTTTTGGTTTTTACATCTTTTGGCACAAATTCATAAGAAGTTCTGCTTATTCTCCATGAAATCTCTTCGAAAGAAGTTCTCTCTTTGTCGTTGGTAACGATGTATGTCTGCGGTCTAAAGTATTTTTGATAAGTAAAAATTGTAAACGCAATTATTATAGCTACTATAGATTGACTCATAGCTCTTCTCCACCTGTCAGGTGTAATGGACTGTTGCAACAATCTAAATAGAAAATAAATAAAATAACCTCCTGTAATTGAAATAAAAATATTTACAAATGTTAAAAACCGCCAGGGAAACTGTAGATACCAGAGATATTTAACTCTATCCCAGATAAAAGAAGAATATTCTGTTGTCATAAACAAACTGAACAACAAGAGAAAAATAAAGAAATAAAAATACCGAATATAGTTGTCATCGCGAACGAAGTGAAGCGATCTCAAAAAGGGATTGCCACGTCCCGCCTTTGGCGGGACTCGCAATGACATTATTGTTATATAAATAATAGACAGAATAATTGATCCTAAAACTAATCCAATATGGATTTTGCCTAACTGAAATGTCATTCCGTCTGACAGCCCTACTCCCGACCCACCATAACCCCACGGTGAGTAGATAAATTGCTGGGGATAAATGTAATGAAGTCGATAACTAGCTAACTCGGAAATCAATATTCTATCTACCAATGTATATTTTCGTTCCAATAAAGAAGGCAACCAAAAAAAAGCAGATAACGAAAGACCCACGCCTAAACTTAGTATGAATAACTTAATGAATTTCCATCTGAATCTTAATTTCAGCAGATAAAATAAAAAGAAAAAACCAACAAAGATAAAAGTAGGCAAAGCAATCAAAGGATGTATAAGAACGATTAGGGCTAAAATAACACCAAATAGAACCGATCGTTTAGGATTTAGTTTTTCTTGGAGATTATCTAAAGTTAAAAAAACAAAAGGAAGAATTGCCAAACTAAAAAACTCTGCCAGGGCACCTCTTACGTAGATCAATGTCGCGTGATAGAAAAAATAAGTAAATAAAGCAGCGCTCAAAAAAGCCGACAATTTGTTTGTGAATTTTCTTAAAAGTAAGTATATTCCAAAAGCTCCAATATAAAATCCCAAGATAGAGGTTAACTTAACGGCCCAGATCAAAGAAAATCCCATTAGGTGAAACGTTTCAGCAACATAATAAACAAGCGGAGGATAAAAATTATACAGAGGATATCCGAAACCGAACCCAAGTCCGTCAACCCACCTCGGATAGAGATATCCCTGTCTTAAACCTTGATCTAATAAAAATAACCTAACAATATGCTGATCGTCATGCATTGAAAAATATTGGCTGTTCAAAATCCGAATGAAAGCTGGAATTGTTATAATAAAAAGAAGCATCAGATCAATTATTATTGATTTTGCCTTATGCATAAGCAGATTATAACAAGTATAATGAGTCTATTTTTCCAGAGCGGTTATTCAGCTTTTTTGGGATTGATCGCTAATCTCATACTTACAATTCTTCTTACACCCACAATATTCGGTATGTACATTACTGTTTTATCTATTATCTCTCTTCTTAATTATTTTTCTGACATCGGACTTGCCGCCTCCCTCATTCAAAAAAAAGAAATAACAGACGATGATATTAAGACAACTTTTACCATTCAACAAATACTTATATTAACGCTCATTGTCATAGGTTTTTTTGCAACTTCATCTATTAGGAAGTTTTACGACCTTCCGGTTGAAGGAATTTATCTTTTTTGGGGACTTTTATTGGCTTTTTTTATCTCTTCGCTCAAAACTATTCCTTCGATCTTTCTGGAAAGAAAAATTCAATTTCAAAAAATCGTCCGAGTTCAGATCATAGAAAATACGGTTTTTTATCTATTGGTAACAACATTGGCATTATTAAATTTTGGCGTTATGAGTTTTACCTACGCGGTTATAGCCAGAGCAGTAATTGGGTTAATAGCAATGTACTCAATTTCTTTTTGGAAACCTGGCTTTGGCATATCAAGAAAAAGCTTGAAAACACTTCTTTCCTTTGGCATTCCTTTTCAAGCAAGCTCCTTTTTAGCATTATTCAAAGACGATCTTATAACTTTATTTTTAGGGAAAGTTTTAGGTTTTGAAGGATTAGGTTATATAGGTTGGGCAAAAAAATGGGCAGAATCTCCGATTAGAATTATTATGGATAATATTAACCGTGTATTATTTCCAGTTATCTCAAGAATACAAAACGATAAAGAAAAAATAGCTAGACTCATCGAAAAACTACTTAACTATCAAACTTTATTGCTTGCTCCAACGTTGGCTGGACTGGCGATTATGATGAATCGATTCATTGGAATAATACCTAGATATTAATCAACTCATTCTCTCACTTACGTTCGCAGTCGTTTTATATATAGCTAAAAAGGAAGTTTATTTCAGATTTTTACATTCGGTTTATAAACCTTTAATCGCAACAGCAGTAATGGGAGGAATAACGTTATTTATAATTAATTCTATTGTGATAACCTATCCCTTGCTCATTCTGACTGTTTTAATTTCTGCTTTAATTTACTTTATAATACTGCGGTTTATGTTTAAAATTGACCTGATAGAAGAATTAAAATTTATATTGACTAAAAAATGATCCCAATAAGTGTAATTATAGTTGTCAAAAATAATCCGCCTCATTTCTTTGAAACATTGGAATCTATCAAAAGTTTTGTTTCAGAGATAATTATTGGCGATATTGATATTGGAAATGACTATAGAAAAAGGCTGTTGGAAAATAAAAAAGTAAAAATTATTCCGTTACCGTCAACTGTTACTTTTGCCGACCTGATAAAAGAAGATTTAAAAAAGCAGGCAAAGGGTGAATTTATCCTTTACCTCGATCCCGATGAAATCTTTCCAGTTAAAATTATCTCTTATCTTTTATCTAATATCAATAAATTTGATTATTATTCGTTTCCTAGAAAAAATATAATCTTCAACAAATGGATTCAACATTCCCGCTGGTGGCCGGACTACCAACTGAGATTGTTTAAGAAAAATTCTGTTATTTGGCCAAAAGAGCTGCATCCTATTCCCAGAGGGGAAGGTAAAGAATTCAGATTTGAGGCAAAAGAAGAAAACGCCATCCTACATTATAATTACGATAATCTTGATCAATATTTCGAAAAAGGAATCCGCTATGCGAAATCAGAAGCCGACTCTCTGATTAAAAGAAAAGGAAAGTATACATTAACACAAACACTTCAAAAAGCCTCGTCAGAATTTGTAAGCAGGTTCTTTGCATTAGAAGGTTATAAAGACGGAATGCACGGGTTTGCCTTATCAATATTACAGATGTTTTATTATTTTCTGGTTTATTTTTATTATTGGGAAAAGAAAAAATATTCAAATATAGAAAACGGCATTCCGCATAACTTTCAGAAATTTGCACACAATCTACACTTTGAAACAAACTTCTGGTTGATCAAAAAAAATCTGGTTTCATCAACAGAGAAAATAAAACTCAAAATCCAGAACAGGTTCTTAAAATTATTCGGGTCTTAGTGTCATTCCCGATCTAATCGGGAATCTATATAATTTTCTGGATTCCCGCCTCCGCGGGAATGACAATTCTTGTTAATGACAAAAATAATCAATTACGTAAAAACTAATAAACTATTATTTCTCTTATTTTTATTATTCATTTTAATCCGCCTACCTCTTCTTGACCAAATCAATCTCCTACCTGACGAGAAAGACACCATATTATCCGGCTGGTCCATAGCAAAAACTGGCAGGGATCTTTTTGGTAAATCATTCCCACTCGTATTTGAAAACATCAGTCCTAATAATCCGTTATCTGCCATATACTTCTCCGCTTTATGGTTTTTATTTATACCAATCAAGACTGTATTCCTATCGAGATTACCCTTTGTTCTAATATCTTCCCTTATTGTTTTTATCTCCTATAGTCTAATTGTAAAAATTGCTGGTGATGAAAAAAAAGCTATCGTCACAACTGTTATTTTATGCTTCAATCCATGGATATTTCACCTGACCAGGCTAGCCCTTGATATACCTCTTGCCATAGTTTTTCTTTTTGCTGGAATTCTTCTTTATTTAGAAAAGAGAAAATTTCTTGCACTCACTTTATTTTTTCTGACAGCTTTTACATATCAGGGGGCACGCATTCTTATACCTTTCCTTTTAATTTATTTGGAGTTATTTTTCTTAATTAATCCCGACTTAACCGGCATCAAAAAAAGATTCTGGAAATCTTTTCTACCTAACTCTGTAAAAAATCTGATCTTCTTCATCTTTGTTTTCGCATTTATTACTTCTCTTGAGCCTTCAATAAGCAAAACCCGACTATCTGAAATAATTTTTTTCGATAACGAGAAAAATGCCCGAGTTGTAGACTTTAAGAGAAATACAAGCATTGCTTCTCCACTTGTAAGGCGTTTTTTTGATAACAAATTAAGCGTATCTATTGACGAAATTATCCTAAATTTTACAAAAGGTCTTGATTTAAGCTATCTATTTAAAACCGGCGACTACAGTCCTATCAATGGTAATGCTACAACAGGACAATTTTTGTTTATTTTTATAATTTTTTATTTTCTTGGAATTATTTATTTAGGAAAAAAAGGTTCTCGTAATGATTTTTATATTTTAGGCTTTATTCCTCTTGGAACGATTCCTGCATTATTGAGTACACATGGACTCACCTTTTCAATACGTGGAGTGCTTTCTTCTATCGGATTTAGTTATCTAATATCTTTAGGGGTTATTTTTTTGGCCCAAGGAATCAAAAATTACAACCTAAAAAAATATTCACTCATCTTCTTAGGAGGAGTATTTTTTATAAATGTTATATTTTTTGTATACGGTTATTACTTTAGAAGACCTATCACTGTTGGAGAATTGTTTTATGAAAATGAACGCCAATTATCTTTATTTTTACTAAAAGATGATAATCCTTATACCATCTATCACCAGTTACCTCATAATGCCTTTTTGAGTTATATTTTCTTTAATAATGAAAATTTAGATCTCAAGGAAGTCCAAAACAATCTGGCAAAAAAAAATTACTCTTATAAAGAAATCACATTCAAGAAATGCAATCATAAAGTTAACTACCTCAAATTAAGGAAAGCTATAATCCACGAAGTCTGTGTTGAAAAAGATAATTACGATATATTAAGTGATATCAACAATCCCAATGTAAAGTATCGAATTCCTTATAAAGATTTTTCGCAAAAGTTTGCTTATTTTATTCTTGAGTAGATATTTATTGATTTATTCTCGAATATTTTCCTTACATTTTTAGGTTTACACTTTACGACAATTTTTTCAGAATCTAAAAGCCTCCTGATATCATAAATATAATCAACCTCACCAAGAATAGAACAATCCATGTTTTTTAACCTCGCAAACCTTTTTTCATATGGCGCCCCTGTTAACCGAAGCTGTAAAACATTGGCAAAGTAAGTCTGCTTGCCTGAAAATGCCGAAATATAGGCCGTATCCTCATAAGTATACAACTGATTTGGCTTTTGATAGTTTTTCCACTCCTTGTTATATAGAGGAGTCAAAATTATTCCTTCCGGTTGCTTTTTTAGAAATTCAAGCGCCTTCATCTCGTCGACAGAAAGATATGCCGCCCCGGGCGCTACCGCAAAAAGTCTGACTAAATCTATGGAAGTCGGAATTGACAATAACAATATCATAGTCGCTGGAATAATCAAAATTATTTTCCTTGTATTTGTCAAAGTGTAGACCAACTTCGATAGATAAATTGTTAAGAGAAAAATCGCATAAAAGAAGAATTGAATTGTGTTCCACCACTCTGCTTTTTGTACTAAAGTTACTGTCAATAAGATTGAAAATAAAATTGAGAAACATACAGCTATATCGAATTTGTCTCGTTTATTATTTTGTAATGTCATCCCCGACCTGATCGGGGATCCAGTTATTTTTCTGGATTCCTGCTTTCGCCAAGTCAGACTTGGCTTTCGCAGGAATGACACAGTGGCTTTAGTTAATATTATCCCAATGTAAAATAATCCGAAAATTCTCGTCCCAAGATAAAAAAATAAAAACAGAGTCAGGTTTACAAATTCTATCCAGATGAACCTTGGCCCTATTCTTCCCTGTGCTAAAATGTAATATCTCGCATTGGTTAAATCTCGCAGATAAAATTGATTTGGAGTTTCTGTGATTGGGTGAACTAAAGCAAAAGGAGCAAACCCAAAAACCGATCCAGTTTTGAACGATCTAATTGGATCATAGAAAAAAAATAAACCCGTAACAACAAATCCTGCAATCGCAATAAATCCAATTATACTTTTCCTCACATTGTCATTCCGAACTTGTTTCGGAATCTGATTTTTAGATAGCAGATCCTGAAGTAGATTCAGGATGACAAAAATAACCACCATAAAAATACTTATGACTCCACCGTAAAACTTCAATCCCATAATTAAAAAAACACAAATTCCCATTATTAATACATTTTTGACATTCAGATCTTTTTCCTTCATTAAAATCAAAATCACGAGAAAAGGAAGTAAGGAAAAAGCGTATGGTAGATTTGACATCATGTGCATTATCGGCTGTGGGAGCAAGGTTGAAGAACCATTAATTGTTTTATCATGAAATAAAGTCAATAGATACGAGAACGATCCAGCTAGATAACTTAAAAAAAGAAATAAACTTACAAATAAGGAGGAGTCTTTTATTTTTCTTCCAAGAATAATCAGAAGAGTAGTAAAAGCGACGAACCATATAGCTGGCAATAATTTAAAGTAGGAAAGTATAGTTGGAATGCCTATTTTAGAGAGCAAAAAAATAAAAAAATCTAAAAGGTAGTTGTATCCGTATAGGTTTTCTCCGGCAAAAGTCGGGGCTGTAAATGGAAATTTGTTGAATGATACATTTGCTATGGCCAGGTGCCAAATAGCATCATGACCGTGTACCCCCCAGAAATTAATGCCGCAGGCATCCTTAAAACACAAGAAGGTGCCACTCGGAAAAATAATAAGCATGTAGAGTAAAAAGGCAGGTAGGACAATTAAAAGTAAGAATTTATGCTTTCTGATATAATCAAAAACAGATCTCATAAGGAAATTAATTGTCATTCCCGTGAAAACGGGAATCTATCCTGATTTTCATCAGGACAAGTTTAATCTGGATTCCGTATCAAGTACGGAATGACATTTTTTATAATGAATAATAATAAACTGGCAATAATTACAGTAGTCTATGAGAATTATACTGTACTTGATGACTTTCTAGCCAGTCTTCGCAATCAGACTAATAAAAATTATTATCTATATTGTATCGATGTATCGATACATCGATACACGATTAACCTTAAAGGTATTCCAGCAGAAACAGTTTACGCAGAAAACAAAGGATATTCTCATGGAGTAAATATTGGGTTGAAGAAAGCTATTGCTAATAACTTTGAACATTTCTGCATTATGAATAACGATGTTTATTTTAAAGAGGATTTTACTAAAAACGCCCTGGATACAATCTTAAAATATCCATCTTCTATAATTGCTGGAAAAATATATTATGCCCCAACTTTTGAATACCATAAAGATAGATACAAAAAATCTGATTCAGGCAAAGTAATATGGTACGCAGGTGGTTACATCGACCAGGATCATGCGCTTACTCCCCATATTGGCGTCGATGAGATTGACCACGGACAATTTGATTCTTTCAAAGAAATCGAATTCGTAAACGGAGCTCTTATGGTTTATGATAAATCGGTTATAGATAAAGTTGGATTTTGGAACGAAAGCTATTTTCTTTATTTTGAAGATGCAGATTTTTGTGTAAGAGCAAAACGGGCAGGAGTCAAAATATATTATGACCCAAAAACTATTATTTGGCACAAAAATGCTCAATCAACTGGGGGCTCTGGTTCTCAAATTCATCAAGAATATCAAAGGATTAATAGGCTACGCTTCGGTTTAAAATACGCTCCATTAAGAACAAAGCTGCACTTAATAAAAAATTATTTATTAGAATCCATCACGTCATTGCGAGGAACGCAGTGACGAAGCAATTCCATTTTTTTTGAGATTGCTTCGCTTCTTAAATCATCGCTCGCAATGACAAATACGAAATGAATAAAAAAATTCTTATTTTTTTACTACTTGGTCTCATTTTCAGAATTTTTATCAGCTTTCATACCTATAGCGGCGACGTCACAAACCACATGATCTGGGGAGAAACCGCTGTAAAACAGGGTCTTCAGGGATTATACGCTACAGATTTTTATAAGCTTTATGGACATATTTCGCCCAATTATCCTCCGATAGCAATATTTCTCTTCGCCTTTCTTTATTTAGTTAAAGTTTGGATCTACCAATTTGCTTGGTTTCTAAATCTTCACCTACCTGTTTTTCCTTCCAAACTTATCTTTTTTCTCAAAGATTTTGATTACTACCCTTATTTGCTTAAGCTTCCAGCAATTTTATCTGATATCGGAATTGCTTATATAACGTATCTTTTTGCTAAGAAAATTGTCGGAAAAAAGAAATCCACTTGGCCTCTCATCGCTACGTCACTAGTTCTTTTCAATCCTGCTTATTTCTATAACAGCGCGCATTGGGGTCAGACTGATTCTACTCCGCTCTTCTTCCTCTTAACGTCATTTTATACTCTTATTTATCAGAAAAAATATCTAACTTCTGTAATTACTTTCACACTTGGACTTTTGTCTAAGCAAACTGTCGCTATATTCATTCCGCTTTTTTTATTAATTTACTTTGTCATTTCGAGCGAAGCGAGAAATCTAGCGCAGCGTAATTACGTTTCACTAGATTTCTCAGTCGCTTCGCTCCTTCGAAATGACAGAGTGCGGATTTTTATTAAAATGATACTCATTTCTTCCTTTATTTTCTGGCTCTTTTTTCTTCCATTTTATCGGAATGGGAATCTTATCCTTTTTCCACTAACGACTTACTTGAATAAAATTATTCTGGTTTCCGGATTGCCATTCACCACTAATCATGCCTTCAATTTTTGGTATCTTTTAAACGGCTCACGAACAACTCTAGCGTCTTCTAAATTTATCTTAAATATTTCTTATGAAATATGGGGATACTTTATCACAGGAATAATTACTTTAATCACTCTTTATGTTTTAATGTCATCCCTGCGAAAGCCACGTCTGACGTGGCGAAAGCAGGGATCCAGAAAAATACTGGATTCCCGTCTTCACGGGAATAACAATATACAAAACATTTTTTATATAGGGTTTCTTATACCTTTTACCTCTTTTATTTTTCTCACTAAAATGCACGAAAGACACTTAATCCTTACCTTACCATTTCTACTGATCGCAACTTACAACAATAAATTTCTATTAATTTCGTATCTATTTATTTCTCTATTTAATTTCCTCAATGCGTATCACAACTGGTGGTCTCCCCCATTCCCCTTTCTTCAACGACTCCTTTCTTCATCGTTTGTAATCAACTCTTTGACGCTGCTGCTTATAGGTTTTTTCTTTATTTTATTTATTAACTATTTTAAAGAGAATTTCTTACGGGAAAAAAGCAAATAGACTATGTTGATGATTAAAAAAACTCCTATTACCCAATGCTTAATATTGATTTTCTCTAAACTATCCCATCCTCCTAATCTTATATATGGATGATAAGAAACAAGAAGCCCGAAGAAAAAAATGTTTAGTCTATTAACCAGTTGCTCATAAAAAGGCAGAAAGATAAATAGATTAAGAAAATACCAAGGCTGGATTTCTGACTTGAATGATAAATAAACCAAAGCGCCAATTATGCTTATAAAAATGAATTGATTCATTTTTTTCTTATCACGACTTAAGAACAAAAGTGGAAACGTAATATACTTAATCCCCGCCGAGAGAAAAAATATTAATCTTGTAATAAGTTCATCTCGTGTCATTCTGAGGAAGCGTAAGCGACCGAAGAATCTAGCGAAGCGTGATCTTACTCCCGCCAAAGGCGGGATAGATTCCTCCCCCGTCGAGGCGGGGTCGGAATGACGAGAGGGGGAAAGTAGATAAAATACTCCGATTAACCCAAGTGATACTCCTATCAAATCGTTATGGGAATTTACCAATCCCTCGATAATAATTAAAGGATTAGTGGCGAAAATCATAGCATACCTTTTATTTAATTTATTGAGGAAAAAAACTGCCAGAATATAAAAAATAATAAAAGTTGATTTAAAGAATAAAAAACTCAAGGCAAATTTTCCAAAACTTAAAAATGATGGAATGATTGTAATCAAAAGAAAAAGTGGTCCGTACGGATAGGTTCGATGAGTCCAGTGCATAAATCTAAGCCAGGGATCTTTGGGAAAATCAAGAGCTTTGTAAAAGTAAGGGTTTTTATAATAAACCGTAACAACTTTAGCATCAAACATATAATTGAAAAAATCGTGTGAAAGAAATGGATAGGAGAACAAAAGTATTGTGCCGATAATAATTGCAAGTTTAACGGGATTAAATTGCTTATATCTTTTCAGGAAAAAATAGTGAGAAATAAAAAGTAAAATAACGATTGCAAGATATATGATCCATGACATTTCTCTTCTATAGTATCCAAAATAGACCATCTTATCCCTAAAAATTTCCCACCATTTCGTTTGGAAAAAAGTAATATTTGGATCGATAAGAGAGAAGGAATAAACGGAAAGTGAAAAAAGAGGAATAAAATATAAGAATAATATTATCATTGTGTCATTCCCGATCCTCGATCAGGTCGAGGACAGGTTCTAATCGGGAATCTATATAATTTCCTGGATTCCCGCTTTCGCCAGGTACAGTACTGTAACCTGGCTTTCGCGGGAATGACAGTTTTTTTATGGTTTGGTTAAAATGGAATAGGTATAATTTTTTTCAAGTAGTTTGAGCGGAAATTTCTTTTTTTGCAAGTCCTCAATTACCCAATTTTTTGTCACTCCAATAACATTTCCGTTATCTTCTTTAAATAGTCTTGAAAATGTAGCCTCTCCACTTGCTTCATAGACGAGCGTTTCTATTTGCTTTCCTGAATAAAAAACTGCCACCGGTAAATAATCTATGTCCAAGAAAATCTTCTTATTATATTTAGAAATCTTTTTAGCAATATCAACCTGGTCGGTGATATATCTTGACTCTGGAAAAACTTCCTTATAAAAAATTTTAATCTGGAGAAAGGCGATGTATATAAAGGGGAGCAAATAAATGATATTAATAAATCTTTTATTATTTATTCTTCGAGCTGAGTCGAGAAGAATATTTTTCCTTTTAGGTTCTCGACTTCGCTCGAACCATAAAAGTAGCTTTTCAGTTATATTCGATAAGATCGACAAAAATTCATACGCACCAACCGCAACTATTAAACTTAAAGGTAAATACACCGGTATCAAATGCCAAAGTTCTGTTTCTTTTGAGGTTAAAAAGGGATATAAAATTATGAAATTCCAAAGGAAAATAAAAAATATATTTTTTTTAAGAAATTTAAAGGTAACAAGCAAAAATGCCAAAGAGGCTATCCAGATGTAATACCACTTCCGCACCCCCATATGAAGATAAAATAATGGTTGGCTCAACTCCAGGTGAAAATAGGATGAAAAGGCTTTGTCTCTTGTTCCCTTATGGATAAAGTGATACTCAAAAAAATTCGAATAATTTTTAAGATGAAAATTATACCAGGGAAAAACTGTAAGCATAAAAAACAACCCGCCGACTAAAATCAAAACAAAATTTTTTCTAATTTTTATAAGCTGGTGAAAATTGAAATAAAATATTAGAAGCAATGCCGATATGCCAATAAACGTTTTTGATAATATTAAAGCGCCAAAACTCAACATTACCAGAGGAAACCAATTGAAGTTTTTTGCAGATTTAATTGATAAAAATACGGTTAAAAGATAGAAAAAGATAAAAACCGACTCCAGATTACCTGATCTGACCCGAATGACATACCATACCGAAGTACCCAGAATCAAGGCGGCGACAAAACCGATAACCTTTTTCCCAAAAAGTTCGTGAGCGATTTTATATATAAGTAAGACTGAGAAAAGTCCTAATAGAGCTGAAGGCAGCCGAGTAGCTAATTCATTTGTTCCGAGTAGTTTATAAGAGATTGCCATCAACCAAAATCCCATGGGTGGATGGTCGTAATATGGCTTCCCGTTCCAGATCATCTGAATGAAATTACCGGATTTAGCCATTTCTCTTGCTATAGATGCATACCAAGCCTCGTCCCAACTCTCAAGTGTGTTATAATCTAAACGGTAAAAGAAGATAAAAGCAAACAATATGCTCAAAAAAATTATCGCGGCAGCGCTTTTTATTTTTGTCATTTTTCTTTTCTGCTATTTTAGATTAAAACCACTCTATTTTCAAACTGTCGGCTACACCTACGATCAAGGGAGAGACTTTTTGAAAGCTGCAGAAATAATTCTGGATAAAAATCCAACCTTTATCGGTCCGACAACGGGCATACAAGGACTTTTTCATGGAGCTTGGTATTATTATATATTGGTAATTCCGTTCATTTTATTTGGGGGAGCGCCGATCGGATTTTATCACTTCAATTTTTTCCTTCACCTTGTTTCTTTTATCTTGCTCATGTATTTTATCTATAAATATTTTGGCTTTTTGGCATCTTTGATGGTAACTCTCCTTATAGCTACGTCTCCATATTTTATCTTTACATCGATATTTGTAGGCAACAATATAATGGTTCTACCAACGCTTCTTCTATTTCTTCTGATTAACTTTTTTCTGGTTAATAGAAATCACAAAAAAATCGCCCTTCTTGTTTTTCTCGCTGGCTTATTTGCTGGTTTAATAACCGAATTCGAGCTTGCCTTTGGATTCTTTCTTCTACCGTCTTACATCTTGCTGATATTTCTACTTGAGAGTTTAAGACAGACATTCATGAACGTCAGAAACTTGCTTATATTCTTTGCCGGACTAGCCATACCTTTTATTCCGCGGCTTTTTTTTGAACTGAAAAATAACTTTTCCCAGACCAGGATTTTTTTCCAGAATCTGCTTCAGGGAACAACCCAAAATGTCAATTCCTATGCCGAAGTTTTACAGGATAGAGTAAATTTGTTTTTCGGTTACTACAAAAGTCTATTTGCAAATGACGCAATATTAATAATTTTTACCCTCCTATTTTTAGTCTTTCTTATAGCGGTGCTCGAAAATAAGGTAAAAAAATATGACTCTTTACTTAATTTTCTTATTCCGCTTTTGAGTTTTCTTTTCTTTTTTTCAGTTTTATATAAAGAAAATTTTTTTTGGGGCAACTACTTTGAAGGAATACAGTATGTTTTTCTTCTGATCATGGCTGTATTTTTTACCATTCAGTTTAAAGTACACTCGATATTATTCTCTTTTCTTAAACTGAGTTTTGTCGTAGCGCTTTTGGGAAATTCTATACTCATGTTTTCTAAGGATGTGCGTTCAAGATCAATGTCCTCCGGAATCTTAAAATCTCAGCATGAGATAGTAAATCATATTCAAAAGAGTGAAGGAAACCATCAAGATTACTGCGTGAAAGTATATACGCCGCCCGTGATTCCTTATACTTATAACTATCTTTTTCTTTACAATAAACTGTCAAAGAAAATTGAAACTCCGAAAAGTGACTGGATCGACAGAAGGTGTTGGTATATCATCGAAACTGATGAAAATAACGAAAGACTAACAGAGTGGCTGGACAAAAATATACCACGTAAAGCAAGGTTGACTATCAAAAAGTCATTCAATGAAGTTAACGTTTTTCTATATGAACTCGATTGATAAATCCATTCTGCATCTAAATATCTCTATTATAATTCATACCCATAATGAAGAAAAAAATATTCTTTCTTGTATTGAATCTGCGAAATTACTCTCTAAAAAGGTTGTTATTATCGATATGAAAAGTACAGATAAAACCGTTGATTTAGCAAAAAAAGTGGGAGCAAGCGTATATCTTTTTCCCTACTCCACCTATGTTGAACCGGCAAGAGAATTTGGAATTAAAAAAGTAAGTACCGGCTGGGTATTCTTACTTGATGCGGACGAAAGAATAACTTCAGAATTAGCAAAAGAAATAAAAAATTTAATTAAAAAAACCGGGTCGGTTGAGGAGGAGCGAAGCGACGGGAGAACCGAGTCGGTTAAAACATATTATAAAATTCCTCGCAAAAACATCTTCGGTAACTTAAAGTGGTTAAAACATGGTGGATGGTGGCCCGACTATCAGATTAGGCTTATCAATAAAAAATATTTTAAGTCCTGGTCGAAAGAGATCCATTCCACACCTATCATTACTGGGGAAACTGGTTATTTGCAAAATCCAATCACTCATTATTTTCACGGCGATCTTGAGTCTATGGTCGAAAAAACAATTATTTTTGAAGATATTGAATCGACTCTTCTCTTCGAAGGCAAAAAAGAAGTCAGAACCTCAACTTTTTTTAGAAAATTTCTGGGAGAATTATATAGAAGGCTCTTCAGAAGTTTAGGCTTTTTGGACGGCAATATTGGTATAATTGAGTCAATCTATCAAGCATTTTCCAAAACAATCACTTATATTTATTTATATGAAAAGAGCCGCACTCTACGATCCTTATCTTGACATTTTGGGCGGCGGTGAAAAACATATACTCTCAATTCTTAAGGTTCTGGAAGACGAAGGTTACGAAATCAATGTTTTCTGGGATAAAAATCTGCAGGCCCAAATCGAAAACCGCTTTCGACTTCAATTTGTTAACAAATTGAAGTTTTTACCCAATATTTTTGTTAAACAGAATGCGATCAATAAAATGATTACCCTAAGAGATTTTGATATCTTCTTTTACGTTACTGACGGTAGTTATTTTTTTTCTTCAGCTAAGAAAAATTTTGTTTTCTGCATGGTACCGGACAAAAAACTCTACAAAAACTCTTTATTCAATAAATTAAAAACTTCCAACTATCGTTTTATCACCAACTCCATTTTTACTAAAAGCCTGCTGAAAAAATGGGCAATTAATTCGGATGTAATATACCCGTGCATTAATAAAGATTTCATTGATCTAAAAGTAAATAACTTGAAAAAGGAAAATATCATTTTATCTATCGGCCGATTTTATAGTCATCTTCACTCTAAAAAACAGTCTATTCTTATTAATCTGTTCAATAATTTAAAACAGGTTAATCCTCTGTTCAATAATTTTCAACTAATTATTGCAGGTGGACTAAAAGAGGAGGATAAAACATATTTTTCAAAACTCAAAACTGAAGTCAAAAATAACCCCTATATATTTCTCAAATCAAATGTTTCTTATGACGAATTATTGAGTCTTTATCGTAAATCATTAATTTATATACATATGACTGGTTACGGAGTGGACGAAAATAAAGATTCGGAACAAGTAGAACACTTGGGAATTGCGCCTCTGGAAGCTATGGCAAGCGGCTGTCTGACATTCTGCTTTAACGCCGGCGGACCAAAAGAGATTATTACAGATGGAAAAACTGGTTTTCTCTTTAATACTCAAGAAGAATTAATCAAAAAGCTTCTCTTCACTGTTCCAAACCTCTCCCTCCAAACTCGAGTTAGAAAATCAGCAAAACAATACGTGCAAGATAACTTTAATTATGAGGTTTTTAAAAAACGAGTAAAGGAAGTAATCTTATGATATCAGTAATCATTCCAACATTTATTAAAAAGCAACTCTTGCAGAATACCGTGCGGAATATGAAACTTTTAAAGGAATGTGAAGTAATAATCGTAAATGATAATCCTAAAAAAAGCTTGATTAATGACTTAAAAGAGTTTAAAAATGTCACCCTCCTTGAGAACAGTCAAAATCTTGGTTTTGCTAAAAGTGTGAACAAAGGAGTGAAAAAATCAACAAAAAAATATGTGATGTTATTAAACGACGACGTATTACTTTTGGGTAAAAGTTATCAAAAAGCTCTTGACCTTTTTGCAAAAGATCCATCGCTATTTGCAATAAGCTTCGCTCAAAAAGAAAGAACCGGCCATGTTGTTGGAAAAAACGTACTCTACTGGAAAAGGGGGCTTATGTTTCATTCAAAATCTAAGGATATGAAATTCGGGTACAATGCTTGGGCAGACGGTGGTGCCTGTCTAATTGATAAAAATAAATTTTTGGAGCTGGGAGGATTCGACTCAATTTATGCTCCTTTTTATTGGGAAGATATCGATCTTTCCTATCAAGCTTGGAAAAAAGGTTATAAAATCTTGTTTGATCCCAATATTGTTGTAGAACACCAGCATGAATCGACAATTGGAAAACAATTTTCAAAGAAATTTATTGAGACCACTGCTTTTCGAAATCAATTCAGCTTCATCTGGAAAAATATAACCGATATCAGTATGTTATTAAACCATCTTTTTTTTCTTCCTTTTAATTTGTTCTATTATTTTTTATTAAAAAAGCGGATTAACTTTATCAGGGGCTTTTTTGACGGAATAAAAAGCCTAGGCGGGACCTTAGCGGTACGCAATCTATCTAACCGGAATAGAAAGATCGCGGATAAAAAAATATTAGCTTTATTTGGGTAACGGTCATTCTGAACGGAGTGAAGAATCTAGCGAAGCCAGATACAGTACTGTATCTGGCGAAGCGTAATTTACGTCCCGATTAAATCGGGACTAGATCCTTCGCTAATTGCTCAGGATGACAGAAAACGTATGAATAAAAAAACTACAATCATGTTTTTGCTTTTCTTTGTTCTGATATCTGCTTTTTTACATTTTTATAAAATCAATCAAGTTCCACCTTGTATAAACGCCGACGAAGCAGCCTTTGGCTATAACGCCTATTCTATTCTAAAGACGGGAAAAGATGAGTATGGGGCATTTTTGCCGCTTCGATTTAAGTCCTTTGAGGATTATAAATTACCTCTGTATACTTATCTCTCGGTCCCGTTTGTTGCTCTGTTTGGAATGAACGATTTTTCAACAAGGGCATTAAATATTATAATCGGCATCAGTTTTGTTATTCTCATATTCTTTATTACAAAAGAACTATTTAATAATGAGAAAATTGCTCTCCTTTCATCTTTTTTAACTTCTTTAAGTCCTGGTATATACATCTTGACAAGACACGCACATGAAGGCGTTCTAAGTGCTTTTTTTATACTACTTACCCTTTTATTCTTGGTCAAATTTATAAAAACTAACTCAATATTCTATTTTTTACTTACAAATCTGAGTTTGTTGGGATCTTCGTATTCTTACCAAAATGGAAGAGTCTATCTATTTTTTATTATTTTATTTGAAGTTGTTCTTCTTTGGAAAAAAGATTTGGGTAAATCAATAAAAAAGTATTTGGGTTACCTAACTTTTTTGGGAATTATTGGAATTATTGCAATCTATCCGGATATTCGATATAGCCTAAACAGGGTTCAAAACTTAGCCTTTTTCAAAAGCTCGGGATTTCAACTCCGTCTTACCGAATACCTAGCCGAACATCCAAATCGGTTACTTCACAATAAATTTGTGGAGTCTGTCCAAGAAATTTCTAATAGATATATTTTACAACTCTCTCCTGAATTTTTAATAATTTCAGGTGATAGTAACCGGAGATTTGGTTTTCCCAATTTAGGGTTATTAACTTCTCTAGAATATATATTCTTTTTTATCGGATTATATTATCTGTTTAAAAATAAGGAAAAATTTCGCCTTCTCATTTTATTTATTCTATTTATTTCTCCTATCAACAACGCTCTGACCTGGCAAGATGCTTCACTGATCAGGACATACATAATTTTATTTCCAATTCTTCTAATTATTGCCTACGGAATATTTCATATATATCTCTTATCTTCCCGTTGGAGATTCCAAAAACCATTGTTACTTTTCTTACTTCTTACATTCGCCTTTTTTAAACTAAACGCTTGGGATCTTTATTTTTACCATTACCCAAAAAGGGCTGTGACGGTACGCGCCTGGCAATGTGGCTATAGAGAACTCGTGGGTTATGTAAAACAAAACTATGATAGATTCGACAGGTTTTATATTACTGACAGACACGGACAACCATATATATTTTTCCTTTACTACTGGCCATTTGATCCTGCCAACTATCAAAAACAGGTAAAAACATCAGCGCCTGATCGGTATGGTTTTGGACAGGTAGAGAAGTTTGATAAATTTGAATTCCGATTCGCCTTTGATCCAAAACTTAAAAGATCTGCATTCATAGGTTATCCTGAACATTTTAATGACGCCAACCAAGACATAGTAAATAAAGTAAAAAAAATTAAATTCGGAACCGAGGATATTTTCTGGATCTATGAAGCAGATTGAAAACAGTTCTCAACTTTAGAGGAATAAAATAATCGAGAGATTATAAAAAGCATGAATTAAAATTGGGACTAACAAATTTTTTCTTTCTAAAAAGACAAAAGAATTTACCAGACTCAATATCATATCGGTTGCCAAAACCATTAAAAGTAGATCACCTGTCAATCTCGAATTTGTAAAAAGAATAGGCACATGAAGAAAGAAAAATAATATGCTGGCAAAAAAAGACGATGTATAAATATTTTTCGATTCCTCGTAAAGTCGCTTCAAAACAAAACCACGAGACAATATTTCTTCCGCAATTCCGGTGGCTAAAGCCAGTATGATCATTAAGAGTAAGCCTTCAACATTTAGTGAGCGCTGAAAAAAAATAACCCTTTTAAATTTAAGCATGTTAGCCATGATTGCACTTAGGGAAAAAATTCCTCCTATGATAAGACTTATTAAAAGGTCGGGAATAGAAATCTTCAACTTAAGATCAATTGCAGAAAAAAAAGACTTCTTTTCAATTTTTTTAATGTAGTAATAAACTGGAAAAATAAAAACTAAAGGTTTAGCAATTAGTTCATCAATCCATTCGGGAAATTTAAATTTCGCCCTATAAATAGCCCAAATTATAAGAATGACTGCCCAAAAATTAAGAGCTCGTTGAGTAGGAGTCACTTTTGACCTCATTTCAAAAATGTACTCCTTTTTTTTGAATAAATCAATAATGCGTCATACACCTTTAAGTAAAGCAGAAAGACGAATCTTTAGAACTCGAGACAGCTTATTCAAAACCTTGACAGATGGATTAGCTTTCCCCTCTTCGATTCGAGCTAAATATGTTCTGTCGATATCAGATAAAAGCGCCAACTGTTCCTGAGAGAGTTTTCTTTTCTTTCTGGCACCTATGATTTGTTCAGCCAACCTTTGGTAGAAGAAGTTGCCACGCACCATGTTGAAGTTAAGATAATAAATCGAGGAGCTTATTGTCGATGGATTATAATCTACAAAACATATAGATTAGGTCTTGACAACAGTTTCATTTTCTTGAATGATATGTAGATTATAATCCGCATTTATTCTAAAAAGTCCTTCAGTTTCCGAGCGCGGGTGGGATGTTTTAATTTACGGATGGCTTTTGCTTCGATTTGGCGGATACGCTCGCGCGTAACTTTAAACTCTCTTCCGACTTCTTCAAGAGTTTTAGGTTTACTATCTTCTAATCCAAACCGCATTATTAAAACTTTTCGCTCACGCGGTGATAATGTCTCTAATACTTTTCCAAGTGCGTCTTTTAGGAGTTCTCGAGAAACCTTGTCATAGAGCGTGGGTTGGTTTTGATCTGCGACAAACTGCTCTAGAGTTGCCTCCCTATCATCACCAACCGGAGTAGACAGTGATTTAGGCTGTTGGGAAATTTTCATCAAATTTTCTACCTCATCGACTGTCATCATCATTTCTCTTGCTACTTCTTTAACTGTTGGTTCACGACCTAATTTCTGTGTCAGTCTTCGCTGTGCTTTGTAGTAACGATTGATATGATCAACCATGTGAACGGGAATTCGAATGGTGCGTGATTGGTCGGCAATAGCTCTTGTTATGGCTTGTCTTATCCACCAAGTTGCATAGGTTGAGAATTTAAAACCTCTTCTCCAGTCGTATTTTTCAACTCCCCGAATCAGTCCTCGATTTCCTTCTTGTATAAGATCTAGAAAAGAAAGGCGTCTGCCTAGGTATTTTTTTGCAATAGAAACTACTAGCCTTAGATTTGCCCGGATCAGTTTTTCTTTGGCTTTGAGATCGTTTTTCTCGTATCGTTTTGCCAAATTTATCTCTTCCTCAAATGTCAACAAGGGAGTTTTACCTATTTCTTTTAAGTACATCTTGATCGGATCAAGTGACTCACCATGCTTTAAGACTACCAGTTGTTCCAATTCTTTCTCTATCTCCTCAACAGTTTTTTTTACATCAGATTCGTCCCTGGTAGAAATGGTTTCAAAAATGTCAACACCGCTTTTTAGGGCGTGGTCAAAAAACATGTCAATCTCATAGATATGCTTCTCTGGTTCAGGGTAAACAAGAAGAATATCATCCTGAACTAAGAAACCGTCTCCCTCGCCTTCCTTCAAAAGTTCATTCAATGTCCTAGGTAATCTGTGTTTTGTCATACGCCATTTTATAATGTCACAATCTTTTTTTCCACTCGGGTCAGCTCTTGATTCACCGATCTTAAGCTTTCATTTATTTCCTTTTCTTCAGAACTTTCTGAAGACAACAATTGCGATATTTTACGCTTGAGGCTGTATCGTTTTGCCTCAAAGACCAATTTCTCTATTTTTTCATTTTTTGTCTCAATTTCAGTCGATGCAAAAAGATACAACTCGTCAAAAGCAGACCGTAGCTCAGGTGGGAGCAATTCTATAAAGCGGTTGAGATAAAATCGCTCTTGTGTCTCTTTAAACTTAAAAAACAATTGACAAATTTTTTGGTAAGCTGGAACGGATAAGTCGTCTATAGTAAAAATCTTAAAGATATCTTGAGCGAGTCGATATGGATCCTCACTTTGAAAAATGAGACTGAGAAGGTATTTCTGAATGATAATCTCTCTCATCATTTCTGTTGCAGTTTTTTTTTGGATAGGCGTAGTGAATCTTTGCATTTTTTTTCTCTTCATCCTTCTCATTAAAACTTCAATACTTGTTTCGGACACGTCTAAGATCGAAGCAATTTTTTTAATGTAATGAGATTGTACTATAGGGTTTTTGATTTTTTCAACAAAAGCAGTTACTTCTTCTGCAATCTGCTTTTTACTATAAGCGTCATTGGTAGGATTTTTCTTTTGAGAAAGTCCGATTATAAAATCGTAAAATGGAATTGAATTTTTGATCGCCTTTTTGAATTTGATAGGATCTTTTCGGATAGCTTCATCTGGATCCTTAGCAAAATCAAAACTTACAATACCGACGTCAAACTCAAAATTTTCAGCCTCTTCCATTCCCTTCTTCATCGCTTCTTCACCAGCTTTATCACTATCAAGCGCTAACGTGATTTTGTTTGTAAACCTCTTTAAAAACATGAGCTGTTCTCTTGTAACCGCAGATCCTTTGATCGCAACAATATTTTCAATTCCTAAGCGGTAGGGTGAAATTACATCAAACTCTCCCTCAACCAAAAAAATATTATTTTCTTTTTTTACTGCTTCTTTTGCAAGATTGATGCCATAAAGCGTTTCTCTCTTATGATACAAGAGAGTTTCTGGAGTGTTAATATACTTTGCTTCTTTTACAATCTCTTCCAAAATCCTTCCTGAAAAACCGATAACATTACCTCTCGCATCTTTGATAGGAAATACCAATCGTCCTCGGAAACGATCATATAGATTTCCTCTTCCGCCTTGCACAAGTAAACCGGTATTTAAAATTTCGACTTCGCTAAATTTTTTCTTTTTTAAGAAATTCAACAACGAATCCCAAGATAAAGGCGCATATCCAAGTTGAAATTTCCGTATAATTTTTTCGTCTAGAGATCGACTTTTAAGATAATCACGCGCTTTCTCGCCAAATCGCGTTTTATGAAGAATGTACTCAAAATACTCCGTGGCAAGCAAATTGATACCTATGATCTGCTCCTTTTTTTTCCATAGTTTATCTTCAAAATTTACATTGGTCAATTTCACCCCTGCTTTCTCGGCTAATTCCCTAAGCGCCTCAATAAAGGTAATGTTTTCCCATTTCATCAAAAACTTAATGACGTCTCCTCCTTCTTGACAAGCTCCAAAACAATGCCATATTTGCCTATCGGGAGAGACAACAAATGATGGAGATTTTTCTTGATGGAATGGGCACAGACCTTTATAATTTCTTCCGGTTTTCTTAATAGGTATAAAGGAGTTTATGAGGGCGACTATGTCTATCTTCTTTTTTATTTCTTCAATTACGCTTTCCATCGATAATATTTTACCACGATGATCTCTTGTTTTTTAAGATACAAATCTTCTATAATTAAAAATGCGTTGAAAACGCATTTTTATCCTGAACAGCCACAAACATTAATTGGCGATGAAGGAACTTAGCTCTTATGCTTTATCTTTTTATCGATAAAAATCGAATTAAAGTTTTATATCTCAAAAAATCAATTTTGGGCCATTATGAAACACTATTTTTTTCAAAAACTTACCCAGCATCTAATCTTCTCGAACAAGGAAAAATTGCAAATATCGATTTTGTAGCTTCTGCCGTAAAGGAGGCCCTTCAATCTCTTTCAAACAATGAAGTAAAAGATAAAGATGTTCTTTTAATCCTACCCCAAGAAAGCTATTCGTTTTTGCGAATCGAAATCCCCTCAGATATTGCATCTCCTGCTATTGCCTCCTTTGTAAAGGACAAGGCAAGATCAAGCCTACCACTCAATTTGGATGAGTGCTCGTACGACTATTTTCTAGAAGAGGGCGGGTCGGAAAAATATATTCATTTTTTTGTGATGGAAAACGAGGCTCTGGCAAAATATAGAGAAGCTCTTCATTTGATTGAACTGAAATTACGTCTAGCCTTACCAGAAACAGTGACGTATTTTAAATTATTCCAAAAAACCTTAAGAAAAGATAAGAAAGAAAATATTCTATACGTTACATACGACGAGAATCAATTAACTGGGTTGGTCTATGACTCATTTGGTCAAGTATCATCTGAAAAATGGACGGCACAGTTAGACGGTAAAAAGATTGAAGAAGTCTTAAAAGAAAAAGCGACAGAACTGGAACAAAAAGGTAAAAAATTAAACCGGCTCATCTTAGCAGGTGTTCAGTCTGAAAGCGTGAGACAGGATACTTTTACTAAAGAAATTGGCGTTTGGACTAATCCGCTAAAACGAATCATCCCGGAATTTTATCAAGACTACTTAAAATTACTTTTAAGCTCGTCCAGTAAACCTTTTCCAGTTCTCTCATATGAAGCTTGCTTGGGTGGGTTTATTTTTCACGAACAACATAAAAATTTTTCTCTCTTAAACAACTCAAAAGGAACAGCAAACAAACTTTTTAATCTCCCCAAAATTAATTTCCCGAAAAAGGAGTTACTCATATTTTTAAGTTCTTTTATCGTGTCTTTTATCGTTTTTGTATTCCTGTCTAAATTAAAATTAAATTTTAATTTTGGTCTGACCCAAACGCAACCAAAACCTACCTCAAAAATCACGCAGGCAAAACCCTTACCTAAGTCTACCGCTACTCCCACTCCAATTGTTAATAAAACAGAACTAAAAATAAAAATACTAAACGGCTCTGGTACGCCAGGAAAGGCTAACGAAGTAAAGAATCTGCTGAAAGAAAAAGGCTATCAAGAGATTTTGACAGACAATGCAGACAGTTTTGATTACGAACAAACACAATTGCAGGTTAAAAAATCAATATCGTTGGCTACGACAACCATAAAAAATGATTTAAAAGATAATGTCAGCTCCTTCAAAGAAACTACATTAGATGAAGACGAAGCAGCAGATATAGTAATTATCATAGGAACAGATTTTAAGTGACCCGCTGAATCAGGCGGGTCATCCTGAACAATCACCCACCTTAATTGATTGTGAAGGATCTATTATGCATAGTGAACAGAATTTCGCTCTTAGCTTGTCTGGTGGCGGTTTGAGTTCATTGGCTTATGCTGGTTTTGTTGAAATTCTTAAAAAATACCATCTTGAGCCTACCTGCTATGCCGGATTAAGCGGAGGAGCAGTTCTTGCCGTATTGCTAGCTTCTGGTTTTTCCCCCTCTGACTGTCTGGGATTTTTTGATCATTTAAAAACACTTAAGCTCATAAATACTCATTTGTCTCGATTGGAAATTATTGACCACAACAAACTAATTTCACGCATACGTAATCTACTGCCTTACAAAGTATTTGAAGATTTACCCACCCGTACAGTAATTTTCGCTTCTGACTTAACCAAAAAAGAACCTGTAGTTTTACAAAGCGGCGACATTGCTTCGGCTATTGTGGCAGGCTGCAGCTTATTTCCAGTACTTCAACCTATAAAAAGGCGGGGCTTACTGCTTGGAGACGGTGGCTTTACTGTGTATTACGGTGCTAAATATCTTCATAAGCTTGGTATAAACAAAGTCATCGGTGTCGACGTCACGGGGTTGACCGAAGGAACCGTAACGGGTTTTTTTCGCGCACTCTATAAGCAGATTAACTCAAGCGTTAGTTCTAATACTCGCTATGAATTATCAGAACATCCTGTAGACCTTGATATTAAAATTTCCTTTGCGTCTCCGACTATTTTTTCGCTTGATCGAAAGGCTAACCACCTCATACATCTGGGTAGAAAAGCTGCCGAAAAGTATATTCACAAAATTAAAACCGTCGTCTACTCATGAATAAAAGAAAAAAATATAAAATATTGCTGTTTTTAAATGAATTTCTAAGGTTGCTTGCGCCGTTTTTAATATTTTTCAATCCCTTGATGACGTCGGTGTTGAGTTTAATTTTTGATGAGGCAGATTTTTACCTCTTTTACAAATCTGGTTATAAGTGGATCTACTACCATATTATTGATAAGTTATTGGACTATTGGTGGTATATTTTTATCTTAATATACTCGCTGGATAAACCCATAAAGTTTTTTGTAATTATCTTATTTATTTATAGAAGTTTAGGGCAATTCTTAAGTATTATTTCAAGAAATGAAAAACTACTTCTTTTGTTCCCAAACATATTAGAAAGATACTTTAATATTTATATTCTTCTTTTATATCTGGGCTTTTCAAAGGTCTTATTAGAAAGCTGGAATATTGCATTATTGGCGTTGGGGACTATTATAGCTTTTTATATTGAGTGGATTAACCACATTAAAAAACCATACTATATAACAAAGAAAATCTTTAAGGTTGATGTAGGCCGTTGGGATAAATAATTGATTCATAAAAGCAATACGCATATTCTCTCTAGATATCTTTTTCACGATGAGATTTTGTGGAAAGATAAGCAAAAATAAACGTCCGAAAAGTTGTCAACTTAGTGTATAATATCTTTCGCATGAAAAAAGCTAAATCTAAAAAAATTCTCAAATATGATGTTGTTTTCGAGGAAGCCGAAGAAGGTGGATATACTGTCTATGTTCCTGCTTTACCAGGATGCATATCTGAAGGTGACACTTTTGAAGAAGCAAAAAAAAATATTAAAGATGCGATTACTCTTTATTTAGAAAGTGTTGAAATGGATAGAAAATCTTTCGCGATTGATAAATCTTCATATGCATTATGAAAGGTACTTGAAACTTTATAGCTCCATTGTCATTCAGAGCGGAACGAGGAGTCCAGCGAATAAAATGAGCGTAAAAGAATACGCTTCGCTAGATTTCTCACTTCAAAAATCATCGTTCGAAATGACAAAAAAATTTTAATATTAAATTAATCTATGGAAAAAGAAGAACTAAAAACAAAACTGGATAGTATTGTGGCGAAAGCTTATTTACCCTCGAAAAAGGAGGAGCTGTCTTTAATGGAAAAACAGACTTATGATTCAACTTTCTGGCAAGATAGTAAAAAAGCGGCAGAAATTATGAAAAAAATCAATGATTTAAAAAAGGAAATTGAGGATATTGAAATGATGCAACTTTTATTTCAAGAGGGAGAACTCAAAGAAGCAGAAAAATTAATCAATAAATACGAAGTCCTTCTTTTTCTATCTGGTCCTTATGATAAAGGTGATGCCATATTTGCAATTCATGCCGGTCAAGGTGGAACAGAAGCCATGGATTGGACGGAAATGCTCTTTCGTATGTATACAAGATACTTTGAGAAAAAAGCCTGGCGATTTGAAGAATTTGAACGAGTCCCAGGAGAAGAAGCCGGAATAAAAAGTACAACGATGAACGTTTACGGCTCTTTCGCTTATGGAAATCTTAAAGCTGAGGCTGGGGTTCACAGATTGGTACGACAATCTCCTTTCAATGCAGACAAATTGAGGCAGACTTCATTTGCTCTAGTCGAAGTCATGCCTATTATTGAAGATAAAGAAATTCAACTCAGAGAAGAAGAGCTTACCTGGCAATTTTACAGGAGTGGCGGCAAAGGTGGACAAAATGTAAATAAAGTCGCAACCGCAGTCCGACTCACTCATAGACCAACGGGAATTACCGTCGCGTGCCAAGAAGAACGATACCAGGGAGCAAATAGAGAGAATGCTCTCAAGCTCCTTCGTGGCAAACTTTGGCAAATCGAACAGGAAAGTAAACAAAGTAAGATTGAGTCATTTAAAAAAGTCAAGATGGCTTCCTGGGGTAGACAGATTAGATCGTACGTACTTCATCCCTATAAATTGATTAAAGATCTTCGAACAGATTATGAAGAGACAAATGTTGAGGCTGTTTTAGCCGGGGAGCTCAATGGATTTATTGAAGCCTACTTGAAGAAATCCGAATAACTTGGTATTCTTTTTTTATGGAAGATATTATAAGTAATCAAAATCTTATTCACGATTTGGATTCTAAAACTGTTGAAAATACGTTTACACTACCCAAATTCTTCTCTATCTTGACAGTCGTTACTGTAGCTGGTTTAATCATCGGATTTCTTTTTAGTTTAACGAAAAAAACTATCACCACAGATAATCAAGTAGGATCCAAATCGGCAAAAGTAGAAAAAACAGCCGGAATCGCCGATAAAAAGACATTTAAAGATAAAGCCGAAGGTATCTTGAAAGAAGGCGGCCTCGACGGCGAAGGAAACTTCCATCTTGAACGACCGGGCGGTGAATCACAGAACGTCTACTTGACCTCCACAACCGTAGATTTATCTCAATATACCGGCAAAAAAATAAGAGTCTGGGGTGAAACTTTTCAAGCCGAAAAAGCCGGTTGGCTTATGGATGTTGGATTAGTTGAAGTTCTCCAATGATTAAATTCGAAAACGTAACAAAAAAATTCCCTCTAGGTAATTTTGCACTTGATAAGATGTCGTTTGAAATCGAAGATAAAGAATTTGTTTTTTTTGTTGGTCCATCAGGTGCAGGAAAAACTACTATCCTTAAACTGCTCTTACGAGAATTTCTGCCAACTAGCGGGACTATTTTGGTAGATGATTTTGATATTACCTCAAAAGAGTTCACTCAGGTAGAGATCTTAAGAAGAAAAATTGGCATGATTTTTCAAGACTTCAAAATCCTTTTTGATAAAAACTTATACGAAAATATTGCCCTGGGTTTAAAAGTTATTGGCCTGACGGATGATCAAATAAATAAAGAGGTTGAAGAAGCCTTAAGTCTTGTAGGTTTAGCGAAAAAAGAAATGTCCTTTCCCATCCAACTTTCTGCCGGAGAACTCCAAAGAGTTGCAATTGCGAGAGCTATTGTTGGCGACCGAGATATAATCTTAGCCGACGAACCTACCGGAAATCTTGATCCCAAAACCACCTGGGAAATCATGAAAATTTTCAAAAAACTAGAAGGGGAAAAAACTATTATCATCGCGACTCACAATACCGACGTAGTCAACAGCTTTCAAAAAAGAGTTTTGGTTTTAAAACAAGGCAAACTCATGAAGGATGAAAGAAAAGGAGGTTACGAAGTATGAAAGAAATTCTTGTCTCAATTCGAAGAACCCCATATCAATCATTAGCCGCTTTTCTGATTTTATTTTTTACGCTCTTTTTATCAAGCGCCATGTTTATTTCGTTGAGTTTTTTATATGGACTTTTGGGATACGTCGAAACCAGACCTCAAGTCACAGTATATTTCCAAACAAATAGCGCAACTAACGAAATTTTTAAATTGCGAGATACACTGATGAATTCTGGAAAAATTCTCTCAATAAAATATATCTCTAAGAATGAAGCTTACAAAATTTATAAGGAGTTGAACAAAGACAATCCCCTTCTTCTTGAAATGGTGTCGTCAGACATCTTACCTGCATCCTTGGAAATATTTGCAAAAAAGCCTTCCTATCTTCCAGAGCTTGCGGATTTTTTAAAAAAGCAGCCCGGTGTAGATGAGGTAAATTTCCAAAAAGATATTCTCGATCGTCTTCTCACATTGACAGATATTTTACGCAAAACTACTATTGTGTTTTTTATCTTCCTAATCTTTTTATCTATTTTGGTTCTTGTCACAACTACTCTTTTTAAAATTGCTTTAAAAAAAGACGAAATAGAACTTTTGAAACTTCTGGGAGCAAGCAATTTTTACATAAAAAAGCCGTTTCTGCTCGAAGCGGTTTTATTTGGATTTACCGCCTCTGCCGGATCATATCTTATAATCTTAGCCTTATTGCTTTATTTTAAACCATTCTTTGATTCATATCTAAAAGGTGTTACTCATCTCACACTTTCGATCCATGTTTCTCAGTTAACCGTCTGGCCTCTCAACATACCATTTTTATCGGCAGCTTTTTTCCTTTCTTTACTCTTTGGTGTTGGCATAGCAATCCTCGCCACCCTCCTCGCCACCCAAAAATATTTGAAGATATAACTCTTAAAAGGAGTTAAATCAAAATCTGTTTAACACCTTATACGGTATCCTGAACTCGTTTCCGGATCTGGTTTTCCAAAATCAGATGCTGAAATAAATTCAGCATGACAGACATTTATAATTTAAGCGGATCTACTATTGCATCGTGTCATTCTGAACGAAATGAAATAAAGTGAAGAATCTAGCGAAGCGCAATTTACGTTCAAAAAATTCGTTAGGTCCTTCACTAACGCTTAAGATATACATTCTGATAGGATAAAAGCGCTCTTGTATTATCACAATTTTGTGATAATATTATCTTATATGCTAGACTGGAAAACACATAGAAAACAACTTCTCAAAGACCCTGAAGTCCGAAAAGCTCTTAAAGAAACCGGGCTAGAGTATCAAATTGCTAGAAATATTATCAAAGCCAGAATAGAAAAAGGCTTAACGCAACAACAGTTAGCAAAAAAATTGAATACTAAACAATCGGTTATTTCCAGAGTTGAAAATGCTAAAACAATTCCTTCATTATCTTTCCTAAAAAGACTAGCAGAAGCATTTAATACTTCACTCAAAATACAGTTTAAATAAGATAAAAAAACTACGACTTTTAATGCGGTCGTCTTAAAAGTTGTAAATATCCACAACAACCCATATCACATGGGAAAACATATATGATTACAATCACGTCATGAAGATCTTTGGTTTTGATTATGATGGAACAATTATTAATATTGAACCTCAAAAAGCGAATGCTTTTGGGGAACTGATTTCAAAATATTGGGGCGCTGATAAAAAAGAAGCTGCTGACTTTTGGATAAATGGCGGAGGTACTTCTCGACGATATAAGTTTGATTATTATTACGAAAAAAAGTATGGGAAAAAACTGCAAGATAAAATTTATAATAAGATTGAATCAGAATACAGCACTTTATTAAAACAAACATATTACCCAAAAGTTAAATTACTTCCTCATGCATTGGATATTCTTAAATTTGTTCGTTCACAATTTGATTTCATTTTTGTATCAAGCGGAGTTCCTTTAAAGGAAATACGATATTTAGTTCAGCTTAATGGATTATCAGATTATTTTGATTTAGTTTTGGGAACAAGTAACAAATATCTTAGCAAAAGGAATCATTTTAGAGAAATTTTAAATACCAAAAAGCCATCACTCTTGATATTTATGGGTGACAGTGCAGAAGATATAAAAGTAGCAAGATCGTACAAAGCTATTACAATTGGATTACCAACAAATCAACCAAAAAAAGTACTTAAAAATGCAGGAGCAAACTTTGTGTGTTCGCTAAAAGAAAGTAAGTCAGTAATCAAAAAATTGCTAGCGAATCAAGAATAAGTAGAGTTAAGCAGCTTCATATTATTTGATTCTTCGTTATAATTAATATATGGCGAAGAAAAATTTCTTTTCACTTATTTTTATTACTTTTCTTCTTTTTACTCAAACTATTTATGCCCAACAAAATGCAGGTGACGTGGCGAAAAAGATTGAAGAATATCAGCGAAAGCTCAATGATTTGGCACAACAAAGAAATACACTTTCTTCCGAAATCCAGTACATGACTCTCCAAATCAATCTTACCATTCTTAAAATTCAAGAAACCGAAGAAAAGATCATCTCCACTCAAAAAGAAATAGAGATCCTTACTTCAAGAATTAAGGGACTTGACACGGCGCTTAATCATCTTTCAAAACTCCTGCTAAAAAAAGTGGTCGTAGGCTATAAAAATAGAACAATATCTTTTTTTGATATGCTTTTTGACAGTCAAAACGCCAACGACTTCTTTAGCCGGGTCAAATATTTGAAAACAGCTCAAGAGAATAATCAAAAACTTCTTGTCCAGGTGCAAGAAACCAAACTGAATTTTGAGGAACAAAAAAACTTGAGAGAAGAAAAAACCATAGAACTAGCTGAATTAGAATCGCAGTTAAATAATCAAAAAGACGATCTGAATAACCAAAAAGGGGCCAAGCAAAAAATTCTTAACGTTACCCAGAATGACGAAAAAATCTATCAACGTTTATTAGAACAGGCAAGGGCAGAATATGCCGCAATTCAAGGCATCATCTCAGGAGCGGGTACCGAAACAAAATTGAGAGAAGTAAAAAGGGGAGAAAACATCGCCTCAATCATTCCCGGAGCTTCCTGCAACTCTTCCGGCGGACATCTTCATTTCATAGTTCAAGAAGGCGGATCAGTATCTAATCCATTTAATTATCTAAAGTCTGTTGACTACAGTAATTGCTCTGGTTCAGCCTGCGGTTCTTCCGACGGAGACTCGTTCAATCCAGCGGGTAGCTGGGATTGGCCGCTTAATCCAGCGATCGAACTAGAACAAGGATACGGCAGTACATGGGCAGCAAGAAATACCTGGGTTGGAAGGATATATAGCTTCCATAATGGAATTGACATAAACGGATCGTCAAATAGTGTTCTTTCTGTTACCGACGGCGATCTCTATCGAGGCAGCTACTCTGTAGGATGTGCCTTGCCTTATATGAAACTTATTCATAAAGACTCAAATATCGTAACCTTTTACCTGCACGTCTATTCTCTTTAAATTTTTTGTAGCTTATAATCCATTGACATAAAATCTCTTTTTAAATAACTTCAAGTTAATGGAGAAAAAAATAAAGGCTTTCTTTTTTTTATTATTTCTATTTTTAGTTTTTGCAAAAAAAGTTTCTGCTATTTCTATCACTACCTCTAATATCGACAAAATAAACGTAGCTCTCCAAGAAAGCTTTCAAATCACAACAAAGATAAGTGAAGGCTCCCTAAACACCAACTATTTTATAAAATGCAGAATAGGCGAAAACGCATCTACTTTAAATGAAGGACAAACACTTAATTCTTCCTCTTCGGAATGGCTTTATGACACTGACGCCTGGAGTAAAATGCCTCAGGTCACTGTTGACAACACTGGATCTTGGGAAGGAGTTATAACTTGTCGAGTGAAAAATACGGCCAATCTAGGAAACAAACTCGTATTTAATCGTGCCTGTCAAAATAATTCCGGAAGCTGCGACAACAGCTTTCAGTCCACCAGCTTTTCTCCAATTTCCCTAGTTTCTCCTTTACCTACATTAACTAGTGAACCAATAAACTCTCTTCAACCTACCGATAATCCTTTCCCCACCATACAACCAACGCCTGCTTCTGAATCTTCTCCCACGTCAACCCCCAAACTTCAAAACTATAACAATATTTACATTTCTGAAGTAATGATTGATCCTGATACCGGAGCTAATGAGTGGGTTGAAATTTACAACGGCAACGACTACGAAATTATATTGACCGACTGGCATATTGATGATATAGAAAATAGCGGAAGCACTCCTAAAAAATTTTATCTCACTATAAATCCCAAAGACTATTCAGTTTTAGACTTATCCAGTTCAATGTTCAATAATGACGGCGATAGTGTTAGGTTGCTGGATTTCACCCAAAAGGAAATTGACAGTTTTCAATATCAATCTTCAGAAAAAGGAAAAAGCTTAGGGCGTACATCATTTGACAATGACAGTTTTTGCTTGCAAACGCCAACGAAAAAAAATTCCAACGGTCAGTGCATAAATCCCACACCAACACCAACCCCCAAATCAACTACTTCATCTACTTCAACCATTACCCCCACTTATAGTCCACTCAAAACGATTACTATAATCAAGACTCCAACGAAAGCTCGTTCAACTGTCACTCCTGTGAAATTTTCGCTCTTTACCCAAAATCTACCGCCTACTTCTGACTCACCTCAAGAAATAAACGATAGTGTGTTAGGAATAACAATAAATAATGAAACACCAGTAAGCACCCAAACCCACGCTCTTCTCTCCTCTCTGTCTTTTACGTCTTTCGCTTACTCTCTTTTGGCTATAATCTCTATCTTCCTTAAGATGAAAATAAATGCTTGAATGTTGTATTATTTTATTTATGGGCAAATTTTCTCGCTTTATACGATATTGGCTTCCACCTATTATTTGGATGGCTCTTATTTTCTATCTTTCATCCCGACTCCGAGTCTCGGCTACAGGTAAATTTTTATTTGATTTCTTGATTTTCAAAGCTCTCCATGTTATAGAATATGCAATCCTGTATCTGCTTTTATTTAGAGCCTTCTATTCGATAAAAAATCAACAACCTGCCCGCAATGCTACGCCTGCCAGCAACGCTTCGCATAGCGATGCAGGCTGGCATAGCGTTGCAGGCGGGTTAACAATCAGCAAAAAGTTTTTATATCCTATTATTATTTCAATACTTTATGCTGTTTTAGACGAGCTTCATCAAACATTTGTACCTACTCGAGAGGGGAAACTACGTGACGCTATAATCGATGCCGCAGGAATTATTTTGATGTATATTTATATTAAGAATAATTTAAAAATCATTAAGAAGTTTCTGTAGATTATTTGTCATCCTGAATTTATTTCAGGATCTGCTATCTAAAAATCAGATGCTGAAACTAGTTCAGCATGACAGAAAGTAATAATGAACCCAATAAAGACCTTTTTACATCATTTGTTTGTTCCTCACCAAGGAAATAACTACCGTGCTAAAGCTTTGCATATCGATTTCTTAACCTACTATCTTCTTTTTGCTCTTTTTTTAACTTTCGGATTTAAAATACTGTATGCAAAATCCGGCGATATCTTAGGTTTTGCTACCGATATAACAGTCGACAAATTATACCAACTCACCAATAGCGTCAGGCAACAGAATCAGCTTCCAACCTTGACATTTAACGAACAGTTAGCTTCCGCGGCTCAACGGAAAGCTTCAGATATGTTTGCAAAAAATTATTGGTCGCATTACGGACCCGACGGCGCCACTCCTTGGGATTTTATTCTCTCTTCCGGATATCGCTATGAGTTTGCAGGAGAAAACCTGGCAAAAAATTTTTTGTTTAGCCAGGGAGTCGTAGATGCTTGGATGAACTCGTCATCGCACAAAGATAATATCTTAAAAAGGGACTATACGGAAGTAGGCTTTGCTGTTTTGAATGGCGTCTTGAATGGTGAAGAAACAACCCTTGTTGTAGAGATGTTTGGTAAACCTCTCTCTACTCCTATTGCGCAAGAACGTCTAACGCTCGAACAACCAGAAACTCTTCCAAACACAGTAGAAGCAGAGTCACCTGTGACAGAAAACAAACCGGTCATTCAACAACCAGCCATTTTAGCTCAAAAAACTTCTCCGCAAAGTAAGAATGTAGGTCAGATATCTTTTAATTCAAGTCTTATTTTTCTTACTTTTTTATTCTTAGCCATAATTTTGGATTTTTACTTTGCCACTAAGCTCCATATTATAAGAATAACTGGGAAAAATCTGGCGCATTTGATTTTCATCGGCTTTATTTTCGTCGGATTATTATTGTTAACTAAAGGGTCAGTCTTGTAATTAAATCATGAAACATCTTGTTATCCATATTCAAAAAGAATTGAAGAAAAATCTGTTTGACTATCTTTTGCTTATCACCGCAGGAACCTTATTTTTGATTTCGCTCAACATCTTCAAGGGAGAACGACTCCTGGAATTCATCATTCTTTTTATTTTTATTTCTTTTTATATCGTCTGGGGAATCTATCATCATATCATCGAAGACAGCCTCCATTTAAAGACTGTGGTAGAATATATACTCATTGCTTTCACTTTGCTGTTTCTTTTGAAAATAATAATATTACCAGGATAATATTTTCCGAACTTGTAATAAACTTTTATGAAAGGAGTAATTTTAGCTGGAGGACTTGGAACTCGTCTCTATCCTTTGACTTACGCAACAAATAAGCATCTTCTCCCAATCTACGATAAGCCCATGATCTATTATCCTATTCAGACTTTAGTCAAGGCAGAAATCAAAGAAATTTTAGTGGTTGTGTCTGGTCCTCATTCAGGACATTTTATTCACGTGCTAAAAAATGGTAAAGAATTTGGCGTAGAACATCTGGAGTTTGCCTATCAAGAAAAACCAGACGGCGGAATTGCTGATGCTTTGGCTGTAGCCGAAGATTTTGCTGATAACAAACCTATAACCGTCATATTGGGAGATAATACCACTGACGCAGACATTTCAGTGCCACTTAAGAAATTTATAGACGGCGCTATGGTATTTTTAAAAAAAGTGCCTGACCCAAAACGTTTTGGAGTTCCTCGATTTGACCCCAAAGATAATTCTAAAATAATTGAAATTATTGAAAAACCAAAAAATCCGCCATCAAACTATGCAGTGACAGGTTTATATGTGTATGATAACAAAGTGTTCGATTTTATTCAAAAATGTGATCCAAGTTATATCGGAAGAGGCGAACTTGAAATTACGCAGGTAAACAATTTTTATCTAAAAGAAAACAAACTCCATTGGGCAGAGTTAAACGGCTATTGGCTCGACGCCGGAACTTTTGACTCTTTATTTTTGTCAAATCAGTATTGGGCTAAAAAAAAGAACTCCAAACTCTGAAATCGAAACTACTTTTCTGCTATAATAAATTTGCTATGAAAACTGATATCCCAAAAAATCTATTCAAAAAATATTCTGGTAAGAGAGTCGCTATTGTTGATGGTCACGTTGTAGCCGCAACTGATAATATAGCAGTATCCTTAAAAATAGCTAAAAAAAAATTTCCCCATAAAAAAATAATGCTTTTTGCAATACCAAGAAAGGAAGATCGACCATTTCTTCTTTGATATATGTTATATTCGTACATCAATGGCGATCCAATAGTTGCTGTTGATGTAAAATCAAAAGACGGTAGTTGGTACGTGGTACCAGCTTATCTCGACTCGGGTGCAGGATACTCTGTTTTTACTAAAGATTATGCTTTTGCTTTCGGATTAAATCTAAAAGCAGGCAGAAAAATAAATCTTACCGTTGGGAATGGAGAAAAAATTGATGCCTATGTTCACAAACTTTCCGTCAAATTTGCATCCAAAGAATTCATCGCTGAGATTTCTTTCTCTCCAAATCTAGGAGTTGGTACAAATATTTTAGGTATGAAGTCTTTTTTCGACAATTTTCACATCTGTTTTAACAATAAAAAAAGTCAAGTAGAAATTAATTCTTTTTAATTATTTCGTAACCGTTCAGAGTTTGACAAAACTTTTATCGTTCGAGCATAGTCAGGTACAGTCCTGTACCTGACGTAGTCGAGAACTTCTCGATTCGGCTTTCAGCCTCACTAGAAGAATAAATTAGCTCATCTTTGACAACTCCTGAACGGTTACAGCCGATTCATTTGACTTTTTACAATTTTTTTTTCACAATTAAGTAATGGATACTACACAACTTCTTTTAACAGTGGTTCTGACAGTAACAACTATTCTTCTGGTTGTAGTTGGAATACAGCTCATATTTGTGTTGAAAGAACTGAGAAAGACCCTCAAAACAGTCAACGGAATTATAGAAAATTTTGAAAAAGTAGGCGTGTCAGTCGAACATAGCCTTTCTGAAGTGACTGGTTTTGTCTCGGGTTTGAAGACGATATTCAAAGTCATCGACCTCATCCATACTAAAAAAAATGCCAAATCAAAATCATAATAGGAACTCGAATCTTTGGTTGGGATTTGCTTTTGGAGCAATTAGCGTAGCGGCGGTCGCCTTATTACTGGGAACAAAAAAAGGTCGTCAAACGCTAAAAAAAATATTGGAGTTGTCAGAAAACTTAGAAGAAAACGCGCTCACTATAGCCGAAGAAATTGAAGAAGCAATTGCAGACAGAGCCGAAAAGCTTCCTGAGACAAAACTAGATAAACCCATCTTGGGCACCCTTCTTGACAAAATGAAAACTTTAAGAAATTAACCCATTCGATTAAGCTAAGGATTAAATTCGCTTGACAATTTTACTTATCTCATGTATATTTGAGTATCTTTTTTCGATCCCCTTTAATAAGAAGGGTTTTTTTGTTGTTATAAAAAAATTAACATATCCCCGAGATGCCTCAAAATAACTCATCCGATTCTTCCTCTCAAAAAAAAATATTTCTTGGTAACGAAGATAAAGAGCTCGAAAGTTTTGACCTTATCGAGATCCAAAAACAGTCATGGGGAAAATTCATCAATTCAGAATTAAAAGAAATAATTAACGAATTCTTCCCCATCGAAGACTACACTGGAAAAAAATTTATCCTATTTTTTGAAGACGTTTTTTTCGGAGAACCTCGTTACCCCCTGGAACTTTGTCTCCAGAAAAAATTAACCTACGATACCCCCGTCTATCTTAAACTAAGACTGGTTAATAAGAAAACAGGAATAGAACGATCACAAGAAGTGTATTTTTTTAACTTACCAAAAATGACAAGCCGTGGCAGCTTCATTATAAACGGAATTGAGAGAGCCATCATCAATCAGATTGTAAGATCGCCTGGCTTGTACTTTACGGCACAGATTGATAAAACAACTGGATTAACTTTATATAATGCAGAAATAAGACCCTACATTGGAGCTTGGCTTGACATAACTCTCAATAAAAATAACCTGATGGAAATGAAGGTTAATAAAAAAAGAAAATTTTTGGCAACTGTTCTCTTAAGAACATTTGAAGGCGACAATAATACGCAGATTATGTCTTATTTTCAGGATCTTGACAAGGAACTTATCGAAAAGTACATTGCGCCAACCTTAAAAAAGGATCAGACAAAAGATAAAAATGCTGCAGTATTAGAAATCTACCGCAAAGTGAGGCCCGGTGAACCTTTAATATTGGAAAACGCTTATGAAACATTGCAAAATTTATTCTTCAATCATCGTCGTTATTCCTTAGCTGATGTTGGGAGATACAAAATAAATAAAAAGTTAAATATTGATTTTGAAATTAAAAAGGAAAACCATCTTTTAACCAAAAAAGACATAATCGAAACGATCAAATATTTAGTAAATTTGACCAAAGGCGTTGGTGTTTTCGATGATATTGATCATCTTGGTAATCGACGCCTCAGAACCGTTGGAGAACTCGTGAGCATGTATGGAATACGAGTGGGATTGGTCCGAGTCGAGAGAGAAATTAAGGAAAGAATGAGTTTAGTCACAAGCGAATCTCACATTTCTCCTTCTCAGATCGTCAACTCTAAACCCCTTATAGTCGCAATCAATTCATTCTTTCGAACCAGTCAGCTTTCCACCATAGTAGACCAAACTAATCCCCTATCTGAACTTGATAATTTAAGAAGAATTACCGTAGGAGGACCCGGCGGCATAGAGAAAGAAAGAGCTTCTTTCTCTATCAGAGACATATCTTCATCACAATATGGAAGAATTTGTCCTATTCGCTCTCCTGAAGGACCAAATATTGGAGTTGTTACCTATATGGCTTTATACGCAAGAGTCAATAAATATGGATTTCTTGAGACGCCCTATCGAAAACTCACCAAAGAAAAATACGGAGACAAAATAAAAGTACGGCTCTCAGACGAGATTGTATATCTTCAGGCAGACGATGAAGAACAATACTATATAACCTCAAATAACATCAATATTGATAAGAATAATTATGTAGTTGATGAACATATTGTCTGCAGATACGGAGGAGAAATTGTTGAAGTTGCAGTTGACAAGTTAGACCTTATAGATGTTTCTCCACGGCAAGTAGTAGGAGCCTCAGCCGCTCTTATTCCTTTCCTGCAGAACGACGATGCAAGCCGAGCGCTTATGGGAACACATATGCAATGTCAGGCTGTCCCCTTGATTAAACCTGATGCTCCAATCGTCGGTACCGGTCTAGAAAGAAAAATCAGCTCTGCGCTTAACCGAACCGTCTTCGCTGAAGAAGATGGAGTAATAGCCTATGTTGATGCAAAAAAAATTGTTATGAAGGGTAAATCAGGTAAAGAATATAACTACATTTTGGGTAGGTTTGTAAAAACAAATAAAGACGTCGTCTTCGATCAAAAACCAAGAGTTGAATCACGGGAAAAAGTAAAAAAAGGACAAGTGATTCTAGATGGTCCATCAACCAATAATGGCAAGCTTGCCTTAGGACAAAATTTAGTCGTTGCCTATACCTCACTCAATGGTTTGGGTTATGAGGACGGCTTTGTCATCTCCGAAAGACTGATAAAAGAAGACTTATTAACTTCTATCACTTCAGAGGAATTTACAGCCGATTTGGTCGATACTAAACTCGGACCCGAAGAATTGACGCGAGATATTCCAAATGTCCGTGAAGAGATTCTGCAGAATTTAGATAAAGACGGCCTAGTTGTAGTTGGAACTGAAGTTTCGGGTGGTGACATATTAGTCGGAAAGCTAGCGCCAAAAGGCGAAAAAGAGCTTACAGCTGAAGAAAGACTCTTGAGAGCTATCTTCGGTGAAAAAGCCAAGGATGTAAAAGATACATCTCTTCGTCTGTCATACGGCAAACGCGGAACTGTAGTAAACCTTGAAATTATTGATTCTAAAAAAGACCCAAACGAATTAGAACCAAGCGTGTTAAAAAGAATTATTGTTAATACGGCTCAACTTCGAAAAATTTCTGTCGGCGATAAGCTGGCCGGTCGGCACGGAAACAAAGGAGTCATTTCAAAAATCTTACCTGAATGGGATATGCCCTACTTGGAGGATGGAACACCTGTCGACGTCATACTTTCTCCTCTATCGATCTTGTCACGTATGAATCTGGGGCAACTTTTTGAAACTCTTCTTGGTCTTATCGCTCAACATAAACATACCAATATTTCAGTCCCAGTTTTTGAAAAAATTAAAGAACAGTTTATCACTTCGGAACTTAAAAAACTTGGACTTCCAATAGACGGAAAAGTAAAGCTTTTTGACGGTCAATCCGGACAACCCTATGACAGACAGGTATTTGTTGGCATAGGCTACATTATGAAACTTATCCATATGGTTGAGGATAAGTTCCATGCTCGTTCTGTAGGTCCCTACTCGTTGGTCACTCAACAACCGCTTGGTGGTAAATCGCAAATGGGTGGACAACGATTTGGAGAGATGGAAGTGTGGGCACTTGAAACACATCGTGTCCCCTACACATTACAAGAAATGCTCACAATCAAAAGTGACGATGTAAGAGGAAGAACTAAAGCCTTTGAATCAATCATCAAGAAAGTTGACATACCCCAATCAAGTGTTCCAGAATCTTTTCATGTTTTAATGAAAGAACTAAATGCATTGGGATTAGCAATAGATTACATCAAGTAAATTTAATACGGATCTACGGATAATATGCGGTTGCCGCAGATATTCGGATAAAAATATCCGCATATCCGAATCATCCGTATTACAAAACATTATGGAAAACCACGATCCAGTCGATTTTTCCGGTCTTCGAATCAGCCTCGCTTCTCCCGAGGTAATATTGAGTTGGTCTCATGGTGAAATAACTAAGCCCGAAACAATTAACTATCGAACCTTTAGAGCAGAGAAAGACGGTCTATTTGATGAAAGGATCTTCGGACCTACCAAAGACTATGAATGTTACTGTGGTAAATACAAAAGAATCCGATACAAAGGAATTGTTTGTGATCGCTGCGGCGTTGAAATTACTACCTCTGCAGTTCGCAGAGAACGAATGGGTCACATAAAACTTGCCTCTCCTATCGCTCATATATGGTATTTTAAAGGCCCCTCCTCTGTCCTCAGCACTATTCTTGATATTCCGCCTCAATCGCTTGAGCGCATAATTTATTACGCTCTATATCTCGTGAAAAAAATTGATAAAGAAAAACAAAAACAGTCCATCAAGGTTATCAAAGAAGAGGAGAAAAAAGAATTAGATAGCCTTGGAAAAGAATATCAAACCAATCAGAAAAAAGTCGAAAGCGATTTTAAAAAACAAAAAGAGGAACTCGTGAAGAAAATCTCTCATAGAGAACAAAGAGAAATTGCCGAACAGGAGATTGAATTCAAATTGCGAGAACAGCTCAAATTGCTTTCAGATAAGTTCACTGAACAAAAAAATCAAAAAGTATCTTTTTTTGATCGACTTATTAAGGTTATCAAATCATTAAATTCCTTGGACACCATCGAAGAAGATGATTTTCTTTATCTTAAAGAAAAAAGAGCCGACCATTTTATTGAAACAGGCATGGGGTCAGAAGTTATCTATGAAATTTTGTCATCTTTTGAAATAAATAAGAAATACGCAGATGCTCTAAAAGAACTTAATGAAGTAAAAGGAGAAAGAAGGAATAAGCTTCTCAAAAAAGTTAGATTCCTTGAATCATTCATCAAAGCGAACATATCCCCAAAATGGATAGTTTTAACAGTTCTTCCTGTTATCCCACCCGATCTGAGACCTGTTGTTCAATTGCCGGGCGGTAAGTTCGCCACATCAGACCTTAACGACTTTTATCGAAGAGTTATCAATAGGAATAATCGCCTTAAACAACTAATAGACCTGGGCGCCCCAGAGATAATTTTAAGAAACGAAAAGAGAATGCTTCAGGAAGCGGTTGATTCCTTGATCGATCTGCAAAAATCAAGAGGAAGAGCTAGAACTCAAGGGACTGCATCCAAAATCCAAAAATCATTGTCTGATATTCTTCGTGGAAAACAAGGTCGCTTCAGGCAGAATCTTTTGGGAAAACGAGTAGACTATTCAGGAAGATCCACTATCATCGTGGGTCCAGAACTCAAACTTTACCAGTGCGGACTTCCAAAAGAAATGGCCCTAGAACTTTTTAAGCCATTTCTTCTTCATGAAATCATAATAAGGGGACTTGCTCCGAATATAAAAAGTGCTAAGAATTTTCTTGAAAAAAAAGAGCCAATAGTTTATGACATCTTAGAAGAAATATCTAAAGATCATCCTGTTTTACTCAACCGTGCACCAACTCTTCATAAATTATCGATCTTGGGATTTTATCCTATACTCACTGATTCGCATGCCATAAAACTTCATCCTACTGTCTGCGCTGGATATAACGCCGATTTCGACGGCGACGCAATGGGGGTATTTTTACCACTTTCAAAAAGGGCAATCGAAGAAGTGAAAACAAGAATGCTTCCCTATCATAACCTTCTCAAACCTGCCGATGGAACACCTATCGTTCTTCCTAATAAAGAAATGGCTCTAGGTTGTTATCATTTTACGACACTTGATACGTCTTATCAAAACAAGAGAGATGAAGAATTGAAATATTTCAGCAATGAGAATGAGGCTATGACCGCTTATCAATTTGACAAGATTAGTTTAAGACAACCAATATTTGTCAAAATTAACAATAACCTTTTAAAAACTTCTATTGGTCGCGTCATTTTTAACCAATCTCTTCCAGAAAAATTACGATTTTTCAATCAGGAAGTAAAAGCCTCCACATTAAAACAAATCGTTGTGAAGGCTATGAAGATTGTTGAAAATCAAGAGGTGGGAGATGCCATTGATCGACTCAAAGAGATTGGATTTTGGGGAGCAACTATCGCGGGAGGTCTCTCATTTTCAGTTTTTGATTGCCTCATCATCAAAGAGAAAGAAGAAATGCTAAAACAGGTCGAAAAAAATGTTGAAAAGGTAGAAAAAAATTATCGACAGGGACTTCTTACTCTGGAAGAAAAAAAACGCTATACAAATAAACTTTGGATAGAAATAACCGAAAAATTAGCAGATATGACTTGGGATGCGCTCGATGAAGAAAATCCAGTCAAAATTGCCATTAAATCAGAGGGTCCAAGAGCTTCTCGTGAACAATTAAAACAACTGTCGGCAATCAAGGGTCTCGTCGTTGATCCTCTAGGAAAAATCATAGAGGTGCCAACCAAATCAAACTATCGTGAAGGGTTATCAATTTTTGAATATGTAATTAACGCACGCGGCGCTCGAAAAGGTCTTACCGATTCAGCGCTAAAAACAGCGGATGCCGGATATCTTACGCGTCGGCTGGTTGACGTTGCCCATGATATGATCATAAGAGAAGAAGACTGTGGAGTAAAGGATGGTCTCACCATCAGCGTAACAGATGTACGTGGAGAAAAATTTCTAGACAGAATAAAAGGACGCTTCCTGGCAAAAGATCTATATTCTGAAAATAAACAACTCTTCATCAAGACCGATCAACTCATCGATGAGGAAAAAATACATCTTTTGCAAAAATCAGGAATCAAAAAAATTGTCGTTAGATCAGCGCTTTATTGTCAATCAAAGTACGGGGCATGTCAGAAATGCTACGGCATAGATCTTTCAAATAACAAACTTGTTGATATCGGTGTACCTGTGGGCGTTATTGCAGCTCAGTCGATTGGTGAACCGGGAACTCAACTCACGATGAGAGTGAGGCACTTTGGAGGCATTGTTATTTCTGACGTAACCCAGGGACTGCCAAGAGTAGAAGAACTCTTTGAAACAAGAACGCCAAAAATTGTTTCTCCTATTGTTGAAGTCGACGGAAAAGCTTCTGTTCAAGAAGATAGTAAGAAAGAAGTCTACGCAGTAAAGATCACCTCTACGGATAAAAATCGCCCGCGAGAACAAGAGTTTATTATTCCCATGTCGCAAAAACTCAAGATAAAGGATGGTGAACTTGTAACCATAGGGACACCTTTATCAGAGGGATATTTGGACGTAAACGATATTTTAACTATCAAAGGTCTTCGAGCGGCTCAATTTTATCTACTCGACGAGGTTCAAAAAGTTTATGAATCCCAAGGTATAAACATTCACGATAAACATTTTGAGGTTATCATTCGAAAAATGAGCGACAAAGTAATAATAGAAGATGAGGGAGACACCTCATTTATCAAAGATGAGGTTGTTTCTAAGATCCGCTTCGAGGAAGAAAACAAAAAAATTCTTGCCCAAGGCGGAAAACCTTCGGTGGGAAAAGTATCCATCTTAGGTATAACACGCGCAGCCATCTATACGGACTCTTGGCTTTCTGCCGCTTCTTTTGAACAAACTACGAATGTTCTAAGTTCTGCAGCTATCAAAGGCAAAATAGATTACTTGCTGGGATTAAAAGAAAATGTTATAATTGGAAGACTCATACCCGTAACTGAAGAATTAATTGGAAAATACTACGGTAGATTTTTGAGTAAATATGCCGACAATCAACCAACTGATCAAAAAAAAGAGGAAAAGAAGGACTAAAAAATCCCGCGCAGCTGGCTTAAAACTAACTTTTAATTCATTAAAAAGAAAGTACATAAGAATTAGTAATCCAATGAAACGTGGCGTATGTACTATAGTGAGAACCATGACTCCCAAAAAACCTAACTCTGCACTCCGAAAAGTAGCAAGAGTCAGGCTCTCCAATAAAATGGAGGTGACTGCATATATTCAAGGAGTTGGACACAATTTAGCGGAACATTCTATCGTCTTAGTTAGAGGAGGAAGGGTGAAAGATCTGCCGGGAGTCAAATATCACATCGTAAGAGGAAAGTTCGATACTGCGGGAGTTATAGATAGAAAAAATTCTCGATCTAGGTATGGAACTAAAATGGAACAAGCAAAACCAGCTGCATGAGAATCTCAAAGCTCAAATGTTAAATGTCAAATCCAAATCTTAAATCCTTAAATCTTTTAGATTTGCAGTTTTTAGTTTTGGTTTTGAGATTTGAGTTTTAAGTTTTGACATTTTATTATGCCCAGACGTCCTTATAAAAAACAAGCTGTGAAAACTGAACCCGTACATAATAGTCTTGAGGTTACCAAACTAATTAATTACATTATGATGGATGGGAAAAAATCAGTGGCACAAAATATCGTATATCAAGTATTTAGTCAGCTAAAAAAACAGCAGCAAGATCCACTCAAGGTACTACATCTAGCAATTCAGCACGTTGCACCAAACTATGAGGTTAAACCTAGAAGATTGGGCGGTGCGTCGTACCTTGTTCCAAGCGAAGTTCGTAAAGAAAGAAGGCTTTTTTTAGCTTTAAACTGGATTGTCGAAGCGGCAAAGACTCGATCCAATAAAGAATATCACACTTTCACCGATAAACTACTGATCGAACTTCTAGACGCTTCAAAAAACCAGGGACAGGCCGTGAATAAACGTCTTCAGACGGAAAAATTGGCCGAAGCCAATAAAGCTTTTGCTCACTTGAAGTGGTAAATACTCATGTAACACGAAACACGTAACATGTAACATTTGAACTAAGGTATTTATTAATAAATACAATTTTTCTTGTGTTACACGTTATATGTTAAATAATTAATGGCTCAGCAATCTATCGTCACAAAAAATCGAATCGTCCCGCTTGATAAAATCCGCAACGTCGGTATTATAGCTCATATTGACTCGGGTAAAACTACAACAACCGAACGTATTCTTTTTTATACGGGAAGAACATACAAAATAGGAGACATCGATGAAGGAACAACCCAGATGGATTGGATGCCACAAGAAAGAGAACGAGGAATTACGATTGTTTCTGCCGCTACAACGACTTTTTGGAAAGGTATGAGAATTAACATCATCGATACTCCCGGACACGTTGACTTTACCGCTGAAGTTGAACGATCACTTAGGGTACTTGACGGCGGTGTCGTAATTTTTGATGCGGAAGAAGGAGTACAAAGTCAGTCTGAGACAGTCTGGAGACAAGCGGATAAATACAAAGTACCTCGAATATGTTTTATAAACAAGATGGATAAACTGGGAGCTGACTTTGAAGCAACCGTAAAAGAAATCGAAGAACGCTTAGGCGCAAAACCGGCAGTGATGGTCTATCCTATAGGCAAAGAACAAGAATTCAAAGGCGTAATAGATCTTTTGACATTAAAATCACTGATATGGGATAAGGATTCACAAGGCAGCCAATATTCCATTAGTGACGAAATACCCTCGGATATAAAAGAAAAAGTCTTAAAGGCAAAAGCCAGCTTAATTGAAAAAATAGCAGAAACTGACGACTCTCTATTAAATAAATATCTAAATAATGAAGAAATTCCTCTTGACGAACTTAAAAAAGTTTTAAGAAAGTCTGTAATCTCTTATAAATTGATTCCTGTTTATGCAGGATCTTCGCTTCGTAATAAGGGCGTTCAACCAGTACTTGACGCAATTGTGGATTACCTTCCTTCTCCTACAGATCTTAAGGAAATCAAAGCTATAAATCCAAAAACAGGAAAAGTTGAAAAAAGGAGGCTTATAAACGAAGAAAAATTTACAGCTCTTGCTTTTAAGATCCAACTTGACCCCCACGTAGGAAAGCTCACTTATACTCGCATCTATTCGGGTGTTTTAGAATCAGGCTCCTACGTCTATAATGTAAACCGTAACAAGCAGGAAAGAGTGAGTCGTGTACTTATTATGCACGCAAACCAACGAGAAGAAATCGATAAAGCCTTTGCCGGAGAAATTGTCGCTTTGGTTGGTCCAAAAGATACAAAAACCGGAGATACTTTAGCTGATCAAAATAATCCCATTCTTTTGGAAAAAATTTCCTTTCCCGAACCGGTCATCTCTCTTGCCATTGAACCAAAAACAAAAGCCGATCAAGAAAAATTGTCTTATACGCTCCAGCGGCTTGCCGATGAAGACCCAACCTTTAAAGTAAAGATAAATCACGAAACCGGTCAGACAATCATGTCAGGAATGGGAGAGCTTCATCTTGAGATTTTGGTAGATCGGATGAAGCGCGAGATGGGAATGCAGGTAAATGTAGGAAAACCTCAAGTTGCCTATAAAGAAACCATAACTAAACTTACTGAAGGGGAAGGAAAGTATATAAAACAGACCGGTGGACATGGTCAATACGGTCACTGCCTAATTAAAATTGAGCCGCTTCCACGGGGTAGCGGCTTCAAATTCGTCAATAAAATTAAAGGAGGAGCTATTCCATCAGAATTCATTTCTCCGGTTGAGAAAGGCATAATTGAGGCAAAGGAAAAAGGAGTTCTTGTAGGATACCCTTTAACTGATTTTCAAGCCACACTTTATGACGGAAGCTATCATGATGTAGATTCGTCTGATATCGCCTTTAAGATTGCCGGGTCCATGGCCTTACAAGACGCGGCAAAAAGAGCCGGACTTACCCTTATTGAACCGATAATGAAACTTGAGGTAACGGTACCTGAAAACTTCATGGGTGTAGTTATTGGCGACATTTCAAGTAAACGCGGAAAAATTTTAGGTACAGAAAAAAGAAGCCGTGCAGTTATCATCAAAGCTTACGTTCCATTAGCTGAAATGTCGGGATACGCCACGGTCATCCGCTCCCTTACTGAAGGACGTGGTTTATTCTACATGGAACCATCCCATTATGAAGAAGTTCCACGAAATATCATTCAGGCAATGATCAATAAATAAATGAAAATCCTCGTTTTTTCAGATAGCCATCTAACGGATAAATTCGAGGAAAAAAAATTCTACTTTTTAAAAAAAATTATTAGACAATCTGATTTCGTAATTATTAATGGAGATTTTTGGGATGGCTATCTTACCACTTTTAATCGATTTATTTCTTCAAACTGGAGTAAACTTTTCCCTCTATTGAAATCAAAAAAAACAATATACATATATGGAAATCATGATCGTGAAAGTTACATAGATAGAAATGTAAGCCAATTTTCCGATCTTCAAACTCATGCTTATCGTTTACAACTTAATGGAACAAGCTTTATATTTGAACACGGTCATAGGTTATATCCAGCAATAGATGAAAAGCTTCCGAGAAGTTTAAATAAAATCTTAACAATAGCTGTAGGTTCTATTTTAGAAAATGTATCGCTACTCCAACTTATGCTCAAAAGGGTAAATCGAATTATTAAAAAGAAAGTTAAAAAAGAATTAGGGATAAAAGAAATGTTCGTTTGCGGCCATTCTCACTATGCAGAATTCGACTTAAAGAATCGATTTATCAACACCGGTTTTATAGAAAACGGTTTGGCTCAATATCTTATAATTGATAAAAATAAATTATTTCCAAAGGAAGAATGGTATGATTAGTTCTGTTTTAGTTTGACTACCGTTGTTATTTGTGAGTTTGGAATATAAATAAGATTACCATTCTTATCTCTTAATACTGTCATCCTCAACGTCATCTTATATACCTCTCCTTCTAACTTCCCTACTTGAATTTTATCCCCAATATTAAACTGATTTTCAACAATGATAAAAAAGCCTGCGATTAAATCCTTTACCAATGTTTGGGCTCCGAATGAAAAAGCTAATCCTAATATCCCTGCACCAGTCAAGATTGGGGTTACATTCACCCCCCAGTTAGAAAGAATTATTAAAACAGCAACTGAAAATAAGGCCGCGTCGATGATGTTATTCAATAGGGACCTGATTGTTCTAGTTTTAGCAAGAACGTAGCCATCAGCAACTTTTCTTTTAACTCCTGCAAAAACTAAATCAACACTTTTTTTAAGAAAATAAGAAATAAATAAAGTAACGATTAATACTCCAGCAGAGAAAAATAATCTATTGAGATAAAAATCAGCCGCACCAAGTATATTAGACATTACCAATATTATAGCATTTTTTACCCCTTCCCGCCTAAACTTACCCCGCTTAGCGGGGAGCGTTTTCTGACGGGTGCGCGAATTTCTAGTAAAAATTCACTTGACAAAGTGAACGAATGTTTACTATACTAGTAAACAAGCGTTTACCTTACATAATGTCATTCCCACGAAAGCGGGAATCCAGAAATTAAAAATTATATAGATTCCGCATCAAGCTTGCCCTCATGAAAATGGGGGTGCGGAATGACAAAAAAACTACTATGCAAGATCGTTTAGGAAAAATCAAAACATTTTATAAAAAACATAAACGTCTCCCCTCTTATTCTGAGATGTTACAAATATTTGGTTTATCGTCAAAAAACTCCGTATTCAAAATAGTCAGTAAACTTATCGAGGCAGGGTTCTTGAAAAAAGAAGAAGACAAGCTTGCTCCCACCTCAAAGTTCTTTGCTCTACCCCTTATTGGTTTAGTCAAGGCAGGATTCCCAATTCTGGCCGAGGAAAACAGGGATTATTTAACATTGGATGATTATCTTATCGGAGATCCCCAATCTTCATTTTTGCTCAAAGTTAGCGGCGATTCGCTAATCGGCCTTGGCATCTTTGATGGAGATATAGTTATTATCGAAAAAAAGCGTCTGGCTACTTCCGGAGATATTGTCCTCGCCCAAATAGATAGAGAATGGACGCTTAAAATTTTAAAAAAGGATGGAATGCGAACCCACCTCGAATCAGCCAATCCCAAATATCCGCCTTTTTACCCTAGAAATGAGTTAGAAATATTTGGTGTAGTTAAGGCGGTTGTCAGAAAATTTAACTAAAAAGATGGGTGTCGAGATGAATCTGAATAGAATTGTGGTTTTAAAATAACTTTAATCATATGTTGGAAATCATCAACGAAAAAATAAGCGTCATCACCAAATACGACAGAATGAAAGGAATAGTAATTCCTCTTAAATTACACTGGCAAGGAAAAGAATTCTTTATCAAAAAATTGTCATATTATCACCGTGTCAGACTGGGCAGAAACATTCAGCATATTTTTCATGTGACCGACAATAACATGGATTTCAGACTACGGATGGACAGCGAAACACTCCATTGGACATTGGAAGAGATAACCGATGGAACTCCAGATTAACAGAAACAATCCGATGATCATGCATATCGACCTCAACTCCTGTTTTGCAACCGTAGAACAACAGGCCAATATGCACTTGCGGGGAAAGCCTATTGTGGTTGCCGCTTATGCAACGCCCAGCGGCTGTGTGGTATCGCCTTCAATTGAGGCAAAGCGATTCGGAATAAAAGTTGGTATGACGGTAAGAGATGCACGCTTGTTATGTAAAGATGTCGCTGTGCGTACTCCTGATCCACCGCTTGTCAGAGATGTCCACATAAAATTTAAAAAGATATTTAAAGATTATTCTCCCAACGTTTATCCCAGATCAATCGACGAAGCTGTTATCGACTTTACCGATATGGAGAGTTACTTAAACCGTTCCCTCATAGAAATTGGTAGAGAGATAAAACAAAGGCTGCGCAGTGAAATCGGTGAATGGATATCCTGCAGTATAGGAATTGGGACAAATAGATTTCTGGCAAAGACAGCGGCATCTTTAAAAAAACCGGATGGCTTGGAAGTAATAACAGATAAAAATCTTAGAGACATATACAAAAGATTGAACTTAGTAGATCTCTGCGGAATTAATAAACGCTTTGAGGCGCGACTCAATGCTCAGGGAATTTTTACTCCTTTAGAATTTTTAGACGCTCCCCTGCCTCTTCTTAAAAACCAGGTTTTTCAAAGCATAGTCGGCTATTACTGGTATTTGAGACTTCGGGGATGGGAGATAGATGATGTCATTTTTGCCCGAAAAAGCTATGGTCAAGATTACGCTTTAGGAAAAGCTACAAAAGATCCTCATGAAATAGCTCAAATTATGATGAAACTGTGCGAGAAAATGGGAAGGAGATTGAGAAAAGCCGGAAAAGCCGCACTGGGAATACATGTGGCCTGTTTATATATCGACGGAACATTCTGGCACCGAGGCAGAAAATTCCAGACAGAAATGCTTACCACTTTTGAACTCTATCGAAAAGCTTTATATGTCTTTAACCAGCAACCGGAAAGAAAAATCGTGGCTAAATTAAGCGTCAGCTGTTACGATCTGATTCCGTCAAAAAAATCCCAGGCGAGTTTATTCGATTTTCCCGAAGAAAAAGAAAGAAAAGTTTCTGTCGCATTGGACGCCATTAACGATAAATACGGCGAATATGTCATAACCCCTGGTCTTCTTTTAGGTATGAAAGACCTCGTCATCGACCGCATCGCTTTTGGGGGAGTAAAAGAGCTGGAAGACTTGTACGAAAATTAGAAGAAAAAATTAAAAAATACCGTTTCTATCTATTGGTTTTTAACTGTATGCTCTTTGCCGCAAAGTCAAATTTCACTTTAAAAAGATTGAAAAATCCTTGTTGACCTAAAATTCCGTAACCCCTATCAGAAATATCGTGCGAGAAAACAACCGGAGTATTAAAAAATTGATCCTGAACGCCAATCTCTATAGCAGTATAGTAACCTACTCCTGGCGCATCTTTATTTATCCCGCCAAATTGAATTGTCTTTAATCTTTTTAAATCAATATTTAAAATCGAAGCTAGTTCTCCATGAAAAATATTAAAATCTGCACCAGAATCAATAAGAGCTAAATAAGCGAAAGAGATTTTTTCATTTTGAAGTGTTACGGGAATAATTGGTCGCAGATAAGAACCAATCTTTACATACTTAAATCTATGCTTTATCATTAATACAAATTCCAAAATATGGAATATTTTTTTGCGGAACCTTAAATAAAGTAGGTTTTTCAAAGCCTTTCTTTATCGCTTTATCATATGCTTTTTTTGCAGTAGCAGCATACGTTACTATGTTTTTTAAATTCGCATCAAACACTACCCATTTGCCTTTATATTTTTTAACCGTATTAGTTAAATCTATATATGTTTTCATAATTGAATTATAACAAAAATTTAAAAGGGAATACTATATTTCAAGCAATAAAATCTCTCATAATTATCTCTTAATAATTTTGACAAGAGGGCAATTCTTGTGGTCGTGTTTTCTGGCCGGACAATATTTTCTTCCGTAGTCAATCATCAGATAGGTAAACTTAAACCAATCTTTTTTAGGAATTATTCTCATAAGGTCCTGCTCGATCTTATCCGGATTATCATGGTCAGTCAGACCGTATAATTTCGAAAGTCTTCGCACATGAGTATCAACTGCAATCCCATCATAAATACCAAATGCATTACCCAGGACAACATTGGCTGTTTTTCTGGCAACTCCAGATAAAGTTAGTAAATCTTTCATAGTATTTGGAACCTCGTCTTTGTATTTAGCTTTAATCACTTTTGCCGTTGTCAAAATATTTTTTGTTTTATTTTTATAGAAACCACACGATTTGATATCTTGTTCAAACTCTCTCGGGACTGCATTTATATAATCATTTAACGTTTTGTATTTCTTAAATAACTTTTCCGTAACTCTATTCACCATCTTGTCAGTACATTGAGCAGATAATATAACCGCAACAAGGAGTTCCCAGTTATTGGAGTATTTAAGGACTATTTTCGCATTTGGAAAGAGTTCTTTTAATTTAGAAATTATTTTCTTGGCTAATTTTTTTCTTTTCTCAAAAAATTTCATTGACTAATTTTACATCAAAGCCTTCTCTTTCATACTGACGAATCCTTTTTCAGAGACTATGACATGATCAATAATGTCTATGCCTAAAATCTTCCCCGCCTCGATAAGCTGTCTCGTTAGTTTTATATCTTCCTCCGAAGCACTTGGGTCGCCAGATGGATGATTATGAGAAATTATCATTTGTGCCGCAGTAAATCTGATTGCGGGTTCGAATATTTCTCGCGGGTGGATAAGACTTGCATTAAGCGTGCCGATTGAAATAAGCTCTCGCTTGATAATTTGATTTCTGACGTCTAAATAAAAAATAAAACAGTGTTCTTTTTTACTGTTCCTTATATCTTTCATTTCATCCCAAATTTGTTTTGCTGACATAATAAATGTCGATTTTTTTCCTTTAAGTAAACGCTTTCCTAACTCAACACAAGCAATAATCTGACAAGCTTTTGTTGTCCCAAT
>Ga0155254_144_pt1 | contig 62393 bp, 59 predicted proteins | sample RifCSPhighO2_02_FD_106222 | JGI IMG/M metagenome (GOLD analysis project Ga0155254, IMG submission 106222) | Candidatus Roizmanbacteria bacterium RIFCSPHIGHO2_02_FULL_38_11 | reverse complement strand
AAACAAAAAAAGAGCGGATTGATTTACCGCTCTTATTTGATTAAATACCAGCCGTTTTTGTTACGCTTCTACCAGAGCGGAGGGTACAGGATTCGAACCTGTGAGGACAAAAAGCCCACGAGTTTTCGAGACTCGCGCCTTAAACCGCTCGGCCAACCCTCCAGACTCTAAAGATTTACTAATTTTAGCAAAAATTATCTATTATTGGCTTCTCTCCACAATCTAACTCTAACCTACGAGGTTAGAAATAAAGCTTGGCAATAATATAAATCTATAACTTTATTATACTTTTTGGCACATCGGCTAATTCTAATAGCTCTATTTCGGTCGTGGTGACTACAGTTTGATATTTCTTCACCAAATCAATAACTAATTTTTTATTTTTCACATCCAACTCTGAAAATATATCATCAAGCAGAAGAAGCGGCTTAGTTTTAAACGCCTCCTCAAGAAATTTGATCTCATTAAGCTTCAACCAAAAAACTCCCAGTCGCTGCTCGCTTCTTGAACCGAAATGATGAAGATTTTTTAAAGATTCATCTTTTTGGCTGAGCTGAAAGTCGTCTTTCTGCGGACCAATTACGGTCCTTCTATACCTTTTCTCGAGTTCGAAATTTTCCTCCAGGCGTTTTTTATTGAGTTCACTTTTTAGATACTCTATTGAAAATTCTTTACTGTTAATTTTATTATGCTCATTTAAGAAATCAATATAATCTTGTCTCTTCTGTACCAAATAGCCAGCATTCTCCTCAAGATATGTATTCCAAAATTTTAACTCCTCAAGCAGATCTGCTTCATTTTTATAGGTTTGCAGTATTTTATTCCTTCTCCTTAAGGCGTTTTCATAATTCCTAAGTTTCTTTTTATATACCAGATCAAAGGATCCAAGAAGAGTGTCAAAATATCTTCTTCTTTTTTCTGGAGGCCCGTTCATTATCTCTATCTGTTCGGGAGAAAATAGAATAGCTTTGGCTGTCTCTCTTTGATATTGAAAATACTTTCTTCTCGACTTATTCAGAGAAAAAATTTTGTCTACTCCCCTACCGCTTTTCTTTATACCGATCTGGAATAGAAAGTCTTCGTCTCCGCTTGCAAAAATTCCCTGCACATCTGACTGGTCTTGTTCAAATCTTATCAGCTCCTCTTCTTTGCTCTCTCTAAATCCTTCGCCGTAAACAATCAAAAATATCCCCTCAAGCAGGTTTGTTTTACCCTTGGCATTTTCACCAATTATTATGGTAAGAAAAGGGTTGAAGTTAAACTTTTCGTCTCCAAAATTACGAAAATTTTTCAAAATAATTTGCTTTAAAAGCATAATAGATATGATACAATACTTCTTATGAGGAAAGACAAATCGATGGCATATAAAAGAGTTTTACTTAAGGTTTCAGGCGAGGTCTTCGGAAAAGAAAAACAGGGGTTGGACTTTAAAACGGTAAATAAAGTAGCTTCTGTCATTAGAAAAGTTCATAAAAACACCGGAGTAGAGATGGCTATAGTAGTTGGGGCAGGAAATCTCTTTAGAGGAAGATACATCGAAGGAACAGCGGTCGATCACGTAGTCGCTGATCAGATCGGCATGTTGGGAACAATAATGAACGCTTTGGCTCTTCAAGAAGAAATGGAAAGACTAGGCGACACCACAAGAGTGATGTCGTCAATATCGATTCCAACTGTCTGTGAGCTATTCATCCGAAGAAGAGCATTGAGACACATGGAAAAAGGTAGAACAGTAATTTTAGCTGGAGGAACGGGCAATCCTTACTTTACTACCGACTCAGCCGCGGCTCTGCGAGCTATAGAACTTAAGTGCAATGTCCTTCTTAAAGCTTCCAATGTTGATGCAATCTATGACAGAGATCCCGAGAAATACCCTAATGCCAAAAAATTAGAGCGGGTTGATTATCAAACTGCTTTAGAAAAAGGGCTAAAAATTATGGATAATACTGCCTTTGCTCTTTGCCAAAGTAAACAAATGCCAATTGTAGTCTTTAATTTCGACCGTCAAGAAAATCTGGAGCGAATAATCAAAGGAGAACGAATTGGCACTCTAGTATCAAATTATCCCTCCTCCCAAACCAAAAATTGAACTGATCAGCTTCACCAACACAAAGGAGATAAGAAGAAGAATCAAACCAATAATTCCAGTCGTAATCTTTGCCTGAGCAGATTTTACTTTTTCTGGGCTTCCTTGAGACATCATATAATCATACCCGCCCCAGATGAAAACCACCAAAAGGATTACAGCTGCAAGAGGAATAAGAAACTGTATGACTCTATTGACTAAGTCTCCCAAAGTTTGAATCTTAGGGTCAAGAACCCCAGTCACGCATTGTCCACCAATACAGATTTGCTGTGCTAAATATCTATTATCCATTTATTATGCATGGGTTGCCGGGAAATTTGTCTGCGATTTTTGTCTTCCGTCAAGGTTTTTGTCCCCGCTTAACTTTCCATCGTTAGACAACTTATTCTTATCTTCTTCACCTTCCGAAGCGGAAGCGTTGGAGGGCTTTCCATCCTTATCGGTTGTAGAAGATTTTTCGTCCAGAGGTATAACCTTAGGTGACTCTATCACTTCTTGGACTTTGGTTGAGGCACATCGGCTGCAGATGACCGTAGAATTTTTCACGACTGAAGTCATAAAATGATTGCCACAAGCTTCGCATAAGAAGTTCTTTATTGTCCGCTTTTTTAGCATCTCTTCTGGCACTAACTCCACTTTTTCTATATTAAAGATAAAGCTCTCCCCGTCAAAATCGACCTGTATCTGATTTCCTGCTTTAACTTTTTTTTCAATGATAAGCGTGGAGATGGGATTTTCAATAACCTTTTGAATCGCTCTCCTTAACGGTCTCGCCCCATATATAGGATCAAATCCTTCCCTCACTATCTCTTTTACGGCCGAATCTGTATAGATAAATCCTATATCTTGATCTTCTAACAACTTTGCCAAGCCCTTAAGCTGCAATTGAACTATCTTTATCATGTGAGTGAACTTGAGAGGTTCAAAGATGATAACTTCATCGAATCTATTGAGAAGTTCAGGTCTAAAGAATTTACGGAGTTCTGCCGTGACTTTACTTTTTATAAGATCGTATTTCTTTTTATCAATTTCTTCATCAACCTTTCTTTTCTCCTCAAGTTCTTTTTCAAGCGGAAAATCTTTGCCAAAATATTCATTAAGCGATTGGGTTTGCCATATATTTTTTCTTTCATTCCTAAACCAAGCAGTATCTCCTAAGATTATTATTTCTTTACCTGAGGGTGAGAAAGTATGGATATCCCAATAGGCTGTAGGAAAGAATTTATTGGTTTTTTTGACATCGCTTTTTACACCATTTTGCTCCTGCTTAGCGGCTTTTTGACTCCCCTTAGGGGGAGTTAGATCCTGTTTAGTTGCTTTCTGAAGATCTGCCTCTTGGATTTCTGCTCCGGTAAAATAATCCTTCAAATGACCAGTCTGCCAATCGTTCATTCCTTCCTTTCTTACCCAATAACGGTCTTTATATGTCACTACTTCTCTCTCGTCCGGCGTAAAGGCGTGAGTCTTTAATCTTGCGGTGGGAAGCTGCTCTTCTGGTGCATCAGGAAGAGCATTAACAACAATTCCGTCCTTAAAATAATCTATTAATGTGGTGGTTTTCCAAATTTTTGCAGTTGTTGAAGTTCTTACAAACACCGTATTACCTTTTGTTATAAGCTCTTCACCTCTAAAAGAAATTGTGTGGGTAGCAAAACCCTGAACGGGAAAGTCTCCACCAGCGGTGGATCGACCTTTGGTCGAAGATTCTACGGTTAGAGGCTGGTCAACCTTTGACTGATCCTGCTTTATTTCTTGGCCTGCAAAATAATCTAAAAGCACTCCCTCCTTCCAACTGTCAACTGCTTTTTCCCTTTCAAAATACTTCGTGCCAATCGTCAATATTTCTCTACCTCTTGGTGAGAATGTGTAGGTGGACAAAAATGGCGGCTCTTCTATCTCTATTTTCCCACTCTTTAAAAGCTCATCTTGAATCATCTGCGTACCAATATTTGACGTGCAGATGACTACTGTGTTTTTAAACGAAATAACATGACCTTTATTATCAGTCAGCCTTCCATCGTCAAGAATCTGTAGAAGAATATTGAAAATATCCGGATGGGCTTTTTCTACTTCGTCAAAAAGAACCACCGAATAAGGCTTTCTTCTTACTACCTCTGTCAGTTTTCCTCCCTCTTCATATCCAACATATCCGGGAGGCGCGCCAAGAAGCTTCGCCACTTCATGCCTCTCCATATATTCTGTCATGTCAAATCGTATCATTGCTTCTTCCTGGCCAAATAAAACTTCGGCTAAAGTTTTTGCAAGCTCTGTTTTTCCAACACCGGTTGGACCTAAAAAGACAAAACTGCCAATCGGTCTTTGCGTAGATTTTAATCCTGCTCTTCCTCGCCTTACAGCTGCGGCTACCGAAGTCACAGCTATATTCTGGTCAATGAGTCGTTGATGCATGATTTTCTCAAGCTGTGCCAAACGCTCAAGCTCTGACTCGGTGATTTTTGAGATTGGGATACCCGTCCAGCGTGAAACGATATCTTTTATAATATCAACGCTAACGGCTGAAGTCGTTTGAGCTTTTCTCATATCGTATTCTCCCCTTTTCTCTTTTAGAGTGGATTCTATCTCATCGATTTTAGATCGAAGAATCCGCACCTTAACTCTATCACCCAGTTTCTCCCCTTCCTGAAGCTCTTGATTTAATTCAGCTATCCGCGTCTCAATAGATTTGATTACTTCGGGAAGAGATATGAGCGGTAAGCGAACCGCCGAGGCTGCTTCGTCAATAAGATCAACTGCCTTATCGGGTAAAAACCGATCTCCTACGTACCTCTTTGAGAATTTTACCGCTGCTTCGACCACATCATCAGGAATCTTTACGCGGTGAAACGCTTCATATTTATCCTTTATCGCTTTAAGCATTTTTATAGCTTGTTCGATCGTCGGCTCTTGAACCAAAACAGGTTGAAATCTTCGCTCTAAAGCCGGATCTCTTTCTATGTATTTTCGATATTCTGTAAGCGTGGTCGCACCAATAAGCTGCAGTTCGCCTCGGGCTAAAGCCGGTTTAAGGAAATTGGAAGCGTCAAGAGCATTTTCACCCGACGCACCTGCGCCCACAATATTATGAATCTCGTCAATAAAGAGAATTATCTGTCCTTTACTCGCCTGTACCTGTTCAATCAATTCTTTCATTCTTTCTTCAAACTCACCTCTATGAGAAGCTCCGGCTATTATACTCATCAAGTCGAGCTGTAAGACTCTTTTATCGAGGAGTGATTCCGGTACGCCCTTTGTAACAATTTTCTGAGCCAGACCTTCAACGACAGCCGTCTTACCAACGCCGGCTTCTCCGACTAAAGCTGGGTTATTTTTTGTTCTTCTGGAAAGAATATGTATGACTCGTTCAATAACATCTGATCTCTCAACAACGGGATCCAAAAGCCCTTGCGCGGCTTTTGCCGTTAAGTCGATTGTGTAGCGATCAACTGTGTTCTTTTTTGTATCCGCTTCTTTATCCTGTTTTTCAAGCCCTTCTTTTTTGCCGATGATTTTCTTGTTTAAGTCTTGTTTTTTAAGTCCCATTTTAGTCAATATCTTTGCTCCTGCACCTTCTCCTTCTTCATATAGAGCCAAGAGAATATGTTCCGGCGATATAAACTCAAAACGAAGCTTCCTGGCAACTGTGAGGGACAGACCTAGAATACGTTTGACTCGGGGTGATAGCTGAGGCATCTTCTGGCTTGCTCCGTTTTTGTAAATCTTTTTTAATTCTTCCTCTATAAGTTGGGGGTGAATCTTAAACTCGATGAAAAGATTGTAGATTTCGCTATCTGACAAAAGCCCATGTAGTAAATGCTCACTGTCGACAAAGTCTAATTTCAATTCCCTCGCTTTGTTTTGAGCGGAGAGAAATACTCGGTTGGATCTCTGGGTCAGGTGTGTCATAAGGTCAATCTCCTCTCGTTTTTTTTCCTCGCTGGACAAATTTGCCGAAGCAGTTGGGGCACCTGGAGTCGCAGCTGTAGTTTTCGCTACCGTCGTTTGCGAACTTTCAACATGATGCTGAGGAGGAGCACCGATGCCAGAATACGTTTGTGGCCCAGTGGATTGAGTCGTCTGGGTCGTCTCAACTACGTGGGTTTGAGTAGTTGTATTGTTTTGAACTGCGCCTTGAGGAACTGCGCTTGCTTTTTGTTTTGGTTTTTTAATAAAATCTAATAAAGCCATAATAAATATTATTATGAAGAAATTTTTATTGATTGTCAACACCACAGTTTTAATTTTAATTCTTTCATTTATTATTCTTCCGCCGCCCGTTACAGCCCAAAACCCGCCTCAAACAACTTATTCAAATCCGCTTTTTTTTCTGCAAGAGCTTCTTAAAATATTCTTTAGTTTTAATCCCGCTTCGCAACCACCCCTTCCTATCAGTCCAAATCCCTCTGGACCACCACCTCAAACAACATCCGAACCTTTTCCTACGATTCCTGCGGGCAAATTGGGAGATATCCTCACGAATACAATCGCCATCAGTGAAAAACTTGAGGGAGAAGATATTATCTGGCCGCCTTCCTGGTATTTTAATCGACTGACTGACCCGCCTTCCAACGGATCATACACAGCTTTTTACAGCCCTGCGACAAGTACGTCCAACCTTTATTGGTGTACTTACCTTGTAATTAATGCTTATAACCTTGCCGGGCTTACCGGATTGACCCGTGCACATCTGGCCACCAAAAATATGCAACAATTTTTTATGACGACGTCTGGCTACAACTATATTCCCTACAGCGTAAAATTCATAGATTACTTCGCCAATCCTCCGACTTATCAACTTGCCTCAGCTGGAGAACGTCAACAGGCTTTAAATACGGTTAAACCAGGCTGTGCGACTTTCTTCCAATATACTCCCGGTGTTCATGTAACGAATAAAAATCACACGGCAGTCCTCAAGACTGTTAACCTTGATTCAAGCTATAATGGCTATATAGAAACATACGATGCCAATAGCACCAGAAAAATATCCAGATATCCCGTTTACAGTGGGAATATACAGGGAACGCCGTTTACTAACGATTCTTTAAGGGGATTTGGTTGTCCATCATTATGAAAAAAGTATATATCTATATCCTGATTCTTAGCCTGTTTTTGGTTGTTGTAGCAAGCGTTTATTACTTTTTGTCCCGCTCAAAACCACCTAATGAACCACCTATAACACCTATACCAACTATAATCATCCCTACGATCCAAGATTTAGGACCGACACTCACCCAGGACGAAAAAGAACAGCTCGAGTCTGACAAAGAATTTGGCAGGTGGACCAAAGAGATATATGATACATATCCTTGGTACGATAAACTTCCTCTTAGAACTCAAAAATATTTTGTCTATTATGACATCTATGAAAGAAAATTTATCGCAGATATTTATCTGTCTGGCCAACAAGATGCAATTAAAAACGAGGTGTTGACACAGCTGAAAAATATCGGAATCAATACCAATCAGTATGAAGTTGTTTGGGTAATAAAATAACTTTGGATTAAGCTGAATAATTGACACTACTTGATTTTTCTGCTTAAATGAATTTATGCTTCCATTTTACCTTGCCGGGTTAAAGAAACTAATCAATATAGGAAAAAAGATTTTTCTAGTAATTGTAGTTTACTTTATTATCATCTCTCTCTTTATTCATTTCATCAACAAAGATAAACCGAAAATCACGCAAGATCCCGTCAAAAAAAATCGGGTGGAGATCTATAAAGTATTAAACGATCCAAAACTCAAAAAAACTAAAGAGGGAAAACTAACCATTGCTTTGTATCGATTAACAATGTGCGGCTTGGTCGGTGAAGCCTGCACGAACAATCCGTCAGACGGGGATAAGAATTTTAATAAAAGTACTTTCGGTTTTTTAAGCAAACTGATTATTCTTCCCTATACTAATCCTCCTGCCTCTGGCGTCTGGTGGGCCTACAACGGACTGCAAGATGCCGGTTTTATTCCAAAAACTTACGCCGCCGAGGGCATAGGTTTTGGCGCTATTAAGCCCTTTGCCAAAATATGGAATGCTTTCAGAAACGTCGCCTATCTAGTGATTGTTTTGGTATTGATCACAATCGGTTTCATGATCATGTTCAGTATGAAGCTCAATCCTCAAACTGTTATTTCTGTGGAAAATTCTCTGCCTAAAATCGTGATTTCTCTTATTTTAATTACTTTTTCCTTTGCGATTGCCGGATTCCTGATCGATCTTATGTACATAGCAATAATTCTTATAGTTTCGATTATTGGTCCAGCAGGAGGCTTAAATCCAGCCCAGATAGCCGATAAACAGCGCGTTTATCTCCGGGCAGCTCCTCATGATTTATTCTTCACTTTCACCGCGGGTACGGGTAACAATATTTTCAGAGTACTATTTGACCTTCCCAACGCTTTGCTTAATATAGTGCCTCAAATTGGCGCAGTCGTACGTATTATTGGAAGTATTATCGGAGTAGTTTTTGTTTATCCCTGGCTAACGCAAAAAACTTTCTTTAAAAATATCATTGACGCCTTCCATCTTGAAGGTATAGCAACCCTTCTCGGATTTGGATTCCAGTGGGAAGGTTTAGGCGAACTAATAAAAGCGCCACTTAATATTGTCGGTTTAATTATTGGTATAGTCATAGGAGGTACAGTTGTTGTTCCCTTTCTTCTTGGTCTGCTAATTTTTTTTACGATTCTACTGATCTTTTTTAGGCTGATATTTCTTATAATATCTGCCTATATAAAAATACTTTTGACCATAATCATTTCCCCACTTTATTTGCTTTTAGAAGCAGTCCCGGGCCAGTCGGCTTTTTCGAGCTGGTTAAAAAATCTTATTTCCGAACTTATAGTCTTCCCCACCATGGTTGCAATATTTATGTTGGTAAATCTTATCACAAACGCTATATACTCTGGGCCTACAACTGCTGAATCTCTTATCCAGTTTCCCTTTATGGGAAGTATCGATCCTAGCGACTTTAGTCTAATCGTAGCAATGGCTATTTTATTTTTAACGCCGGATTTAGTAAAAGCCGTAAAACAACTATTTGTACCTAAACCTGGACTATTGGATACGGCAGGACTTGGAACATTCTTTGCCGGGGCTGGAACTGCCGCAGGCGGCGGACTTGGTTTACTTGGTCAGCTGGGAAGTATGAGATTAGGTTTAGGGGCATTGCAAGCGGCTGGAGAAAAAATAGGATTAACATTGCCAGGAGGGAAAAAATCAACACAATAACTTTATCCAAACCCATGTATCTTTAAAATATTTACACCTATTACCCTCAATATAAAAATGGCAAAGATTATCAGCATTAATCCCATGATGCACGAAGTCAAGTTCTCTTGGGCTTTTTTGATCCTTTCAGGATTACCACCTGAGGTCTGCATGACGAACGCCGAGTAAATAATACAAAGTAGAGCAATGATTCCGCCTAAACCAATGCCAAAACTGAATACAAAGCTGGTAAAACCCCCTAGCGTAAGCGGTATACAGCCTATGCCTGTATAAAAACCAGTAGCGGCACATTTATCACATGCCTCAAACTCTTTGGGGTTAGACGTCCCAAGATATTTTTTACACATCTCTCTAATTTCAGGAATTGCACTGCTTGTGGCTTCTGTAACGCAACCACAATTACCAGCAGCATCATACTTTTCCTGACCGTATAAACATTTTAGCTTGCCGTATTTTTCTTGAAATTCACCTAGACTTTCGCATTGAGCTTTAGCTCCTCTTATCCAATCACCAATTCCAGGTATAACCTGAAGTACTTCCATTACCCCAAAATTGCAGTTTGGTTTAGTAGTCTGACAACATTTATTTGCTCCTGTCGTATCGTTTGGCACTCCGCACCCCACACCTGGAATTTCAAAGTCTAAAGGATTAGCAGGAGTAGTAGCGACGCAACAAGTTTGTGGTTGCTCTCCCCCATATCCTGTGTTGGTCGGTGGACAGTCTTGGGTTCCCTTAGGATCTCCTAGGCAATTTAATACACAAGTCCCTCCTAATGCGCTACATTGTGCACCTGTTGGAGGGGTGGGAGATGGTGCAGCAAGATCACAACAAGTTTGTTGAGCCAGTCCATATCCTGTGTTGACTTTTGGACAATCTTGGTTCCCTTTAGGCGCTCCTGAACAATAGGTTTCACAAGTCCATCCTTGAGCTTTACATTGAGCTCCAGTTGGAGGCGTAGGAGAGGGGGCAGAAAGATCACAACAAACTTGTTGGATTGGTCCCCCCAATCCACCGCTTACCCTTGGACAATCTTGTTCACCTTTGGGGGCTCCCGTACAATAGTTTTCACAAGTCCATCCTGAAGCTCTACATTGTCTTCCATCACGAGGTACTGCAAGAGGAACACAACATGTTTCTCGGGTATTTCCACCTAGCCCGCTGAGCGGACAATCCTGAGAGTCTTGAGTAGCTTTAGGTTCTTCTGTGTTTGTATCACAATTTAGCTTACAGGTTCCTCCTAAAGCATTACATTGGGGACCGGCTAAAACAACTGGTTTAAGCTGAAACAGAAAAAATAAAGATATAAAAAAGCAAGAAATAAAAATTTTCTTCATATTTTCATTACACCTAAAAAAATCGAAAAACTCAAGCGAGATTTATTTTTTCTGTCCTGCCGACTCACTATATGCCTTTCGTAAATATTGAAAAAGTATAAAAAGAGCAAATAACGGCAAATATTTATTGAGAACATGGTTTATCATATGTTTCCAGGTGCCTCCAAACTCCTCTCGTAGCGTCTTGCCGTGAAATACATAATCAGGCTTTCTTTTTCCGCCGATTATAATTTTTTGGCCCAAAAAGTTAAACTCTGCTGAAGGTTTCTTCAGCCATTCTGGGGCTTTTTGTTTTTCAAATGGCTCTTTAGGTAAAATACTCCTTTTTTCCAGCTCATTGCAAAAAGTCATTATCTCGTCTGGCTGCCATTCCCACACTCCTCTCCAGGTTCCGGCAAACTCGGCAGCCAGAGAATGCGGCTTATTCATAACAAACCACCTGGTAAAAATATTATCCGAAACCGTATCCTTTTTAAAATAAGAAATGGTTAATGCGGCCATATGATGTGCAATCCTATGGGCAGCATCTTTACCAATAAGCATCTCTATTGTTGTCTTGACTGTATTGATAGAGTTAACAATTTCGCTAATATCTTTCTTTCCATTAACCGCCACTTCTTGAATGGTTTTAAAGTAACCTGAGATCGTCTTGGCAACCTGCATCTCTACCATAGACGTGTCACCCAAAGCTCTAGCTATTGTTCTTTCGCCGGCTGCTCTATGAGCAAGAAGGCTACGATCTAATTCCTCAACAGCTATAGCAAAAGGGAATCCGTGTTCGTGCATATCTGCTGCGTATTTTTTTGCAAATCCGTCTAGATAGCTCTCATCGGCAAATGCACTAATTGTTTTAAAGGTTTTAACTGCTTTCTCTATTCTTTCTGCATCCGTTCCTTTTAGACCAAATTTCTCACCTAAATAAAAGCGCAGTTTTTCTTCTGTCAAAGTGTAATCGATATTTTTTATTTCGTTTAACTTCTTGCCAGCTTTATATTGATCTTTTAAAATTTTGCTCGTTTCTCCCCTTAGATAAACTTCGGCCGTGATAACATCGTTTACTGCCCTGGCAAAATCCCCATCAGACAAACCGCTGTTTTTCCTGACTTCTTCGTAGGCTCTTTTTCTACCTGAAACAAATCTATTTCGCTCAACCCTAAGAAACTTTGTTGGAATTCTTTGTTTCATGGCCCGAGCAAAAGCCTGATAAAAAAATGTTTTGTAAGCTGATTCAAGTTGATCTGGATTCTTTTCCAATTGCTTAAACTTAGCTTCAATCTCATCAGCGGTAGCATTTGAAGAAAAATATTTCTTATAAATATGTTCCATTAATCCTCTTCTATTGTCCCTGCCATCGTCTGTAAAAAAAGTTTTGTCTAAAGACGTAGGCTTTTTGCTTATTCTTCCGACAAAATCTTTTAGGCACTCTACCCCTACATTTTCCAATGCCTTCCAAGACTCTGTAATATTAAACCTTATTCCTTGTTTTAATTCTACTTCAGAGGGTCTCACTAAATGAGTCTCATAAGCGTAAAATTCTCTCCATCCGCCGCGTGTGTATATACTCCCAACCCTTCCGGGATTAATGATATCAACCCATCTTACAACTCCTTTTTCAACATCCTCCGGCGGCCTGCCTTTTATGTAAGAGTCTATGCTTTTCTTCATCTCGTCCAAAAGCGTTCGATGATCCCAGAACTTCATAAATCCAAAGTGTCCTGCCAAATCTTTACCTCTCACAGGCAAAAATAAAAGATTGCCCAACCAGAGCCTCTCCGCTTGCCATCTCATATTATCATGGGCCAGCATATTAAATGCCATGTAGGGGATAGAGTCTCTTGGACCGTATGAACCGTAAGTTGGCCCCATTCCTTCTTCCGGATTCATAGAAGGATCGGCATAAGCCCCTGTCTCTAAATGTCTTAAAGATATCGTATAATTATCACCTATTCCCATAATGAGAGCCCTTTTAGCTCTCCACTCGTCGTCCTTCAACTTAGGATTAATCATCATCAAGCGCTCCAAAGATTCTTCATCTAGTTCTGTCATTCCCAGCGGCCCCAAACCGGCAGACCCCGGCTGATGAACCCAGTTGGTTCTGGCAAAGTCTGCTTCGAATAATTTATCTTCTAACTGTGATGCGGCCATAATTTCCTCGGCGTCGGGAAGAGTGAAAAGGACGTCTACCGAAGTGGCCGGGAGAAATTTATCTGCATATCCTGATAGACTAGAGTAATAACCTTTCTCTGGATCAGTAGGGTTATAGATTAAAGCCCGGCCGTTGTGCAGAAACTTTCTGGTTTGAATCTCGTGTGAATGAGCCAACGTTTCTACGGAATGCAAAAAAGTACCAATATCAACTCTTCTATCTTTTCTCAATGGCTTGACAAATTTTCTTGTCTCTTCGCTTACTGCTTCATTGTCAAATCTTGGTATCGCCGGAACTCTTTCATAATAAGTTTCCTGATCTTTAATGAAGAACATCGTTTTAGATTGAAAATCTACAGAAAATTCAGCATTTCTCAAATTCCTTATCTGTCTCAACAAATTTTCGCTAAAGACCTCGGCATTTCTCCAAAATCCGCCTCTTTTTTCTGCTTCTTCCCAAAATTGAGACGGATGTGATTCATCAACATTTTGATAAAGCCTACCAACCAATAAAGCTATATCATGTCTTAGCCTTTCCGAAAGTTCTTTACCTATCTCCTCCTCAAGCTTGTCTCCCGTGAATCCCTTATTTTCAAACTCTTTTTTGATCTTCTCGTAATATTCTCTTTGAACAAAACTTTCAAATTCTCTGGGATTATATAAGGCATTAATTAATGCGTGGTCTTTTTTTGGATACTGCTCTATGAAATCTCTCATTTCATTCTCAGGCCCTGAACCAGCTTCTATTAATCCTCTATCAGCCTGGGTTCTCGGTTCTCTTCTTTTTTCTTCTTCCTTCACTTCAAATTTTTCTCTTGCCGCATCCTCTGTGAGACCCGCAATCTTTCCTTCCCTTGCCATCTCGATTATTGATTGACCTATCAATGTCGCTGCAGTAACATTATCAGAATTAAGATTTTCAAATGCGCGCTGAAAATCTGATTTAGTTCCCGGTTGAGTGCTAATAGTTATATTTTTGTTACCTATCAAGTAATCGGCTAGATTTGCTTCTATCGCAGAGGCAACAGAATAAGATGTATAACTTTTTTCGGAAAGTTTTACTAAAAGTTCCTGTCCTTGGGTTGTTTTGGAAACCAGCACCCCCTGTTTAGCCGCCTCAACCGCTCTAATAACTTTATGAAGCGCCATGTCACCTTCTGCCTGCTTAACCGGCAGAGCTTGGCCAATACTTACTTTTTTTTCATTAGCAATAAATTCTTTAGCGGGTGACTCGGCGTCTTTCAAGTCCTGTCTCAATCGAGTTATCAAAATATTCATTTCCAGTGGATTCCTTTGAGCAGACGGCAACTCTTTATGAATGCTGTCTCTTGCTTCTATAATCGTGTCTGCGATTGTTCTTTGACCCAATGTTTCAACTGGATCTGCCATATCATTTTTTCTTCAACTTATAACCAAAAACTCCGCCAATTAAAGCTACGCTTAATGATGCTGTCTTCAGAAACTCTATCAGATTTCCACAGCTGAGACAAGCAGGGCGCGTGATAAAGTAGATAAGCGTATCAAAAGCAAAGACAAAAGGAAGAATAAGTAAAATTGGTAGAAAGAAAACTGCCTTTTTTAGTAAATTTCGGTATTTTTGGGAATACATAATAAAGTATACTATTGCTATAGGCTAAAGTCAAATAATATCACCTGTCATTTCGAAGGAGTGAAGCGGATGAAAAATCTAGTGAAACGCAATTATGCTGACGCTGGATTTCTCGCTTCGCTCGAAATGACATTATTAAATTTTATTGTACAGAAGTTTTATTCTGAAGTCTTCTCCTCTTTTTTTGGAGCCACAATGAGTTGTCTGTCTCGACCTTCACCTACAGAATAAGAGGTTAGGTCTGGATAATTTTTCGTAATATATTCATGGATTATTTTTCTTTCGTATGAGGAAAATGAACGCAAAGGCACTTCTCGACTCTCATTTTTGACTCGCTCCGCTATATCTTTGACGATTCCTTCTAGCCGCTCTATCTGTTTCTCTCTATAGTCATTTACATTTACTAACAGATCGACCGGTTCGCCGAATTTTTTGTACAAGACAACCTCTAAAATCTTTTGCAGAGCGCGAATAGTTTCTCCGTGTCGACCAATCACTGTTGGAGCTTCTTCATCTGTTTTAATAACAACATGAAACACTTCTTCCTCTTGGGATAGTTCTACTTCAAACTTATCGATCATTTTTTTTAGCAATTCTTCTGTTTCGGATTTGATTGTTTTAATTTTATCCATTTTCTTAAATTTGAGTTTTGAAATTTACACGAGTTTCGCAGTTGTCATTCTGATCCGCCAACTGGCGGAGAAGAATCTCTTGCGAAGCCAAGTTCGACTTGGCGAATACAAGACTGAAACAAGTTCAGAGATCCTTCGTCGTGGAATTTATCCCGATGAAAATCGGAACTCCTCAGGATGACAGAAAGTGCGAAACTCGTAATTTATTTGGAATTTGTTCTTCTATATTGCATTATACTAAAAATTGAGAATATGTTCCAATAGAGTGACAAGCCAACAGGTAAAGTATAGGAAAACCAACCGATCATAAGCGGAAATATGAACTTCATCTGTGTATTCATAGCTTTTTGAAAATCATCTCCGCCATTTTTTTTGCCATCCTTATTAACCTCCGAGGTTTTCCCGTCGCCTCGCTCCTCTTTAACCTCGGAGGTTTGGGGAGAAGACGGCGTCATTGCTTGTGTCTGCAGATATTGCAGAAAAGCAGTTAATATCGGCAATGCATAATAATACCATTGACCTGATTTTGCGGGAGACACTGCCAGATTAAATCCGAAAAACCAGGGATCTATCGTCTGGATTTTTAGCATAGGATGATAAAGTACTTTATTTATTTGAGAAATTATTTTTGTCGCATTACCATTAAGTAAAAATAAAGAAAGCGTATTATACAGAGCTATAAAAACAGGTATCTGAATAATCATAAAAAGACAACCTGAGGCAGGATTTATCCCTGCCTGTTGATAAAGTTTCATCTGTTCCTCCTGTATTCTTTTCTTATCATTTTTGTGTTTCTGTGACAATCTGTCAAGATGGGGTTTCAAATCCTGCATTTTTTTGCTCGTCTCAATTTGTTGTTTGAAAAAGGGGTGAAGAATTAAGCGAATGACAACAGTCAAAGCAACAATTGCCAAACCAAATGCTCCTGGAATTTTAATAAAAAGAAAGATTTTATAAAAAAACACTAGCAAATTGAGTATAGGAAATACAAAAGTTGTGCTGAAAAAATTGGGAGTTAACATATTATACTGTTAAACGTTTTCTTCGTTTTATTCTTCTCCTTTTTAGTACTCTTCTTCCATCATGCGTGGCCATCCTTTTTAAAAAGCCATGTTTTCGTAGTCTTTTTTTCTTTTTTGGCTGCCAGGTTCTCTTCATAGATGTTTGTTTAACTGTTATTGTGTTAACGTGTTTATGGGTTAACGTGTTATTTCTTAACTCGTTAACGCGTTAACTCTTTAACCTTTCTAACAATATTGAACTATTTTCTCCCTTAAACACTTTCCACACCGCCTCTGTCACAAAAGGTATAAAAGGATGAAGCATTTTTAAATTCTCAAAATATACATTTTGCAACTCATCAAGAACTCTAATTTTACCAGTTCTTAACTCTTCTTTCAACTCCGACCCAATCCTCGGAGTTAATCCCAAGGTATTTAGTCGGGATTTCAATTCTTCAATATAGTAATCCGCAAATCTGCGCCAAAGAAACTCATAAACCAACCCTAAAGCTTGGGAGAATTTATAAGAGTCCATAAACCTCAAGTATTTCTTTTTTTCTTCAGCAAATTCTTTCTGTAAGTTTTTTAGTGCTTTTTCTATGTCATTCTGAGGTTTAGCCGAAGAATCTCTCAATTTATTTGAGTCTCGCATTCGCAAGAGATCCTTCGTTTCACTCAGGATGACAGAACGATTCATCCAGATGAATCGCCCTATATTCCATATCTTATTAGCAAAATTTCTCATACCGATTACTTTCTCTTCAGCCAATGGAACATTACCGCCTGAACCCGTACCGAAAATCAAAGAAGCTCTAAAAGCATCGGCACCGTATCTATTGACTAAATCAATCGGATTAATTACATTTCCTTTACTTTTACTCATTTTCTGACCTTTACTGTCAACTACTTTTGACCAAAGGTAGACATTTTTGAAGGGAATCTCCTTTTTAACATATAAAGAGAACATGACCATACGAGAAACCCAAAAGGGCAAAATGTCAGCTAACGTTCCCATCACATCGGTTGGAAATCTAGTCTTATATTCTTCCTTACTTAATGTAACCAAAGGCCACTGACCAGAGGAAAACCAGGTATCAAAAGTATCTGTCTCCTGAATCCAGTCTTGTCCGTCTTGTGGTTCTTTGACGGAAACAACGTATTTTACTTTTTCCCGTTTATAAATGGGTACGGTGACTTGCTGCAAGCCTTGTTTAATTTCACTTAAACTATGACTTTTGTCAAGATACTGTCCAATTGTTCCTTTCTTAAATTCTCTATTTTTATCAATGAAACTTATCCAAATTTTATTCTCGTTATCCTTGACAAGATACCAGACAGGAATTCTTATACCCCAGGCAATCTGTCGGCTGATCGGCCAATCATGCATCACTTTCAACCACTGCAAGATCTGTTTTTTATACCTTTTGGGGAAGAATTTTATTTTCTCTTTTTCTATAACACCAATCACTGGTTTTTTAAGTTCTTTCACTTTGATAAACCAGTTAGGAATAATTGTTGGCTCAAGGTCTCGTCCACACTTATAACAGACTGTTACCGAATGCGCATAATTTTCATCAATTTTTTCGATTAAACCTTTAATTTTTAAATCTTCCACTACTTTCATTCTTGCTTGTTTTACCTTTAGACCCACATAAGGGCCGGTCAATTCATTCAACCTTCCATCGATATTGATGATTCTCTTTACTTCCAAACCGTGTCGCTTTCCTGCTTCAAAATCATTGGGATCATGCGCTGGAGTTATTTTAACTACTCCCGTCCCAAATTTCATATCCACCATTTCATCCTCTATTACTTTGATCTTGAATCTACCTAACAACCCCTTAACCTCTATTTCTTTTCCTACCCATTTTTTGTATCGTCTATCTTTAGGGTGGACCGCGACAGCCGTATCCCCGAATTTTGTTTCCGGCCTGACTGTTGCTAAAACAAACGGTCCGTATTTAAGATAATAAAGGGGATCTTTGCGTTCCACATGTACTGTCTCAAGTTCTGACAATGATGTTCCACAATGGGTACAATAATTAACAATATATTCATCTTTATAAATATATCCCTCTTTCTCCATTTTTGTAAAAGTTCCCAATACCGTCTCCAAAACATTTTTGTCGAGAGTGAAAACACTTCTTTTCCAGTCAGCCAAAAACCCTAGTTTTCTAAATTGGCTGTAGATCAATCCTGAATTGTCTTTTACAAACTTTGAAATGTTGTCATATAAAGTCTGTCTGTTGAAATCGAATCTTGATTTACCCTGTTTAGCAAGGTGTTTTTCGTATACGTATTGAGTTTCAAAACCGGCGTGGTCTGTTCCTGGTATCCAAAGACTGGAAAAGCCCCTTAGCCTTTTATATCGAATTAAAATATCTTCAACTGTGTACATCCCATGTCCAGCATGAAGCGAAGCGTTTGCATTGGGAGGAGGCATCAATATTGTAAAAGGTTTGCCGTTCTTTGCTTTCAATAAACTATTCTCTTCCCAAAACTCATAAATCCTCTCCTCAACTTGTGAAGGTATAAACTTTTTATCCATATATCCATATTTACTTTTAGGTTGTGTTGTATTATATAATAAAAAATTGACGGCAATCATTAATCAACCGTCATCCCGAAGCCAGGCGCAAGACTGCACCTGGCTAAGCTATAGGTGAGGGATCTTTTTATTTTTTTATAATGGACTGGATATACACAACATTGCAGTGGTACGTAATACTTCTTATCTTGGGTATCATCTTCTTTCCTTTAGCGCAGAAAATTTTTGGAAGATTTTTTCCCGATCTCGGGTATGCCTTTGCAAAAATATTGGCAATTCTTTTTTTAAGCTATGCCGCTTTTGTGTTGGGAATTTTAAAAATTGTGGAGTTTTCTCGGACGAACCTTCTATTTTTAATTTTTTTATTTGTCCTGTTAAACATATATTTATTCAAAAAAAACAGAGATAAACAATCAACGGTTAACAATCGACAATCTATCTTTCTTATTGTTTTTGAAGAACTTCTGTTTTTAATTGCTTTATTCTTTTGGACATTTATTCGTGGGCAAGAACCGTCGATTCGAGGACTCGAGAAATTTATGGACTTTGGTTTTATGAATTCTATTTTACGATCCAGATATTTCCCACCTTTAGATATGTGGCTTTCCGCCGATCAATCAAACCCCAATGGTTACTTCATAAATTATTATTATTTTGGGCATTTAACAGCGGCGTTCTTGATTAAATTAACTGGAGTGAAGTCGGCTGTTGGCTATAATTTAATTTTAGCTACAATTTTTGCCCTATCGGTAACACAGACTTTTTCATTTATAACTGGCATTATTTATAGTTTTTATTCTCAAGTTAAAGCAAAAGTTCAAAGCTCTCTACATTTTGGAAAATTGATCTTTTTTGGATTACTTGGAAGTTTTATCGTCAATTTAGGCGGCAACCTACATACGATCTATGTTTTCACAAAAGGCTATCCCAACGAAAGCCCCATTCCTTTTTGGAAAATTTTATCTTGGTACAATCCAACGAAATATTGGTATCCCAACGCAACACGGTTCATTCCCGAGACTATTCACGAATTCCCATCTTATTCCTGGGTAGTAGCCGACCTGCATGGACACGTGTTTGCTATACCGTTTGTCTTACTTACGTTAGCTATATTATTCATTTTATTAGTAAGATCTAAACTCGACCCAGCAGAAACTCAAAACTCATTCCACCAACGGCGGGACAACGCTCAAAATTACAATTTAAATCTTAAAACTAAAAGTAATTCTATTTTCTCAATCTCACTATCTCTTAATCTCCCTAAATTGCTAACTATCAATTACTCACTACTAACTACTATTTTCCTAGGTTTTCTTACCGCTGTTCACTATATGACCAACGCTTTTGACGGGCCAATTTACATTTTGTTGACGATAATCGTCTTATTCTTTCTCTATCGACTGACGAAGGCCTTGCTCATCCATATTGGTCTCCTGATTGTTTCATTTGTTTTATTTTCTTTACCTTTTTCAATTAACTTTAAGCCGTTTGTAACAGGCATCGGTGTCAATTGTAGTCCGGAATTTTTAGTAAATGTCAAAAAATTAGGTCCTTTCCTTTTCGAGAAAGGCAACTGTCAAGTCTCTCCAATCTGGATGCTTCCTGTCCTTTGGGGCTTCTTCTGGATAAATTTTATTATATTTATGTCAATAAAATTTCTTAAAAACCGAAAAGAATCAATGAAACAATGGGATAATGAAGCAATTGATCAATTCACTTTCATTCTTTTTGCTTTCGGAACATTCTTAATTATCATCCCCGAATTTTTTTATATCAAAGACATTTACCCAACCCACTTCCGTGCCAACACGATGTTTAAATTGGGTTATCAGGCCTTTATTATGATGGGCATAGCCTCAACTTATACTTTTTCTAAAATAAAGCTTCTTGACAAGATAAAAAGCCGTTTGTTAGCTTTTATTTTTGTTTTTTTCTTTTTTTTCATTGCTATCTATCCATTCTATTCCATTCCGTCATATTATGGCCAACTTGATCGTCCTATAAAGTTAGACGGTTCCAAGTGGTTAGAGCATTACTTTTTTGACGAGAAAGAAGAAATTTTTTCTGAAGATAAAGAAATTATTGATTTCATAAACTCAAACATCAAGGGACAACCAAACATCCTTGAAGCTCAAGGAGATTCCTATACTGATTATGAAAGAGTTTCTGCCTATACGGGATTACCAACTGTTGCTGGATGGTGGGTACACGAATGGCTTTGGAGAGGATCGTCCGATACTGTAGGTAATAGAATTAATGACGTTGTAAATATTTACGAATCGCCTGATATTGACCTTACTTTGTCGCTTATTAAAAAATATAAAGTAAATTATATAGTTATTTCAACAATCGAGAAAAAGAAATATCAAAAATTAAACGAAAGAAAATTTTCTAAATTAGGAGAACTAATCTTTAAGTCTTCAAATGGTTTTGGGGCTCTGTATAAAGTATTTTTTTAAAAAGACTCATCTCATTATTGACAAAATAAAATCTTTTTGCTATTGTTCTTGTTGAATCCCGAAAGGATGTCTGATGTCCACACTATATTCGGGATAAAAAGAGCATTACTACTCGTCGTCCCCTAATACGAGCGGTAGTGATGCTCTTTTTTTAGTACTTTTCTGTATTTTATAAATGATATAGCTTTACAGGTACTCGCAGATTTTTCTTCATTAATAATTGAAATTGCTGCCGAACAAATCTCATTAGTTCTTTTCTATCTGGATATTCAGGATTATTTTTGTACTTTTTAGATTCTTGCAAAAGGATATTTTTATTCATAACTAAACTATAAACTATTGTTAAATAATTGTCAAGACCTATAGAAATAAAATATTTTCTATAAGATAATCCTATAGAAAATTATAGAGAAAAGGTGGCTTCCTGGAGCCTTATATATTTTGTCTCTAATATTGTGGACAATTTGTGCATACCTGATTTTAGTATTATTTTAATCTTTTTGTATAATATAACCACGATATGATCTTTTCACTCCTTACTTACAACGTCTTGTTCGGCAAGGCTTTTATACAGCTTGAGAAAATTCTATCCAAATATAAACCCGACGTTCTTTGTTTACAGGAAGTCGACACGAATGAAGAAAATTTGGGGAAACTCGGTAAGTTTGGATATAAATTAGCTGACTACTCAAATTCTTTCATAAAGTTTGGCAAAGTTTATGGAGTAGCTACATATTTTAAGGCAAAAAAAATAGAGTTCGTCAAAAGCGATTCTTTTAATCTTCCAAAAAGCGTATATGAAATGATTACCACAATCGTAAAAATACTCAAGGAAGTGAGTAAACCCCGAACAATTCTAAGAACGGATTTTTTATTAGCGGAAAATAAAAAAACAGTGGCGATCTATAACGCCCATTTATCCGTAGTTGGAATAAATCGTACGCGGACAAGACAACTCCAAACAGTATTAAATCATGCAGTCAAAGACACAAAACTACCGATCATCATAACAGGAGATTTTAATTACTTTCCTTACAGAAGAAAAAAATTAGAAAACCTGATGACGCAATATCGATTCATAGAAGCAACTAGTGACATAAGTTACACAATTAGATATCCAAATAAAAAGTTTGCACAGTATGGTTTGATTGAGGAGTTAGCTGCAAAAATCCTCAGAAAATATTTTAACGGTAGAGTAAAAACAGACTACACATTCTTCAAAAATCTAAAAATGCTAAAAACCGAAAGAATAGAGGTGAAATTTTCTGACCATTACCCGATAATCTCCACATTTAAAATTACTTAAGATTGTATGCTGTAAACTTATGTTTGTGAAAAATATTACGTTAAGATTACAATCAATCAGTCTGTCAGTTTGGCGATATTCTTTGTTAAAGCATATTTTATTTGCAGTGGCGACTCTTGTCAGTCTTCTTACGATGGGTTATTACTTCGGCACACTTGATCAAGCTTCTCATATTCCCTTTTTAAAAAAGTTCGCAGATCCTTCGCTTTATCCAAACGATTATTTCATTGATCTGCGTCTGCACCACTATTCCTTTTTTTGGTTTTTGTTCATCCCTTTTTATAAGCTCGGAATTCTTGAAATAAGTATGTTTGTTACATACATCGGCGTGCTCTATCTGACGTTTTGGGGACTCTGGAATATCAGCAAAAAACTGTTTAACAATCCACTCACCTCTTTTTTAACGATTTTTGTGTTTATGTTGCCCCATATTGGATTTTCTGGTTTTCCTGTAGTGGAGTGGACTCTTGTCAATAGAATCTTTGTTTTACCTTTTCTTCTTATGGCAATCAATTTATATCTTGATAAACGTTATATATCTGCTTTCTTTTTGCTTGGGATTTTATACAACCTGCATATTGTCTCTGTAAATTTTGTCCTGTTCATGTTTCTTTTTGCTTCATTGATAAAAATACGAGAAATACGCTATCAAAATATTATAGCTGGATTCATTGCTTTTATAATTGGGGCGCTCCCGGTGTTAATCTGGAAGTTTGGCGGATCACCTGTACAGCTTGAGTCAAATCCTGAATGGTTTTGGGTTGTAAGCCGTGGAGTTCTATACCATCTTTTTTTCCTTTTTGGCTCAAACTTCTATGCACCACTTCTCACCCTGGGTGGAGTAAGCAGCATCATATTATTTCTCATTGCAAGAAAAGCCCTGGCTGGATTAAAACATACTACCACTATCAGTTTATTCATGATTGCGCTTTTTATAATTATAGTCGTTCAAGCCTTTGCATCTTATATATATCCTTCTACGATCATTATACAGTCTCAAATCTTCAGAGCAGGATTATTCATCAACGTTTTTGCTCTACTTTATTTCACTCATTACGTTGTGAAACTTTACGGGACTAAAAAAATAAACAATCTCCATTTTGTTTTACTTATTACTACGATTATCTTTTCGGTAATTCCTGCGGTACTCCTGGTAGTTTTATTGATCCGAAAAGTTATCTCTTCACAATATTGGGTTGTGCTGACTTCTTTTATAGTCCCAATCGCTTTTGTAACTTTAGCAATTCTGGGATACGCGTTGAACGTATGGCAACCGGGTATCCACATCTATCCACAAAAGTCTGCCTATGTTGATGTCCAACTGTGGGCACGTAGTCAAACCGATAAAACAGATGTTTTCATCACGCCACCTAACAAAAGCTGGTTTTACTATATTGAGTGGCGGGTAGGATCAGATCGATCTTCCATCGCTTCTCTTTTCGACATCGCCGAAATCGCTGTGGTTCCTCAAGGATTATCTCCCTGGAAAGAACGTTTTGAAAAACTTGCTCCTGGTGTCATCCAAAAATTTAATGGAGACCCGTTCGCCAGCATTAGGCAAACGCTTAAGGCTTACTACTCACTATCTGCCGAAGATTTTAAACGAATTGCCAAAACCTATAAAGCATCTTACTTGGTAATAGAAAAACCTCATCGCTATGAACTTCCCAAAGTATTCGAAAACGAAGGCTACACTGTATACGATGTGAAATCCGATGAGTAAATCAGGTAAGCAATTTTTTTCACTGTTCAAGAAGGATCGATCGAAAGATTTTTTTTATTCTGGGAATGAAATCTTCTTTGCTCCTTTGTTCGTCTAAATGCTTGTATAAATGTCCCCCCATCTCATAGGTAATGATTTTCTTTTTCATCTTTTCATTAAAAAGCAAGTATAGGTGCGAGTATAATAATTTATAAAGAGATAGCAACCTTCCCTCCTTCTTCATCCTCCTTAAGGAAAACAGAACTTTTAGGCGAGAGAGGAATTTTGGGCGTATACCCCAATTATGAGCTTTACGGATGATCTGATGGTCTTCGCCAAAAATATTGTCAAAACCGCCTATTGTTAAAAACGCCTTCCTTTCCCAAAACATGGCAGGACCGGCTGAAAAAGGCTTATTGAAATTTTGTGAGAATTCGATCAGTTTATTGATGAAAGGATAAATAGCATTGAATTCTTGATAATCGCCCTTTTCTAAAGGGAAAACATACGGTTGAAACACTAACCCCTGCTTTTTTTTTATGAGTCTTTCAGCTACACCTGTGAATGAAGGGGAAACAGACATGTCTGCGTCAAGAAACAAAAGATATGGACTTTTTGCCTGCTTTGCGCCTAGATTTTTCTGTAGAGGTAAATTTGGCGGATTCATCTTTAATAACGTGATCGGCATTTCTTTCTTGTAGCTTAGGATCATCTGTTGAGTTTTATCTTGAGAGTTACCGTCAACGACAATGAGTTCAAAATTCTTTACTTTTTGTTTTGCTAGATCGCCTAAAATTTTGTTTACGAAAAGCTCTTCATTTAGAGTGGGGATGATAATTGAAAAAAATGGCTGCATTGAAAAATATTATACTATTTTGGTCGAGTAAAAAAAACGTAAACGATTAAAAACACTAGCAAAACGAAAAAGTAAGAAAGAAAGAAACTCAAACCGCCCTTAGAAATATCTGGAAAAAACAGATTGAGGTCTAATATCCTAAAAGCATTCGCCCTTTCAAAATCTCTACTGTATAATGCGTAAGAATATAAAATGACAAGATGAGTAGTGGCAAAAAATAAAATAGATATTAAAAAGGCTCTTAAAAATCGATTATTTTCCATGTGAATATATTTTATCAACTTCTTTTAAGGTCGTTACATCTTCAGGCCGCTTATCATCTCGAAAATGCTCCAGGCGGGGGAAACGTAAAGCAAATCCGGGTATATCAACTTCAAAAGCCTTGCCTGATTTGGAGGATTTCAGCTTTCTGCCAGCCGTGTGTACCGGTGACTTGGTAATTTCGTCTGCTTTAATCTCAACAACTATTGATGGCGAAATCCATACGTCGCACTCCATCATCTTATCAACTTCATATAACGCCGGTTTACTTCTAACTTCTAACTTTTTACATCTAACTTTTAACTCTCTCCATTCCTCATCAGAGAGTCCCGTGCCGATTTTGCAAACGGTCAAAAACTTGTCCTGTTTTTCGTCATAAATTCCAACCAGAAAAGCGCCAATCCCAAATCCGGCCCTTTTCCCCTTTCCATAATCATATCCCATCACCAAACAATCGATGGAGTCTTCAATTCTAGAGCTGTAGCTTCGCTTAAACTTAATCCAATTCCATTCCCTTGCTCCCGGTTTATAGACTCCACTCAATTTTTTAGCAACGATTCCTTCGAGTCCTTTCGAAACTGCGTCATCAAACAAAAGTTCCAGTTTCTTCGGGTCGTCGAGAATATTTTCTGATGCTAAAAGCAGCGCGTCTTTGAAGATGTCACCTGTAAGCTGGATCGACTTTTCCAAGGCTCTTCGACGCTCAATATACGGCACATCAAGAAAGCTCTTTCCATCGAGATACAAAAGCTCGAAAGCAAACAGCTTCAGTGGAATTTCTTTAGCCTTTTCTTCAATGCCGTATTTTCTCTTTCTCTGAACAGTCTGTTGAAAAGGTAAAAAGTTACCCGAGTGCGGATCAAATCCTATTGCCTCGCCTTCAAAAATAATCTCGTTTGCTCTCACTTCCTTTTTTACCCCTTCAATGACATCCGGATACATAAACGAAACATCCTCTAAATTTCTAGAATAAAGTCTCACCTGTATTTTATGTTTTGGATTTATAATTTTGGATTTAAAATTTGTTTCGGATTTCGGATTTCGGATTTCGGATTTCTTGAAATGAACTTGCAACCTAAATCCATCGTATTTATATTCGACGGCACAACGACCGATCTTTTCTATAATTTCTTGTCCTGATGACAATCGTTCAGCTTTCATCATCAGAATAGGGGTGAAAATTGCTGGCTTAATCTTTTTTAATCCCGAAATTCCTTCTTTTTTTATTATGTATCCTAGCTGTCCGAGATCCGGCCTTACGTGGTAAGCTTTTTCAATTTGGGATCTATGACTTTTATCGCCCTTGAGCATCCAAGAATAGGCGTCTAAAACAGTCATATCAGAAAATCCCAAGCGTAAGACCCCTATTGGAATGCGAACCAAATATCGGCAAGATAACGGATCCAATTGCCTGATGAGTTTAGCCAGAATCTGTACTTTAATATCCTGTGATCCAACTTTTGCAGCTGTAGCCAGTTCATGAAGAATGTCGTATACTTCCAATATAGACAAACCCTGCCTGCCGGCAGGCAGGTCTTCTAATTCTAATGATCTCATCTGTTTTTTAAAATATTCAGTGGCTCCGCCTAGATCACCAATCTTCTTGAATTGCTGTACAAATTTTTTTTTATCCAGATGTAAAGCTGTTGCTACAGCTCTACCAATCATTTTCTCCGCCATTCCGAATTCAATCGCATTATAAAGTGGTGCCAGTCTTCCTTGAAGCAGATAGACGGTTTTTCCAATTTCTTCCCGATTTAATTTTTTGAAAAGTTCCGCTAGAAGGTTGGTTATAGTTAAGCGAGAGGAAGTTTCTTCGATCTGTTCGATAAAGTGGGCCAGTTGACTAAATTTCATACTTCAATTATCGAGCGGTCATATATTAAATAAAAATAGAAAGGCGATTGTCACACCAACTAAAAATAAAACGCCTAGGGTAAACGTGAAAAAACCTTCCTCATGCCGAGAGACTTTATAGATTCCTTCGGCAACAAGTGTCATGGCAAAAAGACCAGGCAACAGAAATCCTAAATAAGTTAGCTGTAAAAGTTTCTCCTCCATCAAATAATATTATACCACTATATATCTTGCTCCTTTGGTGCTGCCTATTTTTTTTAAAAGCCCTTTTTTTATTAGATCTTGTACGTCACGAAGCACCGAGTCTTCTGAGATGCTGGGGAAAAGGGTGGGGAAGATTTGATTCTGCAGATAGCCTACCTCCCGAATATATTCGATAATTTTAACCTGTCTCTCAGTCAGATAGATTTGTTTTCCCCCGAACTTCTCCTTTAGTTTAACGTCCTGTGAGAGCTTTAAGACTTTCTCCTTAATTTTTTCAAATTCCACCGCAGCGCCAAAGGTAAAATACTCTAACCAAGAAACCAGATCTCCGGATGACGCTTTTTGTAAATTCTGGTAATAAGATACCGCGTCTTTATCATAATATTCCTCCAATGAAAAAAACCTTCGGATATCGTAACCTCCCAGAAATAATATCAACGTGGCTACAACGCGTGCAACACGACCGTTCCCGTCAATAAAAGGATGGATGCGAACTAGTTCATGATGTGCGATGCCAGCTTTTAATACCGGATGAATATTGTCCTTGTCCTCACGATTAAGCCAGTAAAGAAATTCCCTGATTAGATAAGGTATTTCTAACGGTGCTGGCGGCCTAAAGGTTACTTCTCCCGTCTCTGAATTTCGAACCACTACCTGTTTCGTCCGATACTCTCCTGCCTGATCAACAGACAAAATTTTATCTCCAATGATTCGGTGCAATTTTTTTAGGAGAAGCTCTGTTATACGATCAATCTTTTTTTTTGCCTCTTCATCGATAAACTCTATGACTTTTCGATAATTGATGATCTCTTGCACGTCTCTAGGTCGGCCTATCACATCTTTTCCCAAAAGAATGTCTTTTGCATCTTCCTTATGCAAAGGATTACCCTCGATGTGAGTACCGTGATAAACTGATCGGATAATAGCGTCTTCCTTAAACTGTTTTTCCCATAAAGGCAGAAGCGGCGAAAGACGTATAACCTCTTCAACAGCCTCAATCTTTGCAATGTTATTGAGGATTTTGTTGGTTATTGTAAAGATAGGAGTAAACATAAGAAATATTATACAATGAAGTTATCTGCCAAATCTTCTCTGTCTTTGTGAATATTCTTTAATACACTCCTCAAAATCTTCAGGTGTAAAATCGGGCATATATTTTTTGACGAAAATATATTCGGCGTACGCGGCTTGCCAGATCATAAAACCCGAAGTGCGTATTTCTCCTCCGGTTCTAATAACTAAGTCTATGTCTGATTGAGGTAGTTTTTTCGTATCTAAGAACTGACTAAAACTAATTTCATCCAAATTTTTTATTACGGATTGCGGATTACGGATTTTTTTGATTGCTCGGATTATATCGTCACGCCCGCCGAAGTCTAATGCTATTACAAAAAAATATTTGCTAAATTTTTTTGTTTTTTCTTCTGCTTCTCTAAGCTTATCTCGAAGATTATTTGGAATTCTGTCTTTTCTTCCAATGTGTATAATTCTAACCTGTTCTTTTAAAGCCTCTTTTAAATAATTAGCAACTGCTCTTTCGCCAAGCTTCATTATATAACTTACTTCTGCTTTGCTTCGGTCCCAATTTTCCGTGGAAAAAACCCAAACCGTTAAAATTTTTATCCCCATCTGTCTTGCTTTTTTACTAATCTCGATAACAGCATTTAATCCTCTTCTGTGTCCTTCTAAAGTAGGTAATCGTCTTTCTCTTGCCCACCTTCTATTTCCGTCCAAAATTATTGCAACATGTTTTGGAATATTTCTTTTTAATGTTTCATGTTTCATGTTATATGTTTCATGATTATACTCTCCTTGACTTAAAAAATCATTTTATATAGACTAAATTTAATGAACGTCTACGCTATTGATTTTAGTGATCCGACCGTTAATCCTTTAGCAAAATTTGCAAAAGTTGCTGATCTTATGAATATATTCTTGCCTTTGCTTATAATTGGAGCAGCCTTTATTCTTCTGGTTATGCTTTTATACGGAGGTTATCTTCGGATTATCGCAGGCGACAGTCCAGAAAATGTGGCAAAAGCCCAAAAAACAATGACCTTTGCTATATTGGGTTTGATTGTTGTTATTATCGCTTTTGTTATTGTAAAATTAATTACAGTTATATTTGGTATTTCCTCACCGTTTTAAATTATGAACCTAGCTCAAGCCGATATATTCGGTACAATTGCGCCCCCTACCGGAGTTCCGACAGACGCCGGAGCTTTTATCGGAGGAGCTATAAATATTTTCATAATCATTGCCGGCATAGCTGTACTGATCTACATGCTATCCGGGGCCTTTGATTGGATAATTTCCGGCGGTGAAAAGGAAAGAATAGTAAAAGCCCAGCAAAAAATAACCAACGCTGTCATCGGTATTTTTATTGTTATTTTCGCATTAGCTCTTTTTAACGTCATCGCTACTCAAGTCCTTCATATTTTTACAGATACAGGCGGCGGGTGGCAGATCAATCTGCCAAAAATCGGACCATAATTTAAAACAAGTGCTTATTGATTAATCTTGCTCCTAATGCTGGGGTATTCACGATTACTTTCTTTATTTCTTTTACTTTTTGCAACTTTTCTAATAGAATTTCCTTATTTTTTCCTTCAATAATAAGATGAACATCTTGTCCTGTATTAACCGTAAAATAGACCGCCAATCCTTCGCTTCTCCATTTTTTAACTAACTTCATAATTTTAATCGTCCCAGGCAACCAATAAATCAGTGATGGTGAAGAAGTTAGCATAATCGCATGTAGCTCCAGCGCTTCAGCTTCAATCAATTTTCCAAATTCAGGAAAATTTTTCTCGCTTAGAAGTTTTTTACATAATTCTATTTTTTTATTAATATTTGAAAGTCTAACTTTGTAGAATGAACTGGTTGCAACTATTTTTTGTCCTCCTGTCGAAGATATATCCTTTTTATCGTGAGATACAACCACGACTATATCGAGAATATCCCAATAATTTTCTGGGTACAGAGAATAGGCGTACGAAGTTTCGCTTGTATTGCCCTCTAGCCACTCAACAAATCCATCGGGTACTGAACGACAGGCTGATCCTGATCCCTGACGCGCTAAAATGGATAATTCTTTTTCTGAAAGATTTAAACCTGCTGATTTTGAAGCCGCCAATGTCAAAGCTGCAAGGCCTGAAGCCGAAGAAGATAAACCAGTTCCACTTGGAAAATTATTTTGAGAAACAACTTTTGCTTTATATGGAAATTTAGCAATCTTTCTTACTCTATCAAGCTGTTTACTGACTCTTTCTATTTTTTTCTTCTCGGCTTTTCCATCAATTATTACGCTATCTTCTCTAAGGTTTTGTAAAAACTCAACTGTAGTAGTTGTAGTTAAATCACTCAAATTCATCGAAATACTGCCATTCTCTGGCAATCTTAAATTCTCATCCTTTTTGCCCCAATACTTAATAAAAGCAATATTCGACGGACCAATGGCGGTGGCTTTCATATCACTTTTCTATCCTCACTCCTTCTTCATTGTTTTTAACATTTATAATTTCCCCTCCTGCCTTTTGTATAGCTTTTTCAACTGCTTTTCTTTTATCTTCCGAAACCAGTGCAATCATACAATCTCCTCCACCTGCGCCTGACAACTTTGCTCCATAAGCCCCGGCATCCAAAGCAGCTTCTACCATCTCATCAAGTTGAGGAATACTTACTCCAAGATTTTGCAAAAGCTTGTGATCTTTGGTCATAAGTCTTCCAAGCGTGGGATAATCTTTTTCAAGGAGACTCTTTTTTGCCTTATTAACTAACTCGGTAATTTTATTAAATATTTCTTTCATCTCACTTTGTCTATCCTTGAATGCTTCAGCCACTTTTCTTACATAATAAGGAGTGTCTGCCTTAATTCCTGAATAACCAACAACTATCGGTAGAGAATCAATCTCCAATGGTTCTATAGTTTTTCCTCCTTTTACAAAATACAAAGTCCCGCCAAAAGTTGCCGCCGCAATATCGAATCCCGAACCAACACCTTGAATTTTCAACGTAACTTTATAGCTTAAATCAAATATTTCCTTTTTGGATAATGGAAAATTAAATAACAAGCTTAAAGCAGAAAATGTTGCAACAGTTACAGCCGACGAAGAACCTAATCCTACATTGTGGGAAAAATCTCCTTGGGTAGTTATCTTAATGTGTTTGTTAACCCTGAATTTATCCCTGAAGTGGGCAAGTGTTTCTAAGACAAAACGGCTTTCCTTAACCTGCGGAGTAACTATTTCATCTTCTTTTTTATTAATAACTTCTGCTTCAACATACAATCTTTTATCAACCGCTGTTACAATGCATGGATAACCATAAACGACTGCATGCTCTCCCAAAAGCATTAGTTTTCCCGGAGCTGACGTTTTTACCTTCATGTTTCTTTTTTTACTCCTTCGTAGGACTGTATAAATTTGAAATAAGTAATATTTTTCTGACTGCAATAATTTTCAAACTCTTTTATCTTACCTGTATAAAAAAGCATGTATCCTGATCCTCTTTTCTTTCCTCCGCCGCCCGTAACCTTTCCGTATCCATATGGTTCTAAATCTTTTAACAAATTTTTTGCCTTTTTAGAAACAACGCCCAACATATCTAACAATACCTGATTGTCGACTAATGATTTAATAAAAAAATTAATATCTTCCTTAATAATCGATACTACTAACCGTTTTGTTGTTTTTTCAATATCATTCAGAACTTCTTCAATAAATTCAGGTTTATTGTTGTATGCTTTACCAACTAAGTCAACCATTTCTCCAGTTGGTTCTACTGGATTACCGCTATCAATCAAAAATAATCCCTCTTCTATTTTTTTTGGAATTTTAATATTTAAGGCAGAAATATTTTTCAAAAATTCAAATTCTTTTCGATAAAAGATAAGTCCTCCAAAACATGATGCCGTCACATCAACACCGGAAGCATTAATATGAAAGTATTTCTCACATTGATAAGCAATATTGTTTATTGTTTCTTTATCAAACTCTCTACCTCCATAATATTCCAATAAAGCCGCTACAACAGCGACGCAAAAAGCCGCTGACGATCCAAGTCTCTGTTTAATCGGAATATTCGAATCAATTTTATAATCAAATTTCTTCTCTTTAAAACTTATTTTTTGTTTTTTAAGGTTATCCTTAACTTTCTGCATAATCATTAATATATTTTTATCTTTGAGATTTTTCTTATTTTCCCAAATACCGAATTTCAATCTTAAATCCAAAGCCGAAACTAAAGCAGGTTTTCCGTACACCACAGCATGCTCGCCTGAAAGAATAACTTTTGCCGGAGCGCTGTAACTTATTATTTTTTTTGATGTTTCACTCTTCATATTATAAATTTATTGTTTGGCCTGAAGTGAACTTTGTTCTACTTCAGGGGTTTTAGTTTAATACCATAAACTAAAACATCCTCTGCTGATCCCTCTCTAACTTTTCTTAAGACAACTTTAACCCTTTTTCCGATTCGCAAATCTTCTTTCTCATAATCCACCATTGGCGCGGTCACATTTTCACCATTCTCTAACTTTACAATTACAACAGGATATGGGGCAAATTTTTTAAATTCGTCCCCGGTAACATAAATTACCGTCCACGTCAATATTTTTCCCTTCCTATGAAGGAGTCTTCTGACCTGTTTTTGTCTTCGCCAAATTTTGACGGGTGAAATCATATTACCTCCTCGTCATTCCGGACTTGATCCGGAATCTATATAATTATGGATTCCCGCTGGAGTTTACCCCGTACTTAGATACGGGGCTGGAATGACAATCCAGATCCTGAAACGAGTTCAGGATGACAAATAATAAAATTAAACTCCAAGTATTGTCACAACTGCTGTTCCGCCGCTGCCTCCAACATTATGAGCCAATCCAAATTTAGCACCATTTACCTGTCTGTTTGTTGCCTGACCAGTAAGCTGTAAAAAAATCTCACCAATTTGTTTTATGCCGGTTGCGCCTACCGGATGACCCGACGCTTTGAGTCCTCCAGATGTGTTTACAATTAAATCGCCATCTGAACCATACATTGTCGACAGCTCTTTTATTCTTTTTCCTCCTTTTCCTTTTTTCCAAAATCCAAGATCCTCCATAGCTAAAAGCTCAGCTATCGAAAAACAGTCGTGCACTTCTGCTACTTTTATATCTTTTCGATTAACTTTAGCCTTTGTAAAGGCTTTATCTGCAGAAATTTCTGTTGCTAAAATTTCATCTATACTATTTCTCTCTTTCAAAGAAATTTTGTCGTTTGCTGTTTCACTGGCTAAAACTTTGATTTCACTTTTTTCTTTTCTTCCGACATTCCGATCACTGGATAAAACAAGAGCCGAAGCACCATCCGAAACAGTACACGAATCCAAAACTTTTAGTGGATAGGCAATATAAGGACTGCTCATTACCTGTTCTATTGTGATTTGTTTTCTAAAATGAGCTTTGTCATTCAATGTCCCATGATAATGATTCTTAAGGCTGACGTAAGCCAAATTTTCCTCCGTATATTTATATTTACCTAAATAATATTGAGCCATCATAGCATAGAGTCCCGGGAAAGTCAGGCCAGCCTCTTGCTCTTCTCCTGACGCAGCCGAAGCTAAGGCAGATGTTGTCTCTTCCGGAGAATAATCGGTCATTTTTTCCGCCCCAATAACTAAAACATTTTTGCCTGGATTAGCATCCAAGTAATTTTTTGCCAGATGAAAAGCTACACCGCCTGAAGCACAGGCTGCTTCGACTCTGAATATTGGAATATTTACCCCTAATATTTCGGCTATTTTTGAGACCGTATGTAAATTATTTTCCAAAACTCCCGCTAACATATTAGAAAAAAAAATCGCACCAATCTGCTTTTTATCCAATCTAGTATTTTTTAAAACTCCGTTTATAGCTTCTTCGATCAAATCTGATAATGATTTTTCCCAAAGTTCTCCAAACTGTGTGGTGTAATAGCCTATAAGTGAAACCATAGTAGTTTTTTGGTTACTTAGTTATTAGTAAATTAGATTTAAAACTAAGCAATTAACTAACAAACTAACTAATTGACTTTCTTAAATCGTGTTCATAAACTTCAAATAGGTTGGGTAATCGATATATTTTTTATCTTCAATCAATTTTCTAAAAGTTTTTCTTCTTTTTTCCAAATGACTTGTTACTTTAAAAACAAATGTATCTGAACCTGCACCGGATCCATAAGAAGCGAGCAGAATCATCTCTCCACTTTTTGCTTTTTCCAAGACCGAAACTAAACCCATTAAGGCTGTAGCAGTATAAGAATTACCTAAATAATCAACTATCAAAGAAGGTTCAATCTGGTCACTCGAAAATCCTAAGGATCTGGCAACTTCCCGGGGAAATTTGCCGTTTGGCATGTGAAAAACAGCATAAGTAAAGTCCGAAGGTTTTAAATTGGTTTTATCAAGCAATTTTTTTACAGCCTGATTTATATGAAAAAAATAAGATGGTTTGCCGGTAAATCTTCCTCCATGCGAAGGGTAACGGATTCCTTCTCTTCTCCAGAAATCTGGCGTATCAGAAGAATAAGAATTTGCAGCAATAATTTCTAAGGCTACATTTTCTTTTCCTAATAAAAAGGCAGTCGACCCTGACGAGGTAGTATATTCAAGTGCATCATGCGGTTTAGCATTGGCTTTATCAGAAGCAACAATCAAGGCATATTTCGTAAAATTTGACTTAATTAGAGATACTCCTGATATCAATGCGCCTGTTGTCGCTTTACAGGCAAACTGCGTATCATAGGCAAGATAGTTATGATCTATTCCTAAAAACTCACCTAGAATAGTCGAGGCAGGGTTGACTACATAAGGAGAGGTTTCTGATCCAAAAAAAATTACTTTAATATCATCTTTTTTCAATGGCAAATCGTCTAAGGCCATGGAGGCAGATTCGTAAGCCATAGTTAAAGAGTCCTCGTCGTTGCTAGAAACGGCTTTCTCATTTATCTGCAGGGATTTTTTTACATCTTCCGGATTCTTACCCCAAACTTTTGCTATCTCTTCGACTTTTATACGATACTTTGGAATATAAAAACCGTAGGAAACTATACCAACCATAATTCATTACGTCATCCCGAACTTGTTTCGGGATCTCAAAACAGATGCTGAAACAAGTTCAGCATGACATTGATTAATTATTAATTTTTAACGTCCTAGTCTCTCATGCACCTTAGCCAAAGTTCCTTCAGCTAAGGATGCCAAAAGTGATATCTCTCCTGCCAGCACTACACCAGCCAAAACTTCTGCCAATTCTAGAGATGTTTTTGCTCCAACAATAGAAAGCGCTTCTTGTTTTGTTTTTAATTGCGTTCCACCTCCAACTGTTCCAAGCATTAGTGCCGGTAAATAAACAGAAAAATATAGACTTCCATTGTCTAAAACTTTAACAATGGTTATTCCCAAACTTCCCTCAACTACATGAGCCAGATCTTGGCCAGTTGCTGCAAAAAAGGCTGCAATAACATTAGCGAAATGAGAGTTAAATCCCGAAGATCCACTCATTGCGGAACCAACCATACATTTTGCCAACCAGACTTCAAAAATATCTTCGGCTCTTGATTTCAAAACTTCTCTGATAACTTTTTTTGAAAGAATTACCTCTCCCCATGCCTTAAACCCACGATTATTGATAAAGTTAATCCAGGCAGGTTTTTTATCATTGTCAAAATTTCCTGCTATAGATAGACATTTTATTTTTGTTTCTTTTTCAATCATCTCAATTATCTTTTGAGTAGCGATTGTAGCCATATTCATTCCCATAGCGTCCTGTGTATCGTAATAAAACCGAACATAGGCATAATCTGCTACTGTTTTGATGTCGTATTTTTTGAATTTAAGATGAGAAGATGTACTTTCTGCAACTTTAGCAATTTGATCGCTATTTTTCTTTAGCCATCGATAAAAATATTCACCCTTTCTAATAGAACCAGTGTAAAAAACCGGCCCTCTTGTTGCTCCAATTCTATGAGTATTCACATAAGCACCGCCCGATAGTGTAATAGCCTTACAGCCTCGATTTACCGAGGCCACCAAAGCGCCCTCTGTGGTAGCCAAAGGGATATAATAACTTTTAACTTTTAACTTTTCACTTTCAATTTTTAACGGTCCTGCAACTCCCAACGGCAATATTGTTGCTCCGACCAAATTCTCGCAATGTAAATCTTTTTCTTTTTCAACTAGAGCCTTTTCTATTAAGTCTAATTTTATTTTGAGTTTATTTTTCAAAAAATCACGACGTTCTTTTGGGCTTTTAAATTCCGATAATCTTTTAAACAAGTTAGAGGTGTTCACATCTATTAAAGTCGAAGGTGAAGATAAAATCATTCCTTCTAAATAAATGAACGTGGGGCGTAATTCCCACGTTTATTCCTGAATCAAGTTCAGGACAAGCTCTGAGGGACCCTGAGCAAAGTCGAAGGGGAGTCGAAGGATCTCATAGGTTATTAGATCCCTCGCCTATAGCATTCGCCACGTCTGACGTGGCTTCGGGATGAAGGTGAATTAATGACCCACCTTCAAATAAATGGAATTCTGAAGATTCTGTTGTAGTAAAGAAGTACTGAATAAGGTATAAACCAGGCAAAATACAAAATCATAAGGTAAACAACCCGATAAAAATTAAGTTTTGTTGAAAAACGGATTGCCAGATAAACCAAAATAACTTTCCAAGCCAAAAGACTCAACGAATAAGCTGTAAAAAAGATAGTAAAAGCCCCACCCGTTAAAGAAAAAGTACGTGGGGGCGGAAGAACAATAAATAAAACTGAGGTCGTTGAAAACCAAATGAGTGTTGGTAAAAGAGCGTATGAAAAAGTAAAAATAAAACTTGAAATCTTCAGATTTTTTTTTGCAATCGAAGACAGAAAATAGAAAAAAAATACACTCAAAAAAAAATGCAATAAAAATACAAAAAAAATAAAGGTCGCTGGATACGGTTTATCACGCAAAAAATAGGCAAACTTAAAATAGATAAAAACTAGACTAAATATTATCCCGATCTGCCAATAATCTTTTCCTTCTGCAATCTTCCGCATGGCTTTATAAGGGAAGAATGTTAGAAGAAAAAAATTCCTGACAACTAAAACAAAAGAAGATAATAAGTCAACTGTAAAACCGTGTTTACTAAAATCCATATTGCAGTAAGGATGTCACTTTAATAGCTATACGCCCGATTAAAAGATAAACCAAAACCGCAACAAATAAAGACAAAGGAATTATAATCACAAAGGGCAAACTCTTAAGGTATGAAGTACTTTTCTTATAAATAAAAGTCAAAAGATCAACGCCAAGATCGTTTGACTCAACCGAATAAACTTCATCTAATTTTCTTTGAAGCTTATATTGAAATGTTTTCATTCGCTCTTTGTGTCATCCTGAATTTATTTCAGGATCTGCTATCTAAAATCAGATGCTGAAACTAGTTCAGCATGACATAAATGACTATGGTAAAGTTTCGAAAACTTTAATAAATGCCTTGCGCGCCCTAAATAATAAACTTTCGGTTGCCTTAAAACCTAATGCTAACTTTTTTGCAATATTATTTACTTTTTCGCCTTCCATGTATTTGAGTCTCAAAACAAATTGATAATCATTTGGCAACATCTCTAAGGTTTCCTTTATCTTTTTGGAAAGCTCTTTTTTCTCAAGCTCTTCGTCAATAAATATAGTTTTTAGACCTTCAATAAAATACGGCGGAAGAGCAGAAAAAAGAATTTTTTTGAGCTTTTTTTTCCTGATAAAGTCAATCGTCTTATTTCGGGCGATAGAATAGAGAAAGGTTTTTATCGAACTTTGAAAGCGGAAATCACGTAGAGCCTCTATGAAATCTAAAAAAACGTCTTGCGTGATTTCTTCTGCGGTATGATAGTCTTTCAGTTTTCGATAAATAAAATTATGAATGGATTTTTTGTATAAACGATATATAGTAAGTAAGGCTTTTTCATCCTTGTGTATAATCTTTTGAACTAAAGTTTTTTCTTCTTCTCCATTTAACATGTTGGCATAGGCAAGTTTGACTTGCTATAATATTCTATCATAGTATGAAACGTAACCGAACAAGACTTATACAGCTGATGATAATTCTTCTAATCGCTGCAGTTATATTTATTTTAAAAAATCAGCTTCCACAATTCTTAATCCAAAAACCGAATCAACTATTTTCATCGCTTAAAAAAGAACAAATTAGAGAGATGCTTTTAACTAATGACAAGATTATCCAACTTTATAAAAAGGATAAACTTTGGTATTTCAAAAAAGACAACAATGAGTTCAGAGCCGATGAGGAGAGAATAAATAAAATAGTAAACGGTATTGTCAACTTGATTAAAGGTGACGTCGTCTCAAATAACAAGAATAAACATAAAGAACTGGGTATAGACAGACAAAAAATAGAAGTCAAAACAAAAGGTAAATCTTATGTATTTTACATAGGCAACTCATCGGGAATAGCAAAAAACTATATACGGATCGGTGACGAAAATGAAGTTTTTACAGCAGAAGGATTTGATGAAGCGTTTACTTCGGATGACTATCGGGATCTTCTAGTCCGTCTTATAAACGATGAAACAAAAGTCACGTTGATTGATATTGGCTATAACGATATACTGACAACTCTTTTAAAACAAAAGAGCGATTGGAAAATTGGAAACAAAACAGCCAAAAAAGATCGCGTTGATTTTTTTATAAACGACCTTAAAACACTAAAGGCAACCGATATTCTTCCAAAAGAAACAAATCTTCCAGCAGTAGTGCCAGACAGTATAAAAATTAAGGAAGGCAGTCAAGAAAAATCTGTCGAATTTTATCAACAGGATGAAAATAATTATTTTGCAAAGGCATCAACATCTGAATTTATATTTCAAATTCCCGCCGCCTACGTTGCTTCATTAAAAAAAGAGGAAAAAGATTTTATTGAATAACCTACTAAATAAATCTAATATATAAGGAAATCGCGTCTAGTCTACTAGAATATACTAGTACTTGACATTTCTAGTATACTACAATATACTAGTCTTATGACAACTGAAAAAAAGGAGAAAATATTTAAATATTTGCAGGATCAGATTGCTCAAGCGGATTTTAGAGCAAGAGCGTATGTGTTTGATGAAAATAATAATAAGAACCCTACCCGTAATTGCTTTGTAAGATTGCGGATGTTTCTTAGAAACTTTATATCTGGTCAAATTGCGATTCGCTGGTTAGTCATCACTGGGTTTAGAGGAGTAGGAAAAACGACTCTCTTATCTCAACTCTATTTTGAAACTGATACTCAACGAGTAGATAAATTGTATTTATCCGTAGATCAAATAACCCAACTTATTGGTGTATCTTTAATTGAAGTTTTAACAGTTTACGAAGAAATCATTGGAACTGCATTTGAGAGATTAGAAAAACCTCTTATCCTCTTTTTGGATGAAGTGCAATACGACAAGAAATGGGCCATAACACTTAAATCTATCTATGATAGAACTAATAAAATATTTATTTTTGCAACTGGATCATCGGCTTTATCATTACAAAACAATCCAGACGTTGCCAGAAGAACAATATCGGAAAAATTATTTCCGATGAGCTTTACTGAGTATATAAAAATTAAAAACACCAAATTCGAAATTTCAGGATTAGCCAATGACTTAAGAACAGCAATTTTTAAATCTAATAACGCAGAGCGGGTTTATACATCAGTTAAATTCCTAGAACCAAAAGTTAGAAAATATTGGTTAGATATTGAAAGAATGGAAATTGACAGATACATGAAATATGGCACTTTACCATTTGCGGTAAAACTGAAAAACGAAGGCCTTGTATATGATCAAATAAAAAAAATTATCGACCGTATTGTTAGTATAGATATAGTCGAGCAAAGTCAATTTAAAAGCGACATCATCTCAAAAATTCCGGAGGTTCTATATACAGTAGCTGCATCTGATATGTTGAGCGTTACAAACCTAGCAAAAGATTTAGATATCAGTAAAATAACCCTAACCGAAATTTTATCAATTCTAGAAAAAACAGAAACCTTAATCAGAATTTATCCGTATGGTTCTCATATGACGCAGGTGAGAAAACCATCAAAATATTTATTTGCCTCTCCCGCCTTCAGGTCAATGTATTACAACTTCATAAGCAATACAATTGGTGAAACTAGTTATATGGGTAAACTACTTGAAGATACCATTGGTCTTTATCTTACCAGAAATTTGTGGGCTTCAGCTTATTCGCTTACATACGATAGTTCTCAGGGAGGCGCTGATTTTATCATCAGAGTTGGTCAAGATAATATTATTTTGGAATCAGGTTATGGGGAAAAAGGTTTCTTGCAGATTAGTAATACAAATAAAAGAGTTAAATCAAAATATGGATTAGTTATTTCCACGGCTCCATTAAAACTCAATGAAGAAAAAAATGCGGTAACCGTTCCACTTTCTTATTTTTTACTTATATGACTTTTTAATAAACTCTTTTACTTTTCTATCAGCTTTTTTATCATTAAATTTTTTATTTCCTTTTACAGTTCCTTTAAGTAAAAGAAAATTCATTGGTGATCTTTGTGTAATTTGCTTATTCACCATCTCTATTTTTGATCGATAATAGTATAACGTTTTCCTCCACTTGGAGTCATTTGCTCTAAGATATTTCTTCCCGCAAGGTCACTAATACTTAAACCTTGCGATCTTAAACTACGTAGAGCATCACTCCATAAAGGATGTCTTCTTAATCCTAAAGCCCCAGCCAACTCCGAATATTTATCATCATCAAAACCATATTTAATACTATCTTCTGGACGCGCACCTGGCATCGCCATTACATATGGAACATCCTTAACCATTTTTCCATCTACAACCTTCTTCATAATTAACCATTCCTGATATTTTTCTTTAGTTTCAATAGGATATTTTATTACGCCGTAAACTGGTAAAAGTTCGATTATCCGTTTTTGCTCATCTGTTAATACGGTTCTTGCTTCAACTTGTAGTTGCCTCATTCTTAAATACTGCCCAATTAAATCTTCTCTGACTCTATTAAACTCCCACTCATAAACTGGATTAACTATCTTCCCTGTCCCTTTTATCGCTATTGGAATTCCTATGACTTTTTGTAATTCATCAGAAACTTTATTAATACTCCTTCTTATCTGGGCTTCATTTAGTTCTCTTGTTGGATCTAGCGATCTTGCACCGAAAGGCTTATTATTAATATATTCTATATCTATCTGAAATAAATCTCTTATTCTTTTCCAACCCAACTGCGTCATAAGTTTCCTCGCTTCAGCTGAAAGATACATATCAAAATTAACGCTTGAGTCTTTTCCTTTAAGATAATGATAATAATCTAATTCTTGATTGTAAGTAACTACTAATCCTGTTTCTGTTAATCTGATAAATCTACGCGTCTTATTTTCCGGATCATAGTCTGGTAACACAATAAAAGGTTGTGGAGGCTGATATTTAACGACTTCACAATCTGAAGGTTTCTTTATTAATTGTACTTCTCGACGTAATTCTAAATATTGATCGCCTGGCAAATCACTACCGTCTTTTGTCCAACCCTCAGGAGGATTTAAATCAATCATATGATTTAATACTTGAATATAGCTATTCTAATTCAATCTTATAAATCTTCTCACCGACTAAAATATATGCGGTGTTGTTGAAAACTACAAAGTCCGAAGCTTTTGACAAAATACTCGAGTTAATTTGCTTTTCATATGTACCATTTTTTCCTAAGATATAGATTGCTCCATTGCTTTTATCCCAACCATACACTTTTTCAACGTCAGCGCTGGTGAAAATTTTAGTCAATTTAACGTTATTTTCCGGCCAAGAGGTGGAAAATTCATCACGTGCTCCGGCTGTATATTTGATAATACGGTCATCCAATCCAATGTAGACAGAAGAATCTATCGCTAAAGAATTCGCTCCTTTAATGCTACCCGCCTCATCCTTAAGATATGAACTTTTTGCCGAATAACCGTTTTCGGCCACAAGATATTTATAGATATCTCCTTTTCCAGAATCTAAAAGATAAACGTTGCCGTTATAAATCCAAATATCGGAAATGCTTTCCCAGTCTTTATCATTTTCTATCGCTTTTTTAGTTTTTCCGTCGGCTGATGTTTTATATATGCCCTCGCCTTCAATGTAAAACAATACATAATCCTGATATGTGGAAACTAAGCTAGCCTTTTTTATTTCTGAAGCGTTCTTTTTATCTAGCGATTTTTTACTCAGAGACAAAATATAGATCGTTCCTTTTCCTTTATCTATAATGCTTAAGTTGTCCTTTTCTAAATAAAATTTATTGCCTTTAGCATCTTTGCGATCCAGAGTTAGGTTATAAAACTCTTCATATTTTTTTTCTTCTTTCTTGACTATCTTGCCTTCTTTTTCTTTAATTAATTGCTCAAGCTCTTCCACTTCTTTCTCTTTTTGTTTACCAAGTTGCTTTTTGAGTTTTCCTACTTCTTCTTTTGCTTCTGAAATTAGCGCAAGAGATCTGGGAAGATTTAAAAAAGCCACCTCTTCTGCTTGATCCAGCTTTAGGTTTACCAATTCTTTAGTTGACTTTATTATTTTATTCGCTTCTGCCTGATTTCTTCTTTGATAACCTAACACCACACTCCAAATAAGGACAAAAAAAATGACGACAATGGCAACAACGGTGAAAACCTTTCTCTTCCCTGATCTTTGAGAGTATGCTTTAAACATCCCAAAAAAAGTCTTACCGGTATTTTTAATCTGATCAAGCGGATTAACCTTTTGTTGCTCCTTCATGTCAATGGTTTCAACCTGTCTTGTTTCTTCCTCATTAAACCGGATCAATAAAGCTATGGCTCCTTGATCATCTTTTTCCTTTAATGAAGGCGTTAAATCTGCAACTATCTCATCGGGACTTTTATGATCAAAAATCGTCTTCAATTCTATATCTGAACCTAAAACATCAATCAGTCTCTTAGTGGTAAGAATAAAAAAATCCCTGTTTTCTAAATATCCTGACGCGCTGTTATCTTTTTCTATAATTTGGGCGAAATCGCTTCCTCGGTGCAGGAATATCATACCCTGTCCCACCGTTTTCAAGTACAGGATCTTCTCATTGTAATAACTCGCTACCAATGAAAACGAAGACGGAAAGTTATACTTAGTGACAATCTGAGAAATAAATTGGTCAAACGATGCTAAATTATCGATTGAGAAAGCTGCCGCTTCATCCTTTATCTTTTGGACTATCTCCCGACCTTGTTCTGCATTAATTCCGTCCTCAACCTCAATAATAAGAAATAAATTACGTTCAGCTATAAAACCAAAAAATCCTCCTTCTTTTTCCTTACCAAGATAAACTGCAAAATTCGGTTGTAGCATATGGAATAATTAAAGCAAAAGAAGTGAAATAAATAATAGACCAATCCCTACAACTATTTGTATCAAAGATATAAGAAGAATTAAAGTAGTCGCTTCGGTTTCAAGCGTTCTAGTCATAACCTGCGTTTGTTTAAAAATTACCAGCGCATAAATTATGTATAAAAGCGAAAACACAACGGCGAATGTTTTAAAAAAGAAACTGAAAATATCTTGTCCCGAGATTGAGATGATAAATTGATTAAAATCCATATATTAAGGAACAAGGTCATTTATAATTTTTGTAACTTCCGAGGGTTTAGGTACATTTATAAACTCTATATTCACCTCTGTGCCTGCCGTCTGAACAAACACAGTACCGTAGTTAAAAATCGAAGCAAAAAATCCTGCGCTTTTGGCCGTTACATCCTCTACTTTTGAAAGTCGGGTTTCGGTCACCTCTTTATAAATGACTGCATGGAAATCAATATCTATAATTCGCTCATTAGTAATAATTCCAACATTAAAAAACCAGCTCAAAAAGTTAAACCAAATATAGGCAAAAATAAAAGCTAGACCAAAAAAATTAGCAAATATCGTCTGAGAAGGCGTAAGAAAGTTGAGAAAAAGAAAGTTAAGAAAAATTAATATGATGAGGAGAATAAGACTGTTGATAATCCAGGGAAGTTGGGTGATTGGATGAGCCCTAAGGATTAAAAGTACCTGTTCGTTTTGGTGCTGGGTTTCGAATCTATATCCTGGTTTGACACAAAATGCATGTAAGACACTGTGAGAAGTTTGAAGATTATTCATCAAAAACTATTATATAACAAAAATGCCCTGGCTACGACCTACTTTCCCTCCCGCCGAAGCGGGCAGTATCATCGGCGCTGACTCGTTTCACTTCCTTGTTCGGGATGAGAAAGGGTGGGACCGAGTCGCTCCAGTAACCAGAGCAAAATAATTATAACACAAAATCCTAAATCCTAAACCCGAAATTCGAAACAATGTTCAAAATTCAAATTACCAAAATTCAAAACATTCAACCTCCCCTCTGTCCCCTACTTACTAAGGAGAGGATTTAAGGTGTGGTTGTTTCAAACATTTGAATTTAGATATTAGGATTTAGAGTTTCTTATTAAGAAATAAAATATTCTATTTTATAGCTCTATTCTTAAATAACACATTTTTCGGGATATCAAATAATATAGAATTTGTCCGCCAGTTGGCGGATTCTTTTTTACATGAATTCAGGACAGAGCTTAAAATGTCTTTAGATTTTCCAATTGGAAAATTTGGTAATATTTGATTTAAGGTTCCATCAAGAAAGCTTGAGTCAAGAAGATTCGATGTCAGTAAACCCTCTATAATTCCAACCTGTTGTGAGATTCCACAGATTTTCTCTCCCGAATAGTTTCCCTTACTCCATATATAGATACAGTCACCGCTTAAAAGATAGTTTTGAACTTCCTTTTCTCCATTTGTCTCGATATATATTTTTTTATCTTTAATATACGCGCTTATTGTTGCCGCATCGGTTTCAAAAAAACAATTAAGCGGTCCTGTTAGACTGAATTTTGCCGAGGCAGTAGATTTTTTTGAAATACTTAAATTGTCTAAAAAATTTTGAGGTCTGGTTGGTGTGGGTGTTAAGCTGTATTCTAGGAAACTTTTTTGTTGGGAACTTCCACCGCTCAACTTCAATGCTATACCAAATATAATAATAACGATTGGTAAGATGATTGTAAGTCGAGAAACAATATGAAATGCATCATCAAATTGCTTATTCTGAGATTTCATACCACATTAAAATAACGTGTCATTTTTTTCCTCCTTACCAGACGGAAGCATCTCCAAACCCTTCATCTCCGGTAGTGATCTTCCTATTATCGCCTGCAGGTCACCATGCATACCTAAAAGATTTTCCATCAGAAGCTGGATATTTTTTTCTTCTCTCGCCCATTTTCTTCGGAAAAATTCTTTTTCTTTATCAAGATAAACTTTCTCTTGCTGATAAGTATCATATATTGCCTCTAACCGGTGACGGAATTCCGTACTCGTTAGATAATTCCACAGAATCTCCTTTTTCTCTTGTTTCCCAACAACAGATGACTTGACTTTCGACAACTCAAGCAGAGTGTTTCTCAATAGAAGTCCCAATCCTGTTATACTTTCATAATCACCAATCCATACCCCATCTTTTTGAGTAAAATGTTTCACTCCGTCAGGAAGAGTCTGTGAAATAATGACTGCTATTTCTGCCTTAATTCGTCTTTGGTCTTCTTTTAATTTATTTATCCAACCGTCACTCCAGGCTTTGGTTCGTTTTAACTCCCAAATAATTGTGCCGCAAGATTTCCCAAAATTGTTTTTGACGATCTGTAATACGTCAGCTCCTCTTACCCCCGTCGACACATCTTTAATCTCATCATAGGGAAACTCTCTTTTTAAATTGTTTTTTAGCTCTATTTCTAACACATCACCCTGCAACTGTTGAGAACCTTGCTCTAATTTTCTTTTATAGTCTTCGGCTAATTTTAATGCCGCTTCTTCTTTCTTTTGATATTCTAAAATTTTAAATTTGTATTCTTGATCGATTCTTTTTTGCTCTGCCAACCGGATTTTTTCCTGTTCGTTGGAAAGCTTTTTCTCAAACTCTATATTCCTTTGTTCATTCTCTGTCTTTAATTGTCGCATTAATCGATTTAACTCCAACAACTGATCCTGTAACGTCCTATTTTGTTTTCTCAACTCTCCTATCTCTTCACTTTTATCTTTCATCTGGAATTCCATCTCTTCTTTGATTTTTTTTGAGAGTTGGGTTCGCAAATTTGTTTCTAATTTTATTTTTTCATCTTCAAACCTCTGACGATAAGCCTTCTGATATTTCTCCTGTATCTGATGCGAAAGCGCTTCTGTTAGGGGAATCGGCTTTTTACAATTCGGGCAGATAATCTGATCATTCATAGCTGAATTGTACAAGATAATTTACGAATTTTTCATGAACCCTGAAAACATCATCTTTTGCACGGCTAGGGTAGGAAAATGTTCAGACATTAAATACAATAAGTCTGGAAAGTCTCTATATTTCTCGTTTAGTTTATAAAAAATATTTATTGGAGAGACAATTTTCTCAGGCATTAGAGGAAGCGTTGAAAGGATAATCTTTTCTATTCCCCCTCGTAAAATCAGAAACTCTTCTTTTTTCATCAATTGATTAAATTCCTGTTGGCACAAAAAAATATATCTAGGCAAAAGATCTTTTTCGATTGCCCTTTTCTCGCTTTGGGCTAAATCTGGACTACCTTGGAAACGAGTAGATGGAAGCAAAACCAAAGCATCTTCAAATATAAAATCTTTATCTTTTGTTGAAGGAGTCTCCAACCGGCCCGAAGATATATTGGAAGCCGGCAATTTTTTAGCAGCTACTGCCCAACCCTTCAATGCTTCACGAAGTGCAATAAAAATAAAAACTAATTTTAGATTAACAGTAAAAATCTTTTCTAAATCTTTCTGGAAATTATAAAAAGATGGGGAATTTTCATATCGATTAAGCCAATCTTGTATCTCTTCGGATTTGAAAAGAATTGATTTTATCAGCGAATAAATTTTTTCTTTTGTCTCTTTTATTAAGGTATTGAATTTGGGATTTTGCAGATTGGCAACGAGCTGATCGGTGAGATAATTTAAGTATTCGGGAAAGACTCCAACATAAGTAAAAAATAAGGGCGTATAAAAAAGATCTAAAGCTTTTTTTATCTTTTCATAATTGCTCCTAACTTCTGTACTTACTCTTTCTTCCAAATTCGGTAACAAAGTCATATTAATTGAAAATTGATCCAAGCTGTTAAGCTTTAAAAAAACTGAATGAATATTTTCTTCTTAAACCGGCAAAATCAGCCGTGTCAAAAGTCAGTAATTTCTTAATTCCCATATTGCGCATAACTGCCAAAATACTACAGTCAACAAAACTCATATTTTTTCTTTTAATCTCTTGAAATATTAACCAACTTTTAAACTGCAGATCTTCATTAATATTTACGACAGTATAATAATCGCCCAGAAGCAGTTTTTTACCTGCAGTAATTGCAACCTCTTTTCCTGATCTTTGAGACAAAACCGTTACTGTCTCAAGATAAATAAAATTTGAAGAATAGATTTTAAGTTTGCTTCTTTCTATTTTATTTGCTATTTGCTTTGCCCTAATATAAAGAGCATCCAGAGGATTATGTAGAGCGATAAAAAAGTTTGAATCAATAAAAAGTTTATTGTTTTCCTCCATATAAATATTTGTCTACATTGCTTGCAAGATCTTTAGGTCCTTTAAATCCTCTTCTCTCAGCATCTCTAGCCATAGACAGTAGCCACTCGCCGGCATTCTTATATTTTTTTATTGTTTTTTTTTGCTTAACACTTGGCTTTGTTTTTATAATTTTCTCGTCAATAGTTCTCCTTACTACCTCAGACACAGAAATATGTTGCTTATAAGCTAGTTCTTTTAGTTTTTCTGTCTGATTCTCTGGTAAATATATTTGAGTTCTGATCATAACTTATTTATACATCATAATGTATGTTCTGTCAAGAGATTAAAAAAATGCGGTTTTAGTTATTAAGAGTTTTAAGAATAAAATTTTCTACTTTTTCTTCCCATTCTCCTGGTTTCATTTTATCTCCAAACCGGTGACCTCCGCCTGTTATATCAACTAACTCAATATTGGAGTTATTATGTTTAGCTTCAAACGCTTGAGTAATAGGTACTGTCATATCATCTGTTCCGTGAAACCAAAGAATTGGCATCTTTAATTTAGGAATTACTTTCATCGCGTTTAAATCTACTACGTCTTGATAAAAGTCATACTTCATCGGCACACCCCACACTATAGCGATGTCTTTTGTTTTCCAATTTTTAAATTCTGACTGATCCATTGTCTGTTCAATACAAATATGGGCTTTCACAGCTGAGCAATTTAAAATTAATCCTTTAATGTTGTCTGAATAAACAGCAGCATTTAAGGTAATCAATCCTCCAAGACTTGAACCAATTAAAATGATGGGCGAATTATATTTTTCCTTAACAAAATCAACTACCGTTTCAACGTCCTTTACTCGATGACTATATCTAAGTTCTGTTACGGGCTGATCCTTTTGAGTTCCGTTATTTGAAAGATCGATAGAGATGTAATTAATATTATTTTTTAGCGCCCAATCAACAAGTGTTTTATTATCCTCGGCAACTTTTTCCTTAGAGCCTAAATAGCCCCCATGCGACTCTATTAAGGTCAGCTTTGGTGAAGTAGATGATTCAAACACCAAGATAGAAATTTGTTTTCCTGACTTGCTTTTTAATACTAAATTAAATTGCATGAGTTCAATAATTTAATATCGTAGTATACTGATTTTTATGAAAGTAATTCAAGCGGTTAAATTTGTATTTGTAAGAACCTTTAAAGCTTCTGGAGTGCTGCTAATAATCTATGTAATGCTGATTGCTTTTGTCTCACTTTTTTCGATATTCAATATCCTTGTTTTTAAAGAAGTTATAGATACGGCCAATGGACAAAAAACAATTCTCGGTTTAAATATTTTTTCTTTAATTGTACTCTGGACTATATATTCGATCATTAATAAAGTTCTTGTTAAATTTGCCGAATATTTATGGAATATAATCGATCTCAAGCAAACAGTTTATAATACAAATGATTTTATCAATAAATTATCAACTCTCGATCTTTCTAATTTTGAAAATCCTCAAACTTACGATAAAATCTGGAGATCTTTTAATCGAATCCCCTGGCAATTAAAATACTATCTTAATTCTGCAATAAAACTGCTAGAAAAATCAGTAGAGCTTTCTATATCTGTTTTAATTTTTTTTATCGCATCTCCGGTAAGTGCAATTTTGATCATCATCGCTAATATAATCCCAATTCTTGTAAAGTCTAAATTTGGAGAACAAACATTCAATATTTACAAGGCGGATTCAGAAACAAGGCGCCGATTTGAATATACCTCATCATTGGTTACTCAAAGAGATACTTTGATCGAGATCAAACAGTTTCAAGGGTTCAACTTCATAAAGGATAAGCTCCTGTCTATCTATGACATTTTCTCCCAAAAACAGAAAAACCTATTTAAGCAGGCTTGGTTGAATTTAACTTTCGTAGAAATGATACCAGTTTTTGCCTCTTTTCTATTTTTAGTTACGATCGTTATCCAATTAAATAATCATATTATCTCAACAGGTACTTTTATTTTTCTTTTCAGCAATATTATAGTTTTTAACGGCGCGCTTTGGAACTTGGCCTATTTTCTAGAAGCGCTAATTTCTGACAGTCACTTTATCCACGATGCGATTGATTATTACAACATAAAAAGAAATATTAATTTTCCGAAATTAAGCATTTCTCTAGAAAAAAATATATTAGAAAAAATAAAAAACCCAACAATTACCGTCGAAAACGTTTCCTTTCATTATCCAAATGCGGCCAAGATTGTTTTGAAAAATATTAACTTCACAATTCCTCCCGGTCAAAACATTGCCATCATCGGTGAAAATGGAGCGGGAAAGACAACGCTTGTCAAACTATTTCTTCGAGTTTATGATCCAACCGAAGGAAGAATTCTTTTAAATGGAATAGACCTTAAAAATATCCCTGAAAATATTTTATTTAAAACTTATTCAGCGCTCTTCCAAACATTTGGAAAATTTTATTTAACAGTTAGAGAGAATATGGAACTTGGAGCAGGTGCTAAACTAACCGATGAGGAATATATTAAAGGGCTAAAACTTTCTAACGCCTGGAAATACGTAAATAATTTTCCCAAAAAATTAGACCAACAACTTGGATCAAATTATACGGATGGGGTTGATCTTTCAGGAGGTCAGTGGCAACAGCTGGCTATTGGAAAAGCTTTGGTTAGAAAAACTCCGATTTTGATTCTGGATGAACCAACCTCCTCCGTCGATGCAAAAGCGGAAACGGAGATTTTCGACCGATTAAATAAAGAAACAAGAAACAGGACTGTTATATTTATTTCACACCGCTTTTCAACCATAAAAGACGCTAGTCGAATAGTGGTAATCGATAAGGGAAAAATAATTGAAGATGGAAATCACGAAACCTTGATGAAAAATAAAGCAAAATACGCAACTCTCTACACTCTTCAAGCCGAAAGATATTTTAGAGAGAAATGAACTCTTTACTTTGTTAAAGAGTGAAGGAAAAAATTTACCGCCCACAGCACAAGACTGAAGAGCATCGCCCAGCCGAAGTTCTCTACAACAAATCCCGGGATAAATGTACTTACTAAAATAACCATCATCCCATTGATAACAAAGGTAAATAATCCAAGTGTTACTATATTGAAAGGCAAAGTCATAAGAAGCACAATCGGCTTTATAAATGTATTTACAATTCCCAAACCAATTGAGACAAGTACCGCTGTAAGAAAACTGTCAACCTTCACACCGGACAAAAAATAATCAGCCACAAAAACAGCAAACCCATTTACCAGAAGATTTAAAATAAGCTTCATAATTTTGTTAATTTAGATTATACAATGTTATTTACAGTTTTTTAGTTGGGGAGTGTAAATTGAAGATTATTTGAAGGATAAAATAAACATTGACGTGCAATATTGTTTGCAAATTCCAATGACTGCTTTATGTTTTTTGTTAAAAAAAATTTATATCCAAAAGCTGCGCTGAAAATGTCCCCAGATCCTACAGAGTCTACAACATCCTCAGGTTTAACTGGATCAACAGGAGCAAAAATGGAATTACTTCTATAAAGATGCATCGCTCCTTTATCACCCATAGTAATTATTACATTAGTTTTTCCCGCCCAACTTTTGGCAATATTATTGATATCTTTATGATCTTGGTCAGAAACAATAACAAAATCAAATAGTGGAATCAACTTTTCTGCTTCTATAAAGTCTCTTTGAATCACATTATCATCTTTATCAAAATTCCGATAATAACCTTGCGGAATAAGAATTTTTACTGAATCTTTTTTTGCTAGAGTTATAAAATTCTCTACATAATCTATCGAAAAATCAGGGGTTATGGGAGCAAAAAAAATCACGTCGCTACTTGCGATAATTGTTTTAAATTCTTTATCGATTGGGATAGATTTTGCAGATTGTCGATTCAAAGCTTTTTGAGTCCTGATATTACCTTTAGATTTATTCTCGTAAATTAAAGTCCAGTCCCCGATTGGTTTTTTAGGATATATATTTATATCTTTACAATATGGTAGAAAATCTTTCCCATATGGAGCAATGATATTAATTTTTACTTCAGGAAAATTTTTATAAACTTTTGTCATGAACATAGCCGGACTCCCGGCCGAAGTATAAGTAGTATTTTCAGAAATATTATTATCAATACAAACATGTCCAATAACCGTTATATTCATAGTAAATAAATACTTTAAAAATTGAGATAAATCACTCCACTTCAATTATATTAACTTCTTTAACTTTACCGAATCCGCAGCCGCCTGGATCTGTCACAGAAGATCCGTCGAGGGCTTTGGCTGCGATATGATCTTTGGCGTGATAGTGAGGAGCTTCACTACTGCCATCAAGGCATTCTGACCCTTGACCCGTAGTTAACTCGATTAATGGAATCTGTTTACCATCAACAACAATTACTTTTGTTTTTGCCCCAGTACCAGATCGAAGATCGGTACTAGGCAACCCTGAATCGAGCTCGCTCTGGTTCAGGGCTGTTTTCTTTCCACCGATTACAGAGAGACTAATAACTATGACAATTGCCAAAGCAGTCATTAAGCCGAAAGGACCTTTGGCAAATGCTGCAATTCTTCCCCCGCTTTGTATTTTTTGTTCTGTTCCTTGACTTCCTTGTTCAAACTCTTTTTTTACCCTGTCTATTTCGCTATGCAGACTTTTCCAATTCCGTATAAACCATAAAAGCGCCTTTTTTCTTTTCTTTTCTTCTTCGGTATTTTCCGGCAGGTGTTCTGCTCCCAGTTCTATCACGTCGCCTTTTTGAAACTTTTCAAGATCAGTTAACGCTTTTGAAGAATTTTCCAGGAATGTATCAATTCTAGGATTAATACCTTTAATTAGAGCTTTAACCGATTCAAGTTTTTGCTTTGAGGTTGTTTTCTCGGTTAAAAGTTTATGCGCGGCAAAAATTCTTTTTTTGGTATCCAGTGGGTCCATATTTGTTTATTTGTCATTCCCGCGAAAGCCACGTCTGACGTGGCGAAAGCGGGAATCTATTTAATCTGGATTCCGCATCAAGTGCGGAATGACAAAGCTGCAATTTATTTTTTTAAATAAAACTTTTTTTTCTTTCCATCGAATCTTTCAATGGCATAGCGGAGCATTGTACGTGGCATAATTTTATAATATTTTTTCAAAAACTCTTCCTCAACTTCCTGATCCCTTTTCCCAATCTCCCTTAACATCCAGCCGACTGCTTTTTGGATCAGGTCGTGTTTGTCTTTTAATAGCATCTGTCCGATTTTTAACGAATCCTCGAATTGATTATATTTAATAAACCTGAACGTTGTCAGCACAGCAATTCTTCTCTCCCATAAGTTTTTTGATTCGGCGAGTCTATAAACTACTGACTTATCTCTATATAGTAAATAATCCCCTAAAATCAAATGCGCCGATAAATCAACTAAGTCCCAGTTATTAATTCTTTTTGAATTTTTTAGATAAAAATCGAAGACCTTTTTCTTATCCAGATCATTTGCTTTTCTATATTTCTCAAAAAGAATAAGAAGAGCGATTAGTCGTTCTTCATGAATTTTACTATTTAACAATTTCTGAATGTCTCTTAAATCTAAAGTCTTAAATCTTATTGCTATTTTTCTCTGTTCGGGAACAGTTATTCCAAGAAATACATCACCTTCTCCATATTCACCCTTCCCCGTCTTAAAAAACCTCTGCAGAATTTTAGCTTTTTGCGGGTTGGCAAGTTTACGCAGATCTTTTTGAAGTTGCTCTAACATCGTTACCAATTAACAACTAAATATTTTTATAAAAATACACATGATCTACAAATTCTCCTCTGTGTCTGATTCCGGCAGGCAATCTACCGTATTCCTTAAAGCCGGAGTTTTTATACATTACACATGCAGTTTTATTGTTAGCAAAACATCCAAGTCTTACAATCTTCAGTTCTTTTATATATTTTTTTGCTTCTTCTATTACTAAATTCATTAATAATCTCCCTATTCCCTCACCCCGGTATTCTTTCGCCACCGTAATTCCGAATACGCCAACATGCTTCTCAGTTTTTTCCTGCAAATATGTGTCTGAAACTCCGACTAATTTATCTCCGATAAATGCCAAAAGCTTTACCCCTTGATTCTTTTTAATCTTTTTCAAAAAATCATTCATGTATTTTTCTTCCTCTTTAAGTTTCAACTGCTCGCCTTGAAAGTGGATAAAAGTGCGTTCTTTGGATAACGTATTCATATAATCCAAAAGAATTGGAGTATCGCTTTTTTTTGGATAACGAATTAGCATATCCCTGCCTTTTTTTGTTTTTCCCTTATAGACAATTTTTCCTAATTCCATTTCATTATTATAACAAGAGAGTAGCATCAAAGCTTTTCTCTTCTCCTTATTTGAAAAAACAATAATCCAAACAAAATTATTCCTAACCAAAATGCTATCCACCTAGCCGAGTATTTGTCTGCCAGAGACCCGATGAAAAAGGCAAACAAAACATAGGGTATATTTTTTAGCATGTTAAAGGTAGAAAGAGTCGTTGCTCTAAATTTTGATTCTGTGTTTTTGTTAATAAAAACCGATGCCAGGTTAATGAAAATCGCCTGCAGTGACGAACGAGCCAGTAATGAAATTCCCCCTAACAGTAAACCTAAATATGGTGAAACCATAAAAGATATTGCGAGTAATCCACCTACTATTATTAACGATTTATTTTCAGCAAAATATTTTAAAAATCTCGGAGTCATCTGTGAACTCAATGAAGAAATTATATAGATTGAAGACCAAAAAATTCCTGCCAGTTGTTCGTTAAAACCGAATTCTACCCCGAGAAAAGCATTAAGCATCTCATCTGCGATTACCACAATGCCTCCGATCGAAACCAGAAGTAGAGTTTGGTTACGAATGTCAACTGTCTTCGTTAATTCTTTAAATCCGTATTTCATTTGAATAAAAAAACTCTGCCAGGAAAATTTTTCGCTGTCTATCTGTGGTTCAAGCAAAAATAAACAAAATAAAAAACCAATTAAATAAAATAATCCGTGTAGCAAAAAAGGCAGTCTTGGTGATAGATAGTATAAATAAGCTCCAAGAAAACCGGCGACCGCAGGAGCAATTAACTGTAAACTCCCTACGTTAGCAATCACTCTAGCATAATTTTTTTCTTTTTTTATTTCTTTTAAAGAATCATATACCAGAGCTTCAAAAGTTCCTGAATAAAAGGAATTACCTATCCCGGCAATAAAAACCCAAGCTGCAAGAAATAAAAAATTATTTGTTAATCCGACTCCTAACAACCCTGTAGCCATTAATACGAATGCAATCATTAGCGTTTTTTTCTTTCCTAAAAGATCGCCAATTGCTCCGGTTGGTATTTCACCTAAGGTCATACCTACAATTAACCCTGTTTCTACTATTCCGATACCGGCATAATTGGTAAATAACAGGTAGTAAAAAACCCAAATCCCTAACCAAAACCAGGAGTTTTTTAAAACAGTTAAAACATACGCGATCTTTATGTTCCTATCCATGAAAAGAAGTATATCAACTCCCAGATGTCAGTTTTTATTCATAAATACTTAAGAAAGAATTTGAGAGTTTCTTGTTTAGCTTTATCCGAATATTGTTTCGGCTCGTGAAATCCGTGTTCTGCGCCTTCAATTGTCATCAACTTCCCGTTGTTTAAATTTTGAGCATAATTTTTTGAATCTTCATAAGAAACATATCTGTCATTTGTTCCGTGAATGATGACTGTTGGGATTGAAATATTTTTAAGTGCTTTATAAGGTTTAAATTCAGCCATCTCGTCAAACATTTTTTTCCCATAAACTTTTTTACTACTTCCTACCGTAGTCCATCCTTTAGTTTTCAAATCGTGCATCATACTTTTGTGCCTATCTTTTAACCAAGGAGTTATTGGATTTAGAAACGTATGGTCATAATTTAAAGCAGGATTCCATAAACAGAGACACTTTAGTTCCTTTTGATTTTTTTCGGTATATAATGCGGCAATCCCACCGCCTACGCTGGCTCCTAAAAGACCGATATCTTTGTATTCTCGCCGTTTAACTTCCTTTATTGCTCCTTCAACATCTGTTATTTCGCCTGTAATTGTTGTGTCAACTGATTTTCCTTCACTCTCACCATGTCCTCTAAAATCAAATCTGAAAACAGCAAAACCATTATCTTTAAGCAGTTCTGCCAGCTCTATAATAATTCCTTCTTCGTTTTTGTCTACAGTCATTCCATGAGCTAATACGACTGCTTTAGTTGTTGGTTTATCTAGAAAATGCCAAACCCCACAAAGTTTTAGCCCGTCTTTTGATTTGAAAAATATTTTTTGCATTTCGAATTATTTTAGCAGATATCCATTAATATTTTCTTGCTACAGTGAGTAAATGACATGGAAAGTAAAATTCTTTCAGACTCCAAGAGGTGATCATCCTGTTGAAGATTTTATTGAAGAGCAAGACAAACCTACTCAATCCAAAGTTGCACATTATATTAGACTTTTAGTTGATTATGGACCTTATCTTAAACCACCATACACTAAAAAAATGGGAGTGAAACTTTATGAATTAAGAATTTCTGGAAAAGTTGCGGTTAGAATTTTCTATACCGTGTTTAATAATAAATATTATTTACTCCATGCTTTTAAAAAGAAAACCCAGAAAACTCCTAATAAAGAACTAAAAACTGCACTTGACAGAATTAAAGATATAATATAGCATATATGCTATATGATTAAACCTGAAGACAGAAAACATTTAGATTTTGAAGTTTGGTACAGAAAAGCTTTAAAAGACCCTAAATTTAAAGCTGAATATGATAAATTACAACCAGAATTTGCTCTTATTGAAGCTGTGTTAGAAGCAAGAATGAAAAAAGGTATAACTCAAGAAATACTTGCTAAAAAAATTGGGACCAAACAATCAGTTATATCAAGACTTGAAGCCGGTAAGGCTAATCCTACTGTATCATTTCTTAAAAAATTAGCGGCTGCCTTAAGCACAAAACTAGAAATTCGTTTTGTTGGTTAAATACATTTTACCTCACAAGATTGAGGACTTGGGCGGCTCTTGGATAATCGTAAGCATTTACAAATATTGCCGTAACTTGTCCAAAATAATTTTGGAACAGATAGGCGTTGATATGATATGCCTCGAGTATTTCTCTAGCTAAATCCGCTTCAATTCTGTCTGAAAATTTCTTCACTAGTTTCAACCTCTTTCTGAATTCACGCTTTATTTTTCTAAGCATTTTGGGCATTCTGGTATTAAAAAAACTTTTAATCTTATCTATAAGTATGCATTCGCTTTCAAATAAGTTTCATGATAAATCCAGTCAAATTTGTTGTATAATTAACTACTTAAGAATACCACTTCGCTCTACTTAAACTTGAGCTTCGTTGGGTATTAATTTACTTTAGTTTCATTTAAATTACTTATATGCCAATAAAAAATATTGCCATCATAGCTCATGTCGATCACGGCAAAACGACGCTCGTCGACGCCATCTTAAAACAAACCCACACTTTTCGGGAGAATCAGAAAGAAATGGGTGAAACTTTGATCATGGATTCTAACGATCTGGAAAAAGAAAAAGGCATTACGATACTTGCCAAAAACACGGCTGTATTCTATAAAGACACTAAAATCAACATTATCGACACGCCCGGACATGCGGATTTCGGCGGTGAAGTAGAACGAACTATCAATATGGCAAGCGGGGCAATTCTTTTAGTTGACGCCGCCGAAGGCCCTCTGCCCCAGACTAAATTTGTCCTCAAAGAAGCGCTCGAAGCCAAACTCAAAATTATTCTTATCGTCAACAAAATCGATAAAAAAGACGCCCGCCCGCAGGAAGTACTTCACGAAGTCGAAAATCTTTTCTTAGAGTTAGCCGCTGATGAACATTCGCTTCACTTTCGCACACTATTTTCAGTGGGAAGAGATGGAAAAGCCTTTCGAGAATTACCCGCTCATTATTCTCCTCAAACAAAAGGCGATCTTACGCCTTTATTTGATGCCATTCTTGCAGACGTACCCGATTCTGCCGTCAATCAGGATAAACCTTTTCAAATGCTTATTTCTACTTTAGACTATGATAATTATGTCGGCAAACTTTGTATTGGAAAAATTTCCCAAGGCAAACTCAACAAAAACGACAAAATTGCCTTGGTAGAAGATGGAAAGATACTTGGAACATATAACGCTCAAAAACTATACACATTCGAGGGTTTGCAGAAAAAGGAAGTCGATCAGATTAGCTCCGGTGATATAGTAGCTATAGCTGGAATTCCCGACCTTACTATCGGTCAAACAGTTACCGACCCAGACCATCCCGTAAGCCTTCCAAAAATATTAGTCGAAGAACCTACGATTAAAATATCTATCGGGCCAAATACTAGCCCCTTTGCAGGCAAACAGGGTGAATTCGGTACTTCCAGACAAATTAAAGAACGCTTACTTAAAGAAAAAGAAACCAACGTAGGTTTAAAAATACAACAGGATGCCGAAGCGACTCAATTCACAGTCCATGGCCGGGGAGAGCTACATCTTGCAGTACTGGTCGAAACTATGCGCCGAGAGGGATTTGAATTACAGGTTTCAAAACCAGAGGTAATCTATAAAACCATAAACGGAGTGGTACACGAACCCTATGAAGAAGTGGTTATCCATACTCAAAAAGAGTATTTGGGAAAAGTTACTGAAGAATTTGGTAGAAGAAAAGCTGAACTACTCGATATGGTTACAGATGATAGAAAAAACGAAGTCAAATTAAAATATAAAATCTCTGATAATAATCTTCTGGGAGTAAGAAGTATTTTAGTCACCCAAACAAGGGGAACAACAACTCTTAATACGTTTTTCCTAGGCTATTTTCCTAAAGGCGACAAGATAGATTCGGTAAGAAATGGGGCTCTTGTGGCTGTTAAACCTGGACTTTCTTTATCATACGGCTTAGCCAACGCGCAAGAACGGGGAGACTTATTTGTTGGTCCTGGTATAGATGTTTATGAAGGAATGGTTGTAGGGGTAGCTAGTCGTAATCTTGATATCGAAGTAAATGTCTGCAAAGCAAAAAAATTGACAAATAACCGATCTGTTGGTGAAGGTGTAAAGATACAACTGACTCCTCCCACCGTTTTAAGCCTTGAACAGTCTCTCGATTTTATCAATGAAGATGAACTTCTCGAAGTTACTCCACAGTCACTGCGGATAAGAAAAAAAATACTTTCCACTGTACAAAGACGAGTGGCAAACAGAAATTAACTACTTCATACAAGGCTTAAAAAGAAAAGGATATACTGGATAAATTAGTTATAATCTATGCAATGGCTATGACTACTTCAGACTTTACAAGTCGGCATGTAATAAGAAGCCTAAAAGCTAAATATAAAGCTCGACGCCGTCCTGCTGAAAAAATAGCCGACTGGTTGACATTTCATTTTGGCAGTACGACATTCTTATTTTTTAATGTTGTATTTTTTATTTTTTGGCTATTTATTAATACCGGCAATTTTCCTTTTATTCAACCATTTGACCCTTATCCGTTCGGGCTATTGACAACAATCGTTTCTCTTGAGGCAATCGTTCTGTCTATTTTCGTACTGATCTCACAAAATAGAGCCTCAAAAATTGATGACCTTCGGGAAGAAATTGATCTTCAAATCGACATTATTACCGAATCGGAAGTTACAAAACTTATGAAATTAGTCACACTATATTTGCAAAAAAATGGTGTAGACTTGTCTCAAGATAAAGAGTTAGAGGAGATGCTTAAGCCTATTAACGAAAGCAAAATAGAAAAATCTCTGGAAAAACAGGTATAATCAGAATCGTCAGTTGAGAATATATAACCTTAGACTATGGTAAACAACTCGTATTCTTTTACCTCGGAATCAGTCTGCGCAGGACATCCCGATAAAATTTGCGACCAGATCAGCGATGCTATCGTTGACGAAGTCTTAAAACAAGATAAATATGGCAGAGTTGCGGTTGAAACACTTGTAACACGCAATCGGGTTGTGATCGCCGGCGAAGTCTCTGCAAAAGCTAATGCAGACTATGGAAAAGTGGCAAGAAATCAAATCAAACGTTTGGGCTACGTCGATGGCATACTCAATTTCTCCTTTAACTCACCGGTTGAAATATATATCCATACACAATCGCCCGATATTGCCCGTGGAGTAAATATGAAAGGCGCCGGAGACCAAGGTATGATGTTTGGATATGCTTGCAATGAGTCTAAAGAACTCATGCCCCTTCCAATCGTTCTTGCCCATCGATTGACAATGAGACTCGATGAAGTCCGCGAAGAAAAGCTGCTTCCCTATCTTCGTCCCGACGGAAAGTCACAAGTAACAATTGAATACAAAAACGGCAAACCGTACCGTGTAACTTCGGTCATTCTGGCTGCACCACATCAGGAATCAGTACCATTAACCCAAGTTAAACACGACCTGTACAAAAAAGTCGTGATGCCAGTCTTAAAAAAGTTTGGATTCAGAATAAACGAAAAAGATTTTGTTGTAAACGGAACGGGAGTCTGGCACATAAGCGGACCGGCTTCGGATACCGGAGTGACCGGGAGAAAAATTATTGTTGACACATATGGCGGTTATGCAAAAGTTGGTGGCGGATGTTTCAGCGGTAAAGATCCGACAAAAGTTGATCGCTCTGGAGCATATGCTGCTAGATATATTGCTAAAAATATTGTTGCCCATAAACTTGCAGATAAAGCCGAAGTCAACCTTGCTTATTTCATCGGAGCAAAAAAACCCGTGATGCAAGAAATAGAAACTTTTGGAACAGGACGCGCCTCAAAAAAAACTCTCCAAGACTTTGCCGCAAAACTTATCGATACCTCGGTTGAGGGAATTCTTGAAGGTCTGAATCTTCGCAGACCAATCTATCTACCTACCGCTGTATACGGCCACTTTGGCCGTAATGAATTCCCTTGGGAAAAAGTTATATGAATATAAGACAAGTCTATGAATATTAGACGGTTCCGGAAAATCTCCAGAAGCATATGTTGCGGGTTGAGGTTACGGTAGAAAAATTAAAAAAAAGCAAAATTACTTGAAGAATTAATCAGGAAACATGTCTCAATCGATCTCAACTTCATAACCGAAGATCGAATAAATTTTCACTTCCAAAACCTACTTAAAATAGAGATATAAAATTAAATATAACTTTTCTTTTTGTTATTAATGATTTTAAGAGTGTAACTAAGAGAAACGAAAAACGCTGTCGCATTTATTAGTAGAAAAACTCCTTTTTCTAAACCAAAAAAATAAATCGTAATCAATATAAGTATAAAATCCAAAATAAACATAAATTTAGCCGGAGATATTTTTACAAATTTATCAACAACGGGCAACATTGAACTATAACTTCCAAAGCTATAATTGTTATGAATGACGAAAGCGATTGCGCAAGCGGCTATTGATCCCTGAAAAATATAAAATAATATGTTTTTAGGAAAAACAGGAGTTGAAACTTGTGATAAGTTCAATAACTTTTTAGAGCCGTCGATTACTAACGATAAATAAACATAGCCGAATATCCCTTTTATTCCGGCAGATTTTCCGGCAATAAGTAAAGCCAATATCAGAATGAAAGTATTACTGATTAAGAGAACTGTGCCCACCGACAAATTAGTAAGATAATTTATGATTAAAGCATAACCCGGCAAACCGCTTGTAACTAATCTGTATTTCCAAGAAATCAAACTAATACTTAAACCAAGAACTGTAATTCCTATTACCGAGACGATGAAAGACTTATATTTTTTTACATCAAACATTACCTGATTATATCAGACACTTAGAACCTCTAACTTAATGCTAATGTTTTGTGACATAATGATTCTAGCTTCAACTATTTAGATTGTTAAGACAATATATTTGCTATAATAATTTCTATGGAATCGATGGGTGATAGTTCTAGGGGAGAACAATTTTCAATGAGAAGACAGGCTGTTGACCAACATATTGAAATGATTTTAAGTTATTTAGTGGCAGAAGGCATTGAAGATTTAGAAAAAATTATTGAGGCTCGACCAGAACTTAGGCAGTTTGTAACACAAACTACATATTTTAGAGCCCTTCAAGCAATTCAGAATTTAGATAAAACTCTAAAAAAATATCCAAGACTATTTGAAGAATTAGCAGCAGCTGTAAAGGCCAATCCACATCGGGTAGTAATGGCAATATTACCCGAAGAAAATTTAGTTTTTACTCAAACGCCAGAAGGAGTTGAAGGATTTGCTCCCGTACTTACTTGCACTCATTATGCTATGGATGATGTTTATAGTGATTTTCAAGCACTAGGAGAAAGTTATGGAATAATCACTTCAAACAATGGGTTAATTCCTTACGTTATAGAACAGCTAGAGTATGACGCAAGACCCGTAATATCTTATTCTCGAAGACAAATGAAGCCTGAAGATTATATTGCATTGGGAGCTCAAGGAATATTTGCCAACGAAACTTTTCGATTCAGGATAAAAGATGGAACAATAGTAAGATAATCTCTGAATAAAATAGATTAGGGTCTAGATAAGATTAGCAACTAACATTTGCTATGATAAATTATC